>Ga0114957_1002823_pt1 | contig 16097 bp, 15 predicted proteins | sample BantaG_FD_87175 | JGI IMG/M metagenome (GOLD analysis project Ga0114957, IMG submission 87175) | Marine algal microbial communities from Bantry Bay, Ireland - BantryBay_4 metaG | ecosystem: Host-associated > Algae > Red algae > Unclassified | place: Bantry Bay, Ireland | collected 2014-11-21 | reverse complement strand
GGGGGGGTGGGGGGCCCCCCCCCCCCCCCCCCCCGCGGGGGGGGGGGGGGGGGGGGCGGGGCCCCCCCGGGGGGGGGGGGCCCCCCCCCCCCCCGACCGCCTCAGCGTCGGTGGCGGCGGCAGACGCTGCCGCCGCCGCCACCGCCGCCGCCCGCGGCGTCGACGTTGACTGGTGGCGGCGCCCCGTCAAGCCCGCCGCCCGCACGCCCGCCGTGCACCCCGTGCTCGCGCGCGCGCGCGTCCGCCACACGGTCGCGCGCGGCGCGCGCGCCGAGGCGCTGTCGGTCAACCCCCCCCGGGTTGCGCACCAAGACGCCCTCGGCGTGGCGGTGGCCGCCCACGTGTCGGCCGCCGACGCGGACGCGGTGCTCGACGCGGCGCTCGCCTACTCCCCCGCCGCCGCCGTCACGGCCTTGACGGTCGACGCGGGCGTTGGCGCGCCCGCCGGCGGCGGCGACGGCGGCGGCGGCGGCGGCGGCGGCAGCAGCGAGCCGGCCGACGACGCGGCGGCGGCGGCGGCCGACGACGCCCCCCTGCTGCGCGTCAACCCCGCGGTGGTGGCGGAGAAGAAGTCGCGGACGGTGCGCAACAAGGAGGCGCGGCGCGCCGCCGAGGCGCGGTCCGCCGCCGCGCGGCGGGCGGCAGCGGCCGAGACGGAGCTGCTGCGGGGCCTCCCCGCCCTCGTGGCGTCGGCCGACGCGGTCGCGCGCCGCAACGCGGCCGTGGCGGGGGGGGTCGACGGCGCCGTCGGCCGCCGCACGGCGGCGTGGCGTGCGCGGCTGCGGCGCCTCGGCGGGCGGCGGCTGCCGCGCGTCGAGCCGCTGGCCGCCGACAGCGTGCCGCTGACCGAGGACCTGGTTGCGGCGGGGGGGGGGACGCGCTCGCTCGCGCTGCCGCCGGTGGCGCGGGGCATGCACGACGCGTTTGTGGGGCTCCAAGCGCGGGGGCTGGTTGAGGTGCAGGTGCCAAAGGCGCACCTGCGCAACCGGTTTTTGGCGCAGTGAGGGGGGTCGGCGCGGCGTCGATGTGGGGGAAAGGGGGGGGGGGGTGCTTGGACAGACGAGGCGGGGGGCGGTCGAGGATGGTGCATGGTTGTGGGTCGCGTGGCACACGGGTTCTTGGGGTTCCTTGTTGGGGCCTGTGCTGTATGTTCAACGCTGTCGTGAGGATTTGTGTGTCTCGGTGGAGGGGGCGTTGGAAGGAGCAAGATTTTCTTTTTTTTTGCAGTGTCCAGACCACAACAGGAATGCCAAGCATGCGGGAGTACGCGCGCACGCACCTCCGAGGGCACAATGCCCGCTACACACAAGCAATGCCCAGTCCCAGGCATCCCGGGCACGAAACACACAGGCGCCTTCACAACACAAGAGCCGATCCCGTCGACTGCACAACGCACCACGTGCCAACCGTTCCTTGTCCTCCCTTGCCAGCCACCACCCCCGCTCTACGCCCTCCTCCGCACAGGTCAACGCGAGTCTGTCGCAAGCATAGACGGCCCGAGGGCTACGCCTGCGGCTTCCGTCGGATGAACAGGGCGGCGTACAACATGACGCAGAAGGGAAGCACAAAGTAGTAGCCGCCCGCAATGAGCCCAATAATCCATTTTGGCAGAAACAGCAGCCGGTCCACGAGCGTCATCGCGCGATCCCGGTCCTCCTCCATCGGCCCCAGCTGGCACAGCGGCTCCATACTCCCGTTCATCGGCTTTGTGCCCGTGATGGTCAGGCCCATAATCAAGCCGTGCGAGCGGACGCCCTTGTACGCCTCGGGGCCAATGTAGCCGACTTGGATGTCGTAAAAACCGGCCGCCTCGTACCACTTGCGGTATTCGCTCTCCATCGGGAAGAGCATCCACAGGTCGCACCAGAAGCGGGAGAACCAGTTGGTCGCCCGCACCGGCCCAATGATGGTCGCCTTGCCGCCGGGCTTGAGCACCCGGTACGCTTCGGCAATGCCGCGCTGCGGCTCGGGCCAGTACTCAATGCTGCCCGCCGAGGTGTAGCGGTCGGCGTAGCCAGTGGCAAACGGCAGGTTCTCCGCGTCGCCCTCGACAAAGGTGACGCCCTGCAAGGCGGGCTTGGCCTTGGCCTTGGCCATTTGGTGCGGCGACTGGTCGAGCAGCGTCACGTATTGGGGGTCGACGTACGCAAGGACGCCCTCCGTGTTGAAGCCGGTCCCGCCGCCCACGTCGACCGTGACGAGGTTGCGGCCAGGGGACGCGAGGCCCGCCTGCGCCAACGACTTGTCGCGCATGCCGACGGTCCAGTGGAAGGGGTTGACAATCGTGTCGTACACGATGGAGAGGAAGCGGTAGAACCAAAAGGCCTCCCGCTTGTGCTGGATCAGACCGCGGCCTTTGCGGGCCGGCTCGGTCGCGGCCGACATGGAGGGGGTCGCCGCCCGCGAGCGAGCGGCGGCGGCGCCATATGGCCGCACCACCCGCCGCAGCGGGGGGGCGGCAGCGGGCACGCCGACTGGGCGGCCGAGGAGGGCAGACGTTGCCAACGCCGAGCGACGCGCCAGCAGCGGCGCGCCAGACGTCACAAACGCCATGGCGGCACGAAGTGCAGGGGCAGAAGGTGCAGGCAACGGGGACGGGGAAAGGAAAGGAGGCAGGCCGGGGAAACCGGAGCGAGCACGGCGCTGCCGTCAACGTCTGCGCGGTCCGGAGATGCCGCCAGCCAGGCAGGCACTACGCCCAACAGGCGCCGGACGCCAACTACTACCGGGGACGCAGCCCACACAGTCCGGTTGCCAACGACGTGGCGGTGCGCGCGCGCGCACGGGCCGTGGAAGGTCGACAACAACCCAATGGACTGACTGAGCGTGCGGGCGGCGCGGCAGCGACCGATGGGTGGGGAGATGACACCTTCCGGCGGGGGATGGCCCGCGGATGGCGGGGGCGAGCGGCGAGCGACGTGCCGCTTGCAGCCCTGGCCAGCCGCCCGCGGCCGCCACCAATGGTCGTCCACGGTGGCGGTGTGAGGCGGAGGCACCCCCTCCAAAGCCTCAAGTTGGGGCGCCCATCAGAGCACCACAAGATCGGCTCGTCCGCGCGGGTCGCTGTCCGCTGTGCGAGCGGTGTGCGGTCAGATGCTTGCAGACCGGCGCGCCGCGCCGAGGTCAACGGCCGCGTCGAGGGCGAGGGTTCTCCAGAGACTTAGTCCCTGTCAGAATTGAGCTCGTCGAAACTCTCGACTTGATCACATGTTGTACTCAAAACCACGCCCGTCCAGCTGTCCTTCCTGCTGTCGATGGGGTGTTACTCTACTGGCTCGATCGGTCGAATCAAGCGGCCGCCGACCGTCTGTGCGTCGCGGGTGCCAAGGTCCATCACCACGCTACGGCGTGTCGGCGGGCGCATCGCCACCGTCGTGGTCGCAACCAGCACCCTTTCCGTCCACGCTCAACTTCCTCAACACCTTCTCCTCGTCCCCCCCCCATTCCTCACCATGGCCAAGAAAAAGAAGTCCTCGAACAACCTGGGCGCCCGCCTGGCGCTGGTGATGAAGTCTGGCAAGTACTCGCTGGGCTACAAGAGCACCATCAAGACACTCCGTTCGGACAAGTGCAAGCTGGTGCTGATCGGTATGTTTGACCGCTGAGCTTGGGTTGTTGGGAGAGGGCGGATGTTATTGCAGTGCTTGGGTGGGCTGTACCGTTCGAGTTTGTTTCTGCGCGGGGATGCGGGAGCGTGCTTGATTATACTGGTGGTACCTGGCCGTCTGTGGTCCAGAGCGCAGCGCCGGACTCCCGCTGCTATTTTTGTCGCAGTCTCAGCTGGTTGCCTTTTGTGTGTTTGGCTGCTTGGACCCCGTGGCTACGAAGGTTGTCTTGCACAACTGGAGCCTCTAACACGTTCCTGATTACCCGGTGTCGATCAATTGCTGTCCATGCCTGGCGCTCCACTCTTTGTGAACACGTCCGATTCCATCACTTGCCTCTTCGTAGCGTCCAACACGCCGCCGCTGCGTCGCAGTGAGCTGGAGTACTATGCGATGCTCGCCAAGTGCAATGTTCACCACTACCCGGGGAACAATGTTGACCTTGGCACGGCTTGCGGCAAGTATTTCCGCTGCTCTGCGCTGGGCATCACGGACCAGGGCGACTCGGACATTATCCGTGCGCTCGACCCGGCCAACCAGGGTGCTTAGGATGTGCAACAATACAATCTTGTTCTTGTCAAATCGTGTCGCTCTTGGCACTTGCTTGTCCCGTGAGTTCTTTGATCCCACCGTCGTGGTCTACGTTCTCCCGGCAGCACAGCTACTCGAGCTCTTCACACGTCGTGCTCAGCGATCATGGTCCCATGGGCATGCATCCGCTCTCCTCATGTCAACGGCTATCCATTGAGACTCCTGCCTGATGAAGCAATGTTGGTACTTCATCCTTGTCGATCGCGTGGCGCAGTTTACCGCGCAAGATACTGTGCAGGGTCAGCTGCGGGCGAACCCGCCACGTTGCCGCGCGCCCTCAAGGGTGTTTACGCAACAAAGCAAGGCACTGTCGCTTCACCTTGCCATATACCCGTGCTAGCTCCTCCGTATCAATCGGCCCCGCCCCCGTGTCCGCCTCCTCCAAAAGCCGCGCAAACAGGAGGACGTCCTCGTCGTCATCCCGCGGCCGTGACAAATCCCCCCGCCGCACCATGTCCGCAATCGCCTGCGCCGCGTCAGCTGGCGTCACGGCCTGCCCCACCTCACTATCGTCGTCGTCCTCCCCGTCGTCGTCGGACCCGCCTGCGCCCTCCCCGTCCTCGTCCGACGCAAACAAAAAGTCGGTCTTGTCAACGAGGAACTGGCACCCGAGCCGAGTGTACATGTCGCTGCACGTCTGGCAGCCGCAAAGGTCGTACCGCCAGTGGGACGCCCAAAAAAAGTCCATCTCAGACTGGATGAGGCGCTCCGCGAGCCGCGACGGCGCCGGCCGGGAGCACCCGTCGCCGACCTTCTTGTTGCGCGCCGCCGTCAGGTCGACGCCCGTGAGGGTATGGGGCAACTCCACCCCGCGGATGGGGTAATAGTCGGCGAGGAAGGGGAGGCGCTTGGTGCACTCGTGGCAGGAAAACTCAAAGTTCTCGCTGGGGAACCGCCCCCGCTCCCCGTAGCGGATTTCAAAGCCAGACGCGCCGCCGCCGATACGGCCCATCGCGTGGCCCCGGCTCTCAGACCGGCGGGTCGGGAAGCCCATACACGGCTCGTGCCACCAATCCTCACACACGGCGCATTGGAGCATGTCCCCATGCTCGGGGGAGTAGAGTCGGTTGCACCCGCAGTAGCGGCCGTCAAAGTTGTGGCCGCGCGTGTTGCCTTCGTTGGTCACCTGCCGGCGGGCGCGGGCAGCGACGGGGGAAGCCAGACTACACCGGTTCTTCATCTTGGCCGTCCCGCAGTCGCAGCGGAAGCCGCGCTTGGAGTAGATGGGCAAGACGTCCGCCTCGTGGTCGCCATGGCACCGGTCCTTGCAGGCCGCACAAAAGCCGGCACGGCCGCCGGAGGGCGTGCACCGCCGACACACAAACACCTTTTGGCGGATGTAGCCTTGATCAAACGTGCAGTCTGCCTGTGGCTCCATGGTGTGTCGCAGCGCACAAGCTGGGGGCACCGCCGGAGAAGGAGGTAGAGTAGCGACAGGCAAGGGACGTCGGCGCCTAAGACCGGCGATTGCCGCTGCGAGGAGCGCACACAGAGCCAGCTGCCAGGGGCCCCGGACGTGCCAGGTGACACGGGAAAAAAAAGCCCGCGGGTCGCAAGGGTCAAGCAAGAGCCGACGACTACTGCTGCTCCGGCTGGATGAACACGCTGCTGGCGTCTCCGAGGGCCGCCGCTCCTGCGTCCCGGAAAGAGCGCCACGCGCCGAACTCGGATCAACAAGCAGACGATCCGGAGCACACGAGAGAGGGCTACTTTTTGGCACGAGAAACAACAGAGAAGAGCCGGTGTGGTGTGTGGCAGAACGAATGCAGACACTGCGTTTGTTGAGACCGGGTTCTCATCCAGGGCGAGAGACGAGTTGACCACGCAGGTCATGGAACGTTTTTGGTGCACACCGTGCCGGAATCACGCAGAGGTCACCTGGTGGTACTGCTCCAACGTTGATGCCGAAAGCCAGCACAAGCGACCGACCAACCTCCAAGCCTACTCCTCCTCCTCGTCATCGGACTCCTCTCCCCGCCCCTTCTCCTCATCATCAACATCTTCCTTCTCCCGCTCTTGTTCGCCTTCCTCCTCTTCTTCCCCGTCACTGTCGCTGTGCAGGACACGGCGACTACTACCTCGTTTTCTCCTTTGTTCCGCCCCTCCACCGTCACTTCGGTCACCCTTGTCACCCTTGTCGCCCCTGCTCAACCGCTTCATCACCGCCGCGTGCCGGGCCACGTGCGACTTGACGTCGGGCAGCTCCAACACCGCCCGCACCCCAAATGTGACCATGACGACACCGCCCACCCCGGCGGAGGGCTTGATCTGTCGGAGCCAGCGCGCCTTGTGGAAGGACTGAATCGCCTTGCCGGCCTCAGAAATCTTGAGGGTCAGATTGCGTTCCAGCTCGGGCCCGAGCGCCTGCGCGTCGGACATGGTCATGCGGGCCTCCTCCACCTCGAGCAGTGCCTGCACGATGGACTGGAAGAGGGCGACCTGCGGCGGCTGGTACTCAGACGCCAGCTTGGATGACTCGTCATTGATGGTGTTGACGACCCCCCAAAAGGTGCCATTGTCGCAGGGGGAGTAACCCTTGCGGAGTTGGATGTGGAACTTCTCAAGCGGCACGTTGACGGCGCCGATGTAGGTGTCCAGTTTGTCCTCGTCCGGAATAGCCGACGCGTGAGCCGGCAGATCCCGGCCGCTCAGCTTCGCAGCGTCCACGCTACAGCGAAAGTAGAGGGCGGCTGTGCGGCGTTCACTGAGCACCCGGGCCGCCATCATGCCATGAAGAAAGGCACGCTGGGTCTTGGAGAGCCCCATGGAGATACAGCAAACATACGACCTCCAAGTATAGGTAGGGAGAGATGGAGATGAGGGATGGGGGGCGGGGCAGCGGGCGAGGCCAGCAGGAAGGACGACATCGGCCCCCTGAGAAGAGACTGAAGTGGCGCGCAAATGGCCAGTCTGCTGCACGCAGGATCATTGGGTGTTTGGATACACGCCTGACACGTGGCTACTTTGGCGCGAACTGCAGCTGAACAAGGAAAGAACCAATCTGAGGATTAAAAAAGTATTGACTGATTGTGCGATCTGAACGATTCGGCCTGGGCTTGAGCCAGCTCGCCAAGCGGTGCAAGACTCGACTCGATCCCCGTCTCCACGCGCGGGCATCGTGGCAACCTTCTCACGGCGGCATCCTTTGCGAGCCTTACCTAACTGCTCCCGTCCCACCCGCCTGCTGCTGCGCCATCACGTTCGTGGCGGTTGTTCACCATGGCTCGCCTGGGATTCACCGTCGTCCCGGCCGTTTCTGCGCTCAGTGGCGCCACCCACGCGTGGCCAGCGGCGCCGCCGACATGCACTACAGCAGCGACGGCGTCGCACTTCCTCGGCTGCCGCGACATCGGCCGTGTGCGGCTCCTGCCAGTGACTGGCCCCGCTATCACTCGTCGCAGGTCAACTGCGACTGTGTTGTCAGTGGGCCCTGCGGGGGGGGGGGACAAGCCCATCCTGCCACCAGCCTTCCCCGACGTTGCGCCGTGCCGCGTGGGTCACGCCGCTGAGGGCCGGCCATGGCGGCAGTGGGCGGCGGCGACGATGGCGGCACTTGCGTTGGTCGTATCTCCGGGCGCCGCTCGAGCGGCGCGGCGCTCGATGAATACCAAGGAGGCACAGGCGCCGGCGCCGGCCGAGACGGTCAGATACGATGGAAAGAAGCAGTTGGCCGAGAACGAGCGGGCTGTATCGCTGGTCATCACGGGCGGCGCGTTTGCTGGCCTCTTTGGGTGGGCATACCTGTCCAACCGGCGGGATGACCAGGACGAGAGTGTCCGCGTTCGGGTACGTTTGGTTTGATGCCATCCATGGTGAGGAAAGGGAGCATGTTGGAGGATGCGCGTTACGCCAGTGGTGAGGCGTCCGCATTTCTTGGCTACTGCTCTTTTGGGTGTGGGCTGAGGTCTATTCATTGTGCATTCTTCTCACCATCGATAGTGTTGACTTGGGCCGCTGTTTGCTTCTCGTCCTGATGGTTGATGCTGTTCTCTGCTTGCGTTGCACTCCACCCATATGCTCTGGTGGCGATGTTCGCTTGTGGGTGGGTTCGCTTGCCTCGGTTCGTCTCGGCCCTTGCTGCTGTGTTCCATGCGCTCGCATCGCCTTTCTCCGCTGTATTGCGGGCTACGCGCGGTGTTCTTGTCACTGCCTACATGCAGGAGGAAGTGGAGCGGCTCGAAAAGATCAAGCAAGAATTTGTGGAAGTGGACGGAGACGACAGCGCCCCCGACGATGCTGACATGATGGCGGAGCTCCGCAAGCGCCTTGCTGCAGAAGCGGCGACTGGGTCCGACCCGACGGATGCGACCGGGACCGATGATCCCGACGCGCCCCCGACGCCACCGCCCGCGGGGGGTAGCGACAAGAGCTAGTGGGGCCCTATTTTCGATGGTCTTTGCTTGCTGCGATTTTGTGTTCGCCCGCGACTTCCCGGTCGTGGTTGTCGCTCCGACCGTCGCGGTGCGGCGGCGTGCCTTTCAAAAAGAAAATTGTACACCTTGGGGTTTCGCGTGATGCACGGTCGGGGGTGCTTAGAAAAGGTTCCAGCTTCTTGTCGATGGCCAAGCAACGACCATGTGTTGATTCACGTGCCAGAGTACACTCGTCGCCAACAGTGGTCGGGGTCCAGGGGCGGGTGAGGTACACGTACTGTTTTTTAAATACGAAGCCATGCCGCGCCGCACCACGAGATTTACAAGGAACAGAGGTGTTGTCCTACTAGGCCTGTGCTGCGTTGGATTCGGCACGGCTAGGTAGCGAGCCCACCGGAACGGCCGCGCCCGGGTCCAACACTCCCGCCGAGGAAGACGCAGCCGCAGATGGCCTCGGCTTTGGAGCCACCACCATCGCCGGGTCAGGTAGGATCTTCTCACGGCAGAAGTCAACAAACCGGCGCCGGTACACGGGCGGCGGCGCCACCGACATGCTTGTCGGCGAGCAGTACTGCACGGTCTTAAAGGTGTGCTCCAGCTGTTTGCGCAGGGTATAGCCTTGCAGGGTGTCGATGATGCCCAGGCAGATGCGGTAGCACGTCCGCTCGCCCGACGCATCGACTTGCGCACCAATGTAGTAGGGTGCTGACTCCTCGTTCTCGCCGTACTGCTCCTTGTACCAGGCGTCGTCCTCCTCAAGCATCTCCGACATGCCGAGCAGCAGGCTGTAGTCCATGATGGCGGCGCGCTCCAAAAAGTCCGAATCCCGGTCCAGCTGCGTCAATAGACGCTCCGTCACGTCGGGGCGGAAGAAGATAGGCGACTGCAGGTCGAGGTCCTTAAGCGTCACGTTCTCCTTCTCGAGCTCACGCGCGGACGCCGTGCGCCCCTTGGTGCTGCCCTTAAGGTCATACTTCTTGTCCAGGTAGAGTCCCTGGTCGAAGATGCTCGACATGACAACCATGCGGATGTGGCTACCTCGAGTCGTCCGCACCGAGAAGTTAGCCAGGAACTTGGTCAGCAGCGTCTGGGGGTTCTTTGTGACGTGTTCGTAGTAGAGGGGAAGGAGGCTGGCGAGCTTTCGCTGCTCACCCTTGGTGACGGTCTTCATAAAGTAGCTCTCGTCCTCAGTAATGTAGAAGAGGGCACCCGACTTGCCGGGTGTCGGCAGTTCCCGCACCTTGGACTCGGCGCACGTTGAGCCCAGGAAGTCGGCCTCCGACAGCCCGAAGTGTTCCCGGATGCGCCGGTACACAAATGGGGACGGGTGCTCCCACGACGCGAAAGACGCTACGTTCAACAGCGACTTGCGCTCCTCCGCAGGGTTGAAGTCGAATACCAAGGATTTCTTGAAGTGACTGCTGTTGGGCTCCACCGACGTGTCGGCATGGAAGAATTCGCTCGTGTGCCGTAGGCCAAACTGGATCGACAGCACAATCTCCCAGTTGCGGTGGCCCTTGTACACCACCTCCCCATCCTTGACCTTGCGTTTACGGCCACGGACCAGCGGCTTGGCCATCTTGGTTACACGCTTGGTGAACTTCTTCTCCCCCAGCTTGGCTCCCCGCCCGCTCGCGTGGTGTGCCAGCACACCGGCACTGCTGCTACCTTGCGCCAACCCATCGCCATCACCGCTGCTGCTGGCCGCAACACCAAACCGCACCTCGTCATCCGAAGCGTTGCCATCCCCGCCGCCCCCCGCCACCACGGCGGGATCCTGTGCTGGGGTAATGGCATCGGCGCCAACGGCCTCAATTTTCACGTCCTTGGCCGCCGGGGGCATGAGGATGGCCTTGGAGAAGTACGCCGACGTCACTCCCGATGACTGCCGTCGCCTGTGCAGCGTCGTTGGCGCTGTCGGCCGCAACCCATCACGCGCACCTGGGCGCTGAAGCGTGGCAGCGGGGAGCGCCTCAGGGACGGCCCCTAGCGAGCTCGCGGTGGAGAGCGCAGAGTTGCCCCTTGCCATGCGACGGGCGGGATGACGTGGCGACGTCCCATCAACAGCAAGCCCCTCCCCGGGCGACTGCCGTAGTGGGCTCATGACGGGCTCACTGTGGGAGCCAGTGGATTGAAACGGGGGTGGTGATGGTGACTGCACCGCAAACTGCGGTGGCCGCGGCGAGGGGGATGTCCCGCCATCCTCCCGGCCATTCGGCAGCACTGGCGGCGCTTCGGTACGGTCCGGGAAACCTTGCTCACGCTTGTCCGCCAGCCGCACCTCCCCATCCAACCCGGCCGACGTCCGCGACGCGGGAGTGGTGGGGTAAACGGTGTCGGCAAACGTGACCGAGTGGCCAGGCCGTGGAGGCACCGCCGCGACTCCCTTGGCATCCTCCCCACCCGCTGACGAGAGCGCGGGCACGGCCGCAGTGACCGCAGTGGCCGCCATTGCCGCGACTGGCTGCAACGCCCGCCGAGACGGCGGAAGCAGCGGTGGGTGAGGGAGCGGTTGTAGTGCAGGTGGTTGACGGCCGTCTGGTTGGTCGCCTTGTGGTCCTACAGACAAGATCAGCCTTCCCGCGTTGCGTGCGAGCGCCTCTCCTCACCAGCACCGAGTGCCACCAGAGTGCAGGTACAGTGGCAAGGAGATGCAACGTGGCACAAGCCGACGCAGGCGCCGCGCATTAAAATATGCCAATCGTAGCGGGCGAAAAAGCACACGAGAACCCGACCGTCCGCCACCGCGGCACGAGGGAGAGGGGAGGAGACCACCGCCCAAGAGAGTACCGGCCACGTCCAACAGGCACCCAATGAAAGGGTGGTGAGCCGCCCGGCGGCCCAGCGGCGTGTGCGCTATACTCCCCCACACCTCCACCGACCGCGTGCGTCAGCCCGGACGGCGCCCGCCCGCTCTCTCGTCGTGACGTGCACGCGCGGGGCCCCTGCGCCCTATGGCAAGGGGGTGGCATGCGAGCACGGCACGCGGCGGCAGTGGTGTCGGACACGGGGGATGCCTGCGACAGAACTGCCCTATTCAAGTGGCCACGAGGCTTTGTGCCAACCAGAGGGGGTGCCGTAATTATTTCCGGCATACTACTGGACTATGTAGCTGACAGTGATGTGGCAATGCCCAGTCGAGTGCTTTCACTCTAGCCTTGCGAGGATTGTATATATGACGCTTTCAAAAAAGAACGTCGGTTTGGCAGCCTTTGTGGTTTCGTGGGAGCTGCTGGATGCGACACCTGTAGGGCTCTACAGTACGTGCGGACGTACTCTCAAAAGTGTACCCCGTACGAGGCCTCGTCCAGTGCGTTGCACGCGTCGAGTGAGCAGTCGAGCAGAACAAACCAAACACCGTTCACGAGCACGCGCGCAGGCGAGTCATTCATTGCTGTGGCGGCTGCTGCAGCACGGATGATCCCGCTGACGATTGCCCGTGAAGCTGTGCATCCCTACGGGAAACTCGTATCGTATCGAAACTTTCCACGGTCTCGCGTCATTATTGTGCTTCTCACAAAAACTAGATCCGCAACATCCGCTTCAGCATCATGAACCGCCCCCTGAGCCAATGAAACAGTGATTTTGCAACGGAAGCTGATGCACCGAGGTCCAGTTTGTGTGAGCAGCACAATATCCATCCCCCTCCTCCCCCCCCTCCCCACTGGCGCGGGATGCCATACTCACTGTCCTTCCCGCCGACATGCTCACGCTCATCTTCACCGCCGTCTGTCGTTTCACCGCTACCCGCCTTGGATTTGCCGTCGCTTTCCCAAGAGCGAGGTCCATCGGCGAGCGGCTGAAGACCTTGGCCAGCGATGACGGCGCGCGGGGGGGCGGCGGCGGCGGGGACGGCGTGCACCTGCCCGATTCTGCGGGCGTCCTGTTTGGCCGCCGTTGTGGTGTTGTGACTTGACCCCGCGCCACTTGTACCTCTACCGGCTGCACCTGGTGGTGACCGTCGCCACCGGGCTGGTGACTGCCTTGGGCTTGTCGAAGCCCCAGATCCTCATCACTATTTGCCTAACTGATTGCGCAGGGGACGTGGAGGGCGCCCTCGTTGCGGCAGCCGGTCTGAGCACCGTCCGGTGCCTGCCCACCATGAGGTTGAATGTGAGACGGTGACTGAAGATGACCAGGAGCGCAACGTCGCCACGGACCACTTCAGGACGGCCACAGACTTCTCCGAAAGCCGGCGGCCCGGCCTTGTGTGCACGGAGGAGCTGTTGACAGCTTTGCTTCTACCGACACAGCCGAGCGTGAAGCAAGAGCGGGGGGGGAGGCGGAGGGTGGGGCGTGTGGGTCGGGGGAGCGGCGACAACTGCGCGACGCTTCCCGTCTGAGCGGGTGGATGCATCGATGCCCACCATGTGGGAGGGGGGCATCGCCCTGCTTGGTCTCCGTCCGCGGCGCCGCCGCCGCCTGCTGGTCGGTGGGGGGGTGGCAGCGGCGCAGTGCTCCTTAAACCGTGTTCGCACGCAAACGACATTTTTCCCGCTGAAGCTCCGCAAGCAGTTTGCGGAACCCCTCAGGCAGGGTATTCCTCCTGCTTTTCAGCCGCAACATTTTGTGCAGCCAAAACCGGGGCCGTGCGGCGTGCGTGCTGTACACCACTCGAAGCGTCTCGACGAAAGAAGCACTGCCCCTCCCAGCCCGCACGCCGCACGTCCTCGATTTGCACTTCACCGGCATGCGCAAGCATCATTCAGCAAGCTGCCGCAAAGTATCTTGCTACGACGCACGCCGATTGCGCTACACGCCGAGTAGGTTTACAATCTCCCCACAGTAAGCCACAGGCCGGAAGTCAGACTGTTCTGCCTGCGCACTGACCCAGCTCTCTGCCAGAGGGCGGCAGAGGAGACTCCTACCGCAGCTGCTTGCCACACCACGCCACGGGCTGGTCGAGGAGGTCATCGCGAGTGGGGTGGATGTAGCACTACCGCCGCCGCAGCCCCTGCGGTCGCCGACCGAGCAGCAGCGGCGGCGACGGCAGCGGCGGCGGCGGCAGCGGTGGCGGCGGCGACGGTGGTGGCAGCGGCGACGCGCCTGCTTGACGCAGTGACAGCGGGCTTCGTTCAAAAGCAGCGACGCCACGGCGTGTCTGGCGGCAGCTGTGGCGCCGACGCGCCGCTGCGCCGCTGCTACGACCGGCGCCTTTCCGCGCGCCCCTGCCGGCGTTGCGCGCCCCCCCTGTACCCGTTGGCGCACCCTCCCTCCAGCCAGCCGCGGCCGCAACCGAGGGGGTGCCGTCGCCCCCCGCCGCGTCAACCGGGGACGCGAGTCACTGCCAACGCGGCCGGCGGCGGCGGCGCGCGGTCCCGGCGTCGGCGGCGTGTACGCGGCGTCCGCCGCCCGTCCGGACGGCCCGGGCGGCCGCCTGTGGTTGGGTAGACCACGGGTTTGTGAACGGCTCTGATTGGTTTTTACTCACTGTCAGAAAACTATTTTTCGGGAGATATCGAAGCTTTTTGCCGGTTCCGCAGTTTGCTTGCGGACCTTCAGCATTCTGAATGCGGAAGCAAGCCTTCCGCAGGCGGATCGCTCTGTGGTTTTTTTTCTGCTTTGGATTCTATCTCAGACGATGCGTATTTATTGGGCATAATTCAGGCAGTCGAGTGGCATAGTGAATGTTATGTTGAAACTGAAATACACGTAAGTCTTTCTTCTCGATGCAAATGGTACGCTCAGTGCAAAAAACCACCAGCCCGAGTGTCTTCCGCACAAGGACGACCCCAACTGCTGTCGAGGACATGTCCTCGGCCCCCAGCCAATGACGCCAGCTCACCGGCGGCCAACCGTTTTCTCGGGATGGCACACGCACGTGCCGCCTCGCGCCCGGCCCCCAGCTGCGGCACGCTGTGCCCCTTGCCGGCCAGGACGCGCACGCCCCCCCCTGCGCCTCGCACCCTCGCGCTCGACGCCCGTGATGAGCGTCGACGTAGCGGCGCCGCTGCGCGCCCTCCTCCCCTCCGTCCCCCCCACGCCGCGGGCGACGGCACTGCCCGCGGCACGGTCGCCGTCTGCGACGCTCCACCTGTTCCGGTCCCCCTTTCTTCTGCCGCTTGGCTGGATGGCGCGTGGCGGCGGCGGCGGTAAAAAGTCCCGGACGGGCGGCGGGGGCGGCAAGAAGAAGGTGGCGGCCCGCCGAAAGAAGAAACCCGTGACAAGCAGCGACAGCAGCGAGGATGGTGCAGCAGTGGGCAGCGATGGGAGCCTGAGTATGGCCGGTGAGCTGGACCGCCTGCGGGAACAGCTGCGCATGTCCAACCTGTCGGTGCGAGACGTTGACCCCGACGGCAACTGCCTCTTTCGTGCGGGTACGTTGATGCGTTCCCTCCACTTGTGTGTCTTTTCGAGGGTGCTTGTCACCAGCACGGAAGCGTTGGATGTGTGCTGGCCGTCTGTCTGTTGAACCGGCCCCCGCTGTGCCTCGTGTGTACGCTGCTGACGTGGCCCGTCCCGTTTGTGTGCGCCTTTGTGCTGTTGGCCCGCCTCACGTGCACATGCTTCCTCCTTACATCTTTTGCCTTCCACCCATCCCGTCCAGTGGCGGACCAGCTCGGGGAGCCCGACAAGCATGCGTCCTTCCGCAGCTCCGTTTGCGACTATATGCTCGAACACCCCGACGATTTTGCGCCTTTTTACGATGGCGGCAACGGGACGTACGAGGCCTACGTGTGTGGTATGCGGCGTGACGGCCGGTGGGCTGGAAACCTAGAAGTACGTTGTACCAGGTCGGTGTGCGATGTGCCCTTGCGCTTGTCTTTTTTGCGTGCCCCAAGGCCTCTCTAGGAGCGTCGCCGACGTGCTGCCTTTGTACGGTTTCCCCGTGGTCGAGCGTGAGCGCACGTCGTCTGTTACCCCCTGTCGGTGTGGCGGTGTGTCTTGGCCCGCCTCCGTGCCCGGGCGGCACGACACCGCCTGTCGCTGTGGTCCGCACAGTTGCTCACACCCCTTTGTCCTTTTTTGTCGCTGGTCCCGCGTGGTTGCCGTTGCTCTGTTGGTGCCGTGTTCTTCACCCACCCTTGCACCCGCCATTGCGTGCTTCTTCATGCGCCCCTCCCCTACTTTCCCTGTTGCTGTTCCTTCCCCGCCGCACAGATCCAAGCCATTGCCAAAGTCCTCGAAATCAACATCCGCATCCACCGGCTCGGTGCGCCCTCGTACGACATTGCCAACTTCCCCGCCACCTCGGTCCCCGCGGTGCACCTCACGTACGTGTCTGGCGAACACTACGCGTCCGTGCGGCCGGCGGGGGAGCCCGCCGACGCGCCCCCCTCTGCTGCCGTCCACCCATCGCTCGGCACCCCAGCCGAGGCGGGCGTGGCGGCGACCTCCGCCGCTGCCGCAGACCCGTCGACGGCCGCCGACGCGGCCGTCGCGGACGTTGTTCGGCAGACGGGCGTGCCGGCAGCCGCCGCCGCGGCAATGCTCGTCGACTGTGACGGCGACGCAGAGGTGGCGGTGGAGGTGCTCCGCGCGGGCGGGGGGGCGGACGCGGCGCCCGCTGGCCCGGCAGCGGCGGCGC
>Ga0114957_1002821_pt1 | contig 16102 bp, 11 predicted proteins | sample BantaG_FD_87175 | JGI IMG/M metagenome (GOLD analysis project Ga0114957, IMG submission 87175) | Marine algal microbial communities from Bantry Bay, Ireland - BantryBay_4 metaG | ecosystem: Host-associated > Algae > Red algae > Unclassified | place: Bantry Bay, Ireland | collected 2014-11-21 | reverse complement strand
GGCGGCGCGCCCCCGCGGCGCCCCGCCGCCTTGCACCGGGGCGGGGCGGGCGGCTCGGCGGGGGCGGCGTGGGCGGCTGGGAGCGCGGTGCCACGGGGGGGGCGCCAGCCCCCCGCGCAGCGCGCGCCGGGGGCCTGCCGGCGCGCCCGCGGGCGGGGGGGGGGCGCCGCGCCGCGGCGGGCGGAAGCGCCGGCGCCGTGCGGCACACCCACGTGGGCGCGCCCTACGTCGGGCGGCCAATGGGCGGGCACGGATCTGGGTGGCTGGACGGAGGGGTGTCAGGCCCCCCCGACCTGGGGATGACAGTAGAGAGTACTGTACAGTCTTTCTCCACTGCTGGGCACCCTGTGTGGCGATCGTGCATGAGTGGCAACACACTTGTGTACGTGGCGGACGATCGCGAAACAGGAATCGGCCTTGATCGCACCGTAGAGGCCGGTCGATCCACATTCGTTACAAGTGTCTATTCCCCAGAGGGGACCACTTGATTATCTAAGGATCAATTGATTCTCACATGGGACACCTCAAAAGAGAACCTTCCTGACGTCCGTTCTGTTTTTTTTCGACACAGGCGAACGCAGCGTGCCCGTCTTACCGTTCAAGGGCACGTGAGGGCACCAAAATGTGCACGGTAAGGAAGAAAGGTTCATTTTTTTCGCGTCAGGAGCATCAATTGATCCTCAAGATCAGGGAATACTCTATAGACACTAGGCACCCGTGCCCAAGAAAAGATGTCACAGCAATGGAGAAAGACTGTAGTTGGTGTGCACACGACTCGAGATTTGTACGGCTCGTGCGGATTCGGAATGGAATTGCCCGTTACAGACGCTCGCTCATGGTTTTGGAGTTGCACGTGCGCACGTGGCGGGAGAGGCCGAGACGTGAAGGAAACAGGCGCAACAGCTTTCACGCCGTATTCGCGTGAACACCCCGCGTGAAACAGAATGCGCCAATCACATGGTAGCATCCAGAGCTCGTGCCCTGTGGTGCCCCCCTGCAATAGCCCCTGTCGACACGCCCATGCAAGGGCCGTCAACCGGATACGTGCCAGACACGAACAGCCCGCTCAGACATCGTGCCCATAGGGGGGCTTGAGACACAAAAAAATGCCGCGTCAGGCCCACCGTCAGACCGACATTGCTCGTGTCAATGCTCTAAAACAGGCTGAGAGGCGCACGAGAGAGACCGGGTCCAGACAATGTCTGGACGAAAGAGGCTCACTACTGGTCCGACCAGACACCAGCAGCGGGACCGACGTGTCAAAAACGGGCCGCAAAGGTCCTCAAACGATACCTACCAACGAGATACAATGGGCAATGCGACACCTGACCAATCAAATGCACGGAACAATACACACACGTTTGTGGCCCCTTTGGGGCACCCCCAGCACGCACCTGTTTTGGCAGGTGGCGGGCTCCATATCTCCGGGGGGCTAGCTGGACTCGATGGGGGGCCCGCCATGGCGCCGCCATTTTTTTGCGGTCTGCATCGCCCGCTGCCGACCGCCTCCTGACCAATGAAATCGCACAAAACATTCACAGGCGATTGTGGCCCCTTTGGGGCACCCCCCGCACGCACCTGTTTTGGCCGGTGGCGGGCTCCGTATCTCAGGGGGGCAGGCAGGCCGCGCTGGGGGGCCCGCCATGGCGCCGTCATTTTTTGCGGTCCGCATCGCCCGCCCCCGTCCGCCATCTGACCAATGGGATCGGTCAAAACATTCACAGGCGTTTGTGGCCCCTTTGGGGCACCCCTAGCACGCACCTGTTTTGGCCGGTGGCGGGCTCCGTATCTCAGAGGGGCTGGCAGGCCGCGCTGGGGGGCCCGCCATGGCGCCGCCATTTTTTGCGGTCCGCATCGCCCGCCCCTGTCCGACATCTGACCAATGGGATCGGTCAAAACATTCACAGGCGTTTGTGGCCCCTTTGGAGCACCCCCAGCACGCACCTTTTCTGGGCGGTGGCGGGCTCCGTACCTGCCGGGGCCCCGTTGGCGGCGCTTGGGGGCCCCCCGTTTGGTCCGCCATTTTTAGTGGTCGGCGTGGCCGGCATACATCCGATCCCCGACCAATGGGATCGGTCAAAACATTCACAGGCGTTTGTGGCCCCTTTGGGGCACCCCCAGCACGCACCTTTTTTGGGCGGTGGCGGGCTCCGTACCTGCCGGGGCCCCGTTGGCGGCGCTTGGGGGCCCCCTGTTTGGACCGCCCTTTTTAGTGGTCGGCGTGGCCGGCATACATCCGATCCCCGACCAATGGGATCGGTCAAAACATTCACAGGCGTTTGTGGCCCCTTTGGAGCACCCCCAGCACGCTCCTGTTCTGGCCGGTGCGGCCGTTTGTTGCATTTGGGGGCCTGCTCGCTGTGTTTTCGTGGACTGTCGGTTCTGGTCACTGTACGCGGCTGGTCTGCAGCTGGGTTCAGGGGCCTGCGCCGTCGGGTCGTGCTCGCCCCGTCGTCGTGGTCCTCGTCCTGGCCACGCCGACCTGGGTCCGGTCGGCCGGCTTCTTCCTCGCCGGTGTCCGTGGCCAACGCGGCGCCGTACGTTGCCTTCGTTGTGGCCTCTCCCTCGCTTTGCCCTCTGCCGCGCGGTGCAGGCCCGTCTCGGGCGAACGCATCCGAGATTGTGCCGGTGATGGTGCTGCTTGCGAGCTTCCGTTCGATTCTCGCAGATGGGTGATGAGCGGCCGCCGCGCAAGCGGCGCTTCCACGCTCCCGTGGTGCTGCCGTACCTCGGGGACCCTGTCGCCCTGCCCGGTCTTGTCGACCGCCTGGCGTCTTTGCCGTCGGGTGCCCTCGGCATCCCGGTCGCCGTCAGCGGGGCCGGCACGGAGTCTCGCCCCGCTGATCCGACCTGGAGTGCCCGCGTCCAGGCCGTCGGCGTTCGACGGGCGGTGGTGTCGGCCTCACCTCGGGCGCCGGCTCAAGTTGGTGCTCGTGTCCCTCGCGAGCGGGCACGGGTCGAGAAGCGCCCGCGGCCACTTCCCCTTGGACCGTCACTCGCGGAAGACGACGAGGGCGGTGACGGTGGTGTGGTGGACGTCGCGTTTTCGTCCTTCCGTGCCACACCGGGTCGTGCCCCGTCGCATCGTGCTCCTCCTCCCCCCGTGGACGCGCGCATGATGGAGGTCTTGAGCGCTTGCGTGCGTAGATCTTGTGGGCTGCCGTCGTCGACGCCCATCGGGAGGCACGCCAGTATGGTGAGTGCCGTGATGGTGGGGGACCCTGAGTCGCGGTCGCGAGCCATTTTGTTGCGCGTCGGTAGCGGCAAGGCGGACGCTGCTATCCTCTGGTGCTCCTACCGCGGTGGTATCCTGTGCTCGTGTTTTTCTGGGACGCACAACGCGTTGTTCCTGTCGGCTTCCTCTCGAAGCTGTCTATGCCAGCACACGACGGCTTTGAGGACAAGTTTGAGCAAGAACGGCATCCCGTTCGCCACGTTTTGGCGACGGATGCACCTCGACCCCACCCCCGCCAACTTCGTCGGCCGGCAGCAGTACGGGCCCATGCGGTTTTGGGTGGTCCTTTACCGCTCTGTGTTCTCGCTTGTGACGTTCACCGCAGGCCAGGTGGCCACTTGCATTGCCCCAAGCTGTCGCCGATTTCGAGCGCGGTGCGGTCACGTCGTGTTGTCGCGTCCTTCCAACGCGGAGCGCCGGGCAGCCGCCGCCTCAGACGCGGCAATGGCACCAGTCCCCAAGATCGCGAAGGACAAGCCCGCCGCCGTCGTCGACGGTCCCACGGTGCCTCGCGGGCCCGACGACGAGGATGCTGGCATCGAGTCGGAGCCCGGCGACACGGAGCGCTCGACGGGCGACGCGGCCGAGGCAACTGTGGCCGCTCGCGTTCGCCGCAACCTTTTGCCCTGCGTGGGTGAGATCAAGGCGGGGGCCGTCTGGGCCCGGACAGCCGACTGGCGAGCGCTCTTTTCGAGGCGGTGCTCGAGTGCGGGCGGCAGTCGGGCGAGCGACTTGGAGGTGATGAGCAACCTCGTGGAGCGCTCTGTTCGGCTTGGGATGATTCACCCGCGCACGTTTGTACCAGTGGAGCGGTTTTGCGGCAGCTGTGGGCGTATGCGGGAGGACCGTCACGTCGTGAAGAAGGAGCGAGCTGTGCTGTACACGCATCACCCTACGGCGCCAGTCATTGAGGTGAGTTGCCGTGGTCACTGCCCAGTTGTCCTTGCGTGATCGCATGCCGTGACCATTCTTCTCATGCCACTAGTGTGGCCTCCCGTGGCATGCGCGCCGATAACAGGTTTCGTTCTGACTCTCTGCTCTGTTGCTGTCTGCTTGTGATGTATTGACCTGATCGTGTTTTGCGCTGTGATCTTTACCCAGATGCTTGTGGGTCGCTGGGCGTGCGACGGAGCGGATTGTCAGCGGCTGGTGGAGTACGACGGCAGCATGGACGCTCTGTTTAACTCGCGGCGGCGAGACAAGCAGCGCCGGTGGGTCGTGCTCACTCGTGCACTACTCGACAAGCTCTACTCCTACATCATTACGGCGCGGTCCACCTACACGGCCGCGACGCGGCACCTAACATCGGACGTGCTTTCCTTTGCGCTGCGGCGACAAGACGTCGTCAAACTTGGGACGGCCATGTTGCGGACGTTTGTGATCCCCGCCGAGGCCGCGGTTTGCCCCATCTGTGGTCCTAATCCCGAGTTTGTCGTCATCGACGGGCAGGCCTTAGTCTGCACCGACCACGACGATGCCAACCCCGCCCGGTACGAGGAGGAGGTTCCCGTGCTCGACATTGCGGCGTCGATGCTGTGTGTCGTGCAGTCCGCTCCGCTGCGCGTCGCCATCAGCAAGGTGCTCCGCTCCGCCGTGGCACTTACGGCCTCGCAGACGCTGTTGCTGGACGCGTGGCACAAGACGATCTCCGTGAACGACCGGTCCTGCGTCGCGACCGCCGCTGCTCGTCTGTTTTTCCGCTTCTTCCCGTTTGGCACCAAGGCTGGTGGCACGGGGGTGGACAGGAGCGGGACTCTTACCGGACCAACACGTGCTGCGGGGAAGGCGGGCGCATCGGCCGCTACGTCCGATGGCGGCGCAACCGCTGAGACTGAGGGAACAACGCCGAGCACCGGCCTCGAGGCCAAGCTGCGCAAGGACGAGGATGGGAACCTCACGCTTGGCGGGAAGGGCACCCCGGCCAAGCTCCCGTCGGATTCGTGGCGCGACCGGGTCGGCCACTGTGCGCCCGACTTTGACAACTACCCGAGGCGTGACGACGGAGCGTGGCTCCACATCCGTCCTTTTCTCCAAGCTCTGCTGGGCGAGACCGTGACGGGGATGTTTCAAGGACACAACGAGGCGGCGGCGCGGTTAATGGCCAACTCATTGCGGCTCCAAGACGCGGGCATGTGGCGCGACGTGACGGACGCTGTTGACGGCATTGGGTTCCTCACCAACTTTGTCGGCTGGTTTGCTGATGAGATCGACAATGACCCTCACTTCCGCTACGCCTTGGGCACGACGCTGCTGCGAGCCGTCGACATGGAGCATGATATCGATGAGCTCTTCTCGACCGCCGCCAACAAGAAGGAGACGCTCGACCGGGGGTGGGTCAACGCCGACTACTGCCGCAAGTGGGGTGGCCGACCGACGCCGACCGACTACGCGGCGTGGCTGGCCACCAAGCCCGCCGCCAGCGTCGCAGACATGGACAACCCGTTGAAGAGTTTCGAGTCCTTTCCCGGGTTGCAGCGGGTGCGGCCGGGCATCAAGGACAGCGAGGCTCTCAAGCGGCGGGTCGGCTACAAGGGGAAGGACAAGCATGCCGCGGACGTCGAGGGCGACGGCGACTCGTGCAACAAGGCGTTCTCCATCAAGTGCGGCAGCACGCAAGGTGTATTCAACGTGGTGTGCCCGCACGTGATTACGCTCGGCTTTCGCTGCCTGTTTCGTGCTGAGAGCGTCGGGGAGGCGCTGTCAATCGTTCTGGAGCGGTTCCCCCAACTACCTAAAGTAATCTTTTACGATGTTGCTTGCAAGCTGGACAAGAACGCGCTGCGGCGCGTGCGTCCCATCCTGCGCGCGCACAATGTGCGCTGCATCCTGGAACGCCCCCATTCAATCACCCACACTTGCTCCCCGATCTACATGCCGGATGAGAGCTTGGGAGTCACGGCCGGCGTGGCAACCCAGGCGGCTGAAGTGTCGCACTCCATTGCGGTGGCCAACCGGACGAGCCTCGCGTATATGAAACCGGCTACGTACATGACGCACAAGATGGTGCAAATCGCTATGATGAACATCCGCAAGCAGCAGCGGTTGGCATCGGCCAACCCCAAGGCGGAGAACGACCACATCCCTTTGGCGCCCTTCTTCCACAGTCAACTCTCCCGTCATTGTCAGCGGGGGTCGGATTGTGACTGCCAAGATTCCATTGCCAACGACGGGCACCGCGACACAGAGGATGCGTTGGCCGTCAAGCTTGGCTGGCCAACGCACTTGGCCGAGGAGATCACCTCGCCTGCGCCGCGCGCCTCGCCAAGCCCTTCCGCGGCTGCAGTCGGCGATGGCGCTGCCGCTGCTGTTGACAATGTCGTGCAAGGTGACGACGGCGGGTCCGCGCATCCTCCCGACGACGCTGCCCTCGACGCGGTGGGGGCCATGCAGTGCTTGTCGGTCAGGCCACGTTGGATGCCGATGAGCACGGAGCCGCTGTGTGACGAGCATACGGCGGCTGTTGAGGCGTTGGTAGCGGACCGCCCGCCATCCTCGCCCGTGCGGACGGCGAACAAGGCGAAGATCACGCTCACAGTCTCCGACTTTCGGCTGTTGGTCGGTGAGCGGTGGTTGAATGACGAGTTAATGAACTCGTTTGTGGCATTGCTCAACCATCGGGCCAAGCTGCTGTGCTCGTCGTCGGTGGGCGGGACGGCCGCGCGCACCTTGGCGCCCAGGACGTACGTTTTCAACACCTTCTTTTTTTCTCGCCTGATCGAGCGCGCTGGCTTTTATGACTACAACGGCGTTCGCACGTGGGGCTTCAAGAACGGTCTTAACATTGGCGCCGTGGACCTGGTCATGATGCCCGTCAATGTGGGCAACTTGCACTGGGTGCTGGTCGTCATTGACTTGCAGGCCCGGCGGTTCCAGTACTTTGACTCGATGCACGGGGGTGGGGCGTCGTCAATCTTGTCGACCGCGCGGCGCTGGCTGACGGACGAGGTTGCGGCTCGCCTGGGCGAGGATGTGTCCCAGTCATGGAAGATTGAGGAGTGGGAGGGCGTGATGGACGTTGGCCTGCCGCGTCAGTCTGACGGTGGTAGCTGTGGAGTGTTTGTCTTGGCGGCGGCCGATTGCTTTTCGCTTGGTGCTTCTCTTTGCTTTAGCCAAGAGGACATGCCTGTTTTGCGCCAGCGCGTGAGCGCCATGCTGTATGTGGACAGCTTGGTGACTGAGGATGCCTGCAGCCTTCTGCCCACGATGGGCGGCTCGAGCACGGCCGTCGAGGAATAGTGGCGTTCTGTGCGAGTGCAGTGTTGGCAGGGAGTAGGCTTGTGGTTGTGTGTATTGTTTGGGTGTGCTTAGGAGCCGCAGGCGTTGTGCATTCATCATCATCTCGTGTTGGCCCTTGCTCTGTGCGCATCGCACAAAGAGTAAGACCACCTCGACCCATACGTGCAATCCAAAACCCTAAACAAACAACAGACCCCCGAGCGGCCACATCGTAAGCGCACTGTGATGCGGTGACACGCCCCCGGACAGACGCACACTGTGGCTGGGGTAGTTCACAAGGGTTGGAGAAGCTTCATAGGCGGTTTTCGCTTATGTGCCATGGGGGACGGCCACGGTAGCAGTGGCGTGGATAACCACGAGGGGGTAAAGGATGAGCTCAGCGACGGCAGCCGAAAAGACTGTGACAGTGCCGACCGGGTGGCCGCCCGCCCAGACCACTGGTCGGCACCCAGCTCATTGCACGACGAGTCCGTGCAATGGCTCTCCCGGTTGACAACGTCAGCGGCGGGCGGAGGGGTGGCGGGCGCTGGGGTAGGGCCACCGTTTGTAGTAACATCGACTCACCTCACACAAGCCCCACTCCAGCAATCGCTTGCACTCATGAGTGCCAGACTGGTTATGCATTGGTGAGACTCCGGTGCTCTGTGCCGCACCTCATATCTAGCCAAGATACCTTCCAGAGGAAGGACTTCGGGGGAACCACCCAGAGTGTGAGAGCGAGCTGTACCTCAGGTTGCCAGCTGTGTCTTTGCAGCGAGAGTGGATGGCCGAGGCGTCTGTGACAACCTGCCCAGACCGGTGCATCGCCATCCGTGCACGCACGGCGGACAACCCACCTAGTCTGACAGCCCATGCAATCATGTCATCGAACCCGCCCCGCCTATCACCGCGCGCCCTCCCCGGGCTTACGCCTGCCCCTGCTCTGCCCCAGGCCCAGAGCCATACGCCCTCCCGTAGCAAACGGTGTTTACTTGCGTGGCGGTGGCCCCCGCGTTGGCTACCGTCTGGCATATGGCACCCGTCAGCAGCGTCGGTCACGACTGGCGCCGGCACCTACGCTCATGGGGTTGTGGGAATGTGACTGCAAGAAAAGCCTTTCACGCCACGCGGGTGTGGACTGGCGGATTCTGGCACGGCGTGGTGGGCGTGGTTCAGGCACCGCTCGCATGAGGCGCAGGACCATCGACCAACACCGCATTTCTGGCAGGCAGTCTGAAGTGCAGGCGTTGGACATGAAAGTGCTGGGGGGGGGCTGGTTTGGCTGCAGTCACAGTACACCGCAATGGTGCTGTCGGAGCGGCGGACGAGGGAGCGCCACGACACGTGCGGCTACCCAGTGAGCACAGCCGGATGGGGGCGTCACTGCGCCATGCCAGGTGCGGCAGGAGGAACAGGTGGAGTAGCCAGGACGCCCAAGCAAACGCAACAGGCAGCGTTTCTCATACTTGCGAGCGACAAGCACCCTCCCTCAGCAGAGCCCACATCGATAGAAAGCAGCTGTTCGGGCGCCCCAGCAGCAACCTGTACCCCCCCCCCAATAGAGTATGGAAACAGCTCCTTCGCTAGATCGAGGTGCTCTGACTGGGCGAAGGCGATGGGCTTCGAAAAGGATCACACAAACATGGTACTTTTCAACAAAGGCCTGCGTTAACATGGACGTGCTTCACAGAGCGCGGAATTTGACAAAAAAGGGGACCGCCACAACAGGAAGCCGATTCCGCTGGGTGCGCTCTCCTCTCCTGACGCCTCCCAAGGCACACTCGCCGTAGTCTGCATGATTATCACAATGAACAAGTATGTTACAGTGGCCGAACTGCTGTGTATTGTGACCACAGAGCTCGTGACGGGTCCATAAGCGAAGAAGATCATGGATTCAATTTAGATACTGCGCGGATCAAGGAGCCCCCTGGTGTCACGAGGAACGCGCAAGCAGCGTCGGTTGGGTAACAGCGCCCGCAAGGTCCAGCTGGGCCGCGAGGGCGTCACGTCGAGAAAAGCGTTTACCCACCCACAGTTCCGTCGACAGTAGATCTTACCGATAGATTCAACCACAAGAGCTCAAAATCGGAGTTCTTCGTGACTCGGAAAAAGCATGTTTGAACTCCCTGTGCGCCTGACATCGGGCCATGCGCCAGATCGGCGGTTCTGGCAGAGCCCATCTGGCCCGGCGGTCGATGCCGCTTGTCGCTTTCAACGTATCTGAGGGCTGCCAGATTTTACGTTTGCCCGCAGATATTTTTTTTGACGGGTTCACCATCGGCGTTTTACCAATCGGGTCGGCATGTGGTGTCTTGGTAAGTCCTGCACTTGGCCTTGGGGTTAATCTCAGCGGGTCTGGCCCGGCCAGGACGACCCCCCTAAATGAGGTCTCTGGGGCGGTTTGCTGAGCACCCTTTCGGCCCGTTGTTGGCCGCGCGGCCGGCGTTCTCGGGGTTCTGTACCCCCCCCTGGGGACGCACATTGAGCGCCATTAATCGGCGCCCCCCGGGTCGCACTGGCACGCTCTGGTCGTGCTCCGCCCCCCCCTTTCTGCCCATCTCGCTTGCACGAGTGTTCGGTCGTTTGAGATCGTCCTGTCCATATGGGCATTCCCCACCGACGGGCCTCTTTGTGTTGTGTAGCGGACGGGGGTGGTCGACGGGTCGCTCCCCCCGTCCCACGGCATCTTCGTCTTCCTGGCCGTCCCCACCGCCGCACTGGTTTGTCTTCCGCGGCGGTACGGCACCTGAGCGGTGATACCCCTGCGCTCCCCCCCCTCTCTTTTCGGCTTTGCGGCGCGCTCCGGTTCGGAGATGCCCCCTGCCGGTGCGGCGGTGGGCTCGCGCCCATTGCTCGCTGTCATCACTCCTCTGACGTCGGTACTCCTTCGCGCCTCCGATGCTGGCAGCATCGCGCAGCAGCTACTGGCATTGGAGCTTGGCAGTGTGCTGGCTTGCAACTCCTTTGGGTCATCGGAGGAGGCGATGTGTTGGCTGACCGACCCCGACGCGATTGCGGCTGTGACCGCTGGCGTCATCGGTCAGCCGAGTGCGGCGGTCTCTGCGACGGTGGGCTCAGCTGCCTGGCTTGCCGTCGTTGGTCGAGGAGCGCGGGCTTGCTTTGAGATCAACACCTCTGGCGTTGGTGGTGCGGTGCAGTTGATGCAGACGACGGCGTCTACGCTATGTGTCGCGGCAAGCTTCTCGGTCGCTACAGACGCCTACCTGTGGCTTGCTAACGACGCTGGTGGGGCAATGCAGCGGTTGGTGGCAACCACTGCCCCAGCTAGTGCGCCACCCGCTGAGAAGCAAGCACTGCCGGCACCCTTGGTCCGGTCCCCGTTAGAGTTTGAGTCGGTGCCAGGCCCCCGGGCACCCTCGCCGCTGCGTTGGCCGTCGGCGGCGCCCGCCGCTGTGTCTCCCGTTCACAAGCGCGCTCGTGTTGGCCGCTTCACCACACCGTCGGCGGTCGTGCCGAGCCGCCCGCTCACGTCCTCGACGCTGTGTGCAAGTGCTGTGGGGCGGGCTCTTGCGGCGCCGAAGCCAGCTCCTAGCCCCGGTCTCAAGCGCAGCTGCCACCTCTACGGGTCAGCAGACCGAGGAGTTTCTAATGCGACAGCGTCGGCGCCGTCTTCATCTCGTGGCGCGTGGCAAAGCGGCGTCGACCGTTCCCCTTCACCCTGCCCATGTGGGGCAGTCGCCTGTTTGGTTGGAGTGCCTGACAATGGCGCCGGCGGCTTGCGTCGCTCGGGCGGAGGACGGAGCTTCCAGTCGGCAAACGTCGGTGGCAGCGGCTCGCGTGGGTGCGTCAAGAAGGGCGGCCCGTCGGACTGCAAGAACCCTTCTTGGGTGGGGCCCGGCGACCCAGGTCAGGGACAGTTTACATTCCAGAGCATTCACCGCATGGTGGCAGACTCGGTTTCTCAGTGGGAGCAGAACGACTACGAGGAGGCCCTGCGTCGCGACGCTGCGCTTGGCGCTCAGCGGCAGGCAGCGTGGGCGTCGCTCGACAAGGCGGGCGGCTCTTTACTCGCGGTGGCCACCGGCCTCGGAGATGACCGCGCCGATGGGGCTCCTGGTGCCGACGCCGTCCCCGGTAATGACACCTGCCCGCCTCCGAGAGGCGCCGATGTGGTCGGTGGTGGCTCGTCAAACGCCAGCCTGCCGCCGTCGCCAGGCCCGCTGACGCGGATGGCTGCCGACTGCTCTTGGACTGCTGTTTTCCAGCGTCTGTTTGATCGGGGGTTGAGCACTTTTGTCAGTGGTGGGCCTGGGGTTGGCAAGACCTCGTTCTTGCGTTCGTTTCACGGCTTTGTGCGCAGACGGCTGCCGGGAACCGGTGCAGTCGTCGTCGTTGCGCCGACCGGGAGCGCCGCGAAGACGGCGAAGGGCGTCACGTATCATTCGTTTTTCGGCTTCACCAAGGACTACAAGATGCAGTCGGACAACCCCATCCAAGAAGCCGCTCGCCTGCTGGCACTTGACCGGTGGCGGCCCATCGCGCGGCGACTCGCCAAGGTGGAGGTGCTCATGATCGATGAGATCTCTATGGTGCCCGCGGACAACTTCGACGTCATGCACGAGCTTTTGCAACAGTCCCGGGGGGGCAAGCCGCCGGCCGTCATCTACACCTTTGGGGATTTCCTGCAGTTGAGCCCCCCGTTTGGGAAGATGGCATTCACAGGCCACTGCTGGCCATTGATGTTCGGAGACGGCTTTGTGGAGCTGACGCGCGTGCACCGCCAAGGCCAGCCGGACTTTGTCGCTGCAATCCACGACGCTCGGTTCGGGCGGTGCACCGACGCTGTGCAGGCGCTCATGGACGAGCGGTCCGTGTCGGACGAAGCGTATGACACGCTCCAGTACCAGGCGCTTCACATTATGCCGCGACACGAAGACGTGGACAACCACAACCAAGCGTGCTTGAGGCGGCTTTGCGCGGGCTCGCCACCCACTGTCTCCATTGCCATCCATGACGTGAAGGAGGACCCGAACCGGGACCGCGACGTGGCCTCGCCCAACCTCGGCAACGTCTCCGTGCAGGCACGTGATGCCGCTCTGATCGATTGTGTGGCTCCCCGGCGGGTGGAGCATTGCCGCGGTGCGCGCGTCATGCTGACGTCCAACCACTTTCTAGGTCTTGGCCTCTTCCATGGGAGCATTGGCCATCTGGTGGACTACGAGACCGATGGGACCCCCGTCGTTCGATTTGATGACCACGAGCTCACGGAGGGTACTCGGTCGGGTAGGCAGGGGGTGCGGGGGGCGGGTGCCGATTGGTTGGAAGTGTGTTGTCCACCAGTCGGGTTTGAGTCTCGCATTCTATCACGACCGGGAGCTGTTGCTGTGCGTGTTCAAGTTCCTTTTGTCCTGGGCTGGGGCATCACTGTTCACCGGTCGCAGAGCTTGACCTTGTCGGAGGCGGTGTTGGATATAGGGGAGGCTTTTGGGTCGGGCATGGTGTTGGCTGCAATGAGCCGGGTGCCCGACAAGAGGCGCATGCACGTGCGTTCTTTTTGCGGTAGCCGTGTGATGGCCGACGCGGATGCTTTGCAACTGTATAGAGACAGTCCACGTTTGTAGCTATATTACATTTATTACTTAGTTCCGTCAGACCCATCCTCCTCTTCGCTATCCAGCGATGGTACGTCCGCATTGGGCAATGAAGTAAATAGAGATGAGGACGCATCGGGGCTCAGCTCCGGTCGGGGAGGGCACACGGCAGAAGCAGAGGCTCCCACGAAAGACGACTCAACAGGATCAGGGTCGAGCGAACTCACTACCTTGTCAGGATGGGGTAAAACTGCCGTCACTTGGCTCACACTGATTGTATCAACCGCCCTGGAAGTGCCGCCGTGGCGCTCAAGGGCAGCGCCAACATGCGTGGCGCCAAACCGTGAGTGACTCGAGCTTGGCGGCGCGCCCGTCTTCCGCCGACTCGGGGCGGCTCGCGGACGTGCCCGGCCAGTCCCACTCAACCCATCTACGCCCGACCCAGACGCTGTCGACTGGCGACGTCGAGCGTCTATGCGGCGAGCGCGGCTGGCCGTAGCGTTGATGGTCTTGTCAGCCGCGAGGAGGGCGTCGATTTCGGCTTGACGCTCCGCCATGAGCTCCTCTTGGGAGCGCTGACCGGGCGCATGAGGCAGCGGCGCGGTCATGGCCGCGGCACCGTTGGCCGCTCGCCTCGACCGCAAGACAGCAGGCTCACTCACGTCCGCCGCTTCAAAGTTGTGGCATGCGGCAATCTCAAGCGGCGCTGCACGAGGGGTTCGGGCACGTCCGGCAGTCGCCAGTTGGGTGACAAGCGAGCAAAAAGCGGGGTCCCACGTGCCAACCAGCAGCATGGAGGCGATGGTGGTCGCCATTGGGGGCTTGAGCGAGGGGGCCATGCGCACGACGTCGACGGTGTTCGTCAGCTCCTTCCCCTTGAAGTACCGCTCGGCCTTGCCCGACCATTGGCGGATGGCGACGTTCATGACCGCCATGTCGACGCTAATCACCCAGTTGGACGACTGCGCCCGCCGCAGAGGGTTGAGGACGGCCGCGGCAGTCCCGGGGATGGGCGTCATCGGTTGAGACCCAGACGGGATGCTCCATGACGGCCACCACGTCTTGAGCAAGGTGCGCACAGGCGCCCAATCCGTCTCAACGCTGCTGGCTGCGATCACTCCTTCGACAGCCTGCCCACCGTGAAGGCGAGCCAGACAGACCAGGCCATCGACATGTAGCTTTCGCATGACGTCCTTGCAATCATCGCGCTCCCGGATCAGCTCGAGCACACGCGTCACGCAGGCGACCGACTGGTCGGAGGGCTTGAACAGCGGGGGTGGCGTGTCACGGTCAGTCGTCTTGGCGGCGCCAGCAATCTCTACGAGCGCCGCCGGTTGTGCATCATGAGCGGCGTTAGGCGCGGTGGAAGCCGCGGCTGCTGCGTCAGCGGAGGGTGCAACACCGGGGGGGTCGCGTCGAGCAACAACAAGGACGCCATCTTCGGGGATCTCACAAGGGCCAGCGGAGCCTGGTTGTCCGGCGACATGTCGGCGCACGACGACACCGCCGAGAGGAACGTCAAGGCCGTCCACATCCGGTCGGGCGGCCTTCCCCACTCCACCTCCCAACGCCTTGGGCTCCATGCGTCTGCTCGAGCCATCGTTGCGGACGACGAGACCCCCAATCGGCACTACGTCAGCATCCGCTGAGTCGCCTTGTTCCTGGGCTGCAGCGCCCGTGTCCTCTTGCTCGAGTGCCGCGCTTTCCGACCGCTCTCGACCAACAGCGGCGCGCGTGCGCTCCAATCGGAGCGCAATGGCATTGGAGGCCGCGTCAAGCTCCTTCTGCCGGTAGGCAAACGAAAGCCCGAGGTTGATCACGCGGCTTGCGTGGTCGTCCTCGTCCGAGAAGAAGCCAATCCTGTCAACGATACGGATCCACCGGTGCTGAGGGGCGTCCATGGGACTGTCGCCCTCGCACATGCGACTGATGGCAGCGTGAAGGATGGCCCCCGTTGGCGCCAGGTGCTCGTCCAGCTTCATGGCGACCTCGTGGAAGGTCTCGAGCAGACGGGCGAGGAAGGCGACCTTGGTGTTCTCGCCAATGCCCAGAGACCGAAAGAACTGCATGTACTCCTCGTCAGGTACAGCAGGTAAGACGGGCACGGCGGGCACGGCGGGCACCGCGGGCACGGCGGGCACGGTGGGCACGGCGGGCACCGCGGGCGCGGCGGGCACCGCGGGCGCGGCGGGCACCGCGGACGCGGCGGGTATCGCGGGCGCGGCGGGCACCGCGGACACAGCGGGCTCCGCGGGCCCAGCGGCCCCATCGGGCATGCTGGCGGGTACGGTAGGCACGGTGAGCGCCGGAGGCGCGATGGGCCCGCCGGCCGACACGGCAGCCACGTCGGGCGCGCCGAGAGCGCCGCGCACAACCTCGATGCCGGCCCTCACCATCTGTCGGCGGAGGTCGAAGTGAACGGGAAAGCAAAGCACAGCGGAAAAAGGTACATGGAGAACACGTGACGTCCCGGTCAGCAGGATGAAGAATGATCATGTAGGAGGTATCTCCAGTATGGGCGCCCATCATCTCCGCAAGCCCTCGCCTCTCGCCCTGACAAACGATGCCAGGAGCGCACGGAAAAATAGTCCCAGATGCAAACAAGAACAGCATAGAGCGGGGCCACACGGCGTACCAGCGTGTGCAGCCACCCCTGCTACTGCGCCAATCGGGACTGCATGTAGGACTAGGGTAACGACCCCGTGTCGCTGGACGAGGCGGACGTCGCCATCGCATCGTGTGCGACGAGGCGGTGCGAAGACGACGCCCCGACAACGATGGCGCCATGGTGGCGGATGGCGACTGGTCCACAAACGACCAGACGCTGGCCGCGACGAAAGACGCGGCAGATCGGGAGGGCCCAGAAGCCGTCCGCCACCCGACCACGAGATCGACTGATTCTTATCGGTCCACTTCAGCGGACACTCGATCCATGCAGATTGGATTCGAATCCGACACGGATGGCGTAGAATCAATGAAATCAGAATAGCGATTGAGACAATCGCTTCCGGCATCCGGCCCCCCCCCCCCGCCGCCCGGCGGGCCCGCCCCCCCACCCCCACCCCACGCCCACCCCCCCCCCCCCCACGCCCACGAGCGC
>Ga0114957_1002820_pt1 | contig 16107 bp, 21 predicted proteins | sample BantaG_FD_87175 | JGI IMG/M metagenome (GOLD analysis project Ga0114957, IMG submission 87175) | Marine algal microbial communities from Bantry Bay, Ireland - BantryBay_4 metaG | ecosystem: Host-associated > Algae > Red algae > Unclassified | place: Bantry Bay, Ireland | collected 2014-11-21 | reverse complement strand
CTGGTCAGATTTTTGGTTCGCGCGCGCAATGGACGCTTGGCAGGGTCGCAGAGGGCGATTTGAGCCGAAAATTGACCGTTGGAACGTCTGGACAGAGACCCCATCAAAAACATTCGGCCACCCGTCCCTGCTGACCACGATGGCGTATGGAAATGTTGATCAGATGGTTGGCGAGCTGAAGACCTGCTCTTTTCATTCATGTATCTCACTACAGCATCCATATATTCTTTTGGGAAAGACTGGCCTTCCTGTTTGGGTGTTGGCATCTGTTTGATTATCCAGAAACTCACTTAGTATGTAAACACTGTGAAGAATTGACCCTTACAGTTGGTTATTATCTGATGCCATGGGTTCTTATCTGGTGTCAGACGGATACAAGACTCGCTGTCCGTCGGCCACCCGCTGTTTCTCGTTCAGAGTGAGGTCCCTACACGTGTTTTCACACGCACAGATCTGCATACGACGCTCTGATCAGGCGCGACCGTGCCCCCGCCCCCCGCACTTCAGCCTCTGGGAAGCGTCAAGCGAGGCGCGGAAGGGCGCGCTGCCATGGACAAATGGTCCGGCAGGGGTTTGCATGGTACCTCCGGCACAGCAGTCGCTTCTCTCTTTCTCCCCACCCCAGTCGCAGGGATGCTCGACGCGCACGTGCCAGCAACAACCCTCACCCCACCCATCTCAACCGCCCAACAGCTGTTTATGCAAGGAAATCGGCTCAGCACGCTCCAGAGGTTGCTTACAGTATTCCTGTTGCACTCGCAGAGGAAGGACCTTCTACAGTCTTTATCCAATGCTGGGCACCCTTTGTGGCACAAAAGTAGCCTCGGTTCTTCGTGCAGAAGGCAGCTCGATCGGCCCTCACGGCACCGCGAAGCTGACCTGTTACAGGCATTATTCGGTTAAATCCGTCCCGTTTATATCCACTGTGGATATAAACGGGCCGAAGAACGCACCACAGGCGCCGAGATAACCGAGAATGTGGACTGTAAACGCATTAATGATTGACATTTTGAATTTGTTATAAGACCAGATCAACTTACACAAATCCATGGAAGACAATGTAACCCCTTCCCTCGGCGGTTGGATCACGACCGATCGACCACCGGTGCGTGCCGTCGCGCGCGTGAACCGCCCCTACTTTTCCCACCTTTGCTCCTCTTCATATCCCCGCAATTACACAAACCGCACCTACCACAACTACCTCGAATTTCACACCACCATGACGCTTGCGAACGCCATAGACGCCGCCTCTACGGCTGCTGAGGCTGTCTTGGCGGAGAGCAGCCAGACGTCGGCAGCGAAGCACGCGGAGAGTGTGCGTGCGGCCACGCGAGCCGCGGCTGCGACGGTGAATGCCGTCTTGTCGTCACCCCCTGCTGCACGCGCGCCGGCTCGACATGTTGGGGGCGCATGTAGACGCCGTACGCCGATGTCTTTGGACACGAAGCTGCGCGTTATTGGCTGGCATGCAGCTGGGAAGAGCATCGATCTCAACAGCCGACAGATAAGCGAGCAGTACGACGGCAGCGGACTCTACAAAATCATCAAGCAGAAGGTCGCTCTCTTGGCCCGAGCCGCTGAGGGAGTAGCCGGCAGCGGCCTCACTTTGCGGACCACTGACGACCCTGAGGTCGACAGGATGCACTTCGAGTGGCTACTGGCCGTACGCGCGAGGGGCTGGAAGCGTGTGCCGCTGTTACTTGCAATCCTACAGCAGAAGGCCCTGCAGATTGCGGAGCACCTTAGCGTTACGGACTTCGCTGCGTCTAACGGCTTCATCCAGCGTTAGGCGCGGCGTCATGGCCTTTTGAAAGAAGAGCTCCATGGCTGCGGGGCCTCTGCCAATGTGGAGGAGGCGGCGGAGCGCATGGCTGCCATCCGGCATCAGCTAAAGGGCGTCGACTTGGACTTGATATACAACGTGGACGAGACCGGGCTACTGTATCGGGGCCTACGATCGAATTCGTACGTACCTTTGGAGGACCGTCGCATGGCTCGGGGGTCGAAGGCGATAAAGAGCAAGGACTACGTCACCCTGATGCTGTGCTGCAACGCTACGGGCTCCCTCAATCTGCCGGTGACGATGATGGACAAGGCGGTCCAGCCGTTGTGCTTCACGGGCGAGGAAAATGAGTGCCCCCTGCCCTACTTCTCGCAAAAGTCGGCCTGGACCGCCGCATCGCGTTTCAAGCGCTGGTTCGATAAAGTGTTCGTTCCTGCAGTGCAGGGGCGCCAATGGCACCAAGTGTATTTGATCATGGACAACCTCTGGTGCCACAGCTCCATCGCCAACCCGAGAGTCACCATTATTGAGCTTATCCCCAACACGACGGCTGTTATCCATCCGCTGGACGCTGGCATAATCGCGACGCTGAAGCTTCAGTACAAGAAGCGTCCACTGTACCGAGTCGTCTGCAACCTCGACGCTCTGGTGTCGAGCGGAGCAAGCAACCCTTGCGTACCACGGAGTTGGGGTCTCGAATGCGGGGAACATGCTCATCTCCTCGACGCCGCCAATTTCATCCTGGAGAAGTGGAAAGAGATGCCGTCCCAGCAGATTCTCCGCTGCTGGATGAAAGCGGACTGCCTACCGAGCGAGGCCAATACTGATTTTAGGCGCTATCTTGGAGAAGACGGTCAGCCTGTTGCTGACAACGACCACGTGGACGTGTCTTCTCTGGTAGCCATGATAGCCAACAAGACGCTGGCGCACGAGTTTGAGGGCGTACGCGGTCAAGACCAGGCGCAGGCGGTGCGTCGCTGGCTGGTCGCTGAGACAGATGTTGAGGCCATGTATCAGACGGTTGACATGGTCCTGGCTGGGGCGGACGATCACGGGCGAAAGGGCATGGGGGGGTGATTCAAGTGACCATGACACGACATCCAATTCTACCGAGGAAAATAAATCTTGCATTCTGTCCAGTCTGAGATCCCCGTGAATGCTGACTTCCAAACTTCTCTTGCAACCGAGTGGTATTGCTGATCCCCGAAGTTTGTCCTGGTCGACAGAGACTGACATGCGGACCGACTCTTTCCACCAATCAGATGCACCCCTGGGACTGACTTGGTTCTCCTGATTGCTTACATGTGCCCATACAGCCTGGAAATCAACATGAGCTCCTCTGTTTTTCCGTGCTTCTGGCATGGAGACAGTAGAAAATCTCAAGATCACGCGTGGGCAGCTTGCTCCGTGCCAAAAAGATCGGATCAAGCGGAATCAAAGAGTGAGTTCTGTTGGATGCAAGGTCCTGGCACCGAATGCGGGCTTTCTATTGGCTTCGATGCCTTCTTACCGTCGTTTTAGACCAATAAAGTCCTGTTATTCAGAGTCAGTCTGTGTCTCTGTCCCCGAGGACAAATTTCGGGGATCAGCAATATTGAAATCATCTGAGTACAGCCGATCGCGAAGTCTGTCGACGCGCTTATAAGTACTATCAGCGCATGTAATGACATGGCGATGGATAAAGTCGAATCATGACTGTTCTTTAGACCCAGGATACACGGCGCGTGCACGTCGTGCTCAGACACATGCTATCCAATGGGAGCGCTTCGTTTCAATCAGACCCCAATCACGCTAATACTTTTAGACCCAATCCGGCCGACCGTGCGATCTCGCACACAAAGGACTGACGAGCCTAATCAGGCTCATTTGGCGCCATCGAGCCGAACACATTTACGTGTGCGAGTTTTCTTTTTATATTTCGCGCACGTGAACGTGTTTTGAAAGGAATATGCCATTTGCGTCTTTTGGCTGTCGCAGGAATGATTGGACGAGAAGGCTTCTCCCGACTGCACCACTTAAATCAAGAGATGGGAGACCCGTCAGTTCTTTAGAGACGCCTGCTCGGTGCAGTCGCGTATCAAGGGTGTCGTATACTGGGAACGCTTGTCGAAAAAATGGCACGACACATGAATCGATTACAGCCTGTTTGCTCGTCATGTCGTCTGCGCACCACGCCCAGTTAAGAACGGACATCTAGGTCGAAATAGTTTTGACCATTCGGCGCCATATCTGATGGACTCTTACAGTGCGAAGAGCCGTTGAACCCGTCACAGCAGCCGTGACGCCCCCCTCCATCTCGCATGCACCTGCATCACCGCCACCGCCACCGACGCACAGCGCCACCACCTCCCCACCCCGTTGAACTTACGCTGTCTACTGGTCTCCTGAGGTGGTACTGTTCGTACATTGGACCTGTGGATGCGCACTGCGTGGACCGCGGCCCCCATGGAGCACGAATACAAGAGCGAGTGCCTGAGGTAAGTCTGCGCCCTCTGCGGTGGAGTCGGATGAAGAAGAGTGATGCAAGCTGCCCCGTATGTTTTTGAGCAAACGGTTGGGATTGGCATTGAATGAGAACCATTTTGGGTTAAAGACCATATGCGGACTCGCTCTCGTTTTGCTCTGCACGCGTTGCCAGTTTTCCTGACATCCGCACCGTTCATTTCGACGTTTTCTGCCGCTGTGTCATGTCGCTTCTCTGTCCTGTCCTGGCAGTGCTGTGATTGACCTAACAGAAACAGTAAAGGGTATGATCCACCTCGTCATGGGGCTTACTATGTCGTGTATTTGTGGAGTTTGCGTACGCGCCTTCCTCCCTCCTGGCGCCGCCGCTGATGAGTACTTGAGGACCATCACCCATGCATCCACCGAGTTGGACTCTCACTCCGAGGCGGCGGCACGAGGGCGGAGCCGCAACACTTGTCGAACGCCAGTGCTGTCCTGCGGTGTGGTGATTGAAGTGTGTGCACCTCTTGCGACGCCTCCCGCATTCTGCCGCGTGCAAGAACGAGTAAGTAGTGGGGTCCATGCACAAGCCGGCGGGATCCCTCTTCCAGCTCATCCCCCGCGAAGTTCATCCCGGGTCCCGGTGCAAAACCCCCTGTCAAGACCCCCACAGCGGCGGACCAAGAGCATGCCTCCGCGCCCGCGGACCGCACGAAGGTGTGCACAGGCTGCGAGACGGAAGCTGAGCGTGATACAAAGCGTGCACGCCTCGCGGGGCCGCATCCAAGACACCCCACAGTGCTGCGTTAATTATATTGGCGGTGTTGTGTAGACCAGCCATCTGCTTCTGCCATGCCCGCGCCGCACCTGTTCATGTAGCGGTTCTAGGCACCACCACGTTGGTTCGTCGTCCGGCCGAAGTGACCTCTTGATCAGCTTGGTACGTCGAAGGAACTGCTCCGGAAATCGACCCACAGCCCAGCCTTCCCCCAACGGGAGGAGGGGATCACGGCAAAGCCCAGGGGGGAGTCTTAGTCTAAAGCACTGCTGGATTTATCGAACGGCGACGGGGACGGCGTGCCCGCTGTCAATAAATCCCTCCCCAACCCGAGCGCCGGCGGCCAAAGTAGCCGCCCCGAATGCGACAAACAGATAAATTCCTCAAAAGCGAAAAGTTTAAACAAGTAGTAGGGGGGTTGGGAGTACCACTGGGGAAAAGCCCCGTCGCCGACCAAATCCGATCACCCCGAGATCCGGACAGGTCATTCCCTTGCTGGCCCGGATCGGGATGGCGGCCTCCGGGGGTGTGCTGTGCACAGCTGAGGGGCCACGCCCCTTCCAACTGCGGATCCCCCGACCGCGACAGTCCAGCAGATATTGAGACAGACGCCTGTCTGAATCACGACCACCGGCGACAGGCCCCGCAATCCGTGATGCCCGGGGAGCACGCTACCGCACGCATGCCGCTCGCCTGTGACGCCGCTGACCCACAGTTGAGCGTGTCAGTCAAAGTCTGCCACAAGGCGCCCGCTCAAACTTCACCGGAGGCAAACGCGGCTGCTGCGCCGCCACCACATCGAGCGCCGCCGCGGTTGAAGCGCCGCCACGTCAGGCGTCGCATCATTGCGGTGGCACCGCTCACACACCCTTTCCGACACCGCCAGAGGTAGGTCTCCGGCGGGCCAAGTCACAGCGGTGCCCCTCCCAGACCGCCGGCGGCGGCGGATCCTCCGGTTGAAGACCGGAGGCACCCCGCATGTGCCCTAGCCGGTAGCGCTGCCGACGCCAGCCGCGGCGGCTTAACGACTTCGGCTTGTCGCGACCGCCTCCATTGTCACGGGCGCACACCAACATTACTTGGACGTCACCGCAACCGACGACAGGTGGTGGCAGCACGGCGCCTGGCGGGCAGCGTGGCCACGGCTCGTGGCCGTGCCAGCCACTGCCACAGGTGCGGCCGTTACTTGGTCTCAGGCATCGCGGCCTCCACCCGGAAACAGAGGCACGGCGGGAGGCGGCGGCGGAGGCGGCGGCGGAAGCCGCAAGCACCGCCGCGGGGGGCGCGGCATGGTGAAGGCCGACGCATCCATCATGCGCAGCGGGGCGCGAAAGGCGGCTGTGCGCAGAACGGCACCGGTGAACGAGGGGAGGAGGCAACGTCCTCGACGTGCGCGACTTCAGCATCGCCGGCGTGGTCAGGTCACCAAAGAAATAGCGCCGCACGTGCCCGGGCGGTTTGTGGACTTCATTGGTGGCGTCAACGTGCCCCCCCAGACCTCCTCGAACCTTGTAAAGAGGTACGGGTGCGTGGTGGCCGTGCCATCGCGTGCACACCTGCATAAGCGCCACGGACCCCTCTGCTGTGGCCACGCCGCTCCGCCCACAGCAGCGGAGCAGGGGGACGCGCCACCAGTCGGCTAGCTGGCGGGAGGCATCGCGCATCGCGACTGCGGCCTCAGTGGTCCTGCCCGCCCCTGCAAAAAGAGGCTACCGCTGCTGTTAGCGATGGCGGACGTGCTTGAGTTACCATCCGTAACTGCCGGTTGGAAAAGACGAGGGGTGTCGATTTGAGCGGCGGCATAGCCACGGCCGCTTCCTGTGCCATCGCCGTCGAAGACGCACGGCAATGACGGCTGGCGGCGGCGCGAAGGGCGTCGGCGCCGGCGGTGGCGGCGGTTGTGGCGGTCATCGGCGCCACGCACCTCCGCAGCGGCGCGTTCGTTCGGCCGGTCGGCGCGCCACGGATATGACTAACGCATCTGGCAGCTGCAGCGGCGCGGGGCTTCGGTGGGTAGTTTCTGGCGCGGCCACAGCGCTTCCGCTGGCGTTGCCGCCACCGCACTGGGAGTCGTGCCGCGGCCGCACGGCGGCTGCCCATTTTTTGGCTGGCGCACGCATCCCAGCATTGTCGCCGCAACGATTGGCCACGGGCATGTCAAGGCTGCCACTGTTCGTGCCGGGCGCGCGCCGGCGACAGAGTGGGTTGGGGAATCGCCGCCTTACACTGCTGACCGCGCCAGCGCAGGAGACGGTTGCAGCATGGCTGTGGGGGTCGCAAGTCCTGTCGAGTTTGGAGGCGAAGGGGGGGGGCGTGGCGAGTCTGATCGGGGGGGGAGGGAGCTGCTGAGCCTGGAAGCAGGGATACGCTCTCCGGAGATTATAGTGACACATCCTCATGTTGCGATGTGAGTTTCATCTTGATGGCATCTTTCATTTCTCCGTGGCCTCGTAGTACCCCGCCGCCGCCACATCTTCGTGGGGTCTTCTACGGGTTGGAGGCTTCTCGTGCGGAGCGGGCTGGCTAGGTGGCGGGCTGCCTCCCGCCCGACGATGAGTCAGTGGGACACAAGGCCAAAGGCGATGCGTCAGTTGCGCCTTTGCACGTAAGGTTCTTGCTAAGAGGGGAAAACATGTGATATTGAGACGTAAGCTCATGGCTTGCAGCTCTCCAAGCAGAACTCTAAAGGGACACACCGCTCTATACACCACTCGGCAGTGAGGTCCCGCAGAAGACGTAAGACGAGGGGAAGACCGAGTGAACGTGGAAGAGAAGTACACGAGGAGCCGCTTTACCACCAGCGTGCGCCGCAGACCCCGACTCTGTAACGAGCAAGTCGACAAACCACGGCTCCACCCGAGTCAGGGTGACCGGCGGGCAGTCCTTGGTCAGTTCTTTTGAGAAGTGCGTCACAAACGACGGAAAGAGCCCCTCGAAGCGCGAGAACACCGCGATAACCTCGAGCGCCGCTTCGCGCTCGAATACGAGTCCCCACTTGTCGAAGACGGAAAGCCACGCCACCGCAGTGGTGCTCGCCACCTCTGCGCGACGTGTCTCTACGCCGCCACGCGCAGTGACACGAAGCAAAACACATCGACGATCCTTCTCGCAAGAAATGCAAGAAACAAAGAATGACAAAGCAAAGACACCGCAATCATGTCCGTCCCTCTGTTAAGTGACTGGCGGTGTCACGATAGACTCACACGAGCTCACCCAGTCGCTGGCTGGCTCAACCTTCGTGCTCTCATACAGCCAACGCTGCAAGATCTCGGTCCGAATCCAATAGAGAATCCTAGGGCGCACACGTGGACCCCTTGGATAACCACAGGGCGAGTTGAAGAAGGCTAGCGTCGCCACCAGTGTGCCGGTATGTACGGCTCCACCCGCTCTGAGCGACATTGCCCTCTCTACGCGGGGCACGTCTGACAGAACTCCAGTCCACCAATGCCCTTCCTGACAGGAGAAAAAAACCATGTGGAGTACTCAAACACGTTTATACGTCGCTTCATAGTGGCGACTTTGGAGGGCCTTCCCAAGCACAACATGATGTAGAACAGACTACCAAAAACAAGGCACTCTTTCGAATCCGTTCCAGGCACCTCCTCCATCAAAAAAAACATGGCATGAGAATCAAGGACGGCCGCGTGCACGGCAGCTTGACCGCAAACGTTGGCCGCCTCTTGCGCGTCCCTTGCCCCTCCATTGCGCGTGACTTGAGCGGCGGCCGCAGCCGCCGACACAAGAACCGCGTCGACATCGGCAGCGGCGTCTCGGCGGCCGGCCGCGTCGTAGCCGGCGCCGGTGGGCGCCGCAGGCATCTGGCCCCCAGTGAAGGCCCCGCCGCCAAGCTCACGAAGAACGCGCTCAACTTTGAGCACGTGCGTGGCCACAGAAAACGTGTGCGTCGGGCGAGCCTCAGCACCAGCGCCCAACGGCGACGACATGGCAGTGGAGATGGGCGATGGGGTGGGGTATGTCGGATTGTGGCAGCAGACACAGTGTCAGAGTGGGGTCCGGCGAGTCGAAGGCAACGGTGGGTGGCGTACGTTCAGGTCCTCGTCGGCGCCCAGCGGGGTGCTAAAATGCCGTTGGATGACGCAGCCATGCCCCTCTCGCACCCCCCACCGGTGTGCCCGCCTGGCTGCTCCTCTTGGATTCTATGGCCTCGCGTTGCGTGTCTGTTCCACGTCGGCTCACGCAGCGCAGCGTGAAAACAAGCCTATGGGCCGCCAATTGACCCTACTCTGCGGACATTTATTTCCATCCAAAAACAGCCTGGCCGCGCGGCCGCCCGCGTCAGCCAAGCAAAAAGAGGGGGCTTCTTGTGGTCAGCTGTCTGGCTCTGCTCTGCGGCAATTCTTCTTCAGACAATGAACGGGCTAGCAGCGCGGCCGCTCGCCTCGGCAGACAAAAAGAGGGGAGTTTGTGTTGTCAGCTGTCTGGTACTGAGCCCTCTCCAAAGAGCAAGCGCGTGATTCATGGCCCTTGCTACGCTAGGTGCAGATGAGACACGATGCAGGGGATACTGCCCACGTATCCCGACCCGAGAACTTTGCCGAGCGTACACACCGGCAATGTAAACATCCTTGCACGTGCACAGCCTTGAGCGGAGTTCCGAGCATCTTTACCTGGCTGTCGATGGTCCCTGCCGTTCACGCTGAAGGCCCATTTAGCTGACACTGGGTGCCCTGCGTTAGGAAGAGCTCAATGCCGCTGTCCCGCCCACAACGTATTTGGTGCCAGTGGGTCTCAGATCGAGTCGGTCCACCAAAATCTAGATTCGGGCACCGGCTGTGGTCCGATCGTGGAGGCACAGCACCCTACTTGAACCGACTGTTTTTCTCTTGCGACGCGTGTTGTAACCGCATCACACGCCAGCCGAGATTTGTAATATTCTATCTGATCAACCGAGATTGTATCCCATTACCTCATTCATTGATTACAATTGCGGCCATAACGGCAGCGCGGCATTGCTGTCGTGGCCTCCAATTGACTCGGCAGAGTTGCACTTGGGACAATGTCTCTCCGCGACGAAGAAGCCGCCCCGGTGATGGAGTTTTGTGGTCTCCGCCGCGTGGAGGTCTGCGCAGCGTGCCCCCCCCCCCGACGGCGAGGCTGCCATCGATACGAGGGCTTGTCACCGGGAGACTGCGGCAGACCCATCAGGGGGTCTTTGGCCATTGCACAGCCGCGCCCGCCACCGCCCTCCAGCCATGATACTCCCTGCTGTCCTCGAGTGCCCTGTGTTTGTCCCTCGGCGCCAGTACTCGGCCGGCTGACAAAGCAAAACGTTTTACAACACAGCAGGCTGTCCGCCACGGCCGCAGAGATACAACACGAAACAGACTACGCGGAGACGATAGCAAAAAAAAACTTCATACTGCAAATGGCTCTTCCTTAGTACCTCCCCTGCCCTGTTCCCGCTTGCCCCCCTGGACGGCTCAAGCCAGAAACAAGCAGCGTAGGGACGAGGAAGGCGGCCAGTTATGGGCCGGCGCAGGCGGCCAGGAAAGAGCCGCTCGGGCACACTTGTCACTGTGATAGAAAGCGCGTTGCAGCGCGTCTCCAGGACACCGCAGCGTCCTTCAAGTGGACCTAGACCTTGGCCTCGACCTTGGCCTCCTTGCACTGTACGTCCTCATCGGTCAAGCAGCCGTCAGTTGCCGTGCGTTCGAAAGCGTTGGCGGCCTTGTCCGCCGAAACCGTCCCGTCCGCTGCCGTCGAAAATCGAAACACCTGGCAGTGGGTGCCGCGAGTGGCCTCATTTGTGGCCATCGCGGCGGCGTAGCTCATACGAATGGCCTGCGCCAGCCGACGCCGGCGCCTCGCAGAGTGTATCTGCTTCTTCAGACTTCCAGGGAGACGGCGCGCCCCCTCTCGGGCGGCTGCGCGGGCACGCTCGAGGTGGGCTGCGCGGGCCAGCTCGATGCCGGCCGCACGAGCCCGCTGGAGGCCAGCCGCGCTGCTTGCGCTGGCGGGTGAGTGCGGGTGCTCGATGGTAGCCAGTAGAGATGACGTGGCCTTGTCGGAGGCCTTCACCATGGCGCCTTGCACGTCCGCCGCTGTGCCCTGTGATCAGCGTGTGCCGTGGCCGGTGGACTGAGAAGCGGAAAGTGGATGATCTCTTCAGCAAAAACCGGGCCCATCCTCAACCCTTCCCTCAGTTCGTCATCACACCTGTTGGGGCGTCGAGCAACACCGGCAACGTGAGGGCCACCTCACTCGGCCCGAGGACGGGCCCGCACAGGACCATTCCGATACTATCCCAGCGTGAAGGTGGACAGCAACGCCCCGCAGACCTGTATTCCAAGGGACAAGAGCAGGCATCCTGGACTAGTCACCGTCAACTGCGGTGCACGTGCCCTGCTCTCAGTGGATGCTCGAGTGACGTTCTCTGGCTCTTCCATGTCGCCACGGCTGGCCCCGCAACGTAGGTGTCGCGGTCGCCTTCGGAAACGAGTTGACCCGAAGGAAACTGGAATCTGATCAGGTGACGGCGATTTAAGCACTCTGAGGCATGTGGTGACCTGAAACGTGTCTGTCTCATGACGGATGATCGCCAGAACAAATGCATATTCACGCTAGAACGGACATGTAAACCTGTTCCGCGTCATCTAGTTAAAAACGATTGAAGGACGATCGGCCGCTCAAATGATGCCGACTGACGGGGGACACGCAGCGCTCCTCTCACGGTGATACGAGATGTCTGGTTGCATGAGTTCGGAGGGTCGCAACCACCAACGTCGCCTGCGCATTCCGTAGACCTATTTATACAGTATCCCCCGTTTTACACCAAATACATCAGGTCGGCCAGAACCTTTGTGGAACCCTTTCATAAACAGCTCGCCGCGTCTCGACACCCAGTCACAGGCGCACACGGCGACATACGGGGCGCTCTCAATTTATTCGAAACTGGCTCGATGCGGACGTTGTTCGAGGTGCTCTAACACTCCGCGCCTTTGTGGTGGTGCCACGACAGACAAAGTGTCTGGCGCCTTATTCTTGTCACTGCAGCAAGAACGGTGGTGCTGCTCCCCCCAACAAGCCAGAAAAGAGACTGTGCTCACTCATACGCGACCTAATACTTGACATCGGTGTGCGATAGGAAACCAAGGTACAGATAAACGTTCGCAATAGCAAGACAGTTAGTGGACTGAAAATCCTGCAGAAGCTGTATCTACGCAGTGTGGAACACACCAGCACCCTCACCGCTGCCCCCGGACATCAAACCCAACAGATAGGTCTGCAGGTCTGCGACCACAATGCCGATGCCCGCTACATCGTCCGAGTGTGCACCACACCAGTCCCGAAAGGCAGCCGAGTGTGTGCGTCGCATGACTGTCCCAATCACAGTCAGCGCCTCCTTCACCACCGCCTGTGACACGACGGTGGATGCGTCGGAGGACGGTCCGCCGCTACTAAACACCGGCAGGTGCACAGCCACTAGGGGATCGAAAGGTACCAGGAGCAGCTTGTCGCCGGCTTCTGAGAGAAAAAGGTCGCCCCGTACCCGCCCGCAGCAGTGGCAGCCCCGGAGGGTGCGCCGACGTTGCCTGGCGCGCCGCCCCCGCCACCGCAACTACCGCCAGTATTCGAACCGCCCCCCCAGGCAGGAGCGACACCGTTGGCCGGCGCGCCGCCCCCTCCCCATCACTGGTAGAGCCGTAACCGACGCGACGCCCCTGCCGTCACCCTCGTCACAAGAGAAAGCGCTCGCGACAAGGATTGAACCCAGGCCATTCGCTATCTCGCGTGCGAAGCAGGCGCTGTAGACCGGCCACGAGGAGTTCTTGCTGCAGCGTCTCATGCTTTTTTATAGACTTGCAGCGCAATGTTTCGTTTGTCAGTTTGCCTCAGCTCTGTATTTAAACTGACATCTTTGTCGATTTAGAGACATTGATTGGTCGATAGGCTGGTGGGCGCGGCAGCTCTCCGGGCTGTTTTCTTGTCATGACAGAGCCATGACAAGCCGTGACAGGTTCTCACCTGGACGGAAACAAGAAACCGGCCGTTGTCACGAGCCTGGCTCTTGAGAGCACTGCGCAGGACGGTCCTGAGCAAGCCTGTACTGCGCCACTAGCTGGACCAAGCCCATGCAACGGGTCAGGCCGGCCTGGCTGCCTGGAGGATTCCAAGAGGTGCGCCGAGGAATGAGGCCAGAACTCTCAGTCGCAGTTTACAAGGAGAACAGATAATGCATGCCGGTCGAGGCCGGACACCGGCGCGCCGGCGCTGGATTCAACGAAGCGGTCTGCAGCGGTGTCCACCCGCGCAAGGTGCGAGCAAAGGCTGCATGCGGCCTGTCGCAGCGGCCGATTTTCATCATTTGCATCCATGACGAGCAACCATCTGCGAGTTTTTGGGGTTGTGCTTTGTGAGGGGACCGGTGGCGGGGTCGGGCCTCGAGGTGAACTGACAGCAGCGGATGCAGTCTTGGGAGCACGCATCGCCTTGTCATGGCCGATAGCCCCCTCTCAGAGCCCCCCTCCGCCTGAACTTGGAATGGACGCTGCCGCCGCCTCCGCTGCGGCCACCTCCCTCACTCCCGCGGTCAATCAACTCTACGTGCCCGAATCTTCTGCCAGCCAGGGTGATGCCGGCCACAGCACCGGCACACACATGGAAACCTTCGCTTCTCTGGGGTAAGTAGGCATCGCGGTTGGTTGTACGGTTAAGTAGACCCCACATGGCAGAGCGTGTCGACTCGGCGCGATAGCAACCGCCTCTCAAGCCGACGCACCAAAACACGGTCAACAGTAAATGGGGCGAGCGCCATTATGAACGGCACACTGTTCCCTGGCCGTCAGAAGCTTCCCTCCCAGCCGGTGTTTTTGAATGTCCCCACCAGCGTCGTGCGTGGTACCTGCGTAACAAGCAACTGGCACAGGCCTGTTCATGTGTCCCGGACCGAGCCTAACTGGGGGTCTGTGCAGCGCATCAAATGCGATGAAGCGCACTGTATCCGAAAAAACTTATGCATTTACACTGCAGTTGGTGCTGTACAGGTCGAGGGCTTCTAATAGGCATGGATGGAGAAATTACGTATGTTCTATTTCAGGCACGTGCTAGAATGTTCCTGGCCTCAGGGCGGGGGCGCGCTCGGCGGCGCCTCAACACCGGGTACGCCGGCCGGCTCCATGGCCGCGAGCGCGCACGGGGGCACGTACAGCCACGTTGCCGTGGTGGGGGGAAGGTGGGGCGGGGAAACGCACATCTGCGCACGGCGGGCGGCGCAGCGGGCCCAAAACCGTAGTCAAAAGGCACGACTGATTTTGGGTGTTTTGGGACGAACAGATATTCTGCAAACCGCCGTGGGGCTCTGTCAGGGCTGCTTTTTTCCAGAAATGGCGCCAAAATGGTTTGTTCGCCGGGATACATGTATCTCCACTCGTAAATTTAGAGACACAGCATAAGACGTATACACTTCACCCTTCCAGAAAGAGAGAGAGACGGAGAAGCGTTCATGGCCCTGCTAGCAGGCGCAATATGTGGAGTGAGGAACGATAGCTGTTCTCGCAAACCTAAATACGCAAGGACCTCGCATGGGATGGCCTCTGAGAGCCTGTCAAGGGGGGTCGATCTGTTTTTTTGCACAGGAATTCTGTTTCTTGAAACAGGAACACGGGCCTTCAAGAGGCTCAAAACAGGCAAAAACAGAGGTGCTTTTGACGACGGTTCTGGGCTCGCTGCGCGGGGCGGCCGACACGGCGCACGGGCAGGCGGGTCGGACCGACCGCCGTGCGACGAGGCGCCTCTGACCGCCAGGCCAGATGGCGTCAGCAACCGCCGACGCGCTGCCGCAACAGATGCCGGCGCGCAGGCACTATCACCGGTGGGTCATCGTGGGCGCGTCGAACCCCGAAAGTCGCTGCGCGTGGTCGCCCCGCGCAACTCGGGGCGGTAAGGGGGGCACGGGGGCAGGCGCCGTCCGGGCCCAGTGACCTCTGTGGCAGGACAGTTCTTCTCAGCCACGAACTCCATTCGCTTTTAGCGTCATCGCGACACTTTCAACACTCTCACGCCCCCAGATCCTGAGGACACGAATGCAGACTGCCACCTCTGAAACGGATAACAAGTCCCTTGATCTAAGTATGCGTGTGCATCACTACACTTCGAGAGCACCCTGTCCTAAAGGCCAGGGAATATCGCCAAGAGATTAATCTCTGAATCAATCAATACAATATTGCGTCTTTTTTATGAATCACAGTCTGCAGTGCATTTTATGACGCGCATTTTTTCTTGTGGCGAATGCGGCGGCACCAGCCCTGGCACTTCATCAACGTTGCCGCTGCCGGCCATGGCCGTCGTCGCGAACCCGGTAACCGCTCAACGCCCCCAGCTGCGCGGAGTTGCGGTGGGGAAGAAAGGCGAGGGCAGAGGCTCACGGCGGCTCGCAGCAGAGACGCTGGCCGGTGGCGCCACCCCATGCCGCCTCCCTCACACCGAGATATTTATGCCCTCCACCGCCGACACCGTGGCAGAGACGACAGCAGGATACGGATTCCACCAGAAGAGCGGCGATGGAGGGGGAAAGTGGGGGGGAGGGCGGGAGGGGTTGCACTGGGCGTGATTGAAGGAGTGGGGGTCGTGCGCACAACAGTTCGTCGGGTTGCGCTAGCCCTGCCGTCGCATGTGGTGCCCTCGAATAGAATCATAAAATGCATAGTACATGCATGCGACCGAGTGTGACTAATTCATTAATTATTTGGTGAATGAAATCAAACATTTAAATGCATTCTTTGTATCGGTGCCATCCATGCTGCGAGGGATCGTCGACCCACGTCGGATGTACCCATCTTTTACGTACCCTCATTTAGCGCAGGCAAGTGCCCAAATCATCGTCGGCTTGATTGGAGCTCTCCACATCTACCGCAACGGCAGAGCAGCGACCTCTGCGCGAGCAACACCTTCCAACTGACCTCCACCCCAAGCACCATCACCCCCTCCCCTCTGGGGGGGCGCCCCTGCGGACCATATGACAGGGCCGGCGGCGGTCGATGGAGATGGGATGCAGTGGGCGGAGTGTGAGTTTTGGGTGGAAGGGCGCCGGTGGTTCAGGGCGTGGGGGGGGGGGGGGGAGGGGATCGGGGGGGGCGATTTG
>Ga0114957_1002817_pt1 | contig 16114 bp, 15 predicted proteins | sample BantaG_FD_87175 | JGI IMG/M metagenome (GOLD analysis project Ga0114957, IMG submission 87175) | Marine algal microbial communities from Bantry Bay, Ireland - BantryBay_4 metaG | ecosystem: Host-associated > Algae > Red algae > Unclassified | place: Bantry Bay, Ireland | collected 2014-11-21 | reverse complement strand
TAATCGAAAATAAAATCCGCCCACTGGCACTGGGACGAAAGAACTACCTCTTCGCAGGATCACACGATGCAGCTCAACGAATCGCAATGATGTATTCTTTTTTTGGGACTTGTAAGGCTAAGGACGTTAATCCGTTTGTGTGGCTGGAGGAGACTTTGAGGAAGTTGCCTGATACTAAGTTAGGTGACTTGGGGGAATTGGTGCCGGGGAAGGAAGTGGTGTAGAGGGACGGACGGATACGGCTGTTAGTGATGCTAGTAGGATTATTAGGAGTATGTTTGTTTTGAATTTCATGATTTGTTATTATTTCTTCTTCATCAATTCAATAAGCTCATTCTTATCCAAGGTAGACATAAAATTGATAAGTCCCGGCATATACTCTCCTTTCAAATTAAGAAATATGTAACTAGGAAACCTCTCCTACTCCCCAACAAACAGGAACTAAAAAGATAAAAAGCAATGCAGTATGGAGTAGATGGTTCTAAAAAATGTCGTACCAACGAACAAAGGCATTCCGTCCACGGTTATTAATCACTAAACTCTTCAGCAAACTGATCAGTATTAATGACTTTGACTTTCGGGAAATCAATATCTTTGAGAACATTAAAATCCTTATCATGGCTAACAATAAATTTTGTATTAGGTGCGATTGCGCAATCTACAAATTTATCATCGTCTTCATCCTTTAAAAGCTGGAATCTATAATAAGTGGTAATGAACTCAATATTAGGAAGGTTTTCTAACGCACCAAGAATACTATTGCTAGTAGAAACACCCATGTGTTATTCAATTATTTCAGCATATTCTGCTAAAATATCTGTTGTAACACATAGTGTGTATTCCTGATTTATAAGTTTTTTGAAAATCCAGTGTAGGCGAGACCTATTGGAAATACTGACCAATAACACGATTGTATCAAGAACTACTCTCACTAATTTTATTTTTTAGATTTTCTCATTTTCGTATCAAGCATTTCATCTACGTCTTTGTCACTCAGCCCCTTAGTATCCCATGCCTTATTCGCTTCATCAATAGCCCTTTCTGCAAAGTATTGAGCAATGAAGTTTTTGAACTCAACTAATTCTTTGTTATTCAAGTTAAATGAAAACGCTTTTAAAATTTCTAACTGTGTATTTGTCAATGGTTGCTGTATTCCTTTCATGACTTTTTTTGTTAAATATATACTTTTTTGAGAGCATTTGCCTCTATTTATTGAAAAATGAGATCTCAATTTTTTCGCGTAACCAAAAATCCCCTAGATCATGGAGCCCCCGGCCGCAGGTCCGTCGGGATCGGTGAGCTTTTCGGGTAAATAACATTTGCTCAAGATTCCATACAAAGGCTCACCGATCCCGACAGTCAAGCTGGAGGCTCCATGATCCTCTAAGTCGCGGACCAAAAATCCCACAGATCCTTTTCAACCCTAAAAACTAGTCAAAAAAAGATATTTATTTCAATGACAAGAAAATTTCGTCTGAGTAAATTTATATTAAGTTAATATCTTTCGATTTTATAAAAAAACCAAGCCAGAAAAACCCATAAAAATTTGCAGGAAAGCGCACCACGAAAAAGGCGGCTACCACTTCTCAGTGACAACCGCCTCTTCTATTTGTTTGGATATAGCTTAAGCTAAACTTAATACTAATCCGCCAAAGCCATATCTTTCAGAAACTTACCATGATTAGAAATCGCTTTAAACCAGGTCTTCTGCGAGTGATAAGGTAAGTTGTATTCTTCTGCAGTAGCACGTACTATCTTCGACAAATCCTTATAGTGGATGTGACAAACTCGTGGGAACAAGTGGTGCTCAATTTGATAATTAAGTCCACCAACAAACCAGGAGAAGAAGGTACTATTACCAGAAAAATTAGCTGTTGTCAAAATTTGGTGAATCGCCCAGTTGTTTTCCATATTACCTGAATCATCAGGCATTGGATATGCTGAGGAGGGCAATACGTGTGCTGGCTGGAAAATCAAACTCAGGATCAATCCTGCGACAAAATGCATGCAGAGGAAACTAACAATGACCAACCATACAGGAACTGAAGCAAAGAATATCGGAATAAACAATGCAATGGCATAGTAACCGATTTTGGTATACAATGCTTCCCGAAACATTTGATCGTAGTGTGCCTTGTCCTTTATCAAGCCTCTTTTATTGAACTCCTTCAATTGCTTAAATTCTTTTGCCGTAATCCAGGAGATTGTCATCAGACAGTAAGCAAACCAGGCATAATAATGCTGGTAACGGTGCATTGGACGCTTTTCTGCATGTGGTGAAAATCGCATGATTGGCGTGCGACTTATGTCTTCATCATAACCGTGAATATTTGTATACGTATGATGCAACATGTTGTGCTGTATTTTCCAATAGGAAGAACAACCTCCGCACATGTTCAACACAAAGCCAAGGGCAGAGTTAACTTTTTCATTGGCGGAATAGGAGCCGTGGTTAGCATCATGCATAATCGACAGACCTACACCTGACATGCCTACACCACTGAGCAACCACAGCAAGAAAAAAACAGTGTTGCTTTCTACAAAGAATATACTGGCGATATAAGGACCGACATATAAGGTAAGCATAAAAATAGTTTTAAAAACCATTCCTGCATCACCATGTCTTGAGATTTGATTCTTTTCAAAATGTGCTGAAACGCGTTGTCTCAAAACATTATAAAATTCCTGAGAGGTTTTTCCTCCTTTATTGAATTTAACTTTTAATGCTGTCATTTTGTTTGTTGTTAGATAGAACTAATAATGATATTTGAAATAATCCCGACCTGTTCCTTTTATTTTGAGGACCAGTTACAGCTCACCTTTAGTAATCTGTGCTAAAACGTATAGAACATAAAGGAATTGTATGCAAACAAAGTAATCAAACTTATAATACTAGAGGAATTAAGCAGAAGCAGATTAAATTGCTGCGTCTTATTTAGATTCAATCTAAATAAGACAAGCGAAACGGATTATTTTAATTCACCAGATAATTACAGTGTATTAAACCGCGGGCAAGATACGCAATTGTTATCCACTTGAACCTCAGCAAAGGGTACTTTTACGGCTTAAACCGATAAAATATTTGGAATCATATTTCACTAAAACCATATCTTAATACGCATTAATTACTGATAATCAAACAGTTAACCGGCCCCAACAGATTAAGTTCTGGAAATTAACACAAATAATGGTTTTTGCAACCCAGACAACATAAATACATCCTGCCTGGCAGCTTGACGGCTTCAAAAACTTACCATCTGCCTGTTCTAAATAAAATCAGATTCGACCGACTAGTACCTTGTCTATTCAATATTGTTTAACTATTTTCACTTTTGAATGCTGCCCGTTTTTTAATCAACCAATAAACTCTATTTATGAAAACGATCTTAAAACAAGTACTTCTTCTCAGCATTTTACTCACTTTTGCTTGTAAAACGGCTAATTTGAAAAAAGACAAAGCAAGCAATACTATTGATCAGCTTCAAGAGGGAATGCTGCTGGTCAAACTAAAAACTTCTGAAAATAAAATCAGGAAGTACAAAGAAATGGGCAACATGGAAAAAGCGAATCAAGCCATCAAGGAGCAACAAACACTAAACGCAAATATCATTACTTCATTTAAAGAAAATTTTGATTTTTGCCCGGTTTACTTTTTTCACTCCAACGATGTGGCCAATATTAAAAACAATGATTTCGATGGCTCTATTTTTCAGACCATTGGAGAGGATCTAAAAAATCCACCTTCTGCCGATACGTATTTTTTGGTCAGCGAAGTCGACTTTTCTTATCAGGATGAATTAGTTGGAAAGTCTGGCGAAAAGGAGATAAAAGTTGCAGGCACCGGCGCAGTAACGGCTCTTGTCATACGCGATAAGGAAAATTTTCAAATTGCAAAACCATTTCCTTACAGAATCAAATTGTTAGATACTCAAGCAGGAAATTTGAAACGTGGAGTTACGAAACTAAATAAGAAGCTCAAGGAATTTGATAATAAAATGGAAGTACGGAAGCTGAAACGTAGTCTTAGACAGTGAGGGCCAGACCATGGATCAGGGGCAAAGGTCCGTTTCCCACTAATGCGGAATCCACCGCGTTCGCGTAACCTGACTGACTTCTGCCCCCCGCACACCACTAAACAAAACAATGAAATCCCAACTCATCATCATCATACTCGCTGCGTTTTTCTTTCTTCCGTTTCTTGGAGAAGTGCACTTGTTTGATTGGGATGAGATTAATTTTGCGGAAGCGAGTAGGGAAATGTTATTGACCGGAGAGTACCTTCGCGTTTATATTGATTTTCAGGCTTTTTGGGAAAAACCTCCTTTCTTTTTTTGGTTGCAGGCATTGTCGATGAAGTGTTTTGGTGTGACCGAATATGCGGCTCGATTTCCCAATGCTATTTGTGGTATCCTTAGCCTATTGTTTGTTTTCAGAATTGGGAGAAGATTGTTTAGTGAAAAATTTGGACAACTCTGGGCGCTCGTTTATTTAGGATCACTACTCCCCCACTTTTATTTCAAATCAGGAATTATTGACCCTTGGTTTAATCTTTTTATTTTTTCCAGTTTATACTATTTCATTTTATTTATTTGGCAAAAAGACCAGCGGAAAGATATTCTATTGATTCAAAATAAATGGACGTATCTGGCTATTTCCGGCCTACTTTCGGGCCTTGCGATCCTGACGAAAGGACCGGTAGCCTTGCTCATTATTGGTTGTTGCTTTTTCGTTTACTGGTGTTTCCAAAAATTCCGTTTGTACATTAGTGTCCCACAATTTTTGGGTTGGCTATTTTTTGCATCGCTCATTCCTTTACTTTGGTTTGGAGTGGAAACCATTAAGAACGGGCCCTGGTTTGTAAAAACGTTTATCGCTTATCAGTACCGCTTATTTAGTACGCCTGACGCAGGACATGGAGGCTTTTTTGGCTTTCATTTTGTTGTTTTGTTGATTGGATGTTTTCCTGCTTCTATTTTTGCGATCAGAAGTTTTTTTACAAAGTCGGGAACAGCAAATCCGATTCAATCCGATTTTATTCGCTGGATGAAAATCTTATTTTGGGTGGTCTTGATTTTGTTTTCAATTGTTGCATCTAAAATCGTTCACTATTCTTCACTCACCTATTTTCCACTGACTTTCCTGGCGAGTTATGTCATTTATCAGATTGCTTCCAACAACATGGTCTTCAACCGATGGATCAAAATTGGGCTGGCTTCTGTTACCGCTCTATTCGCTTTCGTATTTATTGCAACACCTGTTCTTTTTTTACAAAATGGAATTTCAGATTTTGTAAACGACCCTTTCGCAAAAGCTAATCTGGAAGCAGATGTTTCATGGACGGGTTGGGAAATGCTTCCCGGGCTTTACTTAATCGTTCTGGTAATTTATTCTTTTTACCTTTTCAGGAAACGCTTAAGCCTGCATGCTTTCCAGTTCTTCTTTATTGGAACAGCCATCTTTATTTCTGCATCCATTCTATTTTATGTGAAACGCGTGGAAGGCTATTCGCAAAGAGCTGCTATCGAATTTTTGAAAACAAAAGTTGGTGAAGATTGTTATGTGATTCCGGCGGGCTACAAAAGTTATGCGCATTTGTTTTATACAAAAAAGCAACAACCCGTCAACGAAAAAAGTAGTGACCGCCATTGGCTGACGACAGGAGATGTCGACAAAGATGTTTATTTAGTCGCAAAAATTAACAAGCTGAATATCCCGGAAGGCTTTGAAGAAATTGGTCGGAAAAATGGATTTGTGTTTTTTAAGAGAACTTATCTTCGAAAATGAGTTTTGAAAGGAGTGCGTAACAATTAGGTTGTTATTACTTTTCCGGTTTTCCGTTGAAGCTTCAGCTTAACGCGGACTAAGGTATTTTCACCACGTACCCAAGCTCCAAGGCTTTAACTCCAGTCTTAAAATTTTTATAACTTTGAATCAATACCCTCAGGGATGAATCGGCTTTATACGCAGGATCAAATCCCTGCATCCTTTTCTGAATATCATCAATTGCCTGATCAAGATCAGCTAGACTCTGCGCAATAGTGCTAAAGCAAAATGTCAAACAGCATAGAATGAAAAACAATAAGCTCGCTTTAACTCTGTATTAAAGGTTTGATTTAAAACAACTTAGGAAATACCTTCCTGCTCTTTCCCTGCAAATTTAGCACCAAGCAAAGCCATAGGAATATAAGCCCCTATCAAATCCAGCATATTAAACCACATGGGTGAACCGGGCAATGCTCTTACCATCATCACACCTCCAAAAAGAAATAGAACACCGATGGCTAAAGCAAATTTCATCTTGTGAGTCGCAGCAATTTTTGCTGCTATAAAGGCTCCTGTCAAAGTCCCAAATGCATGCGCCAAAAACGGGAAAATGAAATTTTTAAAATCAAACAAATGAATGTATTCCGCCATGTTTTCAAGGCTTGCTCCTTCTGGCAATGGAACTACTTTGACTCCCAATTGGATTAGGCTCATGTTCACTATCCCGCCGACTACGGCTCCGACTATGAGTCCAAGAATGTTTCTTAAGATTGGGTTCATCGTTTTATCGTTTTGGTTTGCTACTAAAGAAATGGTGTTTTTCTTCTTTACGTATTTGAGATAAAAAAATAGAGCCTCCGTGATCTATGTGAAAGCACTCCATGAACTATGTGGTAAACCGCGTTAGAAGGCTCGCGTCAAATTTTTTGTTCCCTTTTGTTCATTTTTCCGTCATTCGCAGGAACGCGTGTGGTTCAAAAATACGTTAGCGTGGAACCACCATCTATCTCCCCAAAAATCATGTTTCAAAAGCATCCAATTCCTCCTGCGCCTTCTCCCAGTTTTCCATCACCTTATCCAATTCACCTTTCTGCTTCTGATACTGATCGATCACCACTTGTGAATTAGGACTTTGATAAAAATCCGTCTTAGCCATTTCCAATTCAATGTCAGCTATCTTTTTTTCAACTTGTTCTATCTTTCGCTCTGCGTTAGAAACCTGATTTTGAAGTTTCTTTTTTCGCTTCCGATCTTCCTCGCTTAGTTTTTGCTTTTGCTTCTCTGGTTGTGCTTTTTTGATTTTAGTCGCCATCTCTACCTGACGCATATTCTCCATCGCTCGCTTCTCCAAAAAGAAATTGACATCCCCAAGATGTTGGTACAACTTACGATCTCTAAACTCGATGGTTTTATCAGTCAGTCCGCTCAGAAAATCACGGTCGTGCGAAACAACCACCATGGTGCCTTCATATTCCTGTACCGCTTTTTTCAAAACTTCCTTTGACAAGATATCAAGGTGGTTGGTAGGCTCATCCAGTATCAAAAAATTGATGGGTCGTAACAACATGCAGGCTAAAGCTAAACGCGCTTTTTCTCCACCAGATAGTACAGAAACCTTTTTGTCTACATCATCTCCTCTAAATAAAAATGCACCTAGCATTCCACGCAACTTTGTGCGCATTTCTACCGGTGTTGCATCTTCCATGGTTTCTAACAAGGTCTTGTTTAAATCGAGGCTATCTGTTTGATTTTGTGCGTAATAACCGATTACAACATTATGCCCCCATTCAACATCACCTTTGGTGTGTTCTAATTCCTTAATTAAAATTTTGGCAAGCGTCGTTTTTCCCTGGCCATTTTGGCCAACAAAAGAAACTTGTTCACCCCGTAACAATTTCAGATCAACGTTCTCCAAAATAGGAGGCCCATCATATGCCTTTGTCAGTTGCTTTGCTTCAAAAACCACCTCACCAGAACGTGGTACAGGTCGAAAACGAATGCGCATAGCCGTCGTATCTTCTGCATCCAATTCGATACGATCTACTTTATCCAGTTGTTTGATCAGTGATTGAGCCATTTTTGCCTTGGTAGCTTTTGCCCGAAATTTTTCAATCAGCTTTTCGGTATGCTCTATCTTTGTTTGCTGGTTTTTGTAAGCTGCAGCCATTTTCTCTTTCCGTTCTGCTCGCAAAGCCAAATACTTGGAATAATTTGCCTTGTATTCATACAAATTTCCCAGTTCAATTTCCATGGTGCGCTTGGTCACGGTATCCAGAAATTGTTTATCGTGAGAAATCACAATGACCGCTCCTTCATAATATTTAAGAAATTGCTCTAGCCAGATGATGGATTCAATATCCAGGTGATTGGTAGGCTCATCGAGAAGTAGAAAATCAGGACGTTGCAAAAGCATTTTCGCCAATTCAATCCGCATCTTCCAACCACCACTAAATTCGTCGGTTCCCCGATTCATATCTTCGTGTTTGAAGCCCAATCCTTTCAATACTCTTTCTGTATCCACCTCCATTGTCAATCCACCAAGCAATTGAAAGCGCTCTTCAGCATCTCCTAAGTCAGTGATGACTGTTGCGTAAGTTGAACTTTCGTAATCGGTACGATCCGCAAGTTCTTGTTGCAGACGCTTTATTTTTTTATCAACCTCATTCACTTCCTTAAAGGCAGTCAGGGTTTCTTGCAAGACCGTTTTGCCAGCAGGCAAATCCATATCTTGCTTGAGATAGCCCAGGGTGGAAGTAGCTGGTCTGGAAATATGACCAGAGTCAGCCGAGTATTCCCCGGCCAATAATTTGAGAATCGTAGACTTACCCGCCCCGTTTCTTCCCACCAAACCAACTTTGTCTTTGCTAAGGATCGTAAAAGTCAAATGATCCAACAAGACCCGGTCTCCATACTTAATAAATAATTCGCTACAGGTAATCATATATATTTCTTTATAAAGCACAAAAATACAAAAGCAGGTACCAAAAATGGCACCTGCTTTTGATTTTTTAATATTATCTCCTGACTTCGGCTACGCTGCTCCTCCGCCCAAGCCTAGTTCCAAGTCAAGCCATCCGGCATCTGAGCAATAACCGAGTAAGTATCCCCTTTTTTGCGCATTACTTTATTCCAAAGGCTCTTATTGGCTCCTTGTCCAAAAACATACTCATCATCCATTTCACTGATGACCCATGAACCGTATTTCATTTCTTCTTTTAATTGTTCAGGTGACCAGCCGGTATAGCCTACAAAGAATTTGATGTTCTTTGGTTCAATAGTTTTGGTATCGATTAGTAATTTTAGTTTTTCAAAATCACCTCCCCAATAGACATCATCTTGTATTAAATGACTATTATCCAACAAGTTTCCTACATTGTGAACATAATGAATAGTATCCGTCTGAACCGGGCCACCGTAATGAACTTTGGAATCAAATTCGGGAAAGTCTGCAATCAATTCATTGATTTGCATGTCGAGTGATTTGTTTAGGATAAAACCTAAACTACCGTCTTTTTCGTGCTCACAAAGTAAAACAACGGATCGCTTGAAATTAGGGTCAATCATGAAAGGTTCTGCAATCAAAACCTTACCTCTGTTAATATTTGCTTTAGCCATGTTTGTTTAATTAATATGTTCGTGTAATATGGATCGGACTGAAAGCATTCTCATAATTATTCTCATCTGACTTCGTACGAGCCAGCTTGAGCTAAAACGGGTTGAAAAGTTTCCTCTAACAATTCAACTTTGTCTTCTAAATTTATAAAAAAAGAAATCGGAATCAAATTAAATTCTTGTTAATTTAATCATAAGTAAAAAGCCCCCCTTTTCTTATCTCTTTAATTTCAAAATTGTAATACTTTGTTTATCAAGCATCTGGGGCCCCTTTGGAAAAAGGAATACTTAATCACCTTTTTTATAATTTAGGACGGCATAAACGTAGGATAAAAGTTTAGTCGCTGTTTATGCTATAAAGCCTCAGCAGGCAAACTTCGGTCTACCTTTCTTATAAAACCTCTTAAAACCTTGCCATTTCCACCAACTTCGACAAAACTGTCCATTTTGGCGTCAATCATATTGAGCAAAGTCTGGGTCCATCTGACTGGAGAAGTCAGCTGTTCTATAAGGTTCCTCTGTATTTCTTCCGGATCAGTCACTGCTAATGCAGTTGTATTTTGATAGATCGGACAAATTGGTGCATTAAAAGTAGTTTTTTCAATAGCAGCTTGCAATTTCACTTTTGCAGGTTCCATTAGTGGCGAATGAAACGCTCCACCAACTTGTAAAACGATCGCCCGTCGGGCACCAGCTTCAGTCAAAGCAGCCACAGCAGCATTAATCCCAGCTACAGAACCGGAAATCACCAGTTGACCCGGACAGTTATAATTGGCAGGAACAACTACCTCCTTAATACCAGCACATACTTCCTCAACAACCTTATCATCCAGACCGAGTATCGCTGCCATCGTCCCTTCAACGGATTCGCAGGCTTCCTGCATGGCCAGCGCTCTTTGCTGAACCAATGAAAGTCCTTCTTCAAAACTCAGAGCTTTGCCAGCAGTTAAAGCTGAAAACTCACCAAGAGAGTGACCGGCAACAGCATCTGGCTTGAATTCATCACCAGCTAAGCGGGCTTTTATGATCGAATGGATAAAAATGGCAGGTTGAGTAATCTTTGTTTGCTTCAAATCTTCCTCAGTTCCTTCAAACATGACGTCGGAGATTCGATAGCCTAGCATATCGTTTGCTTGCTCGAATAGAGCTTTTGCTTGTTCGTTACTTTCGTAAAGGTCTTTGCCTATACCTACAAATTGGGCGCCCTGTCCCGGAAAAAGATAAGCTTTCATGTGTAGTTTCTTGTATGTGTTTGTTAATAGCAGTCTTTCAAAATTCCTCCCCATTTTTGTCTCAGCTCGGCAATCCCACCGATTTGATAAATCAAAGGGCGTGCTTACCAATCTTTTAAACACGATCGGCGAGCCTTGTCTCAGCTCGGCAATCCCACCGATTTGATAAATCAAAGGGCGTGCTTACCGATCTTTTAAACACGATCGGCGAGCCTGCGAGCAAAATCCGTCTCAATCCATCCAACCCGCGAAAATCTGTGTCCCATCGCGTACCGAGTGCTCGCGTCAGAAGAGCATTCCAATTCCAATTCCTCTCCCCGTTAATGCAACTTCGCAGAAATCAAATTCATAAACTCAGATCGAGTCTCCACATTTTGGAACTGCCCGGTAAACGCAGAAGTCGTTGTAACAGAGTTTTGTTTTTGAACACCACGCATCATCATACACAAGTGCTTGGCCTCAATGACAACGGCAACTCCCTGTGGGTTTAGTGTGTTTTGAATACAATGTAAAATTTGCTCCGTCAATCGCTCCTGCACTTGTAGTCTTCTTGAAAAGACATCAACAATTCGAGGTATTTTACTAAGCCCAACAATATGGCCATTTGGAATATAAGCAATATGCGCCTTGCCAAAAAACGGCAACATATGGTGCTCGCAAAGTGAATATAATTCAATATCTTTAACCAACACCATTTCACTCACATCTTCTTTAAACATCGCTCCTTTTAAAATTTCTTCAGGATTCAGATCATAGCCATGTGTAAGAAACTGCATGGCCTTTGCAACGCGCTCAGGAGTTTTCAAAAGTCCTTCTCTTTCCGGATCTTCTCCCAGTTTATCAAGAATGTAGTGATATTTTTTTACCAGAGACTTGGTGGTCTTTTCGTCGTAGTGTTCTTTTCTTATATATCCCATGTTGAAGTGTTTGTTTACTCACCGAAATATTCGGCATAAATATTTTCAGTCTCTTCTAACTTAATCGAATGCAACTGGCAGCCTTTGATATGTGGCTCCAATTCTTTCCAAATAAGGATAACAAGATTTTCGGTAGTAGGTTGTAAATTTCCGGGGATAAATGGTACATCAAGGTTTAAGTTGCAGTGATCCAGCTTATCAACTACAAATTCCTTAATAATGCTACTCAGGTGTTTAGCGTCAATTACGAAACCAGTCATAGGATCGGGATTACCTTTCACAGTGACAAAGAGGCTGTAGTTGTGTCCATGCCAATTAGGGTTCGCACATTTGCCAAAGACTTCAAAGTTCTTTTGCTGACTCCAGTCCTCCACCCATAATTTATGGGCCGCATTAAATCTTTCTTTCCTAGTTAAATAGACCATTTATTTAAAATTTATCGGACGCAAAAGTACAAAGAAATATCAATTCCAATGGCAATCGCAATCGCAATTCCCTTCGTTCCCGAATTTAACTTAAAAGGGAGCATTTCGCTGAGGGACTTCAGTGAAACACAACCAGCAAATTTAGGTATGCCTCTAATCTGGTACCTGGTAGCTAAATACACCCGTTTTGAGGTTATGCCTATTGGTGAAGGAGCTAAAAATTGCCATTTACTTTACAATTACGATTGCCATTCCATTTATCTATGAGAAATGGCCCTTCATCTATATTTATTCAATCTTGTCCAGAATTCCCCTTTTATTGCACTTGTGATTACATTTGCACTAAATAAGATGGAAACAAACGTCAAAAAGAACCTGAAGACAAAGTTTATGGACTTTGTAGCTAAAAGAGTGGTGTATCACCTCTTCTTCTGGTCGTCCCTGCTCCTTGTCTTTCTATTTGTTGATCAGGTTCATCATGGCTTTTTCATTTCCTTTGCTGTAGAAGCCATTAACATCCTATTTTATGCAATAGTGGTGTATTTCAATCTTTTATATCTGATTCCCAATTACTTAAGTGAAAAGAAGTTCCTGTTATATAGTGGCTTACTGATTCTTTCGGTAATCGTTATTACACCCATTAAGAATTTGATTTTATTCTTGCTCTTCTCATTTATACCGTCTATCCAGGAATCACTCATTACAGACCAAAAATGGATTTTCCTCACCACTTTCTTTGTAGCAGCATCCTCCACCATCCTCAAAATTATATCTGACTGGATGCGATACCAAAGAGATCGCAAGGAACTACAGACTCAAACTATGCAATCTGAATTGAAGTTCCTGAAATCGCAGATTAATCCGCATTTCCTATTCAATACGCTGAATAACCTTTATGCATTAACGCTAAAGAAGTCAGATAAAGCGCCTGAGATTGTGATTAAGCTATCGGAGATGATGCGCTATATGCTATATGAATGCAATGAGAAGCGCGTTTTATTAAGTAAAGAGGTCAAATACATTCAAAACTATCTGGATCTGGAAAGCCTTCGACAAAATAAAGATGTCCGTATCAACTTTCAAGTGATTGGCCATCCAGGTATTCAAAAAATTGCCCCATTGATGTTTATTCCATTTCTGGAAAATGGTTTTAAGCATGGACTTAACAATCAAATAGCTCAGGGATTTGTAAATATCGTACTGACGATTGAAGATAAGGATATTTTGTTTTTTATGGAAAACAGTAAATCAGGGAGCCTGCCCGCACAGCACCACAAGCGAAGTGGTGGTATTGGGCTGGTTAATGTGAGAAGACGACTGGAGCTGCAATATCCAAATAAGCATAAATTAGAAACCAAAGACAATCCAAATACCTATGCGGTTAACTTAGAATTGAACTTAAGTAGCTAGTCATTAAAAGTATTTTTTTGGCCATGTTTGATACAAAATGCTATCTTACATGGAGTTGTTAATAAATAGACTAAAACAAACAAAACATGATCAACGTAATTATTGTGGATGACGAACCACTTGCTCTTGAAGTTCTCGAAACCTACATCGCTGAAATTCCTGAAATCAATTTGGTCCAAAGTTGTAACAACGCTTTGGAAGCAAATGATGCCTTAAAAAAGCATGAAGTAGACCTAATGTTTCTGGATATTCAAATGCCACAACTCACAGGTATTGATTTTTTGAAGACATTGAAAAATCCGCCACTTGTCATTTTCACTACTGCTTATGCAAATTATGCGATCGAAGGCTTTGAGTTAAACGCTATCGACTATCTATTGAAACCCATTTCACTGGAGCGGTTTATGAAAGCGGTCAACAAGGCTTCGGAGCAGGTTGCTTTACAAAAGAATGAAGGTGGAAGTTCGGTAAGCGCAGGTGATGCTTCAGAAGATGAAAAGGATTTTATTTTTGTAAAAGCAGACAAAAAACTGATCAAAGTAAATTACGCTGATATCGCCTATATTGAAGGCTTGAAAGATTATGTCATCATTCGAAAGCACGATGGCTCTCGAATCATTACCCTTCAAACTATGAAAAGCCTGGAAGCAAAACTTCCGGTACAATTGTTCAAACGAATACACCGATCATACATCGTACAGATTGATCGAATCACTGCCATTATTGGCAACATGGTAGAGGTTTTAGAAAAAGGTCAGCCTAAACATTTGCCTATTGGCAAAAACTACCGAGACGAATTATTGGCTATTGTCAATAAAAACCGTTTGTAACAGGTGGCCTTAATCCCTTCCGCGGTGCAGCTAAGATGTGAAGACATTTTAGCTGCACCGCTTCTAAGTATAGAAAGCATTAGCGGCGGCGACATCAATCAAGCCCGTTTGCTTAAAACAGAAAACCAGTCTTGTTTTCTGAAAATGAATACACTTCCGCAGTCCTTGCAAATGTTTGAAACTGAAGCAAAAGGATTGCAACTTATCCTACAGAGCAAAGCTATTGACACACCTGAAATCATCCATTTCGGAACGGCAGATGGTACTGCCTTTCTGCTCCTTTCCTATGTTTCTCTTGCGACTAAGACTGATGTGTTTTGGCAAAACTTTGGTCGCTCACTTGCCCTACTCCACCGCGATAATTCCCATTCTCATTTTGGCCTTGACCATGCAAACTTTATTGGCAGTTTAGATCAAGCCAATGATTTTGAAACGAGCTGGACCGCATTTTATGTCAATCAGCGCATTGAACCTCAACTAAAAACGGCCATCAATTCCGGATGTTTAAACAAGACACATACAAAAGCATTTCATCGGTTGTTTAATCAATTGGATGAATTGCTTCCGCAAGAAGTTCCTGCACTTACGCATGGTGATTTATGGAGTGGAAATTTTTTGGTTGGCCAAAACCAAAAAGCCGTTTTAATTGATCCGGCGGTAAGTTTTGCACATCGGGAAATGGACCTTGCTATGTCGCATTTATTTGGTGGTTTTAGCCAAATCTTTTACGATGTGTATCAAGCTACTTATCCTTTGGAAAATGGATTTCATGATCGGATGGATATTTATCAGCTTTATTATTTGATGGTGCATGTGAACTTGTTTGGCGGGAGTTATGTGGAGGCTGTGAATCAGATTCTTGAAAAGTATCGGTAGATATTTTGGCCCGAAGAGGAAAAGCAGAAGTTCACTCGAACGTATTGCCCGTTAATGGGATGGGACATGGATTTAACGGATCGAATGGCCTCCGTGCTCCTACGCTGAAGCTTTCTCCGGCGGCCGAAGCCTATGGCGAAGGACTCGGCGAAAGCGTTCGGCCAAAGCCCCTATGGCGGCGGACGATGAGCACGGATTTCCTTCTATCGCATTAATTTTACGATCGCAAAAAAAATCAGTCTTTATCCGTCAAATCTGCGTCCCATCAACGGTAGAGGGAAAAAGAAAGGCACAACCGAGGTCGCGCCTTTCCTTATATCTAACAAACAAAACCAACTAAAAACCAATTTGAGTGATGCCATTCCTCCATGTCCGTCTACACAACTGCTTTATGGCATCTTTAATTCATAGGGAGAACGCCTTCAAATCAGAAAGTGCTGTTCTCTTAATAAAACTTTAACAATTCAAGGTTTCGGAACACTTTATGCCATTTTTCGTTAATTTATTGTAATCTTTACACGTTAATTCGAGGGGTCAGGTGTGAGGAGTCGGTTGTCAGTAGTTCAACTAACTTACTGGCGGGATTGGAATAAAATTTTAATGATTAATACAGATAATAGTGTCATTTAAAGAAATGAATTTTGAGTCCACAGTGGACGAGGCCTTAGATGCAATGGGCTTTAAGGAGCCTACACCCATTCAAACTTTAGCTATCCCTAAAATATTAGACGGCAAGGATATGATTGCTTGTGCGCAAACGGGTACAGGTAAAACGGCCGCCTTCGTACTTCCCATCCTTAATAAGTTAGCAAAAAACCCGAATAAGTCTGGAAAAATCAATACGCTGATCATCGCACCTACCCGAGAGTTGGCTTTGCAGATTGATCAGCAGATTGAAGGCTTTGCTTATTTCACCGGAGTGAGTTCTCTTCCTGTCTATGGAGGTGGTGACTCGGGATCTTGGGGTCAGCAGAAGAGTGCACTGACCAAAGGGGCTGATATTATTATTGCTACACCAGGTCGCTTGATCTCCCATATTCAAATGGGTT
>Ga0114957_1002814_pt1 | contig 16138 bp, 12 predicted proteins | sample BantaG_FD_87175 | JGI IMG/M metagenome (GOLD analysis project Ga0114957, IMG submission 87175) | Marine algal microbial communities from Bantry Bay, Ireland - BantryBay_4 metaG | ecosystem: Host-associated > Algae > Red algae > Unclassified | place: Bantry Bay, Ireland | collected 2014-11-21 | reverse complement strand
TTTTGTTCCTATTTTTCACTTTGAAATCAGTCATTTATCCAGATAAACTCGTGCTTTCAAAGTAAAAACTAGAAACAAAATAATCTACTCAAGAATGTAAATTTATTAATGCACTTTACCTTAAAAAAAAACGAAGGAATAATTATCAATTGACCATCTTCTTCTTAATTTTTTTTCGTCTTTAGATACGACACCTATTTTTTATCACTACACAATTCTGAACTATGCGACAGCAAAAATATTTACTTCTCTTCTTTGCGATCTGCCTTTGTACTTTATCTTTTGGGCAAACCAATCAAGTGGAATTTGGAAAAAACCGAGTTCAATATCATGATGATTTTGATGATTGGTTGATGTACGAAAGTTATAACTTTATTACTTACTGGTATGGAAAAGGAAGAAATATTGGTCAGTCGGTAGTGTTGATGGCAGAGCAAGATTATGATGGTATTCAAAATATTTTGGAGCATCGAATGAATGATAAAATCGAAATTATCGTCTATACAGATATTACCGATTTGAAACAAAGTAATATTGGAAGCGAAGAAGCATTCGTCAACACAGGTGGTCAAACTAAAATCGTCGGCAATAAAATTTTCGTTCATTTCGATGGTAATCATAATAATTTGCGTCGCCAAATTCGAGAAGGAATTGCTTCGGTTTATTTGAATGCTATGTTGTTTGGTGCCAACTTACAAGAGATTGTTCAAAATGCGGTGATGATGAATTTGCCGATGTGGTTTAAAGATGGATTGATTTCATATGTCGGTGAAGAGTGGAATACGGAATTAGATAACCGATTACGTGATGTGATTTTACATGAAGATTTTGAAGACTTCGAAGACATTGCGGAGAAATATCCAAAACTCGCAGGTCATGCTTTGTGGTATTACATTGGTCAAAATTATGGAAAAAGTACGGTGAGTAATTTATTGTATTTGACTCGAATTAATCGAAGTGTGGAAAGTGGATTTTTGTATGTGTTGGGAAGTTCATACAATCGAACATTGGATAGTTGGATGATGTATTTTCGACAACGATACAAAGCAGAAGCAAAAGGATTAGCCAATATCGAAGGAGAAAATATCAAAATAAAAAACAAACGGAAACTTCCTTTGACACAAGTCAAGATCAGTCCTGACGGCAAAAAGATTGCTTACGTTGCCAACGAAATTGGAAAATATAAAGTTTACATTCAAGACTTGCAAACTGGTGACCGAGATTTAGTCATCAAGGGTGGTTTTCGAAATGCCTTCCAAGCAACCGATTATAATTATCCTTTGCTCGGGTGGAATCCAAACAATATGGAACTTGGAATTATTTTGGAAAAAAGAGATGTAATCAAAACGGTTCAATACGATCTCAATACAAAGAAAAAAATTACGGACTTTTTAGATCCGCAGTACGATCGAATTTATAGTATGGATTATATTAATACTGGAAAATTAGTTTTGTCTGCACAAGTAAATGGTTATTCAGATATTTTTACCTACACATTTTCTACTCGACAAACAGCAAGAATTACCAATGATTTTTGGGATGATTTAAATGCTTCATTTGTAAAAATTCATGGACAAAAAGGAATTCTATTTTCTTCCAATCGACAAAATGTAATGATGGAAAGAAGTAAATTGGATTCGATACTTCCCATCAATACCTTCGATCTATTCTATTATAGTTTTGACAAAAAATCTAATGAGTTGGTTCGAGTGACCAACACGCCTTTGGCAAATGAGTGGAAAGCAACTCAAGTCGATAGTGCTTGGTTCACCTATGTAAGTGATGCAAGTGGTGTATTCAATCGGCAGTCAGGTTACTTGGAAGACTTCGTTGCTTACTATGAAAAAACACATCATTTGAATGATGGCTCAAAAATAGTTTTACATCAAGATTCTACTTTAGCCAATTTGGATAGTATGATGATCGATTCGACCACTTTTCAACCCATCGTCAAAACGCGCGCACTCGTGCAAAATAATACCAATTACAATCGAAATATTTTAGATCAACACACTTCTCCTCGCTCTGGTAAATTAGTGGAAACTGTTTTCGCAGATGACGTTTATAAAATTTACATCCGCGAGATGAATGCTAAAAAAACGATAGAACCTCGAACGACTCGTTTCCATCGACAGAAATTAAAACAACTGGAAAGTCTCAACAGCGAACCTGCTGTTGAAATCAAAGAAAGCAATGTGGGCATTCAAATTTTGGAAGAAGCTGAAACGCAAGAGCCAATCGAAGTCGCAGATATTCCAGTTGAAAAACAGGACACGAACAAAATAGACATTGATAATTATATGTTTCAAAGTGAGTTTGACGAAGAGGAAACGCCTTCGGAAATTGTCGTAGTGGAAAAAGATAAAGGAGAATTAAAACTGCAAAGAGTTCCAACTGAAACGTCTCCTGTAGTAGTTCCTGAAGACAAAAATAAATTGGTGACTTTCCGACCAGCGAGAATTGTTCCTTATCGGTTAAAATTCAAAACAGATTATATCACGACCACATTAGACAATAGTTTGTTGTTCGGAGGTTTGGATAGTTATGCAGGGCAGCGGCAAGAATTTGCTTACCCACCTCCAGGGATTTTGTTGAAAGCGAATTTCAAAGATTTATTTGAAGATTATATTGTGGAAGGTGGCGTTCGGTTGCCGACAACATTTAATGGGACAGAATTCTTTTTATTATTTGATAACAAAAAAGGTCGATTAGATAAACGCTTTGGAGTGTATCGAAAATCAGCTCGATATAATTTGCAACCAGTTGCTAATTCTCCCAATCCAAAATTAAGAGAGACGAGTGTGATTGGATATTTTGAAGCTCGATACCCTTTGGATATATTTAGAAGTATCCGAGCATCTACGACTTTGAGATTGGATAATCAAATTTTGCTTTCGACGGATGCGATTACATTGAGTGCTCCTGTTAATCCTGAGCAGCGACTAGGATTGAAAGTAGAATATGTTTTTGACAACACATTAGATGTTGCAATCAATATCAAAAATGGAACCCGCTACAAAGTTACGGCGGAACTCATCAAGCGATTTGATGTGGAATTGGTTGATGAGTTCAAAGTGGATTTGGGAACAGGTTTTATGACGGTACTAGGAATTGATGCACGACATTATCAACGTTTAGATAAACGGTCTATTTTAGCAGTACGTTTAGCAGCAGCAACTTCTTTTGGTTCGGAAAAAATATTATATACTTTGGGTGGAGTGGACGGATGGCTATTTCCTTCTTTTAATACTGAAATTGATTATCCTTCTGATGAAAAATTTGCTTATCAAACTCTAGCAAATAATGTCCGAGGATTTAAAAGTAATATTCGGAATGGAAGTTCTTATGCTTTGTTCAATGCGGAGTTGAGAATTCCAATTGTTACATATTTTTCTAATTCGATTCGTTCTTCGTTTTTTAGAAATTTACAATTGACAAGCTTCTTCGATGTCGGAACTGCTTGGCAAGGCTTGACTCCGTTTAGTGATGAGAATCCTTTGAACACCACTTTTATCACAGGAAATAATGCACCTGTTCAAATCAAAGTAAATTACTTTAGAGATCCAGTTGTCGCAGGTTATGGTTTTGGCGTGCGAAGTATGTTGTTTGGATATTTTATTCGATTGGATTATGGTTGGGGAATAGAGACGAGAGTAGTGCAAGATCCGAGATGGCATTTTTCGATGGGAATGGATTTTTAATTTTTTTTGTAAATAATGAAAAAAGGATAATTGTGAGAGACTGCAATTATCCTTTTCTTATGTTATTCTATCTTTCCACATCTGAGGGTTCCTTGATGCATGCAAAACGCCAAGAATAATGACGTTCTGTTCTTTCTCAATAACAATATAGTGAATTAAAAAAGAAAATCGCTTGACTAAAGCTTGCCTTAAATTTTTATATTTTTTTTGGAAAAATAAGAGGATTGTCTCTCAATGCATCAATTAATTCCGCCACGTCTACAAAAAAATCATTCCCAAGTTTAGGTCTTATTTCATTGAGGTAGTCAGTCGTGTTTTGAATATCATCTCTTGCTTCTGGAATCAATTGAATAGTATATTGAGGCATTTGGAGGAGCGTTTTTTTTAATTTATTTTAATTTTTCGTTCATCTCTTTTTTGAAGTTATCCCAATCAATTACATCATTTGGGTTACTATTATATTTCGTTATTCTTTCTTCTAAAATATTTTTATGTTCCTCAGATAATTCTACTCCATCTAATTTTTCTGCTGACTCAATAGTTACAAAATCAAGATTCCGAAGAAGCTCAATAAAAAATGCAAACTTGCTATCTTTAATATTGATCGTAATTTTCATACTTAGTAATTTTTATTCTTAAATCAAAAATGGACTTTTGTCTATTTCTCTTTCTTTCAAAGATAACGAATTTTCAAAACAAAATCTTTTTTGAAATGCATAACAAATAAAATAAAATTCTTGTTTCAAATAAAATTCTTACCTTCAAAATCCAATCAAACAATAATATTTATGTCTGGATTTTTTGAAAAAATCACTTTTCTTATTTTTTTATTTTGTTGCACCTCAGCATGTAATGAAACTTCTAACACTACCTCTACAAAAAATCCTCCCGAAGTAAAAATACCTCCAACTACTCAACCGATTTCAAAAGTTGCAAAAAAAGAGGATTGCGAAATCAAAGGAAAAATACTAGAAGGCAATCGAAAATTAGTCGAAGGTAAAAACACTTTAGTTTGCATAGTCGCAGATGAAAAAGAGAGCCATCGAAAATTAGAAATTTATAATACGTCCACTTGCGAGTTAATCAAAAGCGAAATACTTCCAATCAATATCAGCGTAGATTTCCCTTACCTGATTGCAGATATTATTTACAATAAGAATAGTCACTTGGTTGCGATCAAAGGATACGGCGCAGTTTATTGTTACGATGTCGAAAATCAAAAATTGATGGACGCTTTGATTCCTGATTTTTTAAATGAACGAATTGCAGCCGATGCTTCTTCTGGAAAAATAAAACATTTGGAAGTTTGGGAAAATTACTTGATTGGTTATGCGGAAGATATTGGTGCTTTTGTTTTTGACTTGACGAACACTTCTCAACCTAAAAATCTTTTGCCTGCTGTCGAGTTTGATTTGAGTGAAGGAGAGGGAGAGGATTTCGCTTCTTTGTTTTTTTTAAAATCTCAAAATGGAAATACTTACCAAGCTATTTCTCCAAGCTACGATTATGATAATTTTAAATTTCAAGCCAATCCACTTTTTGAAACGCCAAAAGATGTCAATATTTCCATTCCCAAAAATGTTCAAAACAATCGTTTTATTATTTTAAAAATAAAAGATAAAAACGTTTTTGCAATTGACATGGAAACTCAAAAAAATGTAGTTTTGTCCGACCAAATTAAAAATAAAACCACTCAGGAAATTTTAAACTGGTTAAAAACTAAGGAGTAATTTTTTGAAAAAATAAATCCTTTTCATAAAAATCACATCATGCAAATTTTAAATCTAGATACCTATTCTATCTTCGTCGGAGATATTTGGAAAAACCTCCAGCAATTTTTATCCGAAAAAAATTACTCCCATATTTTTATCCTCGTCGATGAAAATACGATGGAATGTTGCTTACCGATTTTTTTTGAAAAAATAAAAAATACGAACTCCAAAATCATCATCATTCCTCCTGGAGAAATTAATAAAACCCTCGATACTTGCCAACATATTTGGAGTGAACTCATGCGAATGAATGCTGACCGAAAATCATTACTCATCAATTTGGGTGGCGGAGTGATTGGCGACATGGGCGGTTTTTGTGCCTCCACTTTTAAACGTGGAATCGACTTTATTCAAATTCCTACGACCTTACTTTCGCAAGTTGATTCTTCGATTGGTGGAAAGCTCGGAATTGATTTTGACAATGTAAAAAATAGCATTGGTGTTTTTCAAAATCCGCAAGCAGTTTTTATCGATCCGATTTTTTTTGACACTTTGCCGATCGAAGAAATCAGAAGTGGAATGGCGGAAATGTTGAAACATGGTTTGATTCAAAATGCAGCGCATTGGAATGAACTATTGAAAATTAAAAACTTGGAAAAAGTAGATTGGGGAAAATACATTCCAACTTCGCTAAAAGTCAAACAACACATTGTCGAAGAAGATCCTTTTGAAAATAATATTCGCAAAGCGTTGAATTTTGGTCATACGATTGGTCATGCGGTGGAGACATTGTTTTTGGAAACGGAAACGCCACTTCGACATGGGGAAGCAATTGCGATTGGAATGATGTGTGAAGCATTTTTATCTTTTAAGAAAGCGGGTTTGCCTGAAAATGAATTCAAAACTATCTTTGATTTTTTCCAAAAAAAATACCCGCAAGTTCAGTTGGCAAAAGAAGATTTTCCCACCTTAATTAATTGGATGAGAAAGGATAAAAAAAATGAAAATGATGCGATTAATTTTACGATGCTACACAAGATTGGAGAGATGTTGATTAATCAGACTTGTTCTGAAGGAGAGATAATTGAAGCGTTAGAATTTTATAATCATTCACAGGTGTAATTTTTTTTTTAACATAAAAAGCATAAAAGATTCACAAAAACTTAGTTACTATTGAACCAAGAACTTTTGTTTCCTTTGTGCCTTTTGTGATGAAATTAACATCCATAATTTCCTAATCCACCAACGCACTCAACTCCTTCACCAATTCCTCATATCGTTCAAAGGCATCCTTCCCTGGCATTTGATCTGCTCGATTTACAATGCCGTACAAATAACTAATTTGCGATAATAATTTCGGTTGGGTGTATCTTCCTTTCGATTGCACGAGAGCATCTTCCAATTTTTTCAGCGCCGTTTTTTCACCAGAATCTCCTTTCAATTTTTTCATTTTTTTCTCAACCTCATTCGCTTCTTTTTTTGCTTTGGAATATAAATCTACAATTTGAAGAGCAAGTGTTTCTTGTTTTTTCATATCCTCAAAAGTTACTCCTTCCTCCAAAATTCTAGGGTCAGCCATCAATTCAAATGACTGCCGAAGTTCTTCTTTTCCCATTTGCAAAACGACAGTATATTTCTCTGGAGCAACGAGTGGACCATATTGATAAGCACGCTTTTTATTTTTATCCCAAGTACCTGCGTGCCTCATGTCCCAACGGAAACGATGTGTTCCTTTTTTATTTTTCAATTTTGTATTGATCGAATATGTAAATTCTTCGGTGGACATATTTCGTTTCGTTTCCTCTTTTTTTGCAAGGTCTTTTGGAGAAAAAGTACGGATGGTTTTACCTGCCGAATTTTTGATATGAAGCAAGAAAGTAGAGTCAATTTTTTCTGGTAAAAAATAATCAATACTAACTGAAGGTGCTGGATAATTATGATCGATCTCTGAACCAACTCCCGAAGGTCGGTAGCGATAACGATACGTATTTCTAGGTTGAAAAAGGTGTGCATTCTTTTGATCTAGTTTGTCAAAATTTTCTCGAAGCGAACTGATATCATCTACAATTTGAAAACCTCTTCCCATTGTCGAAAGCACTAAATCATCACGATGAACTTTAATATCTGTGATCGGAGTGACTGGAAGATTTTGTTGAAACGACTCCCAATTTTTTCCATCATCAAAAGAAATAAACATTCCAAATTCCGTTCCTGCGTATAACAATCCCGTTTGCTTTGGGTCTTCCCGAACCACTCGCACAGGGTAGTCATTTGGAATACCATTTTTCCCATTGGTCAAAAGCTCCCAGCTTTTTCCATAATTATTTGTTTTGAAAATGTAGGGTTTCCAATCTCCTAATTGATAGCGAAGAACGGAGAAATATGCTTTGGAAGGATCATGTTTGGAAGGTTCAACAGAATCGACTCGACCTCCTTTTCCTAAATTTTTAGGCGTAACTTTTTTCCAGTTTTTTCCGCCATCTTGAGTCACATGAACTGGCCCATCATTTGCGCCTATCCAAATTACACCTTGTTTAATCTTTGATTCTTGAATGGAATAAATAGTACTATAAAATTCCTCGCCTGTGATGTCATTTGTAATGGGCGAACCTGAACGCATTTGTTTATCCGATTCAAAAGCAGTCAAATCTGGAGAAATAATTTCCCAAGTTTCTCCCTCATCAGTTGTCTTATGAACAAACTGCGAAGTATGATAAATCACTTTTGAATCATGTGGTGAAACATGAATCGGAGACACCCTTTGAAAACGGAATTTTAAATCTTTTGGGTTGTGTCCATACATATTTCGAGCGCCCACATCGTAGCGTTTTTCCTGTCCTGATTTTTTATTAAAAACACTAAATCGACCTTTACAGTTTGAATATACGATGTTTGAATTATCTGGATTTGGAACGGCTGGGCCAGTCTCACAACCACCTGTGTTCATCACATAACCGATGCCTCCTGCTTGGTGCGAAGTCGGCGGAACACTTGGAACAGAGACTGTTGAATAGTTATCTTGCTGACCAGCGTATAACCAATACGGTGTTTGATTGTCAACTTCAACTTGGTAAAGTTCGGCAGTCGGTTGATTGAATTGTGTACTCCAAGTTTTGCCTCCATTGTGAGTTACATTTGCACCTCCGTCGTTGCCTTGAACAATTAATTTTGAGTTCTTTGGATTGATCCACATATCATGATTGTCGCCATGTGGTGTTCGCATTCTATTCCATTTTTTTCCACCATTGATTGATTTATAAAAACGAGTTGAGTTGACATAAACAGTTTCCACATCATTTGGATCTGTCTCCACATTACAATAATAAAATGGTCGATCAGTCAAACCAAATTCATCTGACACATGAACGAAATTTTCGCCCTGGTCATCACTTCGATAAAGTCCTGCAACTTTAAAAGGAGATGCTTCCACTAGTGCATACAAAACTTTGGAGTCGGCAGCCGAAACTGCGAGGTCAATTTTTCCCATCAAAGCTGGCAAACCTTTTCCCATTTTTTTCCAATTATTACCTCCGTCGATGGAGCGATAAATGCCACTTTGTTTTCCGCCGCTGATGATCGTCCACGGTTTTCGTTCTCCTCGCCAAGCTGCTGCGTAAATAATATTTGGATTGCTTGGCATAAATTCGACATCAACAATTCCTGTGGTGTCGGAAATGTGCAAGACATTTTTCCAAGTGATTCCGCCATCTTTAGTTCGATAAACACCACGTTCTTTATTTGGCGAAAATGCTTGTCCGATAGCTGCGACAAAAACAGTATTATGATCTTGTGGATGAATTTCGACTGCACCGATTTGACCTACTTTTTTGAGTCCGATATGCTGCCAAGTTTTACCTGCGTTGATTGATTTGTAAACTCCTTTTCCAGTAATCACATTGCTTCGCAAACCATCAGAACCTGTTCCGACATAAATTATATTTGGATCATTTTGTGCGACTTGAATTGCGCCGATGGAAGGCGTTTCGAAAAATCCGTCGGAAACATTTTTCCACGAAGTTCCATAATCTTCAGTTTTCCAAACACCTCCGCCTGTTGCGCCCATGTAAAATGTATTGGGTTGAGTGGCAACTCCTGTGACGGAAGTGACTCGACCTCCACGAGTTGGACCGACGTAGCGATATTGGAAAATGTCAAAATTAGTTTGTGCAAAAGATTCGATGCTTCCTAAAAATGATAGGATTAGAACGAGGATAAAATTGGTTCTCATGATGAAATATTTTTTTCGAAGATAGGAGAAAAAATGGATTTCACCATGAGATTTTTTTTAAAATATTAAATCAATAATATGCTTAATATATTGATTTAATGTTTTCTTTTTGGAAAAAATGTGTACGTTTTTTTTTGCTTTTTTGTTTTGGGAACGTGGAAAGTCCCACTACGTTTTAGAGATCGAATCCGATATCTCTGCGAAAATATTTTCCCTCAAAATCAATCTGCTCTGCATTCTTTTTCGAAACTTCTAGTGCTGCTTTAAAGTCTCTTCCGAATGAAGTTACCGCCATCACTCGACCACCGTTGGTTAATAATTTTCCATCAACATTTTTAGTTCCGCCATGGAAAATTATGCTGTCGTCGATTGCTTCCAATCCTTTTATTTCTTTACCTTTTTCGTAAGATTCTGGATAGCCGCCTGAAACTAAAAACATCGTTGTCGCTGCTCGTTCATCAATTTCAATCTGTTCCTTTTCCAAAGTTCCTTCGCCCACCGCTTTCATCAATTGTGCTAGATCATTTTTTAATCTTGGGAAAACAACTTCCGTTTCTGGATCGCCCATTCGGCAATTATATTCGATGACATAAGGTTCGTTATTCACTCGAATCAGTCCGATAAAAATAAATCCTTTGTAGTCAAAACCTCTTTCTTGAATTCCTTTGATGGTTGGTTTGATGACTCTTTCTTCGACTTTATCCATCAATATTTTATCGACAAATGGGACTGGAGAAACTGCGCCCATTCCACCTGTATTTAATCCTTCGTCATTTTCACCGATGCGTTTATAGTCTTTTGCGATGGGTAAAATTTTATAACTTTTTCCATCAGTCAAAACAAAAACAGAAAATTCAATACCATCTAAAAATGCTTCGATGACGACTCGTGAGCCAGCATTTCCAAATTTTCCTCCAAGCATTTCTTTAAATTCTTTTTGCGCTTCTTCGATGGTTGGTAAAATCAAAACGCCTTTTCCCGCTGCTAATCCATCTGCTTTTAAAACAATTGGAGGAGTTTGAGTTGCGATATAGTTCAATCCTTCTTCGACTTTTGTTCCGTCAAATTCTTGGTAGCTTGCCGTTGGAATATTTTGCTCTGCCATGAATACTTTTCCAAAAGCTTTACTTCCTTCTAGTTTTGCTCCTTCTTTTGATGGGCCGATGACGGGTACATTTTTTAAGTCCAAGTCATTTTTGAAAAAATCATAAATACCTTCAACTAATGGTTGTTCTGGACCAACGACCACCATGTTGATTTCATTTTCCAAAACGAAAGATTTGAGTTGCTCGAAGTCTTTGATGTTGAGTGCTACGTTGGTTCCGCAAGTGGCTGTTCCTGCATTTCCAGGTGCAATAAATAATTTTTTGCAAATTGGACTTTGAGCAAATTTCCAAGAGAAGGCGTGTTCTCTTCCGCCGCTTCCGAGTAGTAAAATATTCATGTTTGTTTTTTTTGCAAAGATAATGTTGCGGTTGACTTTAGTTGGCTCGCATGATATTTTTTTTGGGAAAAAATAAAAAAAAGTGTTCGCCATTTTTTGACGAACACTTTTTTATTTTTCTATTCGGCTAAAGCCAAATCTACGTATGGTTTGAATACTTGCTAATCGATTACTGTGATTTTCATCATGTTGGTTCGGTGTCTTGCTTTGAGCGGCATACTTCCTGTATTGATGATAACGTCTCCTTCTTTTACGACTTTACTTTTTTTCAAAATTTCAGCAAGGTCATAAATCGTTTCGTCTGTCGTGGTGAATTTATCATAATAAAAACAGTTAACTCCCCAAACTAAACTTAAGGTATTCAACATGTGATTACTATCCGAGAAGACATACATCTTCGCTTCAGGTCTATAACTTGAAACTTTGAAAGCAGTATATCCAGAACTCGTTACGCCTAAAATTGCTTTGGCATTAACCTCTTCAGCAGTTTTTGCGGCATGCCTACAAATAGCATCTGACAAAAATGTTCTAGAATTTGGAGAAAGTTTTGGTCGTCTCTCTCTCGTTAATTTATATCCTTTTTCTGCTTCAGCAATAATCTTGTTCATCGCTTCAACTACTTTTTCAGGGTGCAATCCCACAGAAGTTTCCCCACTCAACATTACTGCATCGGCTCCATCCAAAACTGCATTAGCTACATCGGTTACTTCTGCTCGACTTGGAATTGGATTAGTAATCATACTATCCATCATGTGAGTCGCAACGATAACTGGTCGAGCTCGTTGACGGCATTTCATAATGATATTTTTTTGCAAGTTGGGAAGTTGCTCAATAGGTACTTCGATTCCTAGATCGCCACGAGCCACCATAATTCCATTCGATGCTTTGATAATTTTATCAATTCGTTCGATGGCTTCAGGCTTTTCAATTTTGGACATCACTTTTGCTTTGTGTCCAGCAGCTTGAATAATTGCTTCTAATTCTTTTACATCTTTGGCAGACCGCACAAAAGAAAGTGCAATCCAATTGATGGAAGGAATGGTCAACATGTAGGCTAAATCTTTTCGATCTTTTTCGGTCAAAGAAGGTAAGGATATTTTAGTATTTGGAAGATTGACGCCTTTGTTGGAAGATAAAGTACCTCCGAACAAAACTTTCATCTCTACCTTATTTATTCCATTAGTCTTAATTACTTCAAACATTAATTTCCCATCATCGACTAAAACTTTTTCTCCTACATTTACATCACTTGCAAATTGAGGATAAGACATATAAATACTCTTCATCGTTCCGATACACTCTTCATTGACAAAAGTGATTTTATCTCCAGGCTTGAGAATGAGGGCATTATCTTTAATTTTTCCAACCCTTAATTTAGGTCCTTGCAAGTCAGCTAATGTACTCACATGTAAATTATATTTTTCATTAATATAATTGATATGATTGATTACCTTTAAATGATCTTCGTGAGTTCCATGTGAAAAATTCAATCGAAAAACATTAACTCCTGCCTGAACAAGTTCTAATAATTTTTCATAAGAGCTACACGCTGGCCCGACAGTTGCAACAATTTTCGTACTTTGGTGATTAACTATATCCATATTTTCGGAATTTTAAGAGGTGATTTGAATTGTTACTTTAAAAAAACTAACAGTCAAATTAAATGTGTGTAAGATCAAACTTAGTGTAAGATTTACAAATAGGTGCTGTAAATGTACATTTACTAATTGTTTTATCAAAAGTTGAATTGTAAAAAAATACATAAAAACTTTGGTTATCACTAGACTTATGGTTTATTTTGCACAGCATTTTATTAACAATGCTTGTTCTTTTTTACTTTTTTGAATTTGAATTTTCTTAAATCAAAGTTGCTCCAAAAGCAAAACAAATAAAATTAGAAGGGAATTTTTCGAAGTAAAAAAAAACAAGCTCAAAAGCGTATTAAATATGTCAAGTATTGCAGACAGAGTAAACAAAATTATCATTGACAAATTAGGAGTTGATGATTCAGAAGTTGTGCCTACAGCTAGTTTTACAAATGATTTAGGTGCAGATTCATTAGATACTGTTGAATTAATCATGGAATTTGAAAAAGAATTCAATGTAAATATTCCAGACGAACAAGCTGAGAATATAGCAACAGTAGGAGATGCTATCACTTATTTGGAGAGTAAAGTAGAAGCTTAGTTTCACGTTTTCTTCAAGATTCAAATAACGATTGAGTTATTTAACCATTCCACAAATCAGAAGGATAACTTTCTGGTTTGTGGTTTTTTCTACAAATTATTCTTTTCCCAAACTCTTTTTTCGATCATGAAAATTACTCACGAGGTTACTCAAAGTCACCTCGTGAGTTGGGAACGTTTCCCAAAATTTATTAATCTACATGTTGAAATCAATAATATCTAAAATATGAGAAGGGTTGTTGTAACTGGATTAGGGGCAATGACCCCAATTGGAAATACCGTTCAAGAATACTTGGAAGGATTGCAAAATGGTGTCAGCGGTGCCGGATTGATTACTCAATTTGATGCGAGTTTATTTAAAACTAAATTTGCTTGTGAGGTAAAAGGGTTTGAGGTGGAAGAGCATATGCATCGAAGAGAATCTAGAAGGATTGATCGTTTTTCCCAATTTGCCTTGGTCGTTGCTGATGAAGCGATGAAAGATTCGGGGCTTGATATGGAAAAAATTGACTTGGATAAAGCAGGTGTCATTTGGGCATCTGGAATTGGAGGATTACATTCTTTGGAAGAGGAAGTTGAATCGTTTTTGAATGGAGACGGAACACCTCGATACAATCCTTTTATTATTCCAAAAATTATTGGAGACATTGCTGCTGGTCATATTTCTATTAAATTTGGATTCCGTGGAGTTAATTATTCAGTAGTTTCTGCTTGTTCTTCTTCTTCACATGCGATCAGTAATGCCATGGATTACATCCGATTGGGTAGAGCAGATGTGGTGATTACAGGAGGTTCGGAAGCAACGGTTGCTAAACTTTGTATTGGTGGATTTAATTCTATGAAAGCACTTTCGACTCGAAATGATGATTTTAAAACCGCTTCTCGACCATTTGATAAAGATAGAGATGGATTTGTTTTAGGGGAAGGAGCAGGTTGTTTAGTTTTGGAAGAATACGAACATGCTAAAAAGCGTGGTGCAAAAATATATGCTGAAATAGTTGGTGCAGGTGCGACTGCTGATGCACATCATATCACCGCTCCACATCCTGAAGGGTTGGGTGCAAGGAATGTAATGAAGATGGCATTAAATGATGCAAATATGAACCCTGAAGATATAGATTACGTAAACGTACATGGAACTTCAACCCCGTTGGGTGATATTGCTGAGACGAAAGCAATCCAACAAGTATTTGGAGAACATGCATATAATATGAATATCAGTTCTACCAAGTCGATGACTGGTCACTTATTAGGTGCAGCAGGAGCAATTGAATCAATAGCTGGAATTTTAGCAATTAATCATAGCTTTGTACCACCTACAATTAATCATTTTACAGACGATCCAGCTCTTGATAATAAATTGAATTTGACATTCAACCAAGCACAAGAGCGAGAAGTGAATTCGGTCTTGAGCAATACTTTTGGATTTGGAGGACATAATTCTTCTGTGATCTTTAAGAAGTTAAAAGATTAAAAGTTCATTTGATTGTTTTTTCTTATTTGTATTTTTACAAAAAGAAAAGTCCAAAAAAAAAAATCAATTTGAATTTTTGAGAAAATCTCATCAATTCAAACAAGATATATAATTTACAATAGCACTTCGTTCAGGTATTTATTTTTTGATGTGCAATTAAATTTTGGTTATTAGGTTGTTATTTTTTGACATCTTATTTTAGCTGCACGAAGTGTTTATTTTTGATAGGTTTATAAGTTTTCCTTGTTCCAAAAAAACTGCTCAACATATAGCCGAATTCTATTATTTATAATTCGGCAATCTACATAATAGCCTGATAACCAGAGATTTGTAAATAAGTATTAAGCTATCATTAGTTCTCAATGATTTTATTTGGTTGAAATGATTCAGGATTTAAAATTCCTTTTATCTTTATAAAGATGAAAGTAGGGATTTTAAATCTCGGTCAACTTGACCAAATAAATTCACTTGGAACTGAGACTTCTTAGTACTTCAAAAATTAGTTAACCTTTGAAATTCTTATTTAGGTTTTACAACTTTTATCTATCTGATGATAAAGGTTTAGCCAGAAAGATGAGAAGTTTGATCGGCTTTACGCCATCAAAACTCTCCATCTTTAAATTAGCCTTTTACCACAAATCTGCTTCCAATGACAAAATGAATGCGATGACTAGCAATGAACGGTTAGAGTATTTAGGAGATGCTGTTTTGGGAACAATTGTGGCGGAGTATCTATTCAAAAAATACCCGAACAAAAATGAAGGCTTCCTTACTAAAATGCGCTCCAAAATTGTGAAGCGCCAATCTCTCAACAAAATTGCTGACAAAATGGGATTGGATGTTATTCTTAATGAATACAACCAAACTCGCCTGAGTCGCTCCATGTTGGGAAATGCACTCGAAGCATTAGTAGGTGCGGTGTACCTCGAATGTGGTTACAATGGAACGAAACGATATGTGATCAATAAAATTTTGAGATCATATTTGGACATTCACGAACTAGAAGAATACGATGATAATTACAAAAGTCAATTGTTGGAACATTGCCAGAAAAATGGGCAAGTGGTTACTTACAAAATGTTGGCGAAGTACAAATTCGATAAACGGGATCGCTTCAAAGTAGCGGTAATGGTCGATGGAAAAAAATTAGCTACGGCTGATGATTTTAATAAAAAGAGTGCGGAACAAACTGCTTCTGAAAAAGCAATGCTTACACTCGGTTTGATTAAAGTTGTTAAAAAACCTGAGGGTGCAAATGCCTAGGCAAAGTTTCAATAATAAACTTACATTCTTGACTGTTTCTTTTGTTCCTATTTTTCACTTTGAAATCAGTCATTTATCCAGATAAACTCGTGCTTTCAAAGTAAAAACTAGAAACAAAATAATCTACTCA
>Ga0114957_1002812_pt1 | contig 16140 bp, 10 predicted proteins | sample BantaG_FD_87175 | JGI IMG/M metagenome (GOLD analysis project Ga0114957, IMG submission 87175) | Marine algal microbial communities from Bantry Bay, Ireland - BantryBay_4 metaG | ecosystem: Host-associated > Algae > Red algae > Unclassified | place: Bantry Bay, Ireland | collected 2014-11-21 | reverse complement strand
ATCCAACTACCGTTTTCTTCCACAAAAGACATTAGTCTCTACATCGAAAGTGAAAAACTAGACAATATCCAAGTTGTATCAAATGCATTCTGCAATTGCATTTCATATAATAACTATACCGATAGACCAATCTACTTTCTCAATGTCAAATCCTCGATGTCGTTTTGCAAGTGGGAATTACTCGATAGAGCTCAAGGCCAAAGTCAACAATATGACCTATCACAATCTATTAAAGAATCGATAAAATATCTAAAAAAGCAAAATCTAGAACAAGTAATCCTTTTCTATCATGGTGATGAAATATTTTCAGAAGAGTTTAGCTCCCTTTCTATCCTAACACCACTCAGAGTCCAGCACTTGCAGACCTTTAATAAAGGCATCGTTAAGCGAGAAAACTATGCTGTATTTTTGATAGATTAGACCGAAAAAGTGCATATCATGATCAATCTAGTTGAGTCTTGTATCTTTAATCAATTATGGATTCCAAAATTAACATTATTATCAATGGTTACCCTAAAAGTGGCACCACTTGGCTAACAAAACTCGTTGGTGACCTTCTTGATTGTCCGGTTGGAGGATTTTGGGAATATGGGGATGATTACCTTACCACCTATGGGACTGAAAGAGTCTCACGCTTCACTTGCTACAAGTCTCATCACACCTACAGTGAACTAGTCGACCAACTCAATGAACAGACAAAAATGATCTATATAGTCAGAGATCCAAGAGATATTGTCGTCTCCGGAGCTTATCACTTCTCCTTCCTTCCACTCAGAGTGAAATCCGTACTCCGGAAAATGATCAAATCTCAAACAAAAAGAACAAAATTCAATCACAAATTGAGTTCAATGATGTCATTGGCCAAGCGAAAGTCTATGATGATAGCATTGGTAAATGGCCAATCCACTTATCAACTTAAATGGATGTCCACCTCATGGATAGAGCATGTCAATCCCTTTATAAATAAGAATATCTTTATTCTCAAATACGAAAACTTACTTGCGGATACAACTGAAGAGTGTCGCAAGATTTTAGCCTTCCTCGACAGTAAACTCTCCAGTGATCAACTAGATGCTATCGTCAAAAACAATTCTTTTGAAAGTAAAAAACAACACTATACCGAGTCTCAAGACTACTTCAATATTAGATTACTTAGAAAAGGAAAAAAGCAACAGTGGAGAGATGAACTAACACCTGATCAGATTGACACAATAGTCCAGTATAACCTTCCTTTGATGCGCCACTTTGGATATAGTGACTCATAAGATTAATGACGTAAAACATTCTCACTCCAGACTGTCTCTCTAGAAGTACGTTTAAAGGTAGGATCGATTGCATGCCGATGGACCATAGAGTCAAACTCTAAATCATAAAATAGATATTCAATATTTTGGTGATAACTTAGGCTCTTAACTTGTTTTTGAGAATACCCTTCTGAAATAAGTCTCTGAGGAGTCGGATACTCATAGGTAAAGTAAAGTAACTCAGCTAACGAATGCTGCCTTAAACTATCAAGTATGAAATCTTGATCTGTTGACCTGAGATATCGACGACGAACTCTATTTTGATTTTTTATCAAAGAAACAAATGAATCTCTAGTCTCAAAGCCTTCAATATCTGAAACTGCAAATATCAATGGCTGAACCTGTGAGGTATGACACCACATACATTTGGCTGGTTTTCCAGCTATCGTAATATCTGCATCAGCACCAGGTAACAAACTACCATCTAGATCATATACTCCAAATCTTGGTTGACCATTTGCCATGAAATCCATTACTTCTACCTCCTTAGCTTCAAAGTCTTCTATTTTACTTCCTGTACCTTCTTGAGCTGTATAGGCAATGTCAAGTAGTTTGTTTTTTGAATCAGTAGATTCAAATAATCTGAACCCTGGAGAGACACAAGACTCACCTTTAGAGACAGCGAATTCTTGATCATTCTTCAACCCATGAAGTTTGAGGTATTCACTTAACCGAGTAGGCATTTCAGTTAACTGATAGTAGACTTCACTTCGATTGAATGTCTCAAAGACAAATCTGCCGACATCTACAACATTGTCATTGCTATGTGACTCAATCTCTGTAATAATATTTGACCAGAGCTTACGCCGTGATGATTTATGCACAAGATTATCTATATCTAACAATAGGACATCATCCATCTCCCATGTCATATAATCCTGATAATTTCTCTCATTGATTGGTTCTCCTAAATATGAGAGTATCCATAGAAGACCGACTTCAACGTCTTCACGACTTTCATCAGGATAAGAAGGATACCACTTGAGCTGTATTTCAAGATTATCAATACCTTCCCCTTGATTAGAATTCTTTGATTCACAAGAGAGAAGAGCATAGCCACTTGCGATTATCAATATCAGACTCAGTGATGTAATTGCTTTAATCATAAGGGTAGCAAATTTACACAATTACCAACCTTGGGTTTTGAATTTCAACTAATAATTGTCGCAAGATGCTGTTTATAAGCCTTTATAAGTGAATATTATTCGTTCCTTTGCTTTTTGAAGGAGAGTTATGTACTTTACACAATATTCGATTATAAATTTAACATGAATAAAAACTCAGTATTACTTTTCAATCCACGAGCGGTTTCTAATAAAAACTATCGAATTCCAAACTCTATTCTACAGGTAGCTGCATCGATTGACGGTCTTTATGACTGGGTAATCGTTGATGGAAATAGAGAGGAAGATCCTTGGCCAAAGATTAAAAAATATTTAGAGTCCGGAGACTTTAATTACTTTGGTTGTACTGTGATGCCTGGACCACAGCTCAAGCAAGCAATCCCAATCACTAATAAGATCAAGGAGCTTTTTCCTAACATTACTAATATCTGGGGAGGCTACTTTGCATCCAATCAATACAAAGTTGCCATTGGTAGCAAGGCAGTCGACTTTGTTATTAATGGACCAGGTGACCATGCATTTCCAGAACTTTTAAATGCACTCACTAATAATCTTCCATTTGAATTTATCCAGAATCTTATCTATAAAACAATAGATGGAGAAATTGTTTCAACGTCGAAAAAAACACTTGTAGACCAAGATTCTCTAACAAGGTTGCCATATCAAAAACTCAATGAATTCTACCCAGTTGAAGGATATCTGAGGCCGACACACTTAGGCAATCAGACTATTGCTTATCACTCAAGTTTAGGCTGCCCATTCTCCTGTTCTTTTTGTGCTGTTGTTCCAATCTATGAAGCAAAATGGAAGGCTAAATCAGCTCAAACAGTCTATGATGACATCATGCTGATTAAAGAAAACTATGGTGGTGATGCAATAGAATTTCATGATAATAATTTTTTTGTTTCTCAAAAACGAACAGTAAAATTTTCTGAACTTATCAAAGACCACAATATGGCATGGTGGGGAGAAGGGAGAATAGATACAATAGATAAGTACTCTGATGCTTCTCTCAAAGCAATGCAAGAGGCGGGTTGTAAGATGATCTTTCTTGGTGCTGAAAGCGGGAGTGACGACATCTTATCAAGTATAGACAAAGGTGGGAAGCAAACAGGTGAACAGATAAAATCTTTTGCAAAAAGAATGAAGGATTTTGGTATGGTTCCAGAATATTCATTTGTACTAGGATTTCCAGGCAAAGATGATGAAACTGTAATGAGACAGATCAATAAAGAAATTGATTTCATCAAACAAGTCAAGGAAATCAATCCAGATACAGAAATCATCATCTACCTCTACAGTCCAGTACCGACTGAGGGATCAGAACTTTATGAGACAATTGTCAATGCTGGATTCAAATTTCCTCAGACATTAGATGATTGGCTCTCTCCAAGTTGGGAGAACTTTGACTTGCGTAAAAATCCTCTTACACCTTGGCTAACACCTCAGATGGTGGACAAAGTCAAAAATTTTGATACGGTTATCAATGCTCAATACCCGACATCTACAGATGCCAAGATTACCACTCTACAGAAAAAAGTCATGAAGGCTGCCTCTAGCTGGCGATATAAGACTAATATTTTCAGTTATCCATACGAGTTAAAAGCGTTGCAAAAGTATTGGCTCCGCTACCGTCAACCAGAAATCGAAGGATTTGCTTCTGAATAACATTATATACAGACTTCCAAATAGATTAAATAATAAAATCTATAGTCTGATTAAGTGGTATTATCGCAAACCAAGAAAGATTAACTTTAGAGGACTGAGTTTTCTGTTGGTTCCTTCAGTTTTCCACCCAAGACTCTACCTCACTACTGAGACTCTACTCGATTATCTCCTTTCGCTTAACTTAGCACGTAAAACATTACTAGAGCTAGGATGTGGAAGTGGAGCAATCAGCCTCTATCTTGCTAAATACAAGGAAGTAGACATGCACTCTTCTGATATTAACCCTCTAGCGGTTAGTGGGTTGATCGCCAATATTGACCAACTTCAACTTAACGTCAAAACATATCAATCAGATCTCTTTGACAACATACCGAATGTAAAATTTGATACAATCATTATCAATCCTCCATTCTTTGACAATCCAATAGAAAGTGTAGATCAATATGCCTTTAATACAGGCAAGGATTTTCTTTACTTTAAAAATTTGTCTGCACAATTACTCATTAGAAAAGCAACCATTGGAGATACCTATCTAATCCTTACAAATAAATGTAAACTTGAAGCTATTCTGTCACATTTCCCTCAAGAGTATTTTTCTATTAATCTAAAAATAAAAAAGAAGTGCTTTGGTGAAACACATTTGATCTACCAGATGAGAATCAAAAAGTCTGATAATTTCTAATTTTAAATGGCGCAGTCAAGTGAAAGTATAATGCCGATAGATATTGGATGTTGGAGATGATTACATGCTGCATATTCAATGATAATCTTTATAAGTCTAGATGACCTTGATGTTTAGTCTAATCCAGCAACTCCTGAAAGAAATCAATATTTTTGCATCTTACTAGCCAGAACTTTCTTCCCAACTGATTTGTCCTAGCAATTAAATCATCAGAGTAAGCTCTAGCAAATAGAGGTTCTAAGTTGTCATAGTAATATTGCATTCCTTGATTAAATGCATCAGGTCTATTTATCAACTTACCTAACCTTGCGAGTTGAAGATGAGCATTTACATGACCAGGATCTAAATCAATTACCTTTCTCATGGCATTAATAGACTTCTTTGGATCATTCGATTTTTTCAGGTAAATTCCATATTGATACCAAACCTTCTTATCATAGGGATGAAGAATCAATGACCTTTTCATCAACTTGACTCCATGCTTTTTGTGACCAATCTGCCAATATAGACCTCCCTTTAAGGCTATCAACTCTCTATTACCATGAAATCCATAAAAGATTCTACTTACTTTTTTTTCTACCAATTTCAGGAGTCGTGTCTTTTCGATAACTTCCTTAGCATTAACTCCCTTTCTTATCAGTATACATGAGTAAACACGGTAGCTGGCAACACAGACTACAAGACATAAAAGTGACATCCATAAAGTAAGAATCAGAACCCTAAGCCATCCGTATTTAGAATCATTTACTTTGTGTGGATCAATATAACTACCTAAAAATCCAAATACTACAAGTAAGTGACTCAAACTAGTGATGGTATTAGATTGGTAAATACCATAGAACGAAGTAAGTACTATGAGAGCGATACCCATCGTAATGATGTCAGGATTTTTTCTGATTCTGCCAAGATTAAAGATGCTAATAAATAAAATCAACACTATACCTAATCCAACAAGACCAACTTCAGATGCTGTCTGTATTAGCCAATTATGTGCATGACTATATTCAATTCCTTTATGATAGTCACCGACTCCATACTTTAATATTTCTGACTTCCAGTGACCTGCTCCATGTCCAAAAAATGGCTTTTCTTTAATCAATTTGAAGCTATTGCTCCAGATTTCTAATCTATCATCTCCAGTATCATCTAGTAAAGTGCTGAACGGATTATAGGAATCTAAGTATTGATCTTTATTCTCTACAAAGCCCAAAAATGTACTAATGATTACCAATACTATACCAGTCAATGTGGCAATTAGCTTCTTCAGTTCATCCTGCTTCCTCATAAAATAGAGAGAGTAGACAATTAAGGCAATGAGTGCCATTGTACTTCCTCGACAACTTAATAATGGGACAATGCACAAAATCAATATACCAAGTATGGTAGCCCAACTTCTGTATCGAGTCCTTCGCATAGCTGAGAGAACTGGTAAAAAGATGACAAAAAGACTGGTCAGATAGTTGTTATTGAATGAGAACTGTACCCCAATCGAATTAATCGTTTCAAGATCTAGGCTGAATTGATTCTTTAAAAGGATCTGTAATAAAAGTCCGTAAGCTAATATTACATTCCATGAAATTACACCTAACAAGGCTGCACCAAATATGTCTTTGTGAGAGCGAATATTGGCAATTAGTAAAAATATGCTTGCATACAATACCCAATCAACTGTAGATGCCCAAACTAGACTAGGATGAGTAGCCCACAATATTGAAAGAAGTTGTAAAAACGCAAAACCAACTAGCGAAATAAATATCGGACTTGACGATAAAATCTTTAATCGACCTTGTCTTATCAAATATGCGAAACTCACTAAAAGGCAAATCAAAACACCACTCTTCATATAGATTGCATAGGTCGCCATGAATGGTTTACTAAGAGTGATCCCCTGCACTATCATTAATGCAATAAGTAGCCCCACTAACCAAGGGTTGATGCTGTTGTCATCCTGAATATTCGTTATATCTTCACTTCTCTTCATCTCCTTAAAAGTATGTATAAATCTTCTTAGCCAGACTCAATCCAGCGACTTGCTCCACCTGCTTCTATCTGCTGCAAAGAGTCTTCCCAACCTTGTGCATGACATTGCGCCTCGGTAGAAACTTCTTAATCATATAAGCTTCTAAGAGCCAGCCATCGTGTCCAATATCAAAAGTCCATTCAAGTTTATTCGCCTTCTTGACTAGGATAAGGGTCCTATTCGCCATATTCTTATCATTGGTTAAGCAGGAAGAAATCCTAATCTTGATATTCTTTACCTTACCAATATTACTAATATTACCCTCTCCATCCTTGTACTTTTAGATACCTGGTTGCTCAGGAAGTAATAGGTAGGAGGATTTTTTGTCATATCTTATGCTGGCAAGATACCATATTTGTAATGGATTTACTTGCTCATCTTGATGACTTTTCTAGTACAAGGTTAGATTTTTTTGAGTTATATTGGCATGTTACCATGAGAAAAAACATCCTGCTTCTTTGTATCTCTACTCTACTCACGTTGTGTGGATGCGAATTGCTTATAAGAGTATTAATTCCGCAAGCGAGTTATCATGATGTCATGTATAGAGCTGAAAAGAAATTAGGCTGGGAATTTGTGCCAGATAAAAAAGTGAAGGTGGTTTATGAAGGTGGCATTAATCATTTCATCAATTTTAACCAAGATGGTTTTCGCGACACTCCCTTTACAAAAAAGACAGAAGCCTATAAGATTATGGTATTAGGTGATTCTTTCGTTAGCAATATCGCGGTAGAAGATGAAGAGGTATTTACGCAAGTGATGGAAGAGCAGATTGGTAGCACATCCGTTTACAACTTTGGAGTAAATGGATATGGTCAAATTCAGGAATATCTCTTACTCAAAGAGTGGCTTCCAAGAGTAAAGGCTGATCTTATTGTACAATTTATCTATCTCAGAAATGACTTCACAGATAATGTAGCCAAGTTTCCTTGGTTGTTCCCGAGACCTACCGCTACTTTTGATGCAAATGATAAAATGCAAATCGAGGCTCCAAATTTTGAAAACCATAAGGCAAAAGAGAAGCCTCCAATCTATTATAAATCTCAGCTCTTTCTCTTTATTAAAAGACGCCTATCTCAGCTAAAAGCAAAAACAGCAAATAAAACAAACGCATTATTTATCCCACCCGAAATCTATACATGTCGTAAGCCTCAATCTGATGATACTGTAGAGCTGTATGAGATAATGCAAAAATTACTTTTAGAAATCAACCAATATGCAAAGACCAATAATACACCTGTAATCTTTGTGCTAGCCCCTTCTCTATTCCAGGTGGAGGATAGTTTATGGTCTGAGTTACAAGTATATGATCCTACTGTAGTATTGCAAAGAGATCTACCCAACCAGAAATTGATTGCATTTGCAATGGAAAATAATCTTGAGATGTTAGATTTGATGCCGCTTCTCCGAGAAGCCAATCGCAATGAAAGTCAGCTCTACCATGACAAAGAACAACATTGGACAGTCGAAGGAAATCGGGTAGTTGCTCATGCTTTGGCAAAATACATCAAGACACGAATAAAACCCAACTCACCTCTTTTTTAATCAAAATGGTTTTTCAAAAGACTCCTTTGTGAAACTTCTATCGACATTCTTAAAAAGACTGGTATTTGTTCGCTTTAACTGCAGTGGATCTTTTTCTCCAAAGAGTCTTGACAATACTGCGATTGGAAAAAGCATGAGAAAGAAAATCAAAGACAACAGAATAGGAGGGATAAAGTAACTTAGGATCAAAGCTAAACCCATCCAAAGATCTTGAATTTTTTGCGCAAGCAGAGGAGACAACAATCCTATTATACCAATGATAATTGCTACCCAGAGTGCCCAATTATAATGAGTCACGACAGAGACAACTACGAAGCCAACGACTATAGTTAGTACAGTTCTACTTGGATTTAAATCTCTCTGATTAATCATACTAAAAGAGCGAATATACAAATGGTGCAAATGCACTACTTCCCCCTAGTACGATTAAAATTCCTAGTAAGAGCAGTATTACTATAATAGGGAGTAGCCAGAACTTTTTACGTTCCTTCATAAATAACCAAAGGTCTCTTACTGCTTCCATGTTAATCTTGTTTAAACAATGTAGTCCAACGTTCAGTGTTGTCCCACTCTGTTTGTTCGGTTTTATAGTAGATGTAATTTTCGATGACAAGTACATCCATTTCTGTATTCATAAAACATTTATAGGCATCTTCTGGGGTACATACTATTGGTTCTCCTCGGACATTAAAACTTGTATTGATGAGTATCCCCTTACCTGTTTCTTTTTTTACGTCTTGTAACAATTGCCAATATTTTGGATTCGTATCTTGGTGAACTGTTTGTACTCTCGCTGTAAAATCCAAATGTGTAATTGCTTGCAAACTACTTCGCTCACAGTACAATTTCTCAGTTAAAGGTAGTTGATGATAATGAGATGGTAGATCTTTCTGTAGACTTTTTCTGACATCTGCCACCAATGTCATGTATGGAGAATCTACGTCTAAGTCAAAATACTCTGATGCATCTGTGTCTAGTACTGAGGGAGCAAAAGGTCTAAAACTCTCCCGTTTTTTTATTTTGAGATTGAGTTTCTTTTGCATTTCGCTATTGGAAGGATCACCTATAATACTCCGGTTACCGAGTGCTCTAGGACCAAATTCCATCCGTCCTTGAAACCAACCTATAATCGCTCCATTAGATATCTCTTTTGCTGTTTGCCTTGATACCTCATCAAACGTTAGCAGCTTTTTTGCGACAGCTCCATAGCGTTTGTTTACATTGATTATTTCCTTGTCTGAATAGTATGGTCCAAGGTAACTCCCTTGCATGCTATCTTTATGCGGATTTGCTTTCCGCTCATGATTATAGTACATGTAGTGTGTTGCAAGTGCCGCTCCTAATGCTCCCCCAGCATCTCCCGAAGCTGGCTGGATATAAATATCTTGAAAGATTCCCTCTTTTATGAGTTTTCCATTGGCGACACAGTTAAGAGCAACACCGCCAGCGAGACATAAGTGACTCGCATTTGTTTCAGCTTGTGCAAATGTGGCCATCCTCAAAACAACTTCTTCGGTCACATGCTGAATCGCAAAAGCAAGATTGCAATGATCCTGCAACAGCTCAGATTCAGGATCTCTTCTTTTCAAATTTAAGAGCTCTTCCCATCGAGCATCTTTGGTCATTGTCAAGCCAGTTGCGTAATTGAAGTACGATTGGTCTAGCCAAATTGAACCATCTTTTTTTATAGATATGAGATGCTCCTTTATAGCAATGATATACTGACTTGTCTGTTCAGATTCTGGATTACCATAAGGTGCAAGTCCCATGAGTTTGTATTCTCCAGAGTTTACTGTAAATCCCACATAATAGGTAAAAGCACTATACAATAATCCAAGAGAATGCGGGAAACTGAGTTCTTTTTTTATCGTGATTCTACTTCCTTTTCCTTCACTAATCGTTGCAGTTGCCCACTCACCGACACCATCTATTGTCAGAATGGCTGCATGATCAAAAGGAGAAACATAGAAAGTACTAGCCGCATGAGATAAATGATGCTCTGTAAATAGAAGCTTAAGTTCCCTTTTGTCATAACTCATCACCTGTCTTAATCCATCACGGATTTGCTTCTTTAGAAATAATTTTTGCTCTAGCCAAACCGGAATTGATTTTAAAAAAGAGACAAACCCTTTAGGTGCAAAGGCATAGTAGGTTTGTAGTAATCTTTCGAAAGTAAGGAGTGGCTTATCATAAAAAACAACTGCATCCAACTGGTCAATAGTGAGACCTGATTCTTCTAAACAATAGCTTATTGCATGTATTGGAAAATCAGCAGTATGTTTCACTCTAGTAAATCGCTCCTCCTGTGCAGCTGCAATGATTACTCCATCCACTGTAAGGGCAGCTGAAGAATCGTGGTAGAAAGCGGCAATTCCAAGAATGTTGGGCATTTGATGTTTGTCTATAAGCTTCAATGTGATATCACATCTTTATAAAGCTCTTATCCGAAAGTGCTATATTCTGATTTATTAGTAGATTAAATGTATCATTTTTAGAGTTAGTAATGAAGTAAGACCATTGTATATTTTACCCACCATTAATAATAGTATTATTTGGTTGCCTTTCAATGAGTAAAGTCAACATCTAAAGAATGAGTCATAGGAGCTACTTCCATTTTGGTTCAGCACAGCTTAACTCTGATCAGTCACTAAAAGGGTGTACAATAGTTAAACCAAGAATCAAAGTTCGAAATACTTTATGCTTCAATATCTCTTTTGGTAGTGCATTCCCAATCAAAAACACTGTTAAGTAAATCACCCATGCTTCTACATTTGGCCAGACTAGAGCAAGATGTACAGCCCACAATCCAGATAATAGACTCAATAACATCATTGCACAGATACAAAAGAACGTCATAGACTTTGGTACAATAAGTATTCGCTTCCATGTAAGTATACCTGTGATAGTAACTAGTAGTGCTAGAGTAATACACTTCCTCTCTCCTATATCGAAAAGTCGCCATTCATCTGGTATCAATAGAAACTCTAGGCATACGAGGCCTGCAATTAGAGAGATGATAAGATACTTCAACACACCTTGCATAAACTAAAAGTACAGATTAATTCATCATCACTCCTCCTCATCACCCTGAAAGTATGTATAGATTTTTTTGGCGACACTTGGGCCAGCTACTTCTTCTACTCTTTTCTTATCTGCAGCTAGTAATCGCTTGATAGATTTAAATTCCGTTAGTAATTTTTCAGCAGTCTTCTTCCCTACTCCTGGCACATCTGTTAGTCCTGTACCGAAGGCATTCTTAGATCTAAGATCTCGGTGAAAGTTGATTGCAAATCTGTGTGCTTCATTTCTCAGTTGTTGGATAAGTTTGAGGCTTTCTGATTTCTTATTGATATAGATCGGCACCGAATCTCCTGGGAAGTAAATCTCTTCTAATCTCTTTGCTATCCCAATCACTGTAATCTTATCTTCTAATCCTAGAAGTGTGATAGCTTGCATCGCACTACTGAGTTGTCCCTTACCACCATCAATGATGACGAGTTGGGGCAAGGGTTGATTCTCTCCTAAAAGCCTACTGTATCTCCGTCCTACAACTTCGACCATTGATGCATAGTCATCTGGACCTTCAACGGTCTTAATTTTAAACTTTCGATAGTCACTCTTTGATGGCTTTGCATTTTTGAATACTACACAACTAGCCGTAGGATTCGTCCCTTGGATATTACTATTATCAAAGCACTCAATATGGAATGGCATTTCCTTCATATTGAGATCATTACGAAGAGTAGTGAGGATTCTTTCTGTAGGTGTTTGCTTGTTAATCTTACTCAGTTCCTCCTTCTTCGTTTGAAGGATGAAGTATTTGAGATTCTTATCAGCTAGGTCTAGTAGTTTTTTCTTGTCACCTACTTTAGGAATTGTTGTATTAATGTCTTTGTCTACTAATTCGACTTCAATTGGTACAATAACATTTTTTGAGATTGAATTAAATTTTTCACGAATTCTTTCGATGGTAAATGCTAAAACCTCAGATTCTGTCTCATCTGCATTGGAGATAACCTCAACTACATCAGTATTGATCATTGCCCCATTGACTATTTTCAAAAAAGCGACAAAGTGCTTACCATTATCTGTTTTAATTGAGAAAACATCCATATCATGAAAACTCGGATTGGTAACCATACTCTTGGATTGATAATGTTCGAAAGCTAGTAACTTCTCCTTCAGGTCTTGAGCTTTTTCAAACTCCAATGCCTCTACATATTCCGCCATCTGAGTCTTGATGTAGTCTTTGACTGGCTTAAAGTTTCCCTTGAGGATATTGACCACTTGATCAATCTTGATATTATAGTCCTCCTCCGATTCATAATTGACACAAGGGCCAAGACAATTCTTGATATGATACTCAAGGCAAACCTTATACTTCCCTGCTAGAATATACTTCTCTGCTAGATTGAGATTGCAAGTCCTCAATGGAAATAACTTCTTAATGATATCTAAGATGATCCTTGTCCGAAACTTAGATGTATATGGTCCAAAATATTTAGACCCATCCTTGAACACCTTACGCGTAAAAAATACCCTTGGAAATCTTTCATTCTTAATGCAGAGGTAGGTGTACGACTTTCCATCCTTGAGCATGACATTGTACCGAGGTTGAAACTTTTTGATGAGGTTATTCTCTAACAAAAGAGCATCATGTTCTGTATCAACTACTGTCCACTCTAATGATCTTGCATTCTTAACAAGCGTTCGAGTTTTGTAAGCTTTGTTTTTATCATTCGTAAAGTATGACGCTATTCTATTCTTGAGATTCTTAGCTTTACCAATATAGATTATCGTCCCGTTCACATCTTTATATTTATAGATGCCAGGTAATTTAGGTAGCGCAGGAAGGAGTTCTTGATAGTCTTTTTTTGTCATTGCTAGACAAAGCTAAGCATAAAGTTTGATGTCAATAAATACTTCATTACGACAAAACTAAAAACATCTACTTTCATACCGAAAAACAAAACTCATAACTCGTATCTTAGGACTATGAGGCTTTATATCCAACTCACCATCATCTGTTTCATCTCTTTGTCTAAGCTAAACTCTCAAAACACTGTAGGAGTTATAACTTACCAAGATAAAGATGCCTCTTATGAAGGTTACAATCTAATCTTTCCACACTATCAACCAGATGCTTTTTTGCTAAATAAGTGTGGCGAAATTGTACATCAATGGAATGGTCCTGAAGGATATAGAAACCATAATACTTGCTACATCCTTGAGAATGGTGACTTGATAAGAGCATTGAGAAAAGATGAAGGCTTTGCTTTTATCTGGGAAGACATCGGAGAAAATTTGATTGAATGTGTCACATGGGACAACGAATTGAACTGGAGTTTTGAATATCTTGACACTACAAGTCGAATCCATCACGATATCGAACCAACTCCGTATGGCACCGTATTCTTGATCTCATGGGATCATCATAGTGTAGAAGAAGCAATTGCATCTGGAAGAGATGTAAGCTTAATGTCTCAGGATGCATTTTCTCCTGACAAGATTATAGAATATGATCCAGAGTTGGACAGCATTATTTGGGAATGGAAAGCATGGGATCACTTGGTCCAAGACAGAGACTCTAACAAACCAAATTATGGAGTGATCAAGGATCACCCACATCGAATAAATATCAATTGGGAAAATAATCAAGGACGTGCAGACTGGATGCATGTAAATTCCATAGACTACAATCCAATCTTAGACCAAATCATGATTAATGTTCCAACTTTCAATGAGATCTGGATCATTGATCACTCAACTACAACAGAAGAAGCAAAAGGCTCCTCTGGAGGTAATTCTGGTAAAGGTGGTGATATCATCTGGAGGTGGGGTAATCCTCAAGCTTATAATAGAGGAGCGGAAGAAGATCAAAAACTTTTTTTTCAACATGATGCACTTTGGGCTTTAGATTATCTACCCACGACTCAGGAAGACTTTGGTAATATCTCAGTCTTTAATAATCAAACTGAACCTGGGCATTCATCTATTGGGATGATTTCACCTGTTTTTGACAGCATCGCATATCAATACACTTTATCAATTGATTCAACCTTCTTACCTGAAAACTTCTACTTTGAGTGGTCTCATCCTGAACCAAATATCATTAGTAGCAGTGGATTGAGCAGCATCCAAGTTCTGCCAAACAATAATAAGTTAATCACATCAGGTCGGAATGGAATTACGGTCGAACTCTCCCAGGATGAAAAAATAATATGGCAATATAAGACTCCATTTAAAAATGGTCAACGAGTAGCGCAAGGAACTGAACTCGCAGTAAATGACAATCTCACTTTTAGAATGAGAAGATATCCGATTGATTATCCTGGCTTTGACAATCATTCTTTATATCCTATCGAATATCTTGAACTCAATCCCGATAAAACGTTTTGTGATAGGTTGCTACCCACTATAAATGTAGAACCAGATTTAATTGAAGTATCATCATTAAGCGCTATTGAACTTTTAGTTAATAATCAAACCAACAAAAGTTATCAGGCCAAACTCATTTCACTAACAGGAAAAACTATTGGCTCATTAACCCTTGAACAGGGAATTACATCTCACGATATTTCGCATTTAGCTCAAGGTTGCTATGCTCTAGTCGTATCAGGATTAAACTCCCAGCTATTTGTCAAAATGTAAATTTGACATCCTATTTATCACCGTAATAATTCGTACATCACATTGACTTTTTTTGGCTTGACCACTCTAGGTAAATGTGTAGCAGATTTCAAGAGTAATCACAAACAATCGAATTAAACTCAGTGTTACTCCTGTGTCATTGAGGAATGACGTAATTTTGCTTGACTAATACCAATCTATGAATCCTAAACACAGGAAGACTCTTATCTCCCTCTTACTCACTACACTCATCATTGGAGGGGCAGCATTTCTAGCAAAAAAGATGGCCAATGAAAAGACATCAACAGTATCAAGGGATGCACTTAAAAAAGAACGTCGAAAGGTAACAATTCAAACATTTAGCAGCAGCTCACAATCAAATAGTATCAATATCGATGGTCGATTGTCAGCTCATGATCGAGTAGCTATCACGGCTAAGGTGCAAGGTATTCTCCAAGATAATGGTAAATCACTCAGAGCAGGTCGTTATATCAAATCCGGAGAACCGCTCTTCATTGTAGATAGCAGAGAAGCGAGCTATAGCATCATAGCACTGCGAGCAAATCTCCAGACGAGTATCACTCAGATGATGCCAAATCTCAAGGTTGATTACCCACAATCATTCCAAGCATGGGATAATTACCTGCGGTCCATGAATGTCGAGCAATCAATCAGACCACTCCCAACTCCGATCAATGACCAAGAAAAATTCTTCGTTGCTGGACGTAATATTTACAATCAATACTATACAATCAAGAGCCAAGAGACGCGACTTGCTGATTACACAATATACAGTCCATTTGGTGGGATTATCACTCAAGTAAATGCATTTCCAGGAGCATTGGTAAGTCCTGGACAATCTCTAGCAACAATGATCAATACTGCAACATACGAACTCATAGCACCAGTCGAACTGGGGAATTTAAAATATGTAAAAACAGGTCAAACCGTCAATCTTACATCTGAAGAAATGGGCAAAACTTGGAAAGGGAAAGTGAGTAGAATCGGTACACTCATCGATCAAGCCACACAGAATCTTCCTGTCTACGTCTCAGTAAGTGGAGCAGGACTCAAGGATGGGATGTATCTCAGTGGTAAGATTGGAGGATCTTCTCTGAACGATGTCTATAAGATACCAAAAAGTGCCTTTGTATCACCAACAAGTAT
>Ga0114957_1002811_pt1 | contig 16145 bp, 15 predicted proteins | sample BantaG_FD_87175 | JGI IMG/M metagenome (GOLD analysis project Ga0114957, IMG submission 87175) | Marine algal microbial communities from Bantry Bay, Ireland - BantryBay_4 metaG | ecosystem: Host-associated > Algae > Red algae > Unclassified | place: Bantry Bay, Ireland | collected 2014-11-21 | reverse complement strand
TTCGGCGACCTTGGAGATGTTTTTGGAGATATCTTTGGAGACTTTTTTGGCGGTGCCGGTGGTGGTCGAAGAGGTGGTGGATCTCGAGGAAGAAGCCGGGGTTATAAAGGAAAAGATGTTTACGCCCGCTTAGATATAAACTTCGAAGAATCTGCTTTTGGCTGTGAGAAAGAAGTCCATATTACTAAAGATATTATTAAGCCTGGAACAACACCAAAGCCTTGTGGAACCTGCTCTGGTAGTGGTGAGATCAGAAGGCAGCAAGGGTTCTTTACACTTTCACAAACTTGCCATTCATGTGGTGGCCTAGGTGAAATAGTACAAACAACAAAAGAAAAAACAAAGCTCAGTGTAAAAGTTCCAGCAGGAATTGCTGATGGCCAAAAATTAAAGCTTTCAAGAGAAGGTGGACCTGGAATGCAAGGAGGTCCTGCAGGGGATTTACTCGTTGATATTCGGGTTGCAGATCACTCAATCTTTGAAAGAGATAATTACGATATTTACTGTAATGTCCCTATTAGTTTTTCACAGGCAGCTCTTGGCTCTGAAGTTGAGGTGCCAACACTTTCTGGAAAAGTAATGGTCACAGTCCCTGCTGGAACACAGTCAGGGAAGAAAATGCGCTTAAAGGGAAAAGGGATTGCTCAACTCCAAGGTCACGGGACAGGAGATCAGATTATTCAACTCACAGTAGAAACTCCGAGTAAGTTAAACTCCGAGCAACGTGAAATTTTTGCCAAATTAGCGGAGATTGAAGAAAAGAGCGATATTAATTCAAACCCTATGAGTAAAGGTTTTTTTGATAAAGTGAAAGATCTCTTTCAATAAATCCCCATATTCAAGCAAATTTAGGTAGTGAGGTCTTTTTACTAAGTAAATAAATCTATTGATTTACTTTTTTAGTAATGCTAAAAAACGTTAATTTTCCAGAAACAAGGAGAGAAAATGAAATTTTTAGTAATGACTTTAATTATGTCCGTAAATTCAATCGCTAGTAGTATTGATTGTATCGATGAAGACCTTAAGATTAACCTCAAGTTCAGCCTAGAAGAAGAGGTTGTTTCTGGAGTTTTGTTTGATCGATCAATTGAAGGACAGCTTTTTCAAAAAGTTGAAGATGGTGTGGAAGTTTACCAAGGTGTCTTTCAAGATGAAACGCAAGCCCCTTTTGAATTAAAACTCCATTATCCTGATTTTAGAGTTGTCGAGTTTTTATCAAAAGATCCAGCTGACCCGTTTGAATGGATTATTAACTGCACCAACAACTGATTTCATAGGAAGTTTTATCCGATAGTGTAAAAAATACTGTTTCATCTTAATTTATCATAAATATGTGGTAAATATATCCAATAATCTACAAGGGAGTATGTGTGAAATTTTTATTAATGACTGTTTTTTTATTTTCTAGTTCTTTTGCGAGTGCATCGGAGCTTACTTATAAATCAATGAATCCTAGGTCTTTAAAGGCTCAGAAGAAATTAACCTTCACTGCAACAGAAAACGTTGGGGTTTTTACTCTCAGTGAGTCAGGGAAAATTGATATCACTATGAAGTTTTATCTAGGTGAAATTGTTTCAAAGTATCAAGTGGAAAAAACTATTTCAGAGAAGTTGATCTCGGAAAATCCTTTGAGGTTTAAACAAAGCCCGCATGAAGATAGATATGATAAAAGCGTAAACAATAAAATGGTTGAACTCACATTTGGTTTTAAATACGGTATTATCGTTGCGATGGGATTAAGTGTTGTTTCTGAAGCGGGAACACCGGCACTTAGAGTCATGGACTTTATGAGTGTTGAAAGAAAGTCATATAAAGCTTTGAATGCATTGATTTTAGGAGAAGACCAAAGAGTTTCAGAAGCAGTTTTTGATAAAGTTGTTGAAACGCTTTCAGAGTATAAGCTTTAGTTAAGTTAAATGAATAAAAGACCCGCTCCAACAAGCTTGGAGCGGGCAGTAACCTTGAAAAATTAAGCTACAGTAGTATTTCCACCTGGTATTCTTAGAGTTTGCCCTGGATAGATTTTATCTGGGTGACTAAGCATAGGAGTATTAGCTTCAAATATAGCGTTATACTTCATTGGGTCCCCATAGTAATTTTTAGAAATCTTTGAAAGAGTGTCTCCAGATTTCACAGTATAAAAGACAGGAGCGTCAGTTACACCAGCAGTAACAGTCATCTTATCTTCAACCTTTGCAATCCCTTCAACATTTCCAACGGCCACAATCATCTTCTCTTTGATTCCAGCATCTGCACACTCACCACATAAAGTAGCAACGTCATCATTAACAGTGACAGAAAAGTTAGTAGCTTCAAAACCAAGCTTGTTTACAAATTCATTAATTTTTGTAGCTTTTTCGTCGTTTGAGTTCTCATTTGTGAAAAAATTCATCATTTTTTCTCCAGCACTTTTTACAAATTCAAAAATCATAGTTCCTCCTAATTTATGTTGTATGATGAAAACATGATAGACCATTGCTACAGGGGGGTAAAGCTAGCTCCAGGGGTTAAATAAAATCTATCATGAGTTGTGGGAGCGGGTGCTTTTTTGATATAAATAAATGTGTTTTAAAAAATTATTTAAAGGGTCTTGTTGATGAGAGATATCGGTTTATTGATTATACGAGTTGGTTTAGGGGCATCCATGATTGCACACGGTTACCCAAAATTACTTAATCCTGATAAGTGGGGTTGGCTTGGATCTCAAATGGTCCATTTAGGTGTGAACTTCGCACCTGAGGTTTTTGGTTTTCTTGCCGGATTTGTCGAAACTTTTGGAGGTCTTTTTCTTTTGATCGGACTATTTTTTAGGACAACAAATCTTGCTTTGGCTTTTACTATGTTTGTCGCGTTTATGTATCACTTAAATCAAAATGATCCGTATGGACCAACATCGCATGCTTTAGAATTACTTTGTGTGTTCATAGGATTAAGTTTAATAGGACCTGGAAAATTTTCTCTGGCAAAGAAATCACTATGAAGTTTTTATTTTTAATTGTTTTTACTTTTTCTTGTGGAACACTCCAGTCCTCTAAAAAATATGGAGATAAAGGAAATAGTAAGCAGGCGAAAGAATTTAGCGATCAATTTTCAACAAAAATTGCAGTTGTTAAATCTTTAATGAAAGAAAAAAAATATGAAGCGGCTCAAGTACAGTTAACAAAAATCTTAGATGTAGATCTCAATAAAACAGAAAAAACAGAAAAATATAATGTCTTAGGGATGATTTATTACTATCAAAAGCGTTACCAGATAGCGAAAGCGAGCTTTCAAAGAGCGTTGAGTTTTAAAACTGAAAATAAAGAAGTTGAAAACCAAGCCAAGATTAATCTCTCCAGTACGATGTATAAAATGTCTCACTTTGAAAGAAGCTTGAGTGTTTTAAAGAGTGTAAAAGCATCACACTTGAGTGAAAGAGATAATAAGAAGGTTTTCCTCTTGAGATATCACCTCGCTAAGCAGCTCTCACGACCGACAGAAGAAGCATATTCCTTGATGAAGCTTTTATCTTTTGAAACTGATCGAGATCAATTGATTAATCATAAATATTTTTCACTTTTAAAATCAAAGTTCTTAGGAATTTCTTTTGAAAAACAAATGAAAATTTTCACAGCTTTCTCTGCCGAAAGAAAAAACCTTGTTATTGAAGAGCTTGCAGGATCATTAAAAGCTAATCTGGAGGAGAAAGGAGAAGAAGAGAAACTCAAGAGTTTTGAGAGTTGGTATGGAGCTAATATTCGTGAAAGAGCCAAAGTCGTTGGTGATGAAAGCCGTGACTTCGAGTACGACATTATTGAGAAAATTGAAGTACAAAAGATTGGAGTACTACTTCCTTTGACCGGCGATAAGGGAAGCTTTGGTAAAAAGGCTTTGGCCGGACTTGAACTGGCAAAAGAAAATCTAGCTGGAGAGTTTGAGGTATTAGTCAAAGACTCGCTGAGTACTGTAGAGGGTTCCCTCTCAGCAATAGAAAAGCTTGCAAAAGAAGATAAAGTTGCAGCTATTATTGGAGGACTATTCAGTAGTACAGCAAAAGATGAGTATTTACTTTGTAAAAAGTATGGAATTATTTATATCTCTTTATCACCACTACAAATTGATCAAGACCTTAAAGATGAACTTTTAGTGGAAGTTCCAGGCTCTATTGAGTCTCAAGTAAATACTTTATTTACTCCGAGTGTGGCTCAAACATTGGGCCGAAGATTTGCTTTGTTTTTTCCACAAGATGACCTTGGGAAATCATACCTAGATCAAATTTGGCAGAAGTCTCAAGAAGAAGACTTCGAACTTGCTTCAATCTCTGGGTACGACCCCGCTGAAAATGATCATCGAGTTGCTATTGGAAACTTAGTGGGAGTGCAGTTTAGTAAAAAAAGAGAAGAGGAATTGCGAGATCTTCAAAAAGAATACAAAAAGAAAGAAAAGGACCTCTCTGAAATAGATTTAATGAAGCCTATTATTGAGTTCGACTGGGTTTTTATTCCAAGTTACCCAAAAAAGGCACTGCAAATTATTCCTTCGTTTAAATACTTAGGTGTAAAGAGAGTCGCTTTCGTAGGTGGACCTAGTTGGAAAAGTCGTAGCTTGATATCTAGGAGAGAATATTTGGGGAAAGTTTATTTTGTAGAAGACATAGATGTTCAAAAAAAGATGGACTTTATTAATATGTACAGACAAAAGTATCAGAAGGAGCCTCACCTACTGGAAACACTAGGCTTTGATTCTATTTATTTAGCTTCAGATTTATTAAAAGATTTAAGTGTGACAAATCGTAGTGAAGTACAATCTCAAGTGATGTTGAAAAATGATCTCTCAAGCTTCTTGGGACACTGGGTGAGAACTGACTCATTATGGGTCAAGAAAATGCAATTAACTGATTTGAAGGCAACTTTAAAATAAGAAAAATAAGGAAAAAAATTGGCAGTAACAAAAAAGAAAACGAAAAAGAAAGTAAGTAAAAAATCAACGAAGAAATCTACTAAAAAGAAAGCGAAGAAAAAAGTTGCTAGTAAGAAAGTTGCAAAGAAGAAAAAAAGTGCAACCTTAGGGACAAATAGTACTTTTCGTCTAGAAGAGCTTAATAGAGTTTCTCGAGAAAAAAAACTAGAAATAGACTCAAAAAGAATTAATTCAAAGTTAGTCAAAAAGTTAGAGAGTAAGAAAAATTCAAAGGTTATAAAGAGTAAAGACTTTATGACTTTCCAGAAAGCATTACGTTCTAAGAGAGTTTATTCAAATATACAAAAAAGAAAGATTGCAGTTGATATGCTAGAGCGTTATACAGGACATAACATCGAAGAGTTTCAACATCAGATAATCTTAACTAACTTTCACTATTACACTCAAAGGTTTAACTCGCTATTAGATGACCATCATTATACTCAGGGGTCAGCTTTTAAGGCTTCGAGTTCAAGAAAGGCAAAAGTCACAATTGTTGAGTTTGGAATTGGATCAGCAATGGCCGCTTTAGTTATGGAGTTAGTTGCAGTTGTCGAGCCAAAGGCCGTTTTATTTTTAGGAATGTGTGGTGCGGTTCATAAGTCTTTAAAAGTTGGGGACTTCATTTTACCAATTGGCGCGATTAGAGCGGAGAGTGTTTCACAACATTTTATGCCACCTCAGGTCCCGGCTCTTCCTACTTTTAAAGTTCAAAAATTTGCTTCTCAAATTTTAGTTGAAAATGGCTTAGATTATAGAACAGGGATGGTTCACTCTACTGATTTAAGATTTTGGGAGTTTGATGAAAATTTCAAAAATAAACTCTATGAAGAGAGAGTCATTGCAGTTGAAATGGAGTGCGCGGCTTTATTTATTACAGGTTTTGCCAGTAAGGTTAGTAACGGTGCCGTATTACTCGTGTCAGATTGCCCTTTGAAAAGAGGCGGAATCAAAACAAAAAGGTCTGCCAATTCTGTATTTAAAAAGTATACTGATTTTCATATTGAGCTTGGAATTGAAATTATGACAGATATAGCGGATCAAGGTGATGCAATTAGACATTACCGTTGGGATTAGGAGTTGAAATGGGAATCTTTTCAAAAATTGCAGATTGGTTATCAAACGATTTAGCGATCGATTTAGGAACAGCGAACTGTTTAGTTTTCGCTAAAGATAGAGGAATTATAGTTAACGAGCCATCAGTGGTTGCTGTTCATGAAGGTTTTCGTGGAGAGAAGAAAGTCTTGGCCGTCGGTAAAGAAGCTAAGGAAATGCTTGGGAAAACCCCTGGGAGTATTAAAGCAATTAGACCTATGAAAGATGGGGTTATTGCAGACTTCGAAGTGACTAGAGAAATGCTTCGTTACTTTATAAAGAAGTCGCTTGATGGTTCAAAAATTATTAAACCAAGAATTATTATTTGTATTCCATTTGGAATTACGCAGGTGGAAAGAAGAGCTGTAAAAGAGTCAGCTGAACAAGCAGGAGCTCGTGAAGTTTATTTAATCGAAGAACCAATGGCAGCAGCGATTGGAGCAAATCTTCCAATTACAGATCCAAGTGGAAACATGATTGTGGATATCGGTGGTGGAACAACTGAAGTTGCTGTTATTTCTTTAGGTGGAATTGTCTATTCTAAATCGGTACGTGTGGCCGGAGACAAATTTGATGAAGAAATTATTAGTTACATGAAGAAAAAATACTCTCTACTTATTGGAGAGAGAACGGCCGAGCAAATTAAGATTAAAATTGGAAATGCTTATCCTTCTGAGAAAGATTCACAAATTGAAGAAGTAAAAGGAAGAGACTTAATTGGCGGGGCTCCTAAAACCGTGGAAGTCACGGCCGAAGAAATTAGAGAGGCTTTTGCTGATCCTTTATCGGAGGTTATTGAGGCAATAAAAATTTCGCTAGAAAAGACTCCTCCTGAACTGGCAGCAGATATTGTTGATAATGGAATCATTCTTGCGGGAGGTGGAGCTTTACTTCACAACCTAGATGTTTTGATTAAAGAAAAAACTGGCTTACCGGTAGCATTGGCCGAAGATCCTTTAACTTGTGTTGTTCGAGGTTGTGGAAAAGTTTTAGAAAATATTGATCTTCTAAGGCAAGTTGCTAGCCCTCACTAATTAATGATGAGAACTCTAAGCTTAGGCTTTTTCTTTTGTCTGATAGCCAGTTGTGCAAGCCACAAATTCGATATCAAAAATAATGAGAAGAGAACATATTCTTATAATGATGTTTCGGGCTCTTATGACTTAACACTGCATTATAAACATAAGAAAGATATCAACTTTATTCAAAAAGAAATTAAGGACGTGAGTTCCCAAGAAGTAATTGAGACTAGCTATGTTTTAATAAAAAGTAATGAAAAATTAAAATTTTGGATACCCACGGCATCTCAAACAGTGAGCTGGTTGGACAAAAAAGAACACTTTGCGGAGTATAAAATCTTACCAAAAAAAAAGCTCTACTCTTTAAGGTCAAATGACTTAGAGAAAGCAAAGGCAGTGCCCTTTGTGAAGTCAAAAACTGTTTGTTCATTTTCAATTCTTCCAATTTGCCTAGAGTGGCTATTGACCCAAAATAGGGGAAGTATTTTAAAAGGATCTCCTGTTTATTTTGCGATTCATTGGGACCAGTACCCTATGACGAAGATCATTTATTCATATAAAGGGATTACACCTTTAATGAGGGTGAAAATAGTTTTAGATCATAATAAAAGTGGGAACTTATCATTTACAATTGATTCTCCCGAATTAATTTTGTCAGTCTCTACTGATAAAAGGTTTAAGGTTGATTCATTGAATTGGGTTGCAGAAGGTTTAAGTCTACAGCTAAAATAAGTCTTATGAATTTAGGACAGCTATATATTTCCGGAATTTCGGGACCAAGTCTTACAAAAGAAGAATCTAACTTTATTAAGAATGAAGATCTCGGTGGAATCATTTTGTTTTCACATAACTACGAATCACCGAAACAGCTAAGCTCCCTTGTTAATGAAATTCAAAAGAGTCGAGGTTCTGATAATGCTCTCTTCATAAGTGTTGATCACGAAGGTGGTAGAGTTCAGCGCTTTAAAGAAGAGTTTACTCACTTTCCTTCAATGCAAAAGCTTGCTTCTTTAGATTCCCCTAAAATAGTTTTTGAAGCTCATGAAATAATGGCGAAAGAATTAAAGGCCTGTGGAATCAACCTCTCTTTTTCTCCTGTTTGTGATATTTTACTCAACGAAAAAAATAAAGTCATTGGTGACCGCTCTTTTGGAGAATATCCTGAAGTTGTTCAAAAAATGCTTTCAGCATCTTTGAGAGGATTAAAATCTCAGAAACTGCTTGCTTGCGCAAAGCATTTCCCTGGCCATGGGACAACCTCTGAGGATTCTCACTACGAATTACCAGTAGTAGAAACAGACCTAGAAACTTTGAGGGAGAGAGAGTTTAAATGCTTTTATAAAGCAATTCGCTCAAAGCTAGACTTTATGATGGTCGCCCACTTAGTGATGAAAGATATTGATCCTGACTTACCATGTACTTTGAGTAAAAAAGTGATTTCTATTCTCAGAAATGAACTTAAATTCAATGGATTTATTGTCTCTGATGACTTTGATATGTTGGCGATTGCTGATAATTACTCTATTGAAGACACAACAGTTCTGGCCTTAAATGCAGGAATTGACCAACTTGTTTTCAGAAGTATGGAGCGAGCACAAGAATCTCTTGAAGCACTGAACTCAGTTCATGGAAATGGGGCTTTTGCACAAGGTTACTTGAGTGATAAGGTTTCGAGAATAAAGGAGTTTAAGTCAGAGTTCTTACCTTTTGAAGGCGACCTGCAAGTGCAAGAGATTGCTCAACTATTTCCTTTTGAAGAGCATGCCAATTACTTAGAAGCTCTTAAGTTAAAACTTTAAGGCCAAATGTTCCAAGTCCATAGAATCTAAACAATTTTTGGTAAAATAAAAGGGTGAAACTATTATCCTTAATAATACTTTTTTTCCTGAGCTTTCATGCTTCAGCAGATAACTTTTGTAAGAGCAAAGACTTTGATTCTATTACAAGAAATTGCATCAAAAATGCCACTAAATTTGAAGAGTTAAGAAAGTCTTTTTCAAGCCTTTCTTACGGTAGTGTGTTTTACTACGTAACTAGTAGAGGGAAGTTGGGAAAACTTTTCATTCATGATGTCGTTGTCACAAAAAATTCATGTCAAATTCACTTTGACTACCAAACCTTTAGTAAAGGTGGGTTTTATTCTCGAAGTTATAGTAAGACTCTCAAAAATAGCTTGGGTGTTTGGGATTCTGATTATTTGGATCTTGATTCACGTCTGGATAAACCCGATATTTTAATTCAAAACTATGAGAACAAATGTTACTTAGAAACAGATAGAGGAAAGATCTTTTACGCGGGGAAGCTTAGTTCTACTGGCGTTAAATCATCACAACTCTTATTTTATGTTGCCTTGTTTTTAATAGGTCTATCTGTTTTTAATGTGGCCAAATTTATCTTTGAAGATGAGGATAGCTACCGTTCTTCTGAGGCCATAGAAGAGAAAGGTGGAGAGACTCCTCCTGAAATGAGTTCTAGTTTTATTCTTAAATATTCAATTCCTTTTTTTAGAAGATATGTCAGTCCGGTTGTGAACGAAATGAAAAGTCGTCGAAAGATTACTCAGAAATATAAGAAACCCTTAGCTTCAGCAGGGGTTGCAAAGTATTTGTCTCCGGTTGATTTTTATTCATTTAAAATATTTTCAATCATCACATTTCCGGTAATTTTTCTTGCCCTTAGAGGGCTCTTTGAAGCGGACTGGTCAATGGCCTTAGTCCCTCTTATGGCGATCTTAGGATTTGTTTATCCTGATATCTGGGTAAAATCCCAAGCAGAAAAAAGAAGAGAGGAAGTAACTTTAGGGATGCCATTTGCATTAGACATGCTTGCTTTATCTGTAGAGGCAGGACTCGACTTTGTGGCAGCTATGAGGAAGGTTATTACTAATGCACCTAAGTCAGCCCTTGTTGATGAGTTTGAGTCAGCAGTCAAAGAAATCCAGTTAGGTTCAACTAGGGCGCAAGCATTAAAACAAATGGCCTGGCGAGTTGATACTTTAACAATGACATCTTTTTGCGCAACTCTTATTGCAGCAGATTCTGTGGGGGCATCAGTAGGACCAATTTTGAAATCCCTTTCTGTCGAAATGAGAAATAAGAAATCTGCCATTGTAGAAAAAAGAGGAGCAGAGGCTGCTTCAAAGCTTTTAATTCCTATGGTCGTATTTATTTTACCCGCTATTTTAGTCGTCATCTTTGTTCCGATGCTCTTGGACTTTGTGTGAATGAAAATGAAAAAACTTAAAAATCTTAATAAAAATAAAAAGTTTCCCGATGTTTTTTTAGCAGAAAACTTTAAAGAGCGTTTAATTGGGTTGATGGGAAGAAAAAATATTAATTTCGGTCTGATTATTCCTCAATGTAATAGTATTCATACCTTCTTTATGAAAGAAGAAATTGAAGTAGTTTTTTTAAATAAAAAAAACAAGGTAGTTCGAATTATTCGAAATATGAAACCTTGGAGAATGACGAGGCTACACTTTAAAGCAAGTAAAGTTTTGGAGCTACCAAAGAATACATTGACTGATAATTTCATAACGTTAGGGGAGCAAGTTGAGTTCAGTGAATTATAAATTAGTCGGTGTGGCTGGAGATATTCGAGGAGAAGTCTTTGAGCTCAACGACGGGAGCACAAGTTTTGGTAGAGCAAGTCAAAACGATCACATATTAGATCTTGCAGGAATCTCTTCTCAGCATTTTAAAGTTAATGTAAATGATGATTTCGTGGGTATTGAAGATCTAGACAGTTCAAATGGAACCTTCGTAAATAAAAAACTGGTGAAGTCACAAAGTATAAAAACTGGTGACTTGATTGCTGTTCCACACGGTATCTTTAAGCTAGTTAAAATTGATTACAAAATAGTAGAAAAACAAAAAGAATTAGAAAATAGTGAAGTCCAAGAGGACTTAGGAAAGTTTGCGGGTTTTCAAAAACATGTAATGCCTATTTTTTATAAATTTAATCTTTCTTATGAATGGAAGCATTTACTTTTTTTCTTTGTGACACTCACAAGCTTGGTGAGTTCAATTTATGCCGTCAATAGTCTTCTTTCAGACTCTCAAGGTTATGTTAAAAGTGAGCTTTCTAAAAGAGCTGACGTGATTGTAAACGAGGTGGTAAGGGCGAACGCTTCTAAAGTTTATTATCAAGAGTTAGATAAAATAAATTTGAACTATCTAGATAATATGTCTGAAGTTGTTTCCTATCAGCTTTTAAATACAAAGGGTATTATTATTGCTCCTGTTTCATTAAGCAATAAATACACTGACGATACCTTCTCTATTGAAGGGATGGAGGCATTAAAAAGTACACATAAAGGCCGAACTTTTCAAAAGATGTTGGGAGAAGGAAGGTTGGGAGTTATTAATGCGATCTATGCTCAAAACCTAGAAACACAATCACGAGATATTGTTGGCTTTGTTTCAATTACATTAGAGCCAAACTCTTTAAGGGATCTTTTGGTCAATCAAAAACGCTACTACTTAGAGGTGTGTATCGTTACTTTTTTAATAGCCCTCTTTTTTGGAAGTATCATTTACTTCTTAACAGTGAATTATCTTCGATCTCTAACTACCCAGGCACGAGAAATCTTAGAAGAAAATAGGCGTTCGGTGGATTTAAAGTATTTATTTTCTGAAACTAAAAATTTAAAAAATCATATTTCCCAGATGGGTTTTAAGTTAAGGGAGTTTGCGAGTGAAGGAGGAGGAGACTTTGAAGAAAACGATGATGAAGAGAAGTACCTTCATATTCTGACTGAAATTTTGAAAGGTTATCCTGGCGCCGGACTAGTACTGAAATCAGACAAGTCAATTTATGCGCTTAACCCTGATGGTGAAGATGTGCTTGGGATGAGGGAAAACCTTGTTACTGGAGAAGATTTGTCAGATGTTGTGAGAGATCAGAGCTTTGTTGCAAAGATTATGACTCTTGCAGAGCAAAGCAGTGATTTAGAAGGGGCTCATGTCAACGAAGTTGTCGAAATAGGGGGCTCTGATTACCTTATTGGTCTTAGTAGCTTAATTGGGAGAGATAAGTTTCCGAAAGGGTTCTTAGTAAGTTTTTACAAAGAATCATGAAAGCAATAACGAAAGCGACGGGCAAAAATTTAAGTACAAAGCTGGAGGCCAAGGGGACGATCTGGGTACTTACGGGTAATCTTCGAGGGAGATCTTATCCTATTTACCAAGAGAGAAGGTTCACGATTGGTCGAGATGCTTCGTGCGATATTGTTTTAAGCGATATTAAATCATCGAGGGTTCACGCTGAGCTCATTTTTTATAATGAAGAGTTAGTGCTAACTGACCTTAAGTCACAAAACGGAACACTTCTTAATCAACGAAAAATATTACAATCGAGCATACAGGGACAAGATAGAATAATCATCGGACAAACTGTATTAAAGTACCAAGAAAATAAGCTTAAGAGGGCCGAGCTCGACCGAGAAGTAAAGTTTGTTGAGCCAACATTTTTTGAGAAGTTTAGACTCCCGATTTTAGCTTCAGTCTTGATTATGTTGGTGTGGCTCGTATTTAGTCCTGATTCTAAAAAAAAGAAAACAGTTGTTAATGCAGATGAATTAGAAACAAGAGAGTCTCTTAGAAGCTTAAGTAGTGAAGAATCTTTATTAGGGAAAATACAAAAAGGGGTTGTTCTTAAGAATAAGAAATTAAATAAAAGAGTGAAAAGTCATGTGAAAGATGGGATGCGAGAGTTACGTGAAGATAACTACTTTAGAGCGCTAGAAGAGTTTGAAAAAGCCCTTGATATTAATCCAAAAGATTCACAGGCGCTTTATTATAGAAGAAAGACAAAAGAGAACCTTGATAAGACCGTTAGAGAGTATAGAATTTACGCAAAAAGGGACATTGCTTCCATTAAATATGAGAGTGCTTTGGTCTCGTATTGTGCTATAATAAGGTTGTTAGCGGACTTTCCTGAGGATAAAAGGTATGTGAGCGCTAAGAAGGATATAGAAGAATTACAAAAGGTATTGGACTACGATGATGGTGAAATTCCGTGTTTTAGTAAATAGCAAAGTCGTTGCTGACTTTGAATTCGATGCCCAGCAAGTTGCGGGAGATAAAGAGCTGTACCTTGGAAGGGCCAAAGACTGTGATTTGGTCATTGCTGATCATAGAATCTCTCGAAATCATTTTGTTATTACCTATGCTTCTGCATTAGTCACAATTAAAAATATTTCAAATTTTGATAATCTCTTCGTTAATGGAAATAAGGTTACTCAGGCCATAATTTCAGAGTCTGACGTGGTTAAGTTTTACGATTATGAATTATCAGTGAGTGGTTTAAGTGAACCTGTAAATACAAATTTAAAAGATGAGAAGGTCTTAGACGACAAAACAGTGGTCTTTGACCAAAGTGAAGTTGTCGCTAATATTGAACAACATGAAGAAATTGCAGCAGTTGAAGAAAGCCCTGGAATGGAATCAAGTCTATTGCAAGAAGAAGTGGTTGAAGATAAAAGTGAAATTTTTGAAACAAGTGCCGAAGACAATCTTCTAGAGGATGATCAACCAGAAAGTGAGTTGGAAGAGTTTAGTTTCAATAATTTTGACTCAGAGGAAGTCAGTGAAAGTAGTTTCTCAAAAGACATCTCAGTTCCGGAAGAAAAAGCCTCTGGAGATAGAACGCAAATCTTCCAACACTTTAAGCAATATATTTTAAAAATTTCTGGCCCAGAGATATCAACGCAAGAGTACGTCTTTGAACAAGACTTTGTTGTTGTTGGAAGAAGCCAATCAAAGTGCCACATCGTCCTTGATGATGGGGATGTTTCCTCGATTCATGCTAAATTTGCCTTAGAGGAAGGAAATCTTTTTATTGAAGATTTAAACTCTTCTAATGGTGTTTATGTTAATGGAGAGAAAGTACGGAAGTCTTTGATCATCGAAGGTGATGAAATCCTTATTGGGAGTATTAGTTTTTTAGTAGGTGTGCGTAGCGAAATGTTACAAGAGGCATCAGGAAGGTTGATGCCAATATCAGAGCGTGACCTTCTTGAGAAAGAAGAAACCACTGCATTTGGAATCGAAGATGTGGCCGTTTATAGCGAAGATTCTAATCCAGGCTCAGGTAAGGGGCTAAACCTTAGTTTTATTACAGAGCTTTTACAGGATAAAAGAAGAAGGACTATTGTTTTGGCCTCGATTGCAATCCTCGTCATTCTCTTCTTACCCGGAGGAGGGGAAGAAGAGGTGAGCGATGCAGAGGTTAAAAAAAGTACGGAAGAACAAGTTGTTCGTAGTGTCGCCTCGCCAGAGGAAGAAGTTATAGATGAGTTTTCCGATTCAGACAAAAGGGCCTTTGCCACTTATTACGAAGAAGCAAAAATGCTTTTTAGTGAAGGGAAATATAATGATGCCTTGAGGTCATTAGAAGCAATTGATGCAATTAATCCTGGTTACAAAGAAGTAAGCTCTTTAATGAAAACAATTAGAGAGCAACTAGAAGAAATAGAAGAAGAAAAAAGAAGACAGTTGGTTGCGCAACAAAAAGCAAAAGAGCTGGAGAAAATAGAACAACTAACAGCTAAAATGTCAGATGCTCTTAACCAAAAACGAATTGAGCTTGCTGATTCTTACCTTGTTCAAATAGCTGAAATAAACCCTGAAAGCAGAGAGTATGTAGATATGGAACGCAGTTTAGCTTCCGTAAAACAAGAAATAAAAAGAGAGAAAGAAGAGAAAGAAAAAGTTGCATACGCTAAAAATTTATTTAGAACTAAAATAAATTTAGCAAGAAGTCTTGAAAGCAAAGGAGAGCTTCATAAAGCACTCAATAAAGTAGAGGATGCGGTCTCAGTCGCTTCATTGCCAGATGAGTTAAATAGCGAAGGAAATGATTTTTATAAGGTTTTGAAAGAAAAGATTTCTACCTTAGAATCAAGTTACCTTGCAGATGCTAGAGAGTATTTAAGTGGTGATGATTTTAAAAATGCTTTGGAGAAATATAGAGAGGTTCTAAAGGTTAACCCTTCTAGTTCTGAAGCTGTAAAGGAACTCAATTCTTTAACTCAAAAACTTAATGGGAAAGCGAAACTAGTTTATAGAGAAGGCTTGGTTGCGGAGTCAATTAGTTTATATGACGATGCGAAATCAAAATATGAAGAAGTTCTACAAGTAGCGCCTAAAGAAAGTAACTACTACAAAAAAGCTCAAAAGAAGTTAGGAGTTTTTTACTTTGAGTGATTTGAGTCTTGAAAGATATTATGTGACTTCTCGTCAAGGCCCTTACTTGAAGGTTAACGAAGACTTTGCAGAAGTCGATTTAGAGAACTTATTTTTTTCATTATATGATGGGTTTGGCGGAACCGGTATTGGTGATAAAGGTGTGAGTTTCTTACGTGACCAAATTAATAATTTTTTTTTAAGAGTGACTGAAGATAAAGATGCAACAATGCCGTTTTTCTATAACTTTAACTATAGTGTAGAACTAAACGCACTTGTAAATGCAGTGACATCAGGGCATCGCCTTGTATTGAAAAGAAATAATGAAGGAAAAGCTGAAGAACGTTTTGGCGCCTCAGGTGCTTTTGTTGTTCAAAGCAATGAACAGCTTTCAATGCTGTTAACAGGATCAGTATTTGCTTATCTTGTAAGATCGGGAGAGTTGCATACTCTTTATGAGGCAGACTTGAGTTTGAAAAACTTTTCATCATCAGGAGCAAGTTATTATTGCTCTAATATCCCCTATAGTGCCTTTGGCCTCTATTATCACCTTGACTATGAAGTGAGAGAGATTGCTCTTGAAAAAGGTGATCAAGTTATTATTTCTACTGATGGAGCACTTAATCGTTTATCACAAACGGAAATCTTGTCGTGTTTTGTTTCAGATAAAAAATCTAAACTAAAAACATGCGCTGAAAACCTGTTTAACAAGAACAACGGGAAAGGTAACAGAGACAACCAGTCGGTTATTATTCTTGATTATTAAAAAAAACTTACCAAGAGATTGTGCGTCATCTATAATATTTATTAATGAGAGATGTCGTTTTTATTGCAGATGATAGCAAAAACATTCACAAAGTAATTCAAATTATCCTGGAAGACAGGGATTGTGATATTGAGATACTTA
>Ga0114957_1002810_pt1 | contig 16153 bp, 12 predicted proteins | sample BantaG_FD_87175 | JGI IMG/M metagenome (GOLD analysis project Ga0114957, IMG submission 87175) | Marine algal microbial communities from Bantry Bay, Ireland - BantryBay_4 metaG | ecosystem: Host-associated > Algae > Red algae > Unclassified | place: Bantry Bay, Ireland | collected 2014-11-21 | reverse complement strand
TAAATTGTGAAAAAAAAGTGTGTGATTTACGCTATTTACCGATATAAATATAATAGAATATTCTGTATAATAATAATATACCGGCCCTATTTTAATAAAAATTTAAGGTTTCATTTTTCGATCCAAAAATTTAACAATCCCGTGTAAAAAATATGCAAAATAATAAGGTCTTTTCCATCTTGCAAAAGTTTGATACCTACGAACAAAATCGGCTACGAAAATTTGTTCAGTCTCCTTATTTTAATCGAAATGAACGGTTGGAGAAATTATTAGAAATTTTACTTAAAGATGTTAAATCTGATCATACAACTATTTCCTTTAATCGAAATGAAATATGGAGGAAAATAGGCCATAAAAGCACCTATGATGATGTCAAATTAAGGAAAGACTTTTCGGATTTATTAAGACTAACGGAAAAATTCATTGCGCAAGAACACTATGAAAAAAATGGCCTTTATGAAGCTGAGTTTTTACTAAGTGCAATACACGAAAAAAAAATGAGTAAACTAGAAGCAGGTACGAAAAAATTAGCTACGCGATTATTAGAAAGGTTTCCATTAAGATCATCAGAATACTACCTGCATGCTTTTAAACTTGATAGGAGTAAATTTTTAATGAATCATAACATTCAAGTAAAAGGAGAAAAAAAGAATATTGAAACAGTATCAAAAAATTTAGACATTTTCTATATATGTGAAAAAATAAGATATTATTGTTACATTATTAGCAGTCAACGAATTACGACCCATAAATATGAGTTAAAAATGCTGAAAGAAGTGATACAAGAGGTGGAAGATTCTGAATATAAAGAAATTCCTGCAATTGCAATTTATTACCAACATTATTTAACTCTAATTGATGTCGAAAATGAGGCGCACTATTTTAAATTAAAATCGCTGTTAGATCAATATGGCTTAATCTTTCCAAAAGAAGAGGCTTATAATTTATACACTTCCACTACAAATTATTGTGCACGAAAAGTTAACTCAGGTCAACCAAAATTTCTGGAAGAATATTTTGATATCATGGTCGATTTTATAGAAAAAGAAATTATTTTCCTAGATGATTTCTTAGCACCAGGGATATTTGATAATATGGTTACTACTGGACTTAGGCTTGAAAAATTCTTATGGGTCGAAAGCTTCATTAAAAAATATAGCGATAAACTTGTTACCAAATATAGAGAAAATGTAGTTACTTTTAACACTGCAAGGCTACACTGGTATCGTAAAGATTTTGATATCGTTATTAGATTGCTGATAGAGGTTGAATATGATGAAATTCACTACAATCTTATCTCAAAAACAATGCTAATTACCACTTATTACGACACTAATGAAATTGAACCACTTTTCTCTCTTTTAGGATCATTCCGCACCTTCTTAAACCGCCATAAAGAAATACCTCAACATCGTAGAGACTTATATTTAAACCTTATTCGGTTTATAAAAAAAATGGTTAATACTCTACCTAACGATAAAAAAGCTATAGAAAAACTCCACAAAGAAATAATCGAAACCAAGTCCATCGCCAACAAAGACTGGCTCCTCGAAAAACTCGCCGAATTATCCTAACCATGCCCCACCCCATCCTTCTCGACCTCCAATACCTCCCCTGCCTACAATACTGGTCCAAGCTAATCGCCCACCATACCGTCTACCTCGAACAGCACGAAAACTACCTCAAATCCTCTTACCGTAATCGCTGCCTCATCGCCGGCGTCAACGGCCCACTTCGCCTCTCCATTCCGCTGGCCAAAGGAAAAAACGAGCAGCAAAATATCCGCCAGGTTCTCCTTTCCGAACAAGACCACTGGCGGTCTCGACACTGGCACAGTATCCGCTCCGCTTACGGCAATGCACCTTACTGGGATTACTACGCCGATCAACTCGAACCGCTTTTTAAAACCAAAATCACCTACCTCTTTGATTTTAATTATCAACTTTTTCAGACCGTCTACCAGCTCTTGGGTTTGACGACCGAAATAAAACTAACCGAGTCGTATCAGTCTACCCCATCCGCTGACCAGCTGGTCGATTTCCGTGGCGGTATCCACCCCAAACCCCACCGCGCCAAACCCGATGCGCAGTTTAAATCGATTCCATATCCACAGGTCTTTAGCGAAAAAAATGGCTTTCTCCCCAACCTCAGTATTGTAGATTTGCTATTTTGTACAGGCCCGGAGGCGCCGCTATTACTGGAGCAAATGATTTTGAAAGGATAATAACTCAAAACCCAAAACTCAAACTCGGCACCAGCAATTGACATTCCCCCAAAGATTCTTTAACTTTGAATTCAAACGGGATTACCTTTTTACCCGATTTTCTTTAAATTATTGACACTTAATCGCTTACCTGCACTCACCACACCTATTACTTTAAAGTATTTCTACTTATTTGTTGACAATTTCTTTGGTTTTCGGCTGGAATTAAGATACCTTTCCAACGAATTAGCAACGGGATCTTGTTAATTCCTTAACTTTTTATTGAAAAAACACTATATTTTTTAACTGAAACACAAACATAGAAGATGAAAGCCTTCAAACTCCTTTTGTTCCTGCTCGTAATCCTGGGAACAAATTCCGTCAACGGACAGACCAAGTATTATCTGGGCTACGATGCCAATTGTATGGATCGCTACGAGTACCACTACAACAGTAATCCAACCGGAAACGCACACGTGGCCTACCACATTATCATGAATGACCGGGAAAAAGTCATCCTTGAGGTAGGTATCGAAAGCCGCATCAACCAGGCCCGTCCCTCCAGCGTTAAATCCTGCGCCGACTTCTCGATCAACGAAAGAATGGTTCGTAAAATTAACAACGGGGAAGTTCAACTCTTTATCGTTAAAAAAAGTGGCTCTGGATATAATGTCTCCGAGGTAGGTTTATCTGCTTATTCTCAGATCTCGCCCGCTTCGATCAGCTTTTCTGCGATGGACGGCCGTTATTCTTATAACTATGCTCAACCCGCCAACGGTACCAATTTGGCGACCGCAAGCTCTAATTCAAGTGTGTTTTTTGAAGGACTCGTTTCTCACGATTGCCCTAAAAAATATCTGTTTAACAAGACCTTAAGCGGTGGTGGAGAAAATTTTGTGGCTTCTACCGTAATCCCTGAAATCGGCGTCGTAGAAGAAAAAAGAGGTTTCAATGCCACGGATGCCGAAAATAAGGTTCTTAAGCTGACTTCTATCAACGGAATGCCGATCGCCAGTTATCTCAGTGCTTTCTGCCGGAACGTAGATATGGATTTCTACAGTGGTAAATTTTATCATCTTAATAACGCCGACGTTACCACTACTTCTGATCAAAATTACGCTAGCTATGAGCGGAATAATACCAGTACCGTAGTGACCACTACCCCAAGTACGGGAACTTATACAACCCCCAATACGGGAACTTACACGACGACTCAACCAAGTTATACGACCTCTGACTGTCAGGTTTATAAGGATGTAGACCGTGGTCTTTACGTTATGTTCGGTACTGGTGCCGTAGCTAATTTAACGTGTGGCGGAAATACTTACCGTAATGGTCAGCTGGTAGGTGGACCAGTATCGAGTACAACTACTAGCCGCCCAACCTATCAGCCACCTACAACGATTGTCACGACGACGCCTCCACAGCCTACGTATACGCCGCCTGCTTACACTCCTCCAGCCTATACGCCACCTGCAACTACGCCAGTAACGCGTCAGAATGAGGTATGTAGCGAGGTTTCTACTTATGGATACCACGTCGTACAACGTTACGAAACACTCTACGGAATTTCAAAGCAATATGGATTGACGGTGAATCAACTTCGATTATGGAACGGGTTATCCAGCAACCGGATTTACCCTTGTTCTAAACTACGTACGGTGAATCCTAAGGCAGTTACCAATAATAGCGTGGTTTTGACGGAAAGAGCAGCTACGACTTCAAACTATAATTATGATAGTTCTACGGGTATTCATACCGTTAGCAAAAACGAAACACTATACGGGATTGCGACTCGATACGGTTATACCGTCGATCGTCTGCGCTCCCTGAATGGTCTGGGTGATGGAGATCGTATTTATATCAATCAGAAATTACGTATCATGGCTTGTGATTGCCCTGCTCCCGGCGAGTCAGCAGCAATGGTGCCTGCTACTGAATCAATTGCGGCTTATGTTCCCGCTGGTGACAACCGTGTGGTCGCATACAATAATGTGCCCCAGGAATACAACAATGCTGGTATTACGCAGGATCGTCTGGTAGCAAAAGGTAACGAAGAAAATGTCGCTTATACTAATGGCGCAAAGCGTCGTTTCCACGTAGTCAAGGAGGATGACACTATTTTTTATATTTCTAAAAAATATGGAATTACCGTCGAACAGCTACGTAGGTTGAACGATTTGGAGAAAGATGAGGTAATTGTACCTTTTCAACGTATCTACTTAGACTAAAATTCGTAAATCATTTAGAAAGGATAGTTTAAATTCCACCAAAAAAGGTGAAGCGGCCATCCGCTTCACCTTTTTTGTTATTTTTGCACCTGCCAAATCAGCTCACAATCACTAACTATATTATATGATTCTCTTACTAATTTTCTTCTCCGTTTCTATTGTCTTTTCTTTCCTGTGTTCTATCTGGGAGGCAGCGCTTCTAAGTATTCCCCCTTCTTATGTGGAACAAAAGCGACAGCAAGGTGGTGTTATAGGCCTTAAGCTCAAAGAATTTAAAGATAATATTGACCGACCTCTAGCAGCTATCTTAACTTTAAATACCATCGCCCACACGGCGGGTGCCATCGGAGTAGGTTCTTCCGCTACCAAAATCTGGCCTAATAACGAATTAGTGACCGGGGTAGTCGTTCCTGTTTTAATGACCTTGGCCATTTTGATTCTTTCGGAATTAATCCCTAAAACACTGGGTGCCAATTCCTGGAAAAGTCTAACGCCTTTTACCGTGCGTTCCCTGGATATTATTATCAAACTACTTTTTCCACTCGTTTGGCTGGGACAGTGGATTACCAAATTATTGAAAAAAGACAAGAACAAAAGTGTCCTTAGTCGGGCTGATTTTCAGGCAATGACGGATTTAGGTCATCGGGAAGGGGTATTTGATAAAAGCGAATCCAAGATTATTCGTAATCTACTACGCTTTAATTCAATTGTTGTAAAAAATATCATGACGCCACGTACCGTGATGGTAGCGGCAGAAGAATCCATGACCATCAAAGAATTTTATCAGGCGTATAAACCACTTCGTTTTTCCAGAGTACCAATTTATAAAAATGCCAAAGATAACGTTACCGGATTTGTTTTACGTAGCGAACTGCTCGCAAAACTGGTCAATGATGAAGACAGTCTACTCCTGAAAGATATCATGCGTCCACTAATGATCACCAACGAAACAATGCCGGTTCCGGATCTTTTTAATCAAATGATCGAAAAACGCGAACACATTGCCCTGGTCGTTGGAGAATTTGGGGGCGTCAACGGTATCGTTTCCATGGAAGATTTAATTGAAACCTTACTCGGCCTGGAAATTATCGACGAAATGGACAATGCCGATGATATGCAAATACTCGCCCGAAAAAACTGGGAAAAAAGAGCTAAAGAACTTGGTATTATTAGCCCGGAAAGTAAAACGGATTGATTTTTTTGTTGAAACGCTGCGCTTGTTGAGTCGCTGCGCTTGTTTAATCGTTATTATTATTTAACGGTTTTTTAAATTAAACGACAATCTCTAATAAAACAATCAACAATCTTACAAAAAACACCAAATTCAATAACTCAACAAGCGAAGCGATTCAACATTTCAACAAGCGAAGCGTTTCAACATTTTCATAATACACTAAATCCAACTTCTCTGATGGAAAACCCAATTGAGGATCAAGAACAGATCGAACACATCGAACACATCGAACAACTCGAAAAGATGGTGGCTACTCCCGAGCCGGTAACAGAAGAACTGGATGTAGAAGTACCGCTGAGTGTTGCCAACGGAACGGATCGATATCCCGATGTTTACGAGGAGCATAGCCCTGACAAAATAGTCAAGGCGACCCGGAAAGGGAATCAATTTACCTTTGTTTGTAAAAATACGGTTACCTTAAAAATCAAGGTGCTGGAGTCTGGTTTGTTTCAACTTACCTATAGTCACGATGGATTTTTTCATCCGGAATTTTCCTACGCACTCGATCCTGAATTTAAAGCGGCTGCCATCAGTCCTGCTTTTTTCGAACAACCGGATCACTATATGATTCGTACCAAAAAAATGATTTGCCTACTTCAGAAGGAAAATATGTCCATCAAATTTACCGATTTGGAAGGTCAGGTAATCAACGAAGATGCGGATGGATTTTTTACCAAAACAACGATTCTAAAAGGCGTAAACCAAATAAAGATTACCAAAAAAGCCATCGCCGATGAGCGATTTTTAGGGTTTGGTGATAAAACAAAACCTAATAATCTCCGGGGTCACAATTTTATAAACTGGAATTCTGACGCTTTTTCTTACGATCAGGATACCGACCCACTCTACCGTTCGATTCCATTCTATTATGGAATGCACGAGCAAGGTGCTTATGGTATTTTTTTCGATAATACCTATAAAACAATTTTTGATTTCGACTCAAAAAAAGATGATACCGTTTCGTTTACCGCAGAAGGTGGCGAAGCCAATTACTATTTTATTTACGATACCACCCCTACCGAAATTGCCAAGACGTACATGCGTCTGACTGGAAAACCCGAACTGGCTCCAATGTGGGGACTAGGCTTCCATCAGTGTCGCTGGTCTTATTATCCGGAAAAACGGGTCCGGGATTTAGCAGACAATTTTCGAAATAAAAAAATACCATGTGATGCGATCTATCTCGACATCGACTACATGGATAATTACCGGGTGTTTACCTGGAACTATGACTATTTTCCCAATCCGGAAAAACTGTTGAGTGACCTTCAGGAAGATGGTTTTCAAACCGTGGTAATGATCGATCCGGGTATCCGGGCAGATCCCAACAATGACATTTATCAGGATGGTTTAGAAAAAGAGATGTATTGCCGTATGCCCGATGGCCGTCTGATGACGGGTCCGGTATGGCCACCTGTTTGTGCATTTCCCGATTATACCAATCCAAAAGTTCGCGAATGGTGGGGTCCACTCTATCATGATCTTTATGTGAATACTGGCGTAGCTGGTTTTTGGAATGATATGAACGAACCCGCAGTTTTTAAAGTAAACGCAAAAACTTTTCCTGGCAACGTATTGCACGATTACGAAGGTCAATTGACCGATCATAACAAAGCGCATAATATTTATGGAATGCAAATGGCTCGCGCCACTTATCAGGGCTTAAAAGATTTGAAGCCAGAAAAAAGACCACTCGTGATCACGCGTGCTACGTACAGCGGTGGACAGCGATTTTCTTCCGTTTGGACGGGCGACAACCGATCCAGCTGGAATCATCTCCGCCTGGCTAATGTCCAATGTCAGCGGCTGAGTATTAGTGGCTTTTCTTACGTGGGTACCGACATCGGTGGCTTCCACGGTGATCCTGACGGGGAGTTAATGACCCGTTGGTTACAGCTCGGAATTTTTCATCCTTTATACCGAATTCATTCGATGGGTAGCAATGTAGATGGCGCGGCCATTATCAATGGTTACGTCATCAAAGAAGAAGAACAACTTTGGCAAGAGCCCTGGACTTACGGCGAAGAATTTACCGTACACACTCGTAAAGCAATTGAAACTCGCTATGAGTTATTGGGTTATTTGTATACCGCCTTTCGGCAGTACTGCCAGGATGGAACGCCATTAATACGTCCGCTGGCTTTTGATTACCCGCAAACAAAAGATGCTGATCGAGCTGAATTTATTTGGGGTCAAGACTTATTGGTTAGTCCGATCCTGGAGCCTGGTATTCGGACCCATTTGGTGCAACTGCCCGCTGGCGACTGGTACGACTTATTTAGTGGTGAAAGACATCCCGGAAATAAACTAATCCAAATTGATGTAGACCACAGCTCCATCCCAATTTATGCCAAACCCGGCTCCGTGATTCCATTTTACCCGGTACGTCAACATACGGGTGAAAAAATAACGAGTCCCGTTACTTTGAAAATCTTCTACACGGACGGAAAATATCAGTCTAGTCTTTACGAAGATCAGGGAGAAGGATACGCCTATAAAAATGAAATTTATGCGGATAAAACATTCGTAGTAGAAAATAGTACGGATAGTTTTATGATTAGTCAAAATATCCAGGGAATCTTTAGTGTTGATTATAAGCAATACAACTTAGAAATATATGGTTGTCCTTTTGAGATAGATCACGTAAGTGTGGATGGTGGAACTACTGGTTTTCATACCGATGTTTTAGCAAAAGGTCGAGTTATTAAACTACAGGTTAGTGAAGAATTTGGGGAGATTGAAATCATCAAGGAGGTCTAGTACCTAACCTATTATTTACTTAAGGTCTGTGGCACTAGTTATCCTTCAATTGGTACGAAAGATTATTATTTAAAAATAAATGACTCAGATTTCCTATTTTTGGCTTTTAAAATAAAAATATGCTAGTAGCCAAAAATATAAAAAAGTCTTACGGAGACCTGACGGTTCTTAAAGGAGTCGATGTATCGATTGATAAAGGAGAGATCGTTTCCTTCGTAGGGAAATCAGGTGCTGGAAAAACAACCCTATTACATATTTTGGGTACATTAGACCAGCCTGATTCTGGTGAATTGCGGATTCGCGACACGGAGGTATTCAAATTGAACGAAAAAAAAATCGCCTCTTTTCGAAACCTGAACGTAGGTTTTATTTTTCAATTCCATCATCTGCTCCCCGAATTTTCGGCCCTTGAAAATGTTTGTATACCTGCTTTTATCAATAAAAAATCAGAGTCGGAAAGTCAGGCCCGAGCCAAAGAATTGCTTTCTTACCTTGGTTTATCAAAAAGACTAGATCACAAACCTACTCAATTATCCGGTGGAGAACAACAACGGGTGGCCGTTGCTCGGGCATTGATGAACGAACCAGCCATTGTATTTGCGGACGAACCTAGTGGCAACCTCGACTCGAGTACCTCCAAGGAATTACACCAACTAATTTTTCAATTAAGAAAAGACTTTAATCAGACCTTCGTCATTGTCACTCACAACGAAGAGCTCGCAGATATGAGTGACCGAAAACTGGTAATGACGGACGGACTGTTGGATGGACAGTAGCAGTTGACTAATTTGATTACCCAAACAATTAGTGAAAAATTAAAAATAAGTTGAGCCATCCTACTCGTCCTTTTGCCTTCTAATTTCCAAACATTTTACTATATGGACAAAGATCCAAATCCATTATTGAAAAATAAAGGTACTAACAAACCCACCCAATTTGGTGATGTCATGCGTAACTTTGGCGATTTTTTTTATAATTTAATTGATTTACGTGCCGGACTCGACCGAGAAGGAACCATCGTAAATATTAAGAATAATAAAAAAATGGCCGGCGCTAATGTCTGGCTGTTAATGTGTTCGATCATGATTGCGTCGTTGGGGCTGGATCTAAATTCTCCCGCAGTCATTATTGGAGCGATGCTGATCTCTCCGCTCATGTCTCCGATTCTGGGGGTAGGACTAGCGGTAGGAATTAATGATAACGACGCCCTGTTACTAGCACTAAAACACTTCGGAATTGCCATTGTTATTGCATTAGTAACCAGTACACTCTATTTTTGGTTAACTCCATTTGGTACGGAGACGGCAGAAATTCGAGCCAGAACTGCTCCTACCCTCCTTGATGTGATGGTGGCTTTTTTTGGTGGGGTGGCGGGTATTATCTCGGGAAGTCGAAAAGATAAATCCAATGCTATTCCGGGAGTAGCTATTGCAACGGCACTCATGCCACCGCTTTGTGTAACGGGTTATGGACTTGCCAATAGCAACTGGACTTTTATGCTGAATTCTTTTTATCTATTTTTTCTGAACGCCACCTTCGTAGCATTGGCAACATACCTGATTGTACGATTTTTAAAGTTTCCACTAAAAACGTACGTGGACGCCAAAGAAGAGAGAAAAACACGGCTGGTTTTAGGTTTTTTTGCCTTACTGATGATTATTCCGAGTGGTAATATTTTATTAACTGTCTTACACAAAGCCAATCAACAAAAAATAATTCATACCTATTTAGAAAAGAATTTTAAAGATGCAATTTATCAAATTGATCCCGTAGTAGGTACTGATTCGACGGATATAAAAATTTCTTCTGGCAGATATTATGATTTGGATGCCATTGAAGCTTTCCACGAAGAACTACAAGAGAAGGGCGCCACCCAGTTTAACTTAAACTTTTTACAGGATGATAAATCCAAAGCAGATATTGAATTATTAAAATCGGGTCGCTCGAAGTACGAAAAAGCGACCATTGATAATACAAAAACCCAACTTAGTCAAAAGAAGCAAATCGAAGAGATGCAAATAAAAATTGATAGTCTGACCGACGAAGCTAATACACTCTTAGAAATAAAAAAGGAGGTTAGGGTTCTATTTCCAGCACTGGCCAATTACAGCATTTCAAAAGATATTGCGAATGTCAACCTCCAGGATGCCACCGTTGACAATATCCCCGTTTTGATGATCAGATGGCGGAAAAATTCCAGCTTGACCAATCGTCAAAAAGAGGCAGAAGCAGAAAAAATAGTGGCTTATATAAAATTAAGACTAGCTATTAAAAAGTTAAAATTAATGGAGGCCAAGTAGCGGATTTAAAAAAGGCGGTTCTGGATTATGCCGGAACAATCTCTCAATAGTTGACGAAATTTATTACCCTGTATTTAGCTCGACTTTAGCCAAACTTTGCTATTGACTTTTGGCTTCCCTAAAATGAGCAAATAGCTACTATCGAGTTTAGTCCCACCGTGACATACTGATCATGGATCGAGGATAGTCTGCGCCAATTTTAACATGAGAAGAGCGTTGTTCCTCGGTCGAAAGCTGATCGGGCCGGTGAACCTTGTGTTCAGGAACAGATTCCAACTCCGGAAGCCATGCTTTTACATAGGCTCCTTTGGGATCATAGCGACGTGCCTGAGAAAGGATATTAAAATAGCGATTTTCGCGTGGATCGTTACCGATACCGGCAACGTAATTCCAGTTACACCAATTACTGGTTACATCATAATCAATCAACACCGATTCAAAATAGGAAGCTCCCAACTGCCAGTTTACGTGCAAATCTTTGACTAGAAAACTGGCTACGTTTTGTCGTCCACGATTAGACATAAAACCACTCATGGCCAGTTCTCTCATATTTGCGTCAATGAAGGGAACGCCAGTACGTCCTTCAATCCATAATTGCAAAAGACTTCGATTATCCAGCCAGGCTGGATCGATTTCTGCCTTGATTCCTCCTTTTAAAAAGATTTGATTTCCGTGTTTTTTCCCCATGAGTCGGAAAAAATCTCTCCACATTAGCTCGAAAAACAACCAATAAGTTGAATCGTTACTGCCTCTTTCTGCTTCGTAGTTTTTAAGCTCGTGATAGATAGTTTTGGGGGAGATGCATCCTTGGGCCAACCAGGGAGAAAATTTTGAAGAATAGTCTCCACCCAGCAGTTGGTTACGGGTTTCTTTATACGTTTTTATAAGATCGGTATCCCACAAATAGTATTTTAATCTACTTAGCGCACTGGATTCGCCACCCTTTGGAGAGAATGCTGGTGGTAGTACCTCAAAGTCTTCCATCCCAAAGTCTTCCAGCGTGGGAATAGTTGTTTCAGGTATATCAGCGGATACCGGACCAAAAGTTGATGGGTAGTCTAACGGCTCGCGAACTGGTACGAAACGTTCTACTTCTTTTCTAAAGTTACTGAATATTTCCGGGCAATGGGTGATCGGGAAAGGCAAGTCCTGGGTGTAGTATAACATTTTACCACGACTATAAATTATTTCCTGACCGACCGACCAGAGGTTACGCTCCAGCGCATCTTGTACTTCCACTTCTTCGCGGGTACGTTCACGATTGCAAAAAACCCAACTTGATTTCAGCTGCCGAGCCAGAGAAAAAATAATTTCTTCTGGTTTACCAATTTTAACAATCAAATCACTACCCAAGGCCCGCAGATTGTCTCTTAGATCCTGAACGGATTCAATGATAAATTTAGTACGATATTTGCCTGACTTCGGGAATCCGAAACGAGTTTTTCCCTTGAATAGACGCTCATCAAATACAAAAATCGGATAGACCTCCTCTCCGCTATTGATGGCATGAGTGAGCGCTTCATTGTCCGCTAAACGAAGATCTTGTCGAAACCAAACAATTACGCGTTTACCTTTCATATCTAATTACTTTTGATAAAAAAAATGGATAGCAGTAAGTGGACAAACCCTAAAAAAAATAGATAGTTAAACCTTTTTAATTTTATGGTATTTAACAAAAAACACAGGGAATGGTTGAGAAATTGGGTACTATTCCTTAACAAAGTTTTTACTACCTTGCCGGAATTATAATCAGAGCGTTTTTGTTAGTTATCTTAGCTTGACTTTAGCCAATGGCTATAAGGAATGAGTTAATAATAAATTTATTTTAAAATAAAAAGAGATGAACCGAGAAATAATTAAATCAGAACTGGTCATGAAAACTGCCCGTAGTTCAGGAAGTGGCGGACAGCACGTCAATAAAGTTTCTACGAAAGTAGAACTGCATTTTCACGTCAGTCAATCAAAGGGGCTGGATGAAATTGAGAAGGTAAGGCTTACTCAAAAACTGGCCAATCGCATTACCAAGGCAGGATCACTGATCGTCACCTGTCAACAAACTCGTTCGCAATTAAAAAATAAAGAACTGGCAACCAATAAGCTATTCAAACTATTAAAAAAGGGTTTGTACGTTAAACCATTACGAAAGAAAAAAGGTATTTCAAAAAACCAGAATGCTAAAAGATTAAAAAAGAAAAAAGAACATAGCGAAAAAAAGGCGTTGCGTAAATCGATCAAATTTCCTTAGAATCGATTAAAAAATAAGTTATAAAGGTTTGGGTAGCTTATTTTATTATGACGACCTGTTTACAATTCAGATTTTGAATTTAAATCAATTATATTGAGTTTTGTTTTTGTACCAACAAATCACTCTATGGATAGGCTATTAGCATTATTTTTTACGCTCGTTTATTTTGCCATTTTTTGGGCTTCCTCCTGTCAACCCAAAAAATCAGCGCGGGAAAAACTGTATTTTGAGGTCATGGAAATTCACGATGAGGTGATGCCTGAAATGGGTACCATCCACCGATTAAAAAAACAGTTAAAAGCCATTGACACCACGACCGTCAAATCTTCAGACTACCCAACTATTTTAACACATTTAACTTTATTGGAAAAAGCCGACGAAGGAATGATGGGATGGATGGCTGAATTTGATAACCCGACTCCCGATACTGATGAAACAGTTGCTTTAAAATATTTGGAGAAAGAAAAAATAAAAATTTCAGAAGTTCGAGACCAAATGCGGGAAAGTATTGCTTCCGCAAAAATAATTTTGCTGGAAGCCAAAAGTGCCGCTGCACCTGATTCTCTTTCCATAAAATAAAAAAACGCACATGCTTAAATACTTTTTTTTCTATTCCTTACTCACTGTTGGTTTATTTTCTAGCTGTTCCTCCCAGGAAGGAAAATTACCAGTATTGGGCAACAAAGATATTATTGATGGAAAACCTGTTTATCACCATATTTCTGATTTTGAATTTATTGATCAGGATAGTACTATGATTACCAATCAGACTTTTAAGGATAAAATTTATGTCGTGGATGTATTCTTTACCTCCTGCCCGACCATCTGTCCGAAAGTTAAAAAACAAATGCTACGGATTTATGATAAGTACCAAAATGACGATCGAGTCAGTCTTCTTTCTCATTCAATCGATACCCGCCGTGATAGTGTACCACGACTTAAGGACTACGCCAATAAACTCGAAATAGACGCTGAAAAATGGCATCTCGTAACGGGCGATAAAGAAAAAATATATGACATGGCCGACGAATATTTTTTGGTAGCATTGGAAGACCCTTCCGCCGAAGGAGGCTACGACCACAGTGGAACGATTATCCTGGTTGACCAAAATAGATTGGTCCGTGCTCATGCTAACGGCCTGATACCCGAGGAAGTAGATCGCTTTATGAATGATATGGACCAGCTGTTACTTGATAATTCCGTCGAAGACTAAAACCTATGAATTCTATCCACCGCTTTTTGGCTTTGTGCCTTCTGATGATGGTGATATCTCTGAGCTCCTGTGATTACCAACCTTATAAACAGGGCAGAAATCTCTATAACTTCTATTGTGCTACCTGTCATATGGATGATGGTTCAGGACTTAAAGGACTCTACCCTCCTCTGGCTGGAGCTGATTATCTGACCATGAATCAGGAAAACCTTCCTTGCATCATTCGGTATGGCCTTTCCGATACCATTTTAGTTAATCAAAAAATATACAATCAGGCTATGCCCGGCGTAAAGGATTTGAATGAAGTGCAAATCACCAATGTGATTAACTATATCAACCATGCCTGGGGAAACGAATTACAGCATGTAAAAGTGGAGGATATTCAAGAAAGCCTGATGGGTTGTGAAAAAGGGTAAAAGAGCAGCACTATTGATTTATTTGCTTAATATACAATAGTGTATTCCATTACTAGATTTACTAGAGTGGTTTTTACTTTTTTTTGTTTAAATTGTATCTCATAGCTTTTTCTCAAAGAACCATATATTACTTAAAACTTAACAAACCTGACCGTAGGGACGGGCTGGCAAAATAGCAGAAAATCCACGGTATCAATGACTTACCCGTAACTATTGTGCTTCATTATACTACTTTCTTGATGTTCAATCAGTTATTGGAAATCATTAACACTCCCCAGAATATTTTCCAGGACTTTGCGATAAAACCTCTTTTTCTCCGTAATGATTTCCGCCGTCCCCTGCATATCCTGATCGAAGGCTAAAATTCTTTTATAGGAAGTCCGCAACCCATTGGTCAGGGTGACAGAAACGGGATATCCTAGATTTCGGGATACTTTACCAATGTGCGCAATTCTACCCTCGACGGTACCATATTCCTGATATTGAAAAGAGGCTAATTTTATGATAACCGTTTGCCCAACTTCGACCTTTCCTTTGTCAAGTGAAGGTAGGTAAACCATGCCCATAATGCTGTCTGTTCCGGGTGGGACGATACTCATCAGTTCGGCCCCTTTTGCGTAAAATTTATTTTCGCTCATGAAGTTATAAAAAGAAATATTACCATCCACCGGAGCGAGCAACAAGTACTTTATTTTCCATTCGTTGATCTCCGTTTGGAGTCGATTCAAACTTTCGCGGAGTTGGATAAAATTATCATAATTGTCATCCTGGTAATTACGATTGATATTAACCATATCGTTTTTCAGGGCTTCGATTTGACCACTATATTCTTCCTTTCTAGTTTCGTTGTTTTTTATTTCTTCGCGAATACTTTCAATAGTATAAGATATATCCTCCAGCGTTTTATAAGCAACACTGCCATCCGCATATAATTTTTTATTTCTGTCCTGCTTTGCCTCCATCAACGCCAGTCGGTTGTAGTTAGTTTTCAGTTTTTTATTTTGGTTACTGATACCACGTTTTAGGTTCTGAATCTGCAGATTCAGTTTTCCCTTGGATTGATTTTGAAAGTTTTGACTATTACCGTATTGATACGCTTCCAGATTTTTTAAGAACAGCGCGTACCCGGTTTGTAGATTACCGATCTCTAAACCGCGAAGTGGTTTTAGCCGTAGCATTTCCGACTTTTCCATCAGCTGATAATCCGCTACCAGGGAATCCAAAAACAATACATCTTCAAAATTAGCGGTACTTTGCATCACAGCGAGGATTTTTCCCTCTTTTACTTCTTCTTCGTTATTCACCGTTAATTTAACAATAAGACCGTCCGTACGAGCCACCAATGATCTCGGTGGATTCAATGCGGTCAAAGTAATCGGCACTTTTATTTTATCCGGATACTTGACCCACCAGCTCAGCCAGCCAATGACTAGTACACAAAGTAACACGACAGCCGTTCCCCATTTCACCACGCTTCCGGGTGGCGTTCCGAGGATTTCCTGTACCTCTTCACTTCTGAGTTCGATTCTTTCGTGTTCTTCCATTTTTTTT
>Ga0114957_1002809_pt1 | contig 16171 bp, 19 predicted proteins | sample BantaG_FD_87175 | JGI IMG/M metagenome (GOLD analysis project Ga0114957, IMG submission 87175) | Marine algal microbial communities from Bantry Bay, Ireland - BantryBay_4 metaG | ecosystem: Host-associated > Algae > Red algae > Unclassified | place: Bantry Bay, Ireland | collected 2014-11-21 | reverse complement strand
GTGCTGGCCACGTATATCTTCAAGTGTATCAATACGAAATATACCTTGAGAACACGGGTACGAATCAATTCCGAAATTGATTGACTTGGAACAGCTGCCTACCTTTAGCAGCGCCAAGCGCCTATGTTTCCCGAGCATGTCGGATCCGTTCCGTCACGTGAGTGTTCCTGTTTGCGGCGCTGTCAATGGCTCACGTGAGAGTTCTAACGGGCGCCCTTTGGCTAGCACACCACGGTTCGAAGAATTCCCCCGAACTGGAACCGTTGTAGTATTCAAATCAAGTCTAAAGATCAACTGGTACTTAGCGGAGGTGAAACGACATAATTGCATTCGAATGGCGCGCTCTTCTGTCTTTAACTCCGCTGTCGTTTGGAATTGATAGATACCCACGGCTACCTACTCAATTGTTCATTTGGGTGTTGGTGCCAGCCGCCTTGCTGCCTACGGGTCCGGGAATTCAGACACTTACACCTGTAAAAACACCTACTTACGATATACGTATGGTAGGGCCTGGTCTTCATCGTCTTCACCAGTTCCGGCGCTCGAGTGCTCGTATTCACTGCCGACGTCGGACGGGGTCGCGGCCTCCACGCTGGGGCTCCGGCTGCGCTTCTCCTTCTTAAACCCTTTGCCCGGGGCCTTGTTCGAAGCGGTCCTGGACGGCCCGCCGCCCATTGCGCCGCGCAGACGAGCGCGACGGGCGTCACTGACGCTGCGCCCCTTTGCTTGTGGGTGGCCGACCACAATCCGTACGTCATCGTCGTCCACCTCGTCCTCCTCCTGAATGGACTCCTCAAGGATCAGGGGGAGAGCCTGCATCAGAGTGCCCTTGGATGCGCCGCTACCACGCTTTTTCAGCTGCCGTCCATTGCGCGCCTTGGGGGCGGGCCTTGCGGAAGATTCGGGGTCGTTAACTGTTGCGTAGTTCTCATCGTCTTTGTCCGTCTTGAACATACGCACCCAAATGCACTGTTACTTCTTGGCCTCCGCGCGCAGCCACGCGAGCGCCTCGCACCAAACAGCGCGATGCGAAGGTGTCACGCCTGAGTTTATGGCGCAGATGACGGCCTTGGTGTAGGCTTGGAGCCACCGGTTGTTGCGGATCTGGGTGGATTCACCAGGTGTCGTCATGCATGCATAACGCAGCGCAACACGTGACAGTAGAGTTCGAGGCGTCAGTTTCTGCGCAGTGCGTGGATACGAGAGCAATGCGTTACAAAAACCTGCAGCGCGCTGCAATCACACACTGCGTACCCGTGGCGTGTGGAATGCACCATTAAGATGTCGTGAGATGCAATAGGAAGTGCGCTCGTGGCGCCCGGACTCACCTTTGTGTAAGCACGGAAGCCAATTGGCTGAGATGGACCTTGATCACCAGCCGCCCCTTTTTGTAGCTGTTCGTGTGGCAGCTGTTACCGGCACCCGTGCGGCTGAAGTAGTACAGCATGGCATCGTAAACGCCCCTGCGTGCAGCGTCCGTCTTGATGTAGCGGCGGCCGTGCAACCACCACAGAGCCCGATGCTGGGCTTGCTCTTCTTCGGCAACATCGTTGTCGATGACAGGGAACTCGTTGCAACGAGTGGCTGCCGACCACGCGGTCCAAATAGAGCGCCCGAGCGTCGAACGTTCCGACGAGCGGGCGCACCCACCAAAGGTCAGCAAGTCCTGAGTCCTTCTTGTCTTGGATGAGGAGGTGAGCGCGCCCGCGCGCTTGGCCTCCTTGCTGAGGGGCCTTGCCTCCTTCTGTCGTACGAAGGCGGTGGTCTCAGCCAGCTCCTCGGCACGCTCCAGCGTCGCAGTAGCAAAATCCACGATGACGCCGATGAATAAATCCCGTGACCCCCCCGTCGAGAGAAAGACGTCGTCTGGTACTTCGGGTTCCCGCATCAGTATCATCAACTTGTCATTGAGCACCTCTCGAATAACGTCAGTCAGCTGCACACCGGTCTTCTCTGATGTGGAGCGCGACAATCAGCGGCTTTTTCCCTTAGAAGAAGCTAGATGCTTGGACTCGGGCGCCGACACGGTCATGTTGGCACGGACGCATTCCGTACGCCTTGCGTCCGAGGCGTGCGCAAAGCGTTGGACCGACTTGCTTTTCATCTTGCGCCGTTTGCCCGTTCCGGCTGTCGTTCTCAGCTTGACCGTAGGACCTCCGCCGCCGCCATCAGGACCGTGCTGGGCAGCGCGTCGGCCACGATGCGGAGGAGGAGGCAATAGAGGACCGTTGGGGTGCGCAAAACATTCAGACCCGTCCCCTTCAGCAATAACAGCAGCCGCAGCGGCCGATCCCTCCTCCTCAGCCGTCGCCATGCGCTGCTTGAGCTGCCGAACAGCGTCCTGGTCACCGTTCTCCTCCGCAGCTATCAGGCTCGCCTCGGACTCTGAGCTACAGGGTGAAGCAGGAAGCACCTTGCGCACTGCTTTGCTTGCACGAGCAGGACCTCCGCCACCCTTATGATGGGCGCCGCGCTGGTGAGCGGCAGCGGACGGGATGGCACTCTGGGGCCTCGAGGAGCGCACACTGCCCATCAACGGCACGCCGCCCAAGGAGGTGTTCTGGAGTGTAGCTTTTTGTACATCAACCGCACTTGGGTCTGAAGCGGGCATAGGGGGCGGAGAGGAGAGAGGCTTGGGCGGTCCCGAACGAGCACACCGCTGCGTACAGTGAAATGGAAAATCAGAGAAGGAGCAAGAAGACAGCAGTATACGGACAATCATGCAAGTGCGTTAGAAGCGGTGCGGGTGTCGACGTCACGACTTCAAGCACGAAAGACGCACGCGTCACGCACGCTACGCATGAAAAGCATGTGTTACAATGCATCTGCACACGCCGAGCGGGCCAGAGCACGCATTGCAAATCACAGAAACGCAATGCATATGCCAGTACGTACTTTTTCGCGAGCTTTGCCCGACGACAGGTGCGTAGGGGGCCTAGTCTTAGGGGAAGTTGCTTCAGGCGAAGTGCTCCGAGTCCTCTGCGGATGGCAGACTCATGGTCAGCAAACAAAGAGTGCACAGCAGCCAGCACAAACGGATAGGTGCGCACGTTAGTGGCTGAACAAGGCGCATTTATAGGTACAACGATCAGTGCTGCCATGCTGTTTAAATATGAAGAACGAGCCGCTTGACTCTCGAGGTCAACACCCGATCCCGCGCTGCCATACCTTGGGCGCCATGATCGCCTCTGTTAGTGATGGTGGGAGCGCACCCGGGTGGAGCAAGCCGAAGTGGATCAGCTGTTCAACAGTTTTTGCGGCTCTCGTGGCCAGCAGGACGGATTGCAACGGATCTGCGGCACGACCAATCCCACCACCCCGCGCGTCCGCGTCTCCCTCCGAGAGCAGGAGCGGGCGTGACACGGACCGCCAGGGCGTGGCAGTGGCTAGCAGCCGCAGACCGTCAACCGCGAAGGAGCCGCTGGAAAAGGCACAACGCTAGTTGTGCTCCAATCCACCGGTGGGGCAACAGGTCCACGCCGTAGAGCACGAGAGACAACGAAGCGGGGCGCCGTCTTGAGAGCCGGCGGCGGCGGCGGAGACGACACGGCGCATTCCGTGGCGTCATACAACACGTCCATTGAGAGAAGCCGTTCGGCCGCCGACGGAGAACCCACACAGGAATTGGCCGTCGTTCGTTGCGGCCCAGATGGCCTGTTGAGGTCGGGCACATTCAATTCCCACAACGGACCCGCCGGCTCATGTTCGGAAGCAACCGTCCCGCGCACCTACTCATTCAGCGAGGCCCGGGGTTCCAATTGAGCGGCCCGGCTCATCACCTGCGAGAGTCCCTTGCGTCACGTCGGTGCAACACATCAGGTGGATGCCCGATTGAGGACCAATAATTCGTCGGAGAGACAGGTCCGGGAAAATCCACAGTGGACCGGTCCCCTGGCGCTTTCAAATCGTCAATTTGGAGATTCTGGTGACGGCGAGGGAGATACGGGGTTATAATTGGCTCGTTTGATCATCCACCTTCTCCACCACAGGTAGGCCACCAGAGAGGACACCAGCAGCGGTCCTTCCAAAGGTTTCGCTTCACACACGGGGTCGGTGATGAGGTCAGCCGCTTGGACGGACGCCCGGGCTGACACGTGCAGCGACTCACGCCGGCTGACCGCACCTTGTGCGCCTGTTGCTGCTCCTATTATTTTTTCGCGTTCGCCCCGTGTGCATTACGTGTTGCGGTTCGCGACGGGTTGCGTGTCTCCAGGTGCAACACGTGTCGCATTGGTTGCCCACTGCGTGCTCTTTGTGATCGCTGGTGTAGGACTCCGGCTGCCATGCACCCTTGCTTGTATCCTGGGTGCCAACGGTCGTTCCCATTTCGCATGAACGTCGGCCGGCACATGCGCTTTCATCACTCCTCCGAGATGGGGCGTCCGCCGTCGCCTGCCGCCTCGTCATCTTCTTCCTCTCCCCCCTCTGTTCCTGAACTTTGGACGCCACCGGGCGCACCACCGAGGCGGAAGAACACACCTTCCCATGACTTGCGTCTTGGTCCTGAAGTTGACGACCTGCTTGAGCTTGATGACGACTTGTTTCTGCGCGATGACGACCTCGACACTGACTATGGCAGCGAAGCGCTCAGCAGCGATGTCGGCGATGCAACCGATCTCGGAGAGGTCGAAGAGCTGTTCAACTTTGAGGACGAAGACGAGCCCGCGAAGTTGCTCCCTGGCAATGCGGGCGACACTCTTTGCGGACAGGTCCTCAAGCACTTTGCGGAGCTCGACGATGCGACTCGCGGCAAACCTGTGTACGACGCCGCACAGCGCATGGAGGCAGGCCTAGAGTTCGACAACCCGAGCTTGCGGAGAGTTTTCAAGCATGTTTGTACGTCTGGGGGGGCGGGTCCCTCGAGAATCCAAAATGAGGAGCTGTACGAGCTGGTGGTGATGCTTGAGAGTACCACTGGAGTGGAGCGGCCCCCGTTCACAACTCGCTTCCCCTCCTTGCACTCATTTTAGATGGCCGTTTGCCTTGAGAAGCGGCGGATGCTGTGCCGTCTTGGTTGGAAGACGGCTGAGTTGCCGACTAGTGGACGTATGTACGAGGTCATCTACCGCCTTGACACCATCCAGTACCAGCTACGGCGCGCATTGACCGTGCAGTGGGAATGTCATAGTCCTTTTTGCTCCTGCAATGCTCAAAAGTCTATGGTGCCGGGCGCGGGCGGCGAAGGAGAGGAGCCCGAAGATATGGACTCGGTGTTGGATGACTCTGTGTCTGACTCGGGCCTCGCGTGTGTGGCACGCATTGCGGCGCAATGCGCCGACGATGTGCGCAAAGCACATGGTGACGGCGTGGCTCCACGTGTCGGACGGTCAACACGGCCATGCACGTGCGGCCTGCCGCGGAGACCGGTGCGCACGGGAGGAAGCGAGCACCACAATCTCGTTCTTCACGACTTTTCTGATGGCGAGTCATTCAGGGCGCGACGGGACGACGTTCGCCGCATGTTTGGCGACAACGTCCGCATGCTCGGCCTGTATCTGTACTCGGACGGTGCAACACTGAGCTCTTATGGTGGTACGGGGTGAGCCCGTTCCTTCTTCCTGTCCAGCAATGTTCGCCTTTCGTCGGCCCACGACATAAACCCCACTCAATTGGTCATGATTTCTTGGTGGACCCCTTCTGACAGCATGCTCGCTTTATTTCTCAGGCTGCGTGGCCTTCCTCGCGGTTGTTGATATGGATGTTTGTTCCATTGTGTGTTTCCCCAGGTGTGTGCGCTTGCCCGATCAGGATGCGTGCGATCAACATCGTCACGAAGAAGGTCGGCTGGCACACCATCGCATACGTGCCGTCGGTCGCTGGAAAGCATGAGCCCATGTCGAAAGCGAAGGCCGCCCAGACGCGAGCCGAGCTCTTGCACCGCACGCTGGCGATAGTGTGCTACCGCTGCATGATTGCCAGCCACTACGGTGCGGAGCTACTCCTCCGTGACGGCACGAAGGTAATCGTGAGCCCTCTCGTCCTACTGTACGTGTGACCAGCCTGAAGAGCGTGCTGTGCTGGGTCTGAAGCAGCATGGGAGCACGTACGATTGTACACCGTGCATGGCTTGCTCCGAGGCAAGCTCCAACATCGGCGAGAAGCGTCCCAGAGCAAGGAGCGTGCTCAAAACTGTCACGGCGCAGATGAGGGGAAAGATTTTACGCGGATTTTACGGCATGGGACGCACCATTGAGGACTTGGAGACGGACTACAGTGTAAGATATATCGTTCCTGCTCTTGCGGGATGGGCAGGTCTGGGCTCAGGCTGCTTCATGCTCTGCAAACTGCCTGGCTTCGATCGCCTCCCCGTATGTACTCGCCCGCCTCGTATTAGGTACCCTCCTCGCTTCACTTGTACTCTTCTACACTCTGTCGCACCCCATATTCTGGCTGTGCTATTGCTTGCTCACAACCGAACCACAGCCGTCTGACACAGGTTTCTGACAACATAATCGCTCTTCTAGAAGCATTGTCCTCTGCAAGTCTACCTTTTCTGGTGCCCAACAGGTGCTTGATGTCGGGCTCATGCGAACCAGTAGCAATGAGATCCCAGTTTCCGCGGAGACGGTAGCTGACGGCGGTGATCTGGTACATGGCCCAGTTATTGAAACCATGCGGAGGTGCAATACGCGGTTCTCGTACGCATGTCGCACGCATCGCGTACCTACCGCACAACCAGGGTATGTATTGCATTCTCAGATACGTATTCCCATTTTGGAGGTCGCAATGACTGAACCTTGACCTCGTGAGCGGACCTCGAACGAAGCGTGCCACTGCAGGACTTACTGCCTGACTCTAATTTCATGTGGTCCCACCCACTCCGCCCTTGATATCCATTGATTCTCGGAATTCTCCGGCCGCGTGGACTCGACAGGTACCTGGTAGAGGCAGACACGGTACAGGCTACATTGCGTGGGGCCGAGCATCGCTCCGTGGTGCATTTCCTTCCTTTCTCCGTTGCTGGCGCCGTCGGCACGTCCTCTGTTCGTGGCAACCATTCGGTCATGACCTGGAGCCTGTGGGAGCTGGCCGCGCTCACGCGCGATATGTTTGCTATGAAGTCCTCTACCGTGTCAGAGGCGCGAGCTCTTTGCCATCGCATGTCCGTGTGGGTGTCATCTGACTTCCAGAACATCTTCGGAGAGAAGCACGTGACAAAGCTACACCGTTTGTTCGCCCACCTCTCAGACGAAATTTTGCTGCTGGGAAACGTACACGACGGCAACACCGGCATCAACGAGGCGCTACACAAGGCGTTCAAGCTCGCATGGCTCCGTACAAACCACCGCCGGTCCGAGTACACACTTCAGTTCGTGCTGGCTGAGCAGGTGGCGCAACTCCTTCGGGACGAGAACATCGACGAAGGGGAGTTGGAAGAGGCCATGCCACGCCCGGGCACTCGGGATCGCGCACGCGGTCATGTGGTGGAGGTCGGCGTGTTGGCGGAGGAGCGCAATCTTCCAGGCCTGGCAGAGTTGCTTGATTGTGACGCTACGGCCGACTTGGCAATCGGCGTAGGCTCTCGCCTGCACCCACATGCGCCAAGACGACATGACGGACGCCGCCAAATTGTGAGAGCTGCGGAGGACTTCTATGGAGGTCCGTGGTGGGACTGGATCCGGTACGTGGACCACCAGGGAGTCGAGCGCAACGGTCGGGCTAGAGTTGTCATCCTGGGCACAAGCACTGAAGCGGACCGCGTCATCGTTGTGGTGCGCGCCGTCCAGGCCACACCGGTTGCTGGTTGCCCTTTCAGTGCCTATGGCTGCGAGCGCCTGCGATGGGACATTCCCCCCGGCGCTGAAGCCCCCAGGGTGGACGCCGTACAGCTCAAAGACATCAAGAGTGTGCTCTGTGTCGAGTTGGATTGGTTAGACTGGGTATGCCGACATGGCCTTGAGCGAATGCCGGCGTCGACTCCTACCACATCTGAAAAGTACAGAGCTCGCAGGATATTTGTCAATGCGTTTGTATCGGCATGAAGACAAATGGTGGCTTGCTTTGCCGGTTTGCCGTTCAACGTGCCTGCCCCGTAACATGGCGCCATACATGTGAAGCACGTCGAAGGACTATGTAAAGCGTTCAAGATATCTGCCCTCATGCGCTCATGCGTGTGGAAGTTGAGATGGATCAAGCAGGAGCAACTAGCAATAGGTCTCAGAGGGGTACATATCGCTCTCGAGAGCCAGTCTCACACCGTGGCTTGCCGGCACGTCGCGCGCCACTCACGAGGGCGTCAATCACGTCAATGCTTCATTCCCATTGGACCACTTCACTGCTAAGGCGTGCGTGGCCTGATGCGAGAAGGCCCAAGTGCTAGCAGATGTGAGGTAGCGCAATCCCATTGGAACAGCACATCCCTGCTGCGGGCGTGTGGCGTTTTCGTAAGGCACAGAGACATCGGTGTCGCTTTCTCTCGGACGCAGTGTCATTGGTGCCGCTTCGTGGCGTTGTCATTGGTGCAGCACGGACCCGATCTCCTTTTTCGCTGTCAACGGGTGACATCGCACAGGTAGAGCAGCGGCTTGGCCTGTTTCATCGCTGTCATTGGCTCCAGCGGAGGCTGCAGCGTTCATAACGGAGCTGCTTTGGCAGTAGTTCCCTCTACGTGCGGCTTGTCTCGGTACTATCACGTCTGGGACGGCTGATGCGGCCACGCAAGTGCTCATCTTGGGCGGAGTCCAGAGTAGAGCCGAGGAAGACATCGTCTGCCTCGGACTTGGCAGAGGGACCGGTTGATCAGGCACCGACTTGCTCGAATCTGATGCAAACCGGCAGATCCAGGCACCGACTTGCTCGATTCTGACGCCAAGCCCGAGGTCAGCTGAGACTCGACGGGGATCTGTCGAAATTGCCGTGTGCGAAGTCGTGTTCTAGCCAATTTAATCCCGCAAGGCGTTTTGAAACGCGTGTTTGTGCGTCACAATGCGTGTCATCTGCATGCGTATTGCGGCGTAACACGCCGTGGGACAACCTCCGATGATCGGCACGGCGTCACCGTCGACGCCCAGGTCCGACAGCAGCTTGCGCAGCCACAGCGCTTCCTTGGTCGCCATCGCACCGGCCACGTACTCGTCTTCGGCCGTCGACGTCGTCACCATCGACTGGCGCTTGCTCGCCCACGAGAACGGCCCGCCGTGAAGGGTGAAGACCAAGCCCGTTGTCGATCGACGACCGTCAGTGTCGCCCGCCCAATCGGCGTCGACGCAATCATGTAGCGGCTCGTCACCGCCATACACCACTCCGAGGCGTGTAGTCCCGCGCAGGTAGCGCAGCACTCTCTTTGCCGATCGCATATGCTCCTCCTCTGGACAAGACATGTAGCGCGACAGAATCCCCACGGCAAAGGCAATGTCCGGTCTCGTCGTGGTCTACAGGTAGAGCACGGAGTTGACGAGCACGGCATACCGGTTGACCTCCGGCAGCAGGTGCTCCCCCATCCTGGAAAGCGTGACACCGGACAACATTGGTGTCTTGATGGGAGTGGAGTTCTCTATCCCGAACGCCTCCAGGAGCGCCATCAAGTGACCAGGGTTGCTCAAAGTGATTACTTTAGCTGCCCGGTCGCGCATTACTTTCATGCCGATGAAGTCCTTGACCTCGTCCATGTCGCGCACGTCGAACTTGGTGGCCACAAAAGCCTTGGCTGCCTTGACCCCCGCCAGGCTCTTGGCCGCCACGATGAGGTCGTCAACGTAGACAAGGATGTAAACGATTCCGTGAACAGGGTGGCACCACTTGTAGAGACACGGGTCCACCTTGGACCGCGCGGCCCCCATATCGTTGAGCTCCTTGTCGAGCTTATTTTTGCCACAACCGCCCCGCCTGCTTAGTCCCATAGAGGACAAGGTTGAGACGGTGGGCCTGTCCAGCCTCCTCCTAGGCCGCGCCGTCTGGGAGCTTGATGCACATCTCCTTGTCCATCTTGGCGTTGAGGAGGGCTGCTTGACGTAAACGTGGTGAACCTTGCAGTCGTTGTCCGCCGCCACAAAGAAGAGCACGCGTGTGGTTGCAGCGTTAGGCACAGGTGCCCATGTCTCGTCAAAGTCTCGCCCAGGCACTTGATTGAAGCCTTGTGCAGCGAGTCGCGCCTTGTATCTTGTCACGTTGCCCTCCGCGTCGTGCTTGATATCGTAGACGAAGCGGGTCTTCACCGCCTGGCGCTTGTTGTTGGCCTTGGTCTCGGACCAGGTTCCAAGCTTCTTGTTCGCAAGGTACTCTTCCTTCTCGGCCTCCTTCCACAGCGGCCAGTCCGCCCGCGCACGCGCCTCCTTCGCGTTCGACGGTGGTTTGCTGAGGTCCAAGTCCGGTATCGTCCCAGCGGCAGGTCGCGCCACCAGGTACGCCTTCGGATTGCTCTCCCACCAAGTGACCCTAGGTCCAGGCTTCCGCCTGGACAGCCGTGGTGCTTCCGCCCCGTCGTCTCCGTCACCTGCAAGGGAGGAGAGAAGCTCTTGGCTCGATTCTTGTTTCGCCGCGGCATCGCCGACGGCATTGTCATCGTCGTCTTCTTCGCCGCTGCTGACCTCCTTTTCCTGCTCGTCGTCGCTCTCTGACGACGGCATCGGCTCGAACTTGAACCCGCTTCGGCCCTCCGCGTCCAGCAAGTCCATCGCGCCATCTCCCTTGTCGCCATCCGTCTGCGCAGTCAGGCAAGGACTACAAGCAGTTCCAGACGGAGACGTCTGGTCGATGGGCTTGCTTGATGTCTCCTCCATAAGCATATCTCGTCGCTCGAGGACCTTGTGGGACTCGTCATCGAGGATGCGGTAGGCCTTACCTCCAACGGTGTAGCCGACGAAGCCGCCAACATTCGTCCTTGGCTCCAGCTTCCGCTGCTGATGCTTGGGCTTCAAAGCCCAGGCCCGGCTTCCGCAAACGAGAAATCCCTTCACGTCGGGGCGTCGCACCGTGAGCGCCTCCACCGGCGTCACATCCTGTCCCGCCCTTGGGGACCGGTACAGCACGTAGATGACTGACGACAAAGCCTCGGCCCACAGCTCTTCTTCGGCACCAGCGTCAAGGAGTGTCGCTCTATCCCGCTCCATGATGTAACGGTTGGCGCGCTCGGCCGTACCGTTCTGTTGCGATGAGTACGGCGCCGTCTTCTCAGAAGTAATGCCCTTGTCGTCGTACCACGCCTTGAGTTCGTTGCTGACATACTCCTTGGCGCCATCGTGGCGCACCTGCTTGATTCGGGCCTTGATCACGTCGAGAACCATACCTTTGGTCTTGATCGGCGTCGCCGTGATAACCCCGGTAGAGTCCTCAAGCAGCGTCATGAAATAGACGGATCCGCCCAGGGACTCCGTCAAAGGTCCATCAACGTCAGTGTGAAGCAACTCGCACTTCGTGGATGTCGTTGTCGAACGATGGTGCGGAGAGCGCGCCATCTTGCCATAGACGCACGGCACGCACACTGTGCCAGGTACGCGCTTGGCGTCAGCCACCGTCGATGGAATCCCATCAACCATCGCAGCCACTCGTTTGAGGTTCTCGAAGCCCAAGTGGTTGAACCGCCGGTGCCACAGCTTCGCCTCGCCGTTCATACGGGTGCACGCTGCACTTGCAGACGCTTTGACCGGCGTCACCTTCAGCACGTAGTTCTCGGCCTCGTTGCCCGATCCGACGACATACGCTTGGCTCAGCAACCCGCTCGCGAGTATCGCTTTCCTGTCACTGAGGATGAAGCAGGAATCGCCGACAAACACCACCGCGACACCTTTGCGATCGATCGCTCTGACCAACAGCAGGTTGTGTGTCAGATCCGGCACAAGCATGGCCTCGCCGCGGACCATGCGAGCCTTGGTGTTTCCCTTCCCCACGTCCATCGATACGAAGCTGTTCCCCTTGATGGCCGTCGGCAGGTGTGCCCTTGGCCCCGCTCCCCGACGTCTTGAAGGTGAAGCCATTGTCTCCGGCGGCCATGTGATTGGTCGCGCCAGAGTCGAGCACGCCGGTCGCCGACCCGCTGGTGCTACCGCCAGCCTCATGGCAGCCGACCTGCCCTGCAGACGCGGCGTAGGCCAGGGCGGCACGAGGAGGAGCACCGCCTCTCTCGCCACCCCCTCGCCGCCCGCCGTTCGGCTTCTTGCTGCCCTTGGCGTCATCGGCCTTCTTCTTGAGGCAGGAGCGCTACATGTGCCCTTTCTTGTCGCAGTAGTAGGACACGATCGACTTCTTGTCCCACGGCTTCTTGAACGCCGACGCCGCAAACGCTTGCGACTTGACCCCAGTGGTCGATGACGACCGCCCATTGCTGCCCCGCTGCTGCACCGTGAGCAGCTTGGCGCTCACGTCAGCGAGGTTGCGCTTCCCTTCCATGTTCTCTAGGACGGTCCTGATCATGTCGTACTCTGCGTGAAGACCCGACAGGACTTGCAGCACAAGCGTGTTCTCGTCCACCTGGTTGCCCAGCATGGCGAGCTCTTGCCGGATGCCCTTGGCGTGGGACGTGTACTTGATGATGTTCTCGTCACCGCCCTTTTTGAGATTTCTCAGCTCATGCATGAGCTGCAGAAGGCGTGCGTTGTTACGCGCCTCAAAGATGTTCTTGAGCGCGTCCCACGCCTCCTTGGCAGTACTCACCCCCGTCACCGAGTGAAGATGAACCGGCTGTACCGACATCTGGATCGTGGCCAACGCCGACTCGTTGGTGATGTCCCAATCGTCCGCCGCCACGTTGCCTTTGGCATCACTCCCCGACGCGGGGCGATCCGTCACGACCGCCGACTACAACTTCTCCTTGATAAGCTGTGCACGGCAGTACACAGCCCAGACCTTGTAGTCGTCGTCCAGCTGCGCGAAGCGAGGGCCAACGTAGCGACCATGCTCCGACATGACGATGACCAACCGCGCGACGAGGCTCAACACTGACGACGTGGGAGGCTAAGCCCGCCTGCCCAACGCCGGAACACACAGCAGCCCGACCAACGGCACCCCGCAAAATACAGCGCGGAAGACGAAGATGACCACCAGCGACACTGGGCCCATAGCCTGTGAAGTGGGAGGTGTTTGGGTGGGTGCGTTGTTTTACGATGGGTGGTTCACAGGCCCGAGACAAAGCGCCTCATCAGCCCCAGACGACTCCCGGGCCCAGCGACCCCCGGGAGCCCCCTCGCCCATCGAGCGTGCACAAAGCACGCAGTGGGTCTGCACAATCGGAGAGCACACCCTCGGTGCGCACAGTCAGTCAGCGCCCCATGTGCGGCGAGCTAGGCCACTCAGCACCAAACAAATCCTGACCCAGCACCTCGTCAATTTCCCGGAGACTCACCACAAACGGGTCACCTCCGAGAAGCAAGTACATACAATGACCCACAAATACACAATGGCCGGATAAGTATCCGCAGTACAGGAACAACAGATCGTGCGGACTTGCCGAGTAAGGCTCAACAGACACCACCGGCTACCCGGTTTCTGCGCACCAGCGCTCACAGCCAAGAGTACAACGCCTGTGGCGTAGTACTACATCTCCCCCATCGGAGACCGTGGCTTCCGCACCGGATGACGGCAGCAGCCCACGCCACATCGACTCGTGAGACAGGGTAACCTGAAAACCGTCGCAGATGGGGCGTCCGCCGAGATCCCCGTAGCCCAGGAGTGACGGCCAAGCCGCGGCGCACCCGCCCGGGCCAATGGCATCCAAAGCCGACGATGGGAGGGTCCGGACACAGGTGCCGCCTTTTCCCCAACCGATACGGCCCGCTGAGCCCGGCGCCGCCCTGGACCATCGTTGACTCTCAGAGCATACCCCCGTTTTTGTTCAGGTGCCCGTTCTACTGAACGCCCGCCCCTGCGGGGCTGTCCGTCACGGACCGCGTCAGAATTGCACCACGTGCGGTTCCATGTCAGGTAGAAGGAAGGCGACGACGACGATGATCGACCAAGGTTTTCCCAAATCGGGCAGCGTCGACGACGACACGACTCAGTCTCCGTCCCACGGTGCAGGGCAGACTTGTCGAGTTTGTCGACGACCGTCATGGGCGACGCCCCCCGTCCCCTTCTCAACGTAGCCGACCGTCACGGCTTTGCCTCTCCAAGCACGCATCGCACCGAGCCGTACGGCATCCTCGAGGGCGGTGCGCTGTCAGCCAATTAGAGTCCGCCCCAAAGAAACGGCATTTTGGCATGCGTGCCGGTCGTGCCAGTTCCGTCGGCTTGATCTCTGGTCGGGGGAAGAGGACGGCGACGCCGATGTCCGCCAGTCACGCCGTTGAATCCGATCGCGTCGACGACGCCCTTGATCGGTCGCCGTCAGCGACTCCGTCGTCGATGCCGCCGACGTCCCGCCGCCGTCGTCGACGACCATCCGTCCTCAAGGATGCCCCGCGTTGCCAAAGAGCGACAACCCCTCTCAGGGGCGTCACCCGGCGCTGCGCCTCTGCCCGCGCGGTCGTCGCCATGACACGAAGACAAACAGGCCGCGTGCGCCGACTCCCGGCACGGGCGTCGCCGCTCCGCCTTCTCAACAAGGCCGACCGTGGCGGCTCCGTCGCCCCACCACGCATCGCTGCGATCCGGCACTCCCACCTCCGGGGCAGAGTGCTGGTCACCAATCAGAACCCCGCCCCAGAAAGGCGTTTCGTACGCATGCATGCCGGCGGGGACGGTTCCGTCGGCCCAATCTCTGATCGGGGGAAGAGGACAGCAGCGCCGATGTCCGCCCGTCGCGCAGCCGAATCCGATCGCGTCGGCGACGCCCTTGATCGGTCGCCGTCAGCGACTCAGTCGTCGATGCCGCCGACGTCCCGCCGCCGTCGTCGACGACCATCCGTCGTCAAGGATGCCCCGCGTGGCCAACGAGCGACAACACCTCTCAGGGGCGTCACCCGGCGCCGCGCCTCTGCCCGCGCGGTCGTCTCCACGACACGGGGACGAACAGGCCGCGTTCGCCGACGCCCGGCGCGGGCGCCGCCCCTCATGTGTCTTGGGCAAGGGGACGACCACGCCGATGACCGCCTGCTACGGCTGCGGATCCGACTTCGGCGGTGCCGCCGGTGACCACGTGCCGTCGTCGCAGTCGGTATTGCAATTCTTGATGGCTCGTCGTTGTTCTCGCAGCAGCCCTCCTTGTGTCTTGCGCTCGCCTCTGTTCCTCTCTCTCTCCCGTTGCGCGATATTAGTCGCTTCTTTTCTGGCCCGGTCCTTGTCGCACCTTCGTAGTACTGTCTGCCGGAGTACCCCGCGTGGGGCCGGATGTTCTCCGGGAACCTTGACACGGCGTCATCACCGGGACCGTGGGCGGCTCTGCCATCGCGCTTCTTTGATTACTCTCAAGCGAGTTGGGGGCGACCCAGTGTGGTGCCCCATGGAAGCCGCAGCCTACGACTTGGAATGGCCGGTCAGGGATCTGGCAACACAATTATTCGGTTCGGACGGCCTGTCAAACGGCAAAGACAACGAGAACCAAGCTCACACGGCCAAGTCCCAGGCTTGTGTATCACTGTAATGATGCAATTTCACGAATTCAGGAGGGTCCTCGCCCCTGGTGCACTCAGGTGAGATCGCTGTCCGCACAGAATGGTGAGGACAGCAGCAGACCGGCCTCCGCCGTCTATCATAACAATCTTGCAAGCAAATTCGGCCGGTGCCGCACTGCGGTGACAGTATCAGAGACATTCTGAAGCTGACCGTGTTTCTGCTCTGCGGCGAGGTGATTTCAGGCGATTCTCATTGGACAAGAGCCATGTCCGCTTTGTTCTGCTCGTGTACCCTTGTGTTTCCAGCAATCTGATTGATTGGCGGTGGCCTCTTCTCTCATAAATGCCCCCAGAGCACTTAAAGGGGCGAAAGAGACTCCAACCGCCACAACCAGCAGTCGCGAACGGCACTCTTGGTGGTCGGCGGCCATCCCCCGCCCCCGCGGCCCGCACATTGGCCCGGACTCTGGTCTCTGCCTGTGCGGCGGCGGTCGCGTTGGCGGTGGCTGTGGCTTCGGAGGGGACAACGGCAGCTAGAGGCGCGGGTGGAGAGAGGGAGGCCGAGGGGCAATGGGGGCGGCCGCTGTGGGTCGCGACCGAGAAGGCGATCACGGCGGCGTCCGCTGGCGCCGCCGAGAAGACGGCCGTGTCGAAGGCCGCCTCGGGGACGGTAGCCGCGGCGGATCGGCGGCGGCGGGGCGGAAAACGTGGCGGCGGCAGGTTGCACCGGTGACGGCCGCGGTCAGGCC
>Ga0114957_1002805_pt1 | contig 16197 bp, 18 predicted proteins | sample BantaG_FD_87175 | JGI IMG/M metagenome (GOLD analysis project Ga0114957, IMG submission 87175) | Marine algal microbial communities from Bantry Bay, Ireland - BantryBay_4 metaG | ecosystem: Host-associated > Algae > Red algae > Unclassified | place: Bantry Bay, Ireland | collected 2014-11-21 | reverse complement strand
TATATGGAATCTCCTTTACCAATTTTTGAACTCGACTTAAATCTTCTTCTTTCAATTTATCAATATCCAAAATCACAAAGGGATAATACTCCTTTAAATTAGTCATCGTTCGACCACCTTCGAACCGTCCAGAAATCGTAAAAGCGTGCAACTGTTTCTTTGTTTCGTTTGCTATCTTTTGGTCACCTCGTTGCACCGCTCTACGCACGGCGAGGACTTCCTCTCGATAGACTCCTTGTTGAATCGCTTTCAAAATTTCTGGCAAAGTTCGACTGCCGATAACCTGACTGAAATTTCTAAAAATGGTTATCTGTTTCATTGGTTTTAATATTTAATTCGAGCTCGTAATGGAAATGAAATACTTGCTATGTTCACATGAGTCTTTGGATCAAAAGACATCAAACAGAGATGTTGAAGATCTCCTCCTTCTCTCGAAAGTCTTTTTGTTCCTAGCTTTTTTTCAAAATATCGATAAGCTCTTCTAAATACTTTTGAATGAGATTCTATCCCTTCTTCTGATTTTAGAATAAAACAAATCCCATGACCTATCGTGTTTTTAAAGCAGGCAAATACATAAGGGCATCTCACCAAAAAAGACTTGGCGTTTTCGTATTCTCTAGGGTGTAGATATTTTATTTCAAAAAATAAATAACCCGAGTAGTTGATTATTTCTAATTGGCGATTCTCTATTTTAAAATTTCCAGCAATCGAAAATTTTGGAATCATCCTACGTTGAGAATCAATTAAGCTGTCTAATTCTCGAAGGTGCATATCTCGAAATCGCTCTATCATATCTTCATATTTTCCACGTTTGATTTGGCTGATAAAAGTGATGAGTGGTAAGACGGAAACGACTCTTTTTGGATATCCGAATAAAGTGACTATTGACATAAGTATGTTTGTTTAAATTGTGAAAAAAACTCCCCTTTAGGGGTTGGGGGTACATACCTCTCCCAGACCTCTGATCGTCAGAAGTCAATTAGCTTTTAAAAATGTAATTAGTCTGTTATGAAAATTTCCTTTTCAGGAAGGAGTTGATTAGAATCTTAGTTCTCCTAACTTTTTTGAAATAGCAAAAGGTTGCTTGTGATGGTCTTCTAAAAATTTCTCAATGTCAGAAAGTCGGTAATAGATTTTTTTTCCTTCTTGACTAAAACCAATTTTTCCTTCATCTCTCCAGGTTTGAGCGGTACGAAATGAGATGCCCATCAACTTTGTAAATTGTTTGTTATCTACAAACGCTTCGTTCGGTACGGTAATCTTTTTGACGTGTGTTTTGATTTCCTTCAAATCAGTCTGAAGTGCATCATAATGTTCTTTACTTAAAATAACTGCTTCCATAAAATTAATTTTTGAATGTCAATAAATAAATTTCTCAGAAGCAAAGTAAAGGTGTTTTTTTATTCTTTTTAGTCCCTAAATGGTACCCGGGTACCATTTTTATTTTTCCCAAAAAGTCCCCTAATTTTTTCTCGAAAAACCTACCTATTATGGCTCTTTACAGAAAGTCCCCTTTCTGTTTAGGGACTTTTCAAGAAACTAATGGGGACTTTTTTTATTCCTCTTGGGGACTTTTAGGAGAACTATTAATGATTCCTTCAACATCTATCCTTTTATGACCTTTCGGTCGCTTATCATAGCGAGTTGGTTTTAGTATAGTTCTAATTGTTGATACTGAAAAACGAGTCCCATCCTTTTTACAAAAAGTATCTTTTATAATTTGAACAAGTTTTTCATTGCTAATTTCCAACAAAGGATTTCCATTACTAGCTTTAATATGTAAGCATTGAAAAAACAAATCGACCAACTGATTGATTTGACCATTCCAAACCGCATTAGATTGAACAGATTCATTTCCATCTATCTCTACTAATTTTTTTAGATAATGTAGTTCTAATTCTATTTGAACATCAAAGTCAACTCCATCTTCTTTGTCATAGTTATATTGATTTTGCAAATAGTCAGTTTCCATCCGAAGTAAATAAATTTTTTTCTCTCGATAAGTTTTCAATTTATCCAGTTCGATTTTTACCAAATCAATTCGATAAGGATTGTCCTCTTCAAAATCATCTTCTCGATAAAAGCTAGGCACTTGTTGGTATTCTGTCCTTTTATCATTAACCAAATTCATAGCAGTATTTAACTTTTTACCCAAATTAATTTCAATCAAAAAGTCAACATTATATTCCAATAACATATACAATGAAGTCAACCACGAACAGGGTCGTTTCACAATCTCACATTGGAAATTTAAAAATCGAGTAAGCAGTACTGAATTCAAATTCAATACTTGCTCCAATAGTAATTTACCATAAAGTTGATGGTCAAAATTATCTTGCTGTTCTTTTGATTGTTTAAATCCTTGAGAGTAAATTTCAAATAATTCAACTTTCACATTTTTGGGATGAGAGATTGGATGTTCTTGAAATTCTACCCATTGAATCCTTTTCAATGGTAATTGCATTTCCTTTCTTGTTTTAGTAATCCGAAAATATTAGTCTTCTAATATCTCATAGTGTTTTATCGTAATATGTATAAATAAGAAAAGCCCACATTTTTACGTGCGAGCTTTGTTTCGTAGGAGTTTTTTTTTGGTGTGATTTAGTTGAGTAGACAATATAGGAAAGAAACATTATTAAAACAAATTGTTTCAATTTAATCATGACAATTTATTCCCTTTAATAGATAATTACCACTTTAAGGGTAGAAGATGATGCTATAAATTTTGTAATATAAGATTGAAAAGAATGGATTGAAATGATTGAAAAAGAGTATGTACCTCACCCCTTCGTTGAATCTAAAAGAAATGGAAAGAATAGTAGTGATATTTTAAAATGTTGTACCTATGTTGTACCATAAAATAAAAAACCGCTGTAATCTGTTGATTATCAGCGATTTAACCTAGTGGTTTGTACCCGAGGCGGGACTTTGTAACCATAATAATTATACTTTTAAATTTATTTAAACAACTGACTATCAATTAAATACAAAATTATAAATATAATATAAGGTAAAATAAAGCTAAATAATCATCAAATTGTTTAACCAATGTTTTACCATTTACATCTTTTTGCGTATATTTGTATTAATCAAAAATACGAGAAAACATGGCAACAGTAAAACTCATTCTCCGCACCGAGAGAACCAATAAATCTGGTGAAGCTCCTCTTTATATCCGCATGATTAAAGATAGAAAACCTCAATACATTTCATTAAATTTTCGACTCCCTCCTTCCTCTTGGAATCAAGATGAGCAGAAAATCAAAAGTTCTTACCCACAGTCAACCCGACTTAACGCATGGTTGAAAAAACAAGTTTCTGATGTGCTTGGTACCTATGTAGAATTGCATACACAAAATGTCAATGTTCGAACTAAAGACATTAAAGCATCAATTCTTGGAACTGCTTCTCCAAAATTCTTGGAGTACGGATATAATTTTATTGAGAGAAAATTTCAAAGTAAAGGCAAAACGAGAACCTTTAAAAGATTCCGTTCGGCTCTCAATAAACTTAAAGACCATCTAGATGGAAAGCATTTTACATTGGAAGATATGACAACTTCTTTTTTGAAAAATTATGAATATTTTTTAATCAAAAAACATGGCAATAAAGAAAATACAATTCATACCGATTTGAAATCTTTTAGAAGAATCCTAAATGAAGCTGTTGATGATGAATTACTCCCATTTGAAAAAAATCCTTTTAACCGATATAAATTAAAATGGGAAAAAACTACAAAAGTCTATTTGACTGAAATGGAATTAAAAGCATTTGAAGAAGTCGAAGTCAATCCTAAACATATGATTTCTCTTCATAAGGACGTATTCGTTTTTGCTTGTTACTCAGGAGGCTTGAGAGTATCTGATATTTGTAGATTAAAATGGCTTCACTTCAATGGCACGCATATTTGTATTGATACCTACAAAACTAATAGCACCGTTTCAATTAAACTGCCAGAAAAAGCCCATGAAATAATCAATAAATATAAGAAGGAAGGACAAAAACCAAGTGACCATATTTTTCCGCTATTGGATTCGGAAAAAGATTATAAAAATCCTGACGAATTATCGGATGCTATTAATTCTAAAAATTCCTATGCTAATACCAATCTAATCAAGTTGGCTAAAAAGTCAGGTATCGAGAAAAAAATTAGCTTCCATACCAGTCGCCATACTTGGGCAACAAGAGCTTTGAGCAAAGGCATGAAAATTCATCATGTAAGTAAATTGTTAGGTCATGCTTCAGTTAGAACTACCGAAGTATATGCTAAAATCATTAATAAGGATTTGGATGATGCAATGGACGTTTTCAATAATTGATTTTCATAAATATTCTTTTTAAAGTGAATACTCTAGCAATGGAAAATAAGATTTTTGAAGTGAGGTATAGTTCCTTCACAATCCTAGACGACGATACGTGTAAACGATTCATCATGCCCTATTTTGCAGATATATTTGAAGTTGATACCGTAACCAATGTTGAAGTCAAAATTGGATTCTTGGAATTACGTTTAATGTTATTTGGTTCAGCTATGAACAATGGTTTTGGGATGGAATCTGTATTTGATATGGAAGAATATACTTTACGGATTGGAAAACAAATTGCAAATTTTGATAACGAAGAGGTTAATGACGACATTCTTGAATTCTACAAATATGACATTACTGAAAATGACATCTGTATTATTCAAAGTTTTGAAATTATTGAAAAATACAGAGGGAAAGGAATCGGTAAAAAAATAATAAGAGACCTATATATAAAGTTTGCAAATAGTTGCGGATTATTTGTGGTTCAAACTTTTCCAATACAATTTGAGTTCAATGATGGTGAATCTCTATCTGAATGGGAAAAACAATTAAATCTCAAAAAGCTAGACAAGGATTTTGAAAAATCCTTCTACAAACTCAAAGCCTTCTATCAAAATATCGGCTTCGACCACATCGACGGTTATCATGACTTAATGTTTTTAAATCCAGCCATCGTCAATAAGAAGCTAGGAATGTAAACGGGCTGAATCAGACACAATTTTAAAGAACCAATCGCACAATAGAATCGTAATTTCATGCTTCAACAAAAAGAATCATGAATAAAAGTCTGCTCGTAACAATAAACTTACAACAACAGAAAAAGCTACTTCAATCCACCACTTCCAAAAAGTACCAAGTCCTCATCCTCTTGATGCTAGACTGTGGACTCCGTGTTTCCGAAGTCATCCAATTAAAATGCAAACACGTTTTATTTGTTGAAAATAAAATCAAAATTATTGCAGCCAAAAAATCAAGAGAGATTCCACTTACCCATAGATTGCTAAAAGCATTAGCTGATTACTGGCAACAACTGAAAAATTCCAATCCTGATGATTACCTTTTTCCTGCAGGTAAAAATTCTAAAATCGCTCATATCGGTAGAAAGCAAATTTGGAAAATTATCAATCAACTTTCCAAAGGGACGGTCAATCCCACCATGCTGAGAAATACTTTTGCAAATCGAATTGTCCAGGAGAATGAATTATCTGTAGCTAAAGAGCTATTAGGCAATCCATCTTTGGAAGCTACCCAAAGGCATGTAGAGATAACTGAATCACAAAGAGAAACTGCTATCGAGTCCATCGAACAAACTGATTTTATCACTAAACTTTACCGTAAATATTTTCCCACTCAAACCATTCATATCATCCCTACCGAAATCGGTATCACTAATTTTCACATCGGTAGAAAAGAGGAAATGCAAAAACTTCATGACTGTGGAAAAAAGAAAATTAATCTCCTCATTACAGGTGAACAAGGAATAGGAAAAACTCATCTTCTTGATAATTACAACTATGGAAATCTAATTCGCATCGGTGACCTCTCCACTACTAAAAAAATGATTGCAGGACTCTTGCTACATCTTTTTGAAACGGACAAAGAATCCATCGCTAAAACACTCTACGAAAAGCAACTCAATAAAAATGAAATCGACACTTTGGTTTATAGAGAAACCATTAAGCGGATGACTGAACTCTTAATTCAAATTACTGAACAAGATGAATACACGTTACTCATTGATGATGTCACCCGTATTCCACCAACAGGAGTTTTGGCTTTGGAAAAATTGAAAAATCATTTCCACATCATTTGTGCAGCTCGTAGAATTCCTATGACAAAATCTTCCTTCCTAACCAACTTTGAACGCATCGAACTCAAAACGCTTTCTCGCTCTGAAAGCATCGAATTAATCAATCGAGTTTCACAACCTATTCTTCAAAAAATCGAAGACTACGAAACTTACAAAAATCACATCTTCGAAAACACTAATGGCAATCCATTATTTATCATTGAAATGATAGAGCGATATTCCAAAGAACCTGAAATTACTTTAGAAGTCATACGAGATTATCGCCACACATCTGCACTCAAAGAATTTGATTTTTCCTTGGTGCTTGTCATCATTCTTTCAAGCTTGATGGTGCTTCGATATATTAGTGGAGAGCTAGGTGATGACTCTGGGGCGATGCGATTATTTGGAGGAATCTTTTTGATGTTCGCTTTGTTCGCTAGAAATATATTTAGAGCAGGAGTAAGAAAATACGTTTAAGCTATGACTGCACCTAATCACATTATCGGTGGAATTGTTATCACAGGTTTGTTTGGTTCATTTCTGAATCTCAACATTTTAGCCAGTCCTATTTTTATTGCTTCAACAATTTTCGGCTCATTGATTCCTGATATCGATTATACTAAATCCATGATTGGAAAAGTGTTTCGACCAATTTCAAAATATTTGAATCGTAGATATGGACATCGAACTATCACGCATTCGCTACTCGCAATGTTTGGAAGTTTCTTGTTATTTGCAGTTATTGAATCTACTTTTTTTGACAGAACGACAACTTCTAAAATTTACTTACTTGGATATTTCAGTCATCTTGTTTTGGATATGATGACCGTTCAAGGTGTTCCATTATTCTATCCATTCCTTCGGAATCCTTGTGTCCTTCCTGGGAATCCCAATGCTCGTTTCAAAACTGGAAACCTTCATTCTGAAACAATGATTTTCTGTTTCTTCTTGTTGTCTTTAGTTTTTCTCCAACCACTTTTTGCAAATGGATTCTGGACTCAATACAATCGCTATTTTGGTACTCCCAAACATTTGGCAAGCGAATTTCATAAAAGTCCTGATGCACTCAATGTAAAATACATTATTAAAAGAGGAACTGAAATTATCAAAGGAGAAGGCATTTGTATTTCTGCAAGTGATGCAGGAATTGTATTGTTAGAAGGAAATGGATTTCATATTTTAAACAGAGAAAAATACACTATTCTTGAAGTTATACCTGAGCATATTGGTAAGCAACTTTTATTTGAGACACAATCTTTCTTTCAAATTTCGGTGGATAGTTTAAATATTTTGGTAAGGAAAAACCCTATTCAACTTCTGGAAGTAAATGCAAATCAAGATTTTGAATCCATACATAACAATATAGTTACAAAATCAAAAAAATCTAATTTCGAATATCCTACAAACCTATTTTTTCAAAAAACAGAGAATTCGATTGCCTTAACAACAGACGATTTAATCTTTTTTCAAAACCCAAAAATCCAGACTTTCCAATCGCAAATTAAATCATTGAAAAAGGAAGCTCAACAAAATCAACTTCTGATTTTGAAAAAAGAAAATGAATTGGAGTATTTAAAATTTCAGTTTACTACTGAAGAAATAATTCACAAGAAAGAAGCTATCTATCAGAAAATTAAAGCGCTAGAAAAAGTCAAAAATCCTAAAATCGATTCATCTAAAATAGAAGAATTAAAACTAAAAATCCGAGAACTAAAACAAGCAGATTTTGATAGTCATCAAAAGGAAAAGTCAAAAGTCAGCAGCGATAAAAGCCAAATTGTAAATCCAACTTTATCCTTTACCGGAACAGTTACTTTTGTTGTTCTAAAATGATAACTTCACCATAACTTATTGATTTACAGTCAAATGTATATTTTATAAAACCTCAACTCTCCGTAACTTTGACTTGCAAAAAATCGCAAATCTATGAGTTACTACAACCACTACAACTTAGATGAAATCGCAGAACAGATGAACTTCCAAGATGAAGTTTACCAAATGCAATTCACCGACTTACCCATTTTCATCCAAGACATTTCCCGTACTCATCTCAAGATTATTTTTGACGGACTCCCTCAAAATAAGAGTAAAATTCTCCAACAATTAGCATCCATATATTCCGTTGGTCGAACTCAATTTCGACAACCGAACGAGATTTCCATCTTTATGGAATTTCCCATTTACGATTTTTTCTATTTCCATAATAAAATTTTGGAAGCCATTGATAATGCTTCTAATCCTAATTATTCATTTTCTAAACCTGTTCAATGATGATTTTTGTGAAAGTGGAAAATGGAAAAAATTGAGTAGCAATTTTATTCATTTTCCACTTTCTAAAAAAACAAAAATCATTATTGAACTCAAACATGACTTACTTATGAAAAAAACAAATCCTCTTTTACCATCGCTTCAAACCAATTTCGTCAATGACGAAACGGGTGAATTAAAAATCAAATACCGAGAAGGTTTTCCTCGTCATTATCGTTTTGATGCAAGTCGAGGTCTCTTCAGTTTGAGTGAAAAAAATATCACTCAAAAGGGAGAACCACTTTCTTTTATTCCTATTTCCTATCGGATTTTTCAAGATGATATTTTAGGTTACGGTCTAAAGAAGTGGGTAGAGTTCTTTTTCCTTAATCAATTGGGTCACGTGTGCAGCTTGTTATTTCATGGCTATAGTGTGGAAAATTTAGAGAAAGGAACGCATGATTTATTTTATGATGAAGTCAATTTATCGGAAGTGATTCTGACGGTCACGCCTATTGAAAAAACGAAAAAAGAAGGCGAAGGAAAAGGCAGCAAATATTACATTGCAGAATTTACTTACGAAGTATTATCCAACGAAGATAGACTTGCGAATAAGTTGTTAGGTGAATCTTTGAAAGTATGGAGAGCCGATACTCTAACTGGAAATTCTACTGTCGAGTTGTCGGTAAATTATCATCCTCCTATTCAAATTATTGAAGAAGCAACTCATGGAGAAGAGATTCCAGAGCTTGGAGAAGTTGCACCCAAAACTTAATTATCGTCAATATGAAATTACTGTTGCTTTGCGCCTTTTTTGCCATAGAGGTTTGGCAATGTTTAAATGTTGGAATGGGTTTGAGGAAAATGGAAGATTGTACGAGGCGAAGAACCTCGACTTTAGCCGTAGCTAAAGGAGAGGTTCTTCAACGAAATACAAGCTTTTATTTTTCCAAAGACAACCAACAATTTAATCTTGGCAAAACTCTCGATTCCTTGCCGACTGAGTTCCAACTCATGTCGGCAATGGAATCTTTTTATCAACTACAACTCGAAAGTGAGTTAGCTGAATTCCAGACTACTCAAAAAAAGAAATGGCTAAAATATTTGCCAACTATCGGAGTGACATATACATTAGAAGGAAAACCTCGCCCAGCAGTTTCATGGTCATCTAACTTATTGTATGCAAACCAAAAAGACAAAGCGCAAGTCGTCGCAAAAAAACAATCCATTTACAAAAAGCATCAACTCACTTTAGAGAAAGAAAAGTTACGTTTAAAAAATCTACTTCGCCAACATCATTTTTTAGAACAAGATATTTCCATTCTCCAAGACTTGTTTAAATACGACCAGCAACTTTTTGAAATCAAAAAAGACCAGGCTTATAAAATCGAAATTCCACCTTCCGAATATTTGAAATCCGAACAAGCAATGAAGAAAAAAGAATACGATATTTTTCAAAAACAAAGAGAATTATTAGAACTCGAATTACAAATCCTAACCGTCGCTAAATATTTCTAAAATCCATTTTATGAAAAGAAAAATTAACTCCCTCCAAAGATACCGCACCTCTCACATCACTCCCCAAAAACTAAATTTGTTATGGTGGAAGCTTCATGAAATCCTTGAATCCGAAAGTCAAATCTGGCGACTCCCTCCCGATATTCTACAACTTTGTAAAAACCTAGACACCAATCAAAAATACCTTTCTCAAACGATTAACCAAGCTACGGGACTAAGTATCACTTCCTTTTTTCATTGCTATCGGATTGAAGCATTTCTCAAAAAAATCGCACAAGGTGAAGCTAAACTCAAAACAATCGAAGGCTTACTGACCGAAGTCGGTTTTCAAAATCGGTCATCATTTTACAAAGCGTTTCGCTCGACAGTTGGTACTCATCCCAAAGTATTAATGGCTCATATTTCTGTTGGGAAATAATCTAAGGTTGTTTCACTTTCTGCCCATACTATAACTTTTAGATAATCCTACATTACATTAGCGACATCAAAATACAGACTATGAGAAAACGGCTACATTTTATTTTTTTCCTTTCCATCATCATTTTCAGTTGCTCATTTTCCATTTCCGAACCTATCGAGCCATCACAGGAGCAAGCTCTTTGCCCACTCGATACTTGCACAAAAGTCATCATTGAATTTTCCCTCCAAGGTTATAATTACTACGCACCTTTCACTTGCTTCGAATGGACGGATTGGGGAACAGGTTTGGAAGTCAGTTGGACAGACGGCGGAAGTATATTGTTTTTCACTTTTCCAAATCATCGGATTTGTCAGTCCGAGTTTAGACTTTGCTATGAGGAGCAAACCGATTGCGAATGGCAACTGATTGAAGATTGTCCAAGAAATAATTCGTTGACTCTTAATTTAGATTCTATGCTTTTAGCACAAAGTACCCTTTACCTCGATGTCTTTCTTCAGGATAAATAACCCAAATTTTATGCGACTAAACGCCACTCAAAAGCTGATGCTATTGGTTTCTATTTTACTCTGCGGAATTTGTGTTTTCTTCTTTCCAAAAGAAAAGGTAACTGATGCATTTCCTTCCACAACTCTATCTATTTATAAAATTGATACCATTTCATTATTTCAAAAAACAGTAATTCCCAATCGTCTGTTTCATTTCATTTCCTATCTCAACCAAAAGGACATTTCGATTCATAATGAATATGAATTATTGCTCCTACTTTCTAATCCAAATGCTCGTCAGCAAATTACTTCACGATTAGGAATTGACTCCCATTTACTTTTACTCCATGCTGAACTGGCTGATTTAAAACAAATCGGAATGAGTGAACTTGATGCTCAAATGCTACATTTTAGCCAGCGTAATTATCAGAATCCTTTTACTGGTTCAACTATCAATCTTCGTGTTTTGGCGGAAGCTGATGCGGAAAGTATTTTGGAAGATATTGGTGGATGGAGGGCAGGGAATAAAAATTCTTTGGTGGAGAATTATCAGTTGAGTCTTGAAGAAATTGAGAATTGGGTAGCAGAAGCTGGAACAAGGAAATGGAGTTTCGTAAGTTTTTTTCCGTGAGAATTGATTTTTTGCTTGTATATAGATGTCGCCTTTTTTATGATATAAGAGGCGACATCTTTGTTTATTGGTCGTGCTTAGCAAATTTTAGTTCATGAACATTCTAAACATTTAAATTAATTTAATATTTTTGTAAATTTCCGAAACTGAAACATAAGAAATGACCAAAAAGCAGTTAAAAAATTTTATTGCTAAAGGAAACACAGAAGGCTTAATTATTAAATTGCTATCCTTTGAAAAAGTCCTAAACACAGAGGTTTTTAATCAAATTCTTCTTTTATCTAGTAGATTGAGAAATATTAAAATGGATAATGGAAAGGGTATAATTTCTCACGATGAGTTTCTAGTTGAGAAAAATAAAATCAATAATGGTCTTATAGAACTAGTTGACTTAATTGATTTTAGTAGTGAGTATAATATCTTATCAAAAGAAAATCAGTTCACGTCAATTAAAACAAGAATTGAACTTACCCTCCAAGACTGTTGGGAATTTTACTTTGGAATAGCTGATAGAGACATTAAATATGAATGGGAAGAAAAATTAAAAGAAGAATTAGACCACCTCACCTTAAAATGGGATAATCAAAAATTTCAAGTTGCAATAATCGCCTTGATGAAATCTGGTAAATCAACCCTGTTAAATGCTTTGATTGGTGAAGAATACCTTCCCTCTGCAACACTTGCAGAAACAATGAAAATTGTTCGGATAAGCCATAATCCGAAACTAATAGTAGGCACTTTATTTCAAGGAGATAAAAAAATAAAAGTAGGTGCAGATAAAATCAAAAAGTTTTTGAGAAAAGAGAATGAAAAGGCAAGAAAATTAGATTCAGAGCAGAATGATGAACTTAAATTAGAAGTTTGTCTTGATTCTTTAAAGCATAGAATTTTAAATGACTACAAATTTGACATTTTAGATACTCCTGGTGCAAATGAAGCTAGTATGGCATCATTAAAATCTCAATTAAAAATATTATTAAATTCCACAGATGTAATTATTTATGTTTTAGATTATACGAAACTTGCCTCAAATGATGAACAGCAAATTCTTGGTAACTTAAGGAAATGGAGGAAAGATTTGATTCATCATCAAGATAGAATATTCTTTGTTGTAAATAAAATTGACATTACAAATAGACACGACCGAGAAAGAAAACTCGAACCAGTTAAAGTAGCGAAATATGTAAGTGAACTCATTTCAAAAGAACTTCAAATTAAAATAAGTCCTCAAAAAATAATTCCTCTTTCTTCTGAGAAAGCATTGCTTGGAAGGCTAGTCCAAAGCAAAAAATCTAGTTTAGAACAATTGCAGGATTTTAAAATGAAGGCATTTGGAGAAGTCTATTCTGAAGTAGCAACTAACGATGAATGTATAAAGTTCGCTCCAAATTTCATAGAAAAGTCTGGACTACCAACACTCGAAAAGAAAATTTTGAATGTAATATATGAAAAGCGAGCATTCATTTTTTTTGGAAGTGTTATAGATGACTTAGAAAGATATTTTTCACAACTTTCGCGAAATTTAAGTATTGCAAAGGGAGCATTACAAACTAACAAAGTTGAAGTCGGCAAATTAAAAAGGAAAATAATTTCCATTAAAAAGGGAATTGATGTTTTTGATAAAAAAGAAGAATTTCAAATAAAGGCTCAAAACGAAATTGACAAAACATTTTCAGAATTCAAAAAAAAAGTTGAAGATGGCATTACGGCAGCGTTCTCTCTAGATGAGTCAGCTGTTAAATCGAATTTTTTTCCAAAATTTATTACGGATAAACTTCGAATCACTCGATATCATATCCAATCTAAAGACGAAATTGAGGTTCAAAATAATTTACTCCTCACCCATAAAGTAATATTTAATTATATAGCTAATGAATTTAACTTAGTCTGGAATGAAGTCATTGAGGAGGTATTTGATGAATACAATAATTTGAAAGAGGAAATCTCAAAAAAAATCACACCTATTGTTAGAAAGATAGAAAACGAGATAGAGGAAACTTTGTCAATTGATTTAAGACCTGCCAAGGTAAGTCCATTCAGACTTAATCATAGAGAATTTCAACAAAAATTGATTGATGATATTCAGTTCCTAGTAAAAGAAAGAAGGAAATTTAAAATACATCAGACAAAAATTGACATTAACCTATTTGGGTTCAATTTTCAAATTCCCTGGTTAAATATTTTCGAAAAGACTTTTTATGCTTCATCAAATGATTATGAAGATTTCCTTTTAGAAACTATAAATCCAATCATTGAGAACTCAAGTCAAATTGCAAAAAAAGCAATAGAAACAAACTATGTTAATATAATTGAAAGTGCTAAAGAGGAGTTAGAAAATTCAACTAATAAATATATTGATATAATGGAAACAGAAATTGCTAGAAAACAAAATGGAACTAATATATCTACAAGGATTAAAATATTAACTCAAGACTATAAGCGAGTTGAAGAAATTCTTGTCTCACTTGAAATGAAAAGAAATGAATTTTTGAAGGTTCTTCAATAATAATATGTTGTCACCTTTTCGAAGTAAAAAAGTGACGACATTCACCCATTCTCCGTCGCCTCCCTCCCCCCAGTACGAAAAAGTTTTTCAAAAAAATCCTAAAGAAATCTGACCTCCATTTTGCATTTCTTTTTCAAAATTCTTCATTTAAAAAAAATAGCACTATTTTTATGGATAAAACAAAGACACTTTGATTATAAGGTTTTTACATATCACACTTGCTGTTTTTCTATTTTTCAGTACGACTGGACTGCCTATCAATTCCCATTTCTGTACTGGAGAATATAAATACAGCGCATTATTTGTAGAACCCACCAATTGTTGTGCGATAGTTCAAGGGCATTATCCTTCGGAGGATTCTTGTCAAGATGAAGCCAATCAAACACCATGTTGTCAAAACAAAGCTAACTTTGTAAAATCTAATACTAATCAGCACCTCGCTGATGCTTCTGTGGTAGATTTTGAATTGCCCGTTATTCAAGCTGTCATTTCTTCTAACTTATCTAGCAATACAAATTATCAATGGCTCGACATTGATTACCTCAATTACAAACCCCCGTTAATTACGGAAGATATTGCCGTCTTATACCAAGTTTTTCGCTGTTAGAATTTCTCTTCCTTTTTTAACCTCTCGGCTGTCTGCCGCAGGGGCTATTCCTATTTATTTCTTTGCTTCATTTTCCTAATTGATTAACAATTATTGGAGAATGTATTATTAATAAAAATAAATTTTAATCATGAAAATTTTAATTCAAACTCTTGGATTTTGTCTTTTCCTATTTGCTGGTTGCTTCATAAGTTCTTGCGGAAATACGAATGCTACCAACGAAAATTCAACTACTGTGACCACTCCTCACGGAAACAATGCTGCCTACACTTCAGCATACGTTTGTCCTATGCATTGTAAGGATAGTGGAAGTGATAAAGCGGGAACTTGTCCCGTCTGCGGAATGGATTATGTAGAACTAACTACTCATACTAAGAATGGTCACAAGCACTAAAAAATATTCAATAACAATAACTCAAACCTATTTTTTCATTTTTTAAAATCAATTGATATGAAGAATTTATTTACACTTCTAGCTTTATGTTTCGCCTTCGGCTTATTTGCCCAAAATGACGTGACTGTCAAAATCAACCATAAATTTGGAGCGGATGATTTCGCTGCAAATACGACTACAGCATGTTATGATGGTTATGATGTCAAGGTTAAACGATTACAATATTACTTGAATGGATTTAATATCACTCATGATGGTGGAATGGTTACAGAAATTATTGGACACTATTTAATCGATGCAAAAAATGCGACTGAATTAAACTTGGGTTCTTATGATATTACAACTGTTGAGAATATCGAATTTTCTATCGGAGTTCATCCAGATAGAAATCATCTTGACCCTTCTACTTATCCTGCATCGCATGCACTCGCACCTAAAAATCCATCCATGCATTGGGGTTGGACAGCAGGTTATCGATTCATTGCTTTGGAAGGAAAAACTGGGGCAAATACAACTACAACTTATGAAATCCATGCGCTAGGTGACCAAAATTATAAAACGGTATCCATGCCAATTGATGGCAATTTAGACGGAACAGCTTTGACAATTACCATGGATGCAGACTATCTAGGAATGTTTAAAAACAATGATGTTTCAGGAGGCACAATTACTCATGGGGAAACTGGTGCATCGGTAATCTTATTGAATAATTTTGAAACAGAGGTTTTCTTTCCAGAGGGTGGGATTCCAGTCGCAACGATTGACCCAGCATTTGAGGGGAAATTCCAAATCCAACCGAACCCTTCTTTTGATAAAAACACGCAAGTGATTTTGAATTTGCCAACGGCGCAAAATTATCAATTAACCTTGACGGATTTGACTGGACGAGTTATTCAAAATCAAACTATTGCATCAGGAGAACAAACTGTAGAAATGAAAAGCAATCATTCAGGCATGTTCTTTATTCATCTTTGGAAAGATGGAGAGCCTGTGGCTTTTGAAAAATGGATTGTAAAATAATTAATTCCTATCGTTTAGCGCAGTTGAGTAATTCATTACTCAACTGCGCTTTATTTCTTTTTTATGAAAAAAATTATCTTCTTACTTGGTTCAGTTTTAATTCTTTTGATGGCTTGTCAAAAAGAAAATGAATTACCTGCGCCACCAGCAGAAGAAAAGATTTTGGTGATTCCCGAAGGATTTCCAGAACCTGTTTTCCCTTTAGATAATGAGTTTACCAAAGCTCGTTGGGAGTTAGGAAAAAAACTTTTTTACGACCCTATCCTTTC
>Ga0114957_1002803_pt1 | contig 16210 bp, 13 predicted proteins | sample BantaG_FD_87175 | JGI IMG/M metagenome (GOLD analysis project Ga0114957, IMG submission 87175) | Marine algal microbial communities from Bantry Bay, Ireland - BantryBay_4 metaG | ecosystem: Host-associated > Algae > Red algae > Unclassified | place: Bantry Bay, Ireland | collected 2014-11-21 | reverse complement strand
ATTACGTGGGTTTAAATGAAGTTATTTCTCAAGTGACATCGAGGAATAAAAATATCCCTGGAGGAGAACTTCTTATCGAGGGAGAAAATAGCCTCGTTCGAGTTGAGGGAAAAGTACGAAGCGTTGAAGAGTTAAAAAATGTTGTTATACGCTCTAACTTTTCAGGGAAAAAGATTTATCTTAAAGATGTTGCTGAAGTAGTCGATGGTAAAAATAAATTAGATGTAAAAGCGAGGTTTAACGGAGAAGAAGCAAGTTTACTCGTGGTGACAAAAAAAGCTGGGGCAGACACATTAGCTCTTGTTGATGACGTTGAAAAAGTCCTAAGGAGATACCGAAAAGATGCTGGAAGTAAATTTAAAATTAGTACATATAATAACGAAGCTAAGAAAGTTAAAAATAAGCTAGATATTTTAATTTCAAATGCAGTGACAGGACTTGTTCTTGTTGTCTTTTTTCTCTTGGTTTTCCTTCCGGGTGCGATCGGAATAGTTGCATCACTTTCTTTACCTCTAGCTGTTATGGCAACTCTTGGGCTCATGCCATCTTTTGGGATGAACCTAGATGCAATTACGATTCTTGCCCTTGTTATTGCACTTGGTATGTTGGTGGACAATAGTGTTGTGATTAGTGAGAATTTTACACGCTTAAAACTTGAGGGACAGTCGAGCTTAGACGCATCTCTTAATTCGGCAAAACAATTATTCTTACCTATCACTGCTACCGCTTTTACTACAATTTTTGCTTTTCTTCCGATGTTAATGACAAAAGGTATTATGGGCGAGTTTATTCGTTTTATACCAATCGTTGTTTCCTTAGCATTGTTACTAAGCCTGATTGAAAGCTTCTTTCTTTTACCAATGCGGCTAAACTTTGTGGGACGATTTGTAAAACCTGTTGATCAGTCGAAAAAGAAACCTTGGTTTGAGAGAATCATCTCATCTTTTGAGAAGTTGATGAAGCTTTGTGTTAAGTGGCGATACCTAATGATGTGCGGCTACCTCATATTGATGCTGGGCTCTTTTTTACTAATGTTTGTCTTTAATAAATTCATTTTATTCCCCGCTGACCAAACCGAAATTTATCTGGCAAGGACACAGTTGAAAATAGGAACAACTCTTAAAGAGAACGATCTTTTAATTCAAAAGCTATCAAGAAAAATTAAAAAGAAACTTGGTGATAAGGCTGAATTTCTAGTTGCGAGAGCTGGAATCTCTCAAGGAGGTGGCCCCAACGATCCGAAGGCAAGAGATGGTGATCATGTTGGTTTAGTGATTATCTATGTTTCAGAGGAAACTAAAATTAATACTCCATATACTGAAGTACTAAAAAAGTTAAGAACTATTGATACTAGTGACTTTAAAGAAGTGGAGTTTGAAGAAATGGTAAATGGTCCTCCGGTGGGAGGGGCTATAAATGCTACCTTTCGCTCAAATAACTCCAAAAGCTTGCATGAACTGCTTTCTAAAGTTAAAGGAGATCTTGAAAAGTTAAAAGGTATTACTAGCCTAGAAACTGATGAAGTTATTGGAGAGGATGAAGTTTTTGTTGATATTGATTATGCAAAGATTGATCAAATCAACCTCAATGTTCAAGACATAGGAAATATTATTAGAACAAGTTTAGCAGGCGGACCTATTAGCGACGTGACACTTAATAACAAAGATATCGACCTACATTTAAGGTTGAATGAAGAAAGTCGTGATGAGCTAAGTGATCTAAATACATTGAAGGTTATGGATAAACTCGGAAACCTCGTGCCTCTTTCTCGTTTTGCAACATTACGAAAAAGTAAGGGGAGTACTGTCATAAAACGCTTTGACTTTAAACGCTCAATAACTTTACTGGGGAGTGTCGACGATGTGAACCTTACTTCAATGACTGCAAATCAAAAGTTACGAGAATCATTTGAAAAACATTCTCCCGATCATCTGGACGTTAGTCTTATATTTGGGGGAGCGGAAGAAAGTACTAAAGAGTCGTTCGAGAGTCTTTTAATGGCACTAGTACTGGCATTAATTGCCATATATGCAATTATGGTTTTTCTATTCCGCTCATTTTTGCGACCTGCAATTATTATGTCTACAATCCCTCTGGGTTTAGTGGGATTTTCAATCGCATTCTATATTCATCAACGGCCAGTTAGCTTTTTGGCAATGATTGGTTTAATCGGACTTGCTGGAATTATTGTAAACTCAGGAATTGTTCTGATTAGCTTTATTGATGAAATGAGAAAAGAAGGTGAATTGGACCTTCATGTTATTTTAGCGAAGTCATCAGGTTTGCGCTTAAGGGCGGTTATTGTCACTTCTTTAACAACTATTAGTGGTTTACTACCTACTGCTTATGGAGTAGGCGGCAATGAGGCGATGTTGATCCCAATGACATTAGCGATGGCCTGGGGCTTAACGAGTGGAACAATATTAACACTTGTTTGGATCCCTTGCGCTTATGCAATTTTAGAAGATTGGTTGAATTTCTTTTACAAGTTTATCAATAGGTTTTTCAAAACTAACTTGGAAGTCTTTGGAAATGAGTAAAGCTACTAAGGATAAGATCTTAGAGGTTTCTCGTAAACTCTTTGCCTGTAAAGGTTTTGAGGGGACTTCAATGAGAGAGATTGCAAAAGAAGCAAGTGTTAACTTGGCAGCAATTAACTACCACTTTAAAAGCAAGCTAAAGCTGTATGAAGAGAACTTTATTCGCTCATATAATGAAATATCTTCACAGGTAGAGGCCCTTTCGAATAGGCATGATAAATTTGATGGTTTATGCCCTGAAGTGTTTGACCTTTTTTTAAGCATGAGCGATGAGTTAGCACTGAACTTTAAATCTTTTGTTTTAGATTCAGAGAGTTTCCAAGGTAACTTTGATGATATTAATGTAACTGGCCCCCCTGGAGGTGAATATTTTCTCGAAATAATGAAAAAACAATACCCTGCAGTTAGTGAGAATGAACTCTCTTGGGGGATAGAAGTACTTTTTTCGTATATGATTCATACCGCTTTAATCATGAAAGCTCCTTTTGTGAGGTCTAAGTTATTAAAACAAAAATTTTCAAAATCGAGTAAAAGTGAAGATTTGCGGAAGCTTATTGGTTTGCTTCGCTTTAAATTTGAACAGTAAAGCACCTAAGTACTTGAAACTATGAAGAGCCTAAGTTTTTGATTAATCCTAGCGGGATTATATTTTTCATGCTATTTTCCATCAAAATTTATTTACTGAGTAGGGGGCAGGTATATGAAAAGAGGGTTTTATTTATTTTTCTTAATAAGTATTTCATGTTTTGGACAAAACTGGGACATGGTTGAAAGTGCAGATCAGCACTCGATAGGGCTCACTTTAGGAGCGATGAAAAGATCACTTAGTCCGAATGCTTCTTCCATTGGGATTGGATTTCAAGGAGAAAGGTTCTCCACTTATCATGAGTACGGTAGTTACTACCCTTGGAATACTGGCTATATGTCCTACAAGGGTGAAGTGGGAATGATCTCCGAAGGAGTACTTGATGGTAAGAAATATCTTGATGTTGATCTCAATATAGAAGCAGGTACTTCATCACTCATTATTTTTCCTGTTACAGGTGCACTCCGGTTCATGAGTAACTCAGATATTACTGGATTTGAGGGAGGGTTTGGATGGTCTATAGGTGGAGCATCAAGTGATGGAAGAAATTTCTATTCTTCGATCATGATTGGTTTAGGGGGACAAACTAGAAATACATTCTTGGAAGGTGTGGCACCACTGGAAATTGAGTATGATACTTTTCGTCAGAAAGAAGGAACTCACATTAAGTCTCGAACACAAAAGAGTGCTGTGGAGTTGTTAAACTCTCATCCAGAAATGTTTGACCAGTATAAAAAAATAGAAGTAGTTAACTTGTTTGAAGCGTTGAAATCGACAGGAGGGTTTAGGGCAAACTTACAAACTACACTGATCCCAGTTAAAAGTGGGTTAGTCTCGATCGGAGGAAGATTAAGTTACTTATCATCCTCAGCGGGAGAATCAAAGATTGGTGATGAAGTTAGCATTATTCAGGGAGTTGAGTCTGAAATTATTGATGGAGTAACTATAACGAGAGATCAATACTTACATTCCGATGCACTTGTAAACGGATCGATCGATAATGACTTATCTTATAAAAAAATAGATCTATCCCTTAATCTTGCTTACCAGACAGCGAGAATGAGGATTTGGATTTCTCCCAACTATGTTGGTGAGAACTATAGCATTGTAACTCAAGCACTTAATTTAAAGTCAACAAGGGAAAGGTTTAGTTTTCAAGTTGGTGTTGGAATTAGAGGGTTTTACGAAAGATGAAAAAGGATTTAAAAATGAAAAGCTTAAAATTACTCGGACTTTACCTGTGTTTGTTCTCTTGTGTTTATCACAATGAAAGCATCTGTCGAAAATCAGTGAACCTTGATGAGTTTGTTGGCAAGGTTATTTCATTTGATGGTGATGTAGAAATTGATGAAAGTTCTCCTGCAGTTATTTCAAAGACTAAAGATGGCTCCTCTTATCAGTTAAGAGATAGTGAAGAAGTCATGGAGTTTAAGGTCTGTAGATTGAGAGGAAAAACTCAAACTTTAGAAGTCAAAGTTGAAGAATCTACTTACTTGGCTTTAAAAGTAGTTGTAGATAGAAAGAATAAAGAGATGAAGACCAGTTTTATTGATATTGACTCCAAAGACCTGGAGGAATCAAAAATAAATTATCAGATCGACGAAGTAGACTTTCTTAATACTAAACTCCCAGTTGGTTACTACCTTGAGGGAAAGATGAATAGAAAGTTTAAGAAACTTTTGAGAAATACTATTAAAGAGTCAAAAGACTTTGAGAGCGATGAAGCAACTATCAAGGTTATTGACTAATCTTCTTCTTATCCTCCTATGAGGGAAAGGCCACAATCAACATAAACAATCTCGCCTGTCACTCCTGATGATAGGTGAGAGCTTAAGTACAATGCACTCTTACCTACATCTTGGATATCTACACTCCTTTTTAACGGAGCTTTTTCTCCCGCTTCTTTAATCATCTCCCTTAATCCACTAACTCCTGAAGCAGCCAAGGTTTTTATCGGCCCAGCAGAGATGGCATTAACTCTAATACCTTTAGGGCCTAGATCGTAGGCAAGGTATCTCACACAGGCCTCTAATGTTGCTTTCGCTACACCCATGACGTTGTAACCCGGAATAACTTGAGTTGAACCGTGATAAGTCAGAGTTGTGATACTTGCGTCTTTAGAGAGAATCGGTGCTAACTCTCTAGCAACTTCAACTAGCGAGTAAGCAGAGATTTCAATAGTTTTAAGAAAGTTTTCCTTGGACGTGTTAATGAACTCATTTTTTAAGTCATCTTTGTCTGCAAAGGCGATAGAGTGAATAACGATATCAACCTCACTCCAATGTCTTAAAACTTCTTTGCTCATATTAGAGATATGTTCAGGGTTGCCAACATCAAGCTCAAAGTTAAAGCTTGCTCCAATTTCTTCACCTAGTGGGAGAACTCGTTTTTTTAAGGCTTCACCAAAGTAGCTTAAGCCTATCTCTGCTCCAGCATCCTTCAATTCTTTTGCGATGCCCCATGCGAGAGATCTGTTATTGGCCAGCCCTAGGATTAAAGCTTTTTTACCTTCTAGAAGTTTCATTAAGATCCTTTTTACACAGTGTTTCTGGTATTTTAGAATGGTTGGGATCGTTAATTCAAACAATAAAAGGAAATCCTTTGAAAAAACAGCTGGTACCTGAGTATTTAAAAAACTTAAAAGTTTATCAAGCTGGGAAACCAATTGATGAAGTTGCTCGAGAAAGAGGGCTTAGCAATATTAGCAAACTTGCAAGCAATGAAAATCCATTGGGTCCATCACCTTATGCGATTAGAGAAATGACTGGAAAGCTATGGGATCTACATCGCTATCCTGATATGCATGCTTACTCTTTGAAAATGAAACTATGTGAGATGTACAACCTGAAACCCCAAAACATTATCTTAGGAAATGGAAGTGAAGGGATTATGGCCTATATCGCCAGGGCCTTTATTCAACCAGGTGATGAAGTTGTGACAAGTGCTAATACTTTTACTGGTTTTATGATTTTAGCACGTGGAGTTGGAGCGAGCATTAAGGAAGCACCACTGACTGAAGACTACCGCTATAATGTAAAAAAGATAGCTGAACTCATTACAGAAAATACTAAAGCTGTATATATCGCAAATCCAAATAATCCGACAGGGACTTATATTACAAAGTCTGAGTTTGATGAACTAATGAAGTACGTACCTGAACATTGTATCGTTATTTTAGATGAAGCTTACTTTGAGTATGCAAACTTTACTCATGAAGACTATCCCGATTCAATGGATTATCGTTATGATAATGTGATTACTCTTAGAACTTTCTCAAAGGCTTATGGATTAAGTGGTATTAGGTGTGGTTATGGTTTTGCTCATGAACATTTAATTGAGAATTTAACAAAAGTGAAACTGCCATTTGAACCAAACTCTCTAGCGCAAACAGGAGCGCTTGGGGCTTTAGAAGACCAACCACACTTAAAAAGAACTCTTGAGTTAAACCTTCATCTTTATCAAAAAACTTTTTCCTATCTTTTGAGTAAAGGTTTCTCACCAATCAAATCAGTGACAAATTTCATCGCATTTTTAACAGGATCACAAGCCGCTAGTGATTATCTCTTCGATAAACTACTAGACTGTGGGGTTATTATCAGGCACTTGAAATCAAATGAAATGCCTGAGTATGTGAGAGTTTCGATTGGTACTGAGAAAGAAATGGATCATTTCTTTGAAGCCATGGATAAGGTTTTGCCTGCTTATAATGAAAAGTTTGGGAGAGTTTAAGTGAAAATTTGTACTTATAAGAGACAAACTGAATTGGGTCTTTTTAAACGAGTCGGTTTCTTTTTTAATGAAACAACAGTTGTGGATATTAATCTTCTTTGGAAGAGTGCATTTGAAGTTGATGGGCAATATGATGCTGCAGCGAAAGCACAACAATATGCTCCAAGCCAGCTTTCTAAAATTCTTAAGACAAAAGAGAACTCAATAGATTTTTTTAAGCAATCACAAGAGAAGTTTATTGAACTAACAAAAAAGGGAATTCTTCATACAGTTGATAAAGGATACTTCTCCTTTGACCTTGGAGATGATTCAAGCGTATCATTAGCGGCTCCTCTGGGTTCAATTAATTGCTATCGAGATTTTTATATTCATGAAAAACATGTGAAGAAAGGCTTTGAAAAAAGAGGCGAGGAAGTTCCTAAGGCTTGGTATGAAATGCCTGTCTATTATAAAGGACCAACGAGTGGTTTTATTGGACCCGATGATTTTATCTTATGGCCAAGTTATTCAAATAAACTCGATTATGAGCTGGAATTAGGTTGCATCTTGGGCAAAATGGGAAAAAATATTTCAGCAAAAAATGCACAAGAGCACATCTTTGGTTATACGGTTTTTAATGACGTATCAGCTCGTGATATACAGAAGAAAGAAATGTCTGTGAGGCTAGGTCCTTCGAAAGGAAAAGATTTTTGCTCTGTGATTGGGCCAGTTATTGTCACCGCGGATGAGTTTGGCTTTAAAGATCCTGATCTTTTAATGAGTGCTCGTATAAACGATGAGCAGTGGTCAGAAGGTCGAAGTAGCGATGGGAATTTTTCTTGGGCACAGATGATAGAGTTTGCTTCTCAAGATGAATGGTTAATGCCTACTGACTTCCTCGGAAGTGGAACAGTGGGAACGGGGTGCGGCTTAGAATTAGATCGCTGGATTAAGCAAGGTGATAAAATTGAGTTAGAAATTGAAAAAATTGGAATATTAAAAAATATAGTCGGTGTGAAAGAGAAAGGTTGAGGTAGGGAAATGGAAAACTTTAAAGCAAGTGGACTTTATACAAAGCAAGCTCATGTGAAAATTCCAGAAAGTCACTACGAAGAAGAGCATGGCCGAAATGGTTTTTTTGGAAGAGTGAGTCAGCTCTATCATCAAAATCCATTAACAAGTTGGATCGAAATCGATGGTGATTTAAAACCTCGAAACTTGCCAAGCCTTTTTAACTCAAAGGAAGTTGATGATTGTTTTCAAACATTACTTCGAAATAATGACACAGAAATTTCAATCGGAGTCTTTTCTAAGTGCACTGATAGTTTTTTTAGAAATGCAGACTTTGATGAAATGTTTTTTATTCACGAAGGTTCTGGAAATGTAGAGACAAGTTTTGGTCATATTCCTTTTGTAAAAGGTGATTATCTAGTTATTCCGAGGGGAACAACTTATAAGTTTTATCCTCAATCAAAAACTAAGTTCTTAAGAGTAGAATCTGCTAGTGAGTTTGAGCAACCCGACCGAGGAATGCTTGGTCCAAATGCTTTATATGATCAGACCGCAATATTTACTCCTGAAGCTGCTTATGGAAGCGAAAAGTCAGATGCTTACCCAATCAAGATTAAAAGAAACGGGAAAATTTCAAAGGTTGTTTATCCTTTTAACCCTTTAGATGTCTCTGGTTGGAAAGGGTCTTTATATCCATGGAAAATATCAATTTATGATTACTGTCCTGTCATGAGTCATCGTTATCATATCCCTCCTTCTGGGCACACGACTTTTGTTTGTAAGAACTTTGTGGTTTGTTCATTTGTGGCGAGACCACTTGAAAGTAGTGAGCACGGTGTACTTAAAGTTCCTTTTTATCACTCAAATATAGACTTTGATGAAGTCCTTTTTTATCACGAAGGCAACTTCTTTAGTCGAGACAATATCGAACCAGGCGCTTTTACTTTTCACCCGCAAGGCATTCATCATGGACCTCACCCGAAGGCTCTTGAAAAGTCAGATGGAAAAGAATTTACAGATGAGTTCGCTGTTATGATTGATACAAAAAACCCTTTGGAAGAAACAGAGTTTTTTAAAAAAAATGAGAATAAAGATTATTGGAAAAGTTGGATGTAATGAAAAGTTTTAATATTGCAGGGGAACTCAGAGAAAATTATAAGTTTTTAATCGGTTCTATTTTACCTAGACCAATCGCTGTTATATCAACATTGAACTTAGATGGAAGCAATAACTTAGCACCTTTCTCCTTTTTTACCGCAGTTTCAGCTACCCCGATGATTATTGGATTCTCCCCACTAATTAGAACGAGTACTGGTGAGAAGAAAGATACTGTAATCAATATTGAGCGTGAAAAAGAGTTTGTCGTAAATTTTGTCACCGAAAATAATATGCACCAAGTAAATGAAGCTTCTGCTGAACTCAAATATGGAGAGGATGAATTTAAGTTTGCAGGATTGAATACAATTGATTCACAAGTGGTAAAGGCCAAACGGTTAAAAGAATCACCAATTCATTTTGAATGTAAACTACGGGATATTCTTTCATACGGAGAGCACGTGGGTTCAGGGCGTTTTATTACGGGTGAAGTGCTGAAAGTACATGTAGATGAAGCACTTTTGGATGATGGACGAATTTCGACAGATTTATTCAAGGTAGTAGGCCGTGGAGCCGGGAATGATTGGATTAAAACCGATAATCGAGTTGAGTTTACTCGTAAAATGAAGGTCCAGTTACAGAAATAGCCTTAGTGCTTTTCTCAGGCGTCTCCTCTTAACAGGTCTCAATTTCAATAAAGTTTCAAAGCGATTACTCCGATCAGTTTAGCATGGGCATTGTTGTCGTCGACAAATCAAAAAAGAGAGTATTTCCTCTAGAGAAATCAAGAGTGTGGGTTTATTTACGCCTTGGAGTGATGAGGCTATTAGATGAAGAGCTAGACTCGCCTTGTGTTGGTGAATTTTTGCTTGAAAATGAACGAGTATATTTTAAATTTTGGGACGAACCCCAGGCAGTTAAAATAGATGGGCTTGTTGTTGATGACCCCGAATTTAATCAGAAAATTAAAGTAGATAGAGTCGTTCAAATAAAGTCACGTGTTTTTTTGATTGGTGACGCAAGTGAATTTGAAGAAAATGAGAAGCCTGCTTCAAAAGGCTTTGGATACAAAGTAAAAAAACTTTTAAATTTCTAGTTGTAAACTGATTTAAGGATTCAAAATGAAACTTTTTCTAACCTATGTATTGTGCGCGATTTTTCATCTTGAAACTTTTGCTCAGTCACCGGCTTTACCTTTAAATTCTAATCAAATAGATGCCGACTATTTAACATTAATGTCTCTTATCGAGACTCAGTACTCAGGTCTGAGTTTAAAAAGTAAATTCAAGCCACTTTCTTGGGAGCAAGTTAAGGAGATTTATAATAAGAAAATTGAAGAGGTGAAAAAGGTTGCTCCTGACAAGAGGAATGAAAGCTTCACAAGGACAATGACACAATTGGTAGCGGAGTTTAAAGATGCTCACTTTGGACTAAATGTCCTTCCAAGCGAGTTACCAGGATTGAGCTCTATTCAAACACTTGGGTTCATGGGAGTTCGGCACGGAGACGATTTTCTTGTCACTAATCTTAGTTTTCTTGCTCCAAAAAACCTAAGCATAAAAAAGGGAGATATCATTACGCATATTGAGCACCTTGGAGAAAATGGTCATGCAAAGATAACTTTAAAAGAATACTTTAATACATATTTAAAACCTTATGTAAGTTTAGGCAGTGATGAATCTACTTATAGTTATGCTATCAATATGATTTTCAATAGAACCTCCTTACTGGCTCCTGATGCTTCTGAACAGGGAAAAGAGGTTAATTTATATGTTGCTTCTGAGGGGGGAACACAGGTCAGGAAGCTCTCATGGGTAGAAGAGGATCATGCAAATTTAAAACTTAAAATGAAACTAGTTGATGGAAAGATGAGTCTTTATGATAAAGCAGGTAAAGAACTTTTTCTTAAGAATCATTTAGGACAAAATATTAACCTCGATGAGTTGTCTGGAACAGATGCTAAAGCTTTGAGAAATGATTTTAGGTTTAAACGCTTTGATTGGTCGCTCTTAAGTACAAGTAAGAGTAATCCCAGCCTAGAAGACAATCTTCAAAATATCTTGTCTGGCTTTAATCAGGTTAAACCAGAAAAAACATTTAAGACCAAAGTTATTGATATCGAAGGAGTTAAGGTCGGACATATAAAAATAGATACATTCCTACCTAAAAAAATTCAGGGTGCACCTCTAGGGATGATGGCAGCTGTAGAGAATCAGATACTTCAAGAGGTTTATGACTCCCTTGATGAATTCCACTCACAAGGAATTAGAAGAGTTGTCATTGATACAGCTGATAATATGGGTGGTCTTGTAAGTCTTACTGTTAAATTGGCCCAACTACTTTCAGAGGAAGAGCTCCCCTCAATGATGGTAAACTTTCCTACTACATCTGATAAATGGATTCAGCGTTTTGAAGCAGTGGCCAGGGAAGCAGAGCGAATGGCGGTTGAAACAGAAGCTCTTGAGAGGTGGAAAGATGTTATCGTCCCACAAGGGGAGGACGGACAAAAAGAAGCGAAGATCATTGCTGATGAATTAAAAGGTTCAGGAGCTCTTTTTAAAGAAGCTTATATGGATTTTGTAAATCGATATGTAGGTGACTTTAAAAAGAATAAAAAGCTTACAGAGAAAGTGCCTTTGAACATTTTATTTGATCCTTTGCTTAATGCTAAAAGTTACTTGAAGTACCCTAAGATTAAAGACTTCCAACTAGTAGTGACTACTAGTGAGTTAAATATGAGTGGAGGAGATATTTTTCCTGCGATTATGAAAATGAATAAAAAAGCTTTGTTGATTGGTGCACAAACTGTCGGAGCAGGTGGCTCAGTTGAAAGATATAGCCCATTACAAAATTCACGCATCCAAGTAAGTATGACAAACTCTTTAATTTACTATCCTGATAGCGCAGGAGGCGCAGCCATTGAAAATAATGGTGTGATGCCCGATATAAGAATTTCTCCCAAGGAGCTATCAAAGCAAAGAATTTCTGAAGTTAAGATGGAAAAGCTAGTATTTCAGTCTGCTTCACTTCTTGCAGGTGCAAATAGCGATGAATGGAGACAGTATATTGAGAACCCAAAACTTGCTTACAAAAAGTTTTGTAATTATGCTTTTATTAAAAAATAAGTTACTTCTCTAGTTCAAAGTTAAAGGTGAGGGTTTGTTCACTCGCAACATTACTTGATCCCTTTTTTGCTGGATGGTATTTAAATTTTGAGAGGGCCTTGAGAACCGATTGCTCAAGACGAATAAAGCCAGGTGAATTTATAATCCTCTTATTTGAAATAACTCCATTTTTATCAATTTTAACTTTAACTACAATTTGTCCTTCTTCCTCATTAAGTTTTGAAAGGTATGGATAGGAGGGTGCGGTGAGGCCACTCATTGGCTTGGCCTTTGTCATAACAGATGCTTTCTTGTCATTTTTTTTACTTGCTTGAGAAGACGCTTTAGAAGAATAACTAGTTCTCTTTTTTTGTTGCCCGTTACTTTTTTTCTCATGAGTAATAGAGTTGATTCTAATAGTCCTTTTATTGTCTTGTTGTGCTACTTGTTGTGTTGGGGTGAAAAAAATAGCGAGGTGCAGTAAAGATATAATAAAAAGGCAGAGACTAAAATGCATAATTGAAACCTGCGTAAAATGATCGCCTTCTCGTTTGGTAGTTTAGAGCTTCTTGGTAAGTTTTATCGAAAAGATTATGAATGTTAAAGTTTAAGTTAAGTTTAGGTTTCAATTGATAAGTAAAGTCAGTATGAGTAAGTAAATAGTAGTAAAGTTTAGTGCCTTCATATTCCTTCCGAGCGCCTTTGAATTGAAACTGAGGAGAAAAAGTTAATTTTTGAAATAGCATGGAAGCAAGTAAAGAAAGTTGGTGATATGGAATCCTAGCAAGCTGATTGTTATTTTCATCACGAGCGTGAGTGTAAGAGTAGTTTGTTTTAATCATATCTTTCTTAGAAAACTTATAGAGGTGAGAAAACTCTAATCCACGGTAAAGTGAGCGAGTTTGGTTGAAGTACCTCTGGTCAGTGAAGTTGTAGGAAATCTGTTCTTTGTACTGAGTAAGGTAAGTATTCAAGGTAACTTGGTGCCTTAAATTATTGACTTCAAGACCGATTTCGTATGTATTCACTTTTTCGGGCTCAAGGGAAATATTTCCGTAAATAGAGTGAAGTTGAAAAAGAGTAGGGGCATTGAATGATCTTGAAAATGATGATTTGAGTTTAATCTTACTGGAAAGAGGATGTGATAGAGAGGTTTTATAAGTTAAAGCACTTTTGAAATTTTTGTCATAAATAAACCTTGCTTCAGGAGTTATTAAGGTGTCTTTTATTTTCAGTGAGCTATGTATATATGGTGATACTCTATAGCTTTCCTCTGAGGTGAGAGCAGTGGAGGTTTCTAAGGACCCTGCTGTTAAGCTCATACTGAATAACCTGAACTCGAGACCAATAAGAGTTTGTAGTTTTTTTGTTTGGAAGCTTTTTCGTAAATCGAATTTGGTATTTCTCCCTTTAGAATATTGCTTGTAAGTACTAAGGTATCTTTGAATGTCATTGTGAAAAGTATGTATTGAGAAATAAGGCGTGAAGAAGTCAAATCCAAATAAATTTTGATAATAAGTATCTGTATCATCTTGTACCTTATCACCTAGTAGGTCACTATCTATATCAAACTTTCGATTTATTCCTAAGAATTTAAAAATAATTTTTGATTGCTCCCCAATGTCTTGATTGATTCTTAAATAACCTTGAAGTTGAGAGTAGGGATCTGTTTCGAGCTCTCCTTTTCCTGTAACTTGAGAGAGGGCATTGGAATGATTCAGATTTAAAGAGAGAAGGTATTGATCTTTTTTAAACAAGTTTATATTCGAGTATGCGTATTCACCACTACCGGATTGAAAAGACAGGCGATTTTTTTCTAAAGGGGCTAAGTTTAGAACTCCTGAAAGGCTATGGCTTCCATAAAGAGAGCTATGTGCTCCTGGAAAAAATTGAACCTTCCCTAGGCTTTGTGGGTGCAAGACTTGGAGCTGAAAGTCATCAGCTATACTTGATGGGTCTGAAAGCTCCATACCATCAAAGATAATTTTAGTACTTCCCGCTGGAAGACCGCGAGGTCTGAGAGTTGTCTGAGGCGCTTGATAGCTCTGAAGGCCAAGTGAAAAAAGCTCAGTGGATAATTCAGTTGAAAGTGAGTCTTCAAGGTCTCTTTGTTGGACGGAGATATCTAGCTCTTCACCTTGAGTGTAGATCTTTTGTGCTTTTATTGTAAAAACATCTTCTTGGGCTTGTACAAATAATGACACAAAAAGGATATAAACGGGCGTTAACTTCTTCACTGCCAAGCTTTATAGCCAAGTGCTGTTGAAGTGTCTAGAGAAAGGGAATTCAGTTATGCCTGATAAATACTAGTTAAACATCTAATTTTATAAGAAAAATGGCATCTAACATTAAACCACTGTGAAAAACTCCTTTAATATAGTTGGAGAGATTGTTTTTGGGAGAAAACTATGACCATCAGAAGACAAAAAGATGTTTCATTCAAGAAGTCACAAGTGCTCGATGAGTTCAGAAAACTTTCTCAAGAAGCTGAAGGCCGTGATGAGTATATTACAGATGCAGTTACTGAAGGATTTACAGTATTACTATTAGATAAAAATGTTGATGTTGGAAAAAGTCTAAGTTCAAAACTCAAAGGAGAGCTTAAAAATAGTAAAGTTTTTGTCTGTCAAAGTGAGTTTACTGCTTTGAAGGTTTTAAAAAGTAATCGAATAGATATAATTGTTTCAGAGGTAGAGTTACAAAACTATAGTGGTTATGACTTTGCACAATCAGTAAGGTTACTTATGCACCGAGAGTATCCTGTACTTTTTTACTCCTCAAACCCGGAGAGGGGAATTGATTTTTACTTTCACCAGTTAACGAACTCATGGTTTGTTGATGAGCATTTAGAAAAATTAAAATTGAGTTCTTTATTAAAAATAACTTATCAAAAGATGAAGGACGTTGCTTAAGTAATGTTTTTCATTTAACTCTTAATCGCTTAGACTCTTAGTCAATTATTGACTAGGAGTCCAAGTGATCAAGAAAGAATTAACACCATTTTCAATTTTCTTAGGAATTACCATTGGCGTCGTGATGACAATTGCTAATGTCTATCTAGGTCTTTATGCGGGAATGACTGTCTCGGCTTCAATCCCGGCCGCTGTGATATCCATGGCAATCTTAAGCTCGTTTGGAGTGAAATCAATCCTTGAAAATAATATTGTTCAAACGATGGCCAGTGCAGGAGAAAGTCTTGCGGCAGGAGTTATTTTTACTTTACCAGCTCTTGTTCTTGTCGGAGCATGGAGCGACTTTAAGTTTTGGGAAACAACGATGATTGCTATTTGTGGTGGATTATTGGGTGTTATTTTTATGATCCCACTTCGAAAAGCTTTGATTGAAGATGATGAAGAACTGATTTATCCCGAAGGTGTTGCTTGTGCCTCAGTATTAGAGGTTGGAGCGAATGAAGAGCAAGCTAAAGGCGGGCTTAAAACAATACTTCTTGGTCTTGGGATTGGAGGCATTTGTAAGTTTTTATCTAGTGGATTAAAAATTTTTACAGGAGGGTTTGAGGTTGCGACTAAAATGGGAGGTTCCGCTTTTTTCTTTGGGCTTGATATTTCCCCTGCTCTTTTAGCTGTTGGTTATATTGTAAATCTAAATGTTGCTCTATTAGTTTTTATTGGAGGTGTTATTGGTTGGGGGATTGGAATTCCTCTTTTAGGAACGCCTGATGATTTTCAAAATATAGAGAGTGCTCTTGATCTCAGTTGGGCACTTTGGTCCAAGGAAATTCGCTATATAGGCGTTGGAGCTATGATTGTGGGTGGACTTGCCTCAATTATCTCTGTCCGAAAAGGTGTGACGTCAGGGCTTACTGGTTTGGTGGATAATTATAAAGATGGAAGTAAGGGAAATTCTCAAGACCTTTCTTTTGGAATTATAGGTATGGTTTTCGCTGCCGTATTACTGTTGATGTTTTTTATATACAATCAAATGATTCACAGCTTTGGAATGACTCTCTTTACTGTGGTTATTATGGTTGTTGCGTCCTTTATTTTTGTGGCAGTTTCAAGTTACATTGTTGGACTGGTTGGAAGTTCAAACAATCCTGTATCAGGAATGACTATTTCTGCCTTGCTAGGAACAGCAGCACTTTTTCTCGTCTTTGGTCTCACTGGTCAGAATGCAATCCTTACCACTTTAGGTGTTGCCGCAGT
>Ga0114957_1002794_pt1 | contig 16273 bp, 13 predicted proteins | sample BantaG_FD_87175 | JGI IMG/M metagenome (GOLD analysis project Ga0114957, IMG submission 87175) | Marine algal microbial communities from Bantry Bay, Ireland - BantryBay_4 metaG | ecosystem: Host-associated > Algae > Red algae > Unclassified | place: Bantry Bay, Ireland | collected 2014-11-21 | reverse complement strand
TTAAGTAAGGAATTGCTTCATAGGGGCGGTTCATTGCTAAAAGACTTTTTGCCAAATTTATATAGAGCCAAATGTGCATCTCTAATTTATCCTCATAGGAGTCAAGTAATTTAAGACTTATCATTAGTGTTTGATACGCTTTTTGTGGTTGCTCCATATTAAGCCATACCGTTGCTATATTATTGTAACTTCTAACGAGTTTAATAGCAGGAATGTCTGCTTGCTTTTCTTTTATACTTATTGCTGCTTCATGATAATAAATGGCCTCCGTAAATCTACCTAGTCCTTCATTTATTAGACCTAGAACATTATATTCTATCGAGATACTTGGATCGGAGGCATCCACATTAGATTTTTTAATTTTCAGTGCTTCTTCAATGTTGGGTAAAGCTTTTTCAAATTCACCGGTAATGCAATAATTTGCTCCTTTGTTATAGTGAATTTCCCCTATTAATGGATCTTGTTTTCTAAGGTATTTCTGGGCTAAGTAAAGGGTACTATCAAGTAATATTGAAGACTCCTCATACTCTCCTAAATATCTATTTAGTCGGCCTACATGAAATAGTATTTTCATGTGGAAAAGTGTATCTGATTGACTGATTAGTGGATTATCCATCATGGCCTTATTAAAACTCGCTTGTAATGGTTTGAATAGCTGATTACTGTGTCCAAAAACAGCCAGTCGTTTATAATATGATGCTAGAGATCCTGATTTATCTCTTAATATTACTTGAAATCTGTCAGTCGGTAATACCAAATCATTGCCTGTAAGTTTCCTGTAGCTCTTCTCTATCTTCAATAACTGCAACTGTAAAGACAAGTATCGATCATAGCATGTTTGATTAAAATATAAATCTGCAGATTTTTCTAATTTGGCTTTTTGATAGTTTGGAGGAAAGCTAGATAGCTCTTGCAATAAATTATATGCCTCTGTGGTATCTATACATTGACTATAACTAGAAGTATGTAAGCAAATACTTAAAAGTATTATAACCAATATTCCAGAGAAGTCATTATTTAGCATAAATACAAGTTGCGATCTAAATAAAATTTATTTAATTGTTTACCTTTTAGTTTTATAAATACATACTGGTTGAATACGTTATCTAAAGAAAGCAAAGAAAAAATAAAAAATGGCAATAATGAACCAATTGGTAAATTGTTTCTTGCCCATTTCGATTTCTGTGTTGAACATTTGAGTAAGACACCTGCTTGTGATCAGACACTTGCAGAAGATGTCTTTATGGATGCGCTGCAAGTGATGAGAGATAAAGTTATATCAGAAGATTTTGAGCATGATAATTTGAGAGGATTTTTATTGGTAACCGCAAAAAACAAACTGCGTAACCGATTAAAAAGAGATCAAAGAACCGTTTCACTAGATGTAAATCAGGTAGACACTTATTTATACCATAAGAAAATAATGCAAAATGCAAATTCACTATTGTCTGAAGACCAAGAAAATCGAGTTGATTTAATTCTTGCGGCACGGAAGCAACTAGGTGAGGCATGTAGGAAGTTGCTTGAATGGCATTTTGATAAAGGGTATAAATTAAAGGACATGGTAGAAGTTTTAGCGTATACAAATTATGATTCGCTTAAGAGTAGTAAGTATAAATGTATCAAACAGTTAAAAATAAAAGTAGATCAGATGATGAAGCAGGAATTTAAAGAAAAGCGATCATGAAAGAACATGACTTAATTAGAAAATATCTCCACGGAGAACTATCTCTAAAAGAAGAACAAATTTTTAATGAACTTTTATCTTCTAATCCTCAATTTGCGGATGAGGTAGAATTGCAAAGCGTTTATTATGCGGATCGATCTTCTAATTTAAAGACTGAATTACAAGCTTTAAAGCCTAAAGTCGCAGAAACAAGGAGTACCTCTTTTAATAAAATTGCAGTGATTGCTGTTTTACTATGTCTTCTTTTAGTTTTAGGTTACTTGTTTCAAAATCAGAGATCAGAAAATAATATAAACTATGCAAATATTTATCTTGAGGAGACTCATCCAGCTCCTTCTGTTTTGATGAGCGGAAAAGACGGAGACGTTTTATGGATGGAATGTATTCAATTATATAATGATAAAAATTACAATCAAGCGATTGAATTCTTCGATAAGGCCATTGATCGAGGATTACATAAGCAACAATCAAAGCTTTATATAGGTCTTTCATTTCTTTATCAAACGCCTCCAAAATTAAAAAAGGCTATAAGTATTTTTCTAGAATTGATTACTTCTAAAAGTCTCTATTCGGAAGAGGCAAACTGGTATTTGGCTCTGGCCAAATTAGAGCAAAGCAAAAAAGATGAATGCTTAAAATTATTGGATGAGATTATTATTAAAAAATCATGGAATCATCAGAAAGCAAAAACATTAAAAGAATCATTACTCCAATAAATTATAGAGCAACTTCCTTTCTTTCCACTTGGCAAATAAAGTAGGACTATCCGTTTATTAATTCAATTTAAACAACTGCACCTGATCATTATTGTTACCGACAGCGATTGTATTTTTGTTGATCAATGCTAGATCTTTTACATCCTTATTTATAAAAAGACCACTTTCGGTAGCATCTAAGATTTTAAAATTTCCTTTTCCATCACCTAGAAAAGTGACACCTATACCCGCATCAAATCTTGTAGTCTCCACCTCGGTTCCGAACAGATTTCCACCTCCGACTATGTCTAGATTTCCATCTTTGTTTACGTCGATAATTACAAAATCATTGAGCGGTGATATCTGAGATATCATAGGAAAGGCCTTAAAAGTAAAGCTTCCTCCGTTATTTATAAAAATACCAGAATGTAGATCGGTTGCTTTTAAATTTTGAGCGGTTTCCAGATTATAAATTTGATCTAAAGAGGCTTTTGCAAATCCGTCGAATGTAGGGAACTTGTCTTTTACATCAGGAACTTGCTCTGAAGAACATTCCCTTCCTCTCATAGGTACCAGCTGATCATCAGAATAGTTTGCTAATACGATATCGTAGTTTCCGTTCTCATCAAAGTCATTGGCGTACAGCCAGAAAGGCTTTGCATCAGAAGCTTTATATTTATTGTTGAGCCCGATGTTACCCGCCACGTAATCCATATCACCATCACCATCTACATCTATCTGTTCTAGTCCAAACCAAAGTCCATACTTTGTACTGAGGTCACCCATGTTTTCTTTCTTAGTAAAAGAACCGGAATTATTTTCATAAATGGTTACTGCCATCCACTCACCACATAATACGAGATCCATATCTGCATCCCCATCATAATCCGAGAATAAAGCACGGGTAATCATACCTGCTGTATTGAGACCATTTGTTTGGTCATCTGGAGCAACACTAAAATTACCCTTATCATTTATTAGTAGATAGGAGAGAGGTGTTTTAGGATATTCTCCTGGAACTAGTTTTCCTCCTACAAAAATATCGATATCTCCATCGCCATCTATATCAGAGGCTGCGACTCCTTTTCCACTAGAAGTTATTTTAGGTAATTTTCCTTTGGTAAAATTTGCTTTACCATCATTTAGATAGAGTCTGTCTTGATACAAGTCAGATTCTTTTGGAAATTCATATCCACCGCTTACCACATAAAGATCGATATCTCCATCCCCATCTGCATCTAAAAAGATGCTTCCTGTATCTTCATGTTTTTTATCTGTATTAAAAACAGACTGATTATTTTTAGTAAATGAGCCGTCAGAGTTTTGTAATTGAATCGATGCCGCCGCATCCTTAGAGCCACCTATAAATAAATCATCAAGTCCATCACCATTTAAATCTCCTGAGGATAATGTCGGTCCGAATTCTGATTGCTTATAAGGAAGCAATACCTGAGTCAGATAATCATCATGATAATTCTCTTTATGAGCATGATTTATTTTTGTAGATACATCTGTAAATAATCCTTTCCCCTTTGTTGTAGGTGCTGAAGGAGAAGATTTTTTTATTTTATCCTGATCAAATGTCGTTACTCGATTGATAGAAATATCTGTATGGACACTCATATTATTATCAGGCCAGATGATTTCGATTTTATCAATTTTATCAATCTTACCTAATCCGAAGTGAAGAATCGTCTCTGACATAGATTCAAAGCCTCTAGAATGCAGAAGCTCTTGTTTCCATGTTTTTCCATTCGCGTAAAGCGTCACCTTACTATTTAAAACAGGTCGATGCGATGTGCTAGAGATTAAATTTATTCGAGCAAAATTATTACCTACATCTGCGGCATTATTTTTATAAATAAAAGCGGGTTTATTTACATTGTTTACCACAATATCGATATCTCCATCCATATCTAGATCAGCCATCGCAGCTCCATTAGAAAAACTTTCTTCGTCAAATCCCCACTTTTTAGAAACGTCTTTTAATTTAAGATTTCCATTATTATGGTAGGCATAATTAGTAAGAGGAACAGATGGAATCGCGTTAACTATTTCTAATAGATTATCCGTAATGTTACCAGACTTAACATCTGCTTTTAATTTTTCTGCCCAGTCATTATTACGTACATCTTTTTTTATACCATTAGTGATATAAATGTCTTGCCATCCATCATTATCTAAATCTCCAAACAGTAAACTCCAACTCCAATCTGTTTTAGCCATGCCGGACATAAAACCGATTTCTGAAAACTTGCCATTTCCCTGATTTAACTGTAAGGTATTATGCATATATTGGTAATGATGTCCATTTTCCACAGCGTTCCAAAAAGCCTTAGGTCTCATCGAAGGCATATTTGTTTTAGATCGATAGTGCGTTGCTCCTGCCATATCTAACGATGCAATATCTGGAAGTCCATCATTATTAAAATCAGAAATATCTGCTCCCATCGCAAAATTAGAGATGTGCTGGAAGTACTCCAGGGCTTTATCTGTAAAAGTCCCATCCTGATTATTAATATATAGATTGTCGGCAGCCAGAAAATCGGTAGAGACATATACATCGGGCCAGCCATCATCATTCAGATCCGCAATTACTAATCCTAAACCATATCTAAAGTTTTCTATGCCTGCCTCTTTAGAAACATCGGAAAAAGTATTGTCCCCATTGTTTCTAAATAATCTGTCACTATTACGCTCGTTCATAAACGGCGATTTCTTTGTACCTGATAGATTAATTTGTTCTTTCTGTCTTACCGATCTTACATTAGATGGTTGGTTCATTATATATAAATCGAGATCGCCATCTTTATCATAATCAAAAAAGGATGATTGCACGGTAAATCCGTCATTATCTACTCCATACTGACTCCCTTGTTCAGAGAAAGTTAGATTACCATTATTAATAAAAAGAAGATTTTTTTTGTCCCCTGGAGTTTCAGAAAATCCAAATTTAGAAATGTAAATATCTAGAAACCCGTCCTTATTTATATCCACTAAAGTAATCCCAGAAGATACGCTATTAGGATAAATATGAATCCCACTTTTACTAGAGATATCCTCAAATTGCATATTACCCTTGTTAATGTAAATGGCATCTTTTCCAAAAGACGAAGTCATTACAATATCCGGTAACCCATCATTATTAAGATCACCTGTAGCTACTCCTCCACCATTGTACATAGAGTCCCATAAAAAATGGTTTAATTGTTTAGATTCCTGTATAGTGTTTACAAAATATACACCGGAATCAGATGGATCTACTTTAGTAAATTTTATGTCACTAACAACTTGAGTTTCGTTAGTGGTGGTGTTATTTGTATCGTCATTGCATGAAAATGCTAAGAATAGAATAACGATTGGTAAAAAGAGTTTTTTGGATATTATCATTTGTACGTTCTAAGATTCATAACGGGAGCACAAAAATACTCAGATAGTGAAATTTACTGGCAGAATCCTAACGTAAATGAAATATATAAATTGCTGTTATATAATATCTTTTACCCTTTTATAAAGAAACAGGGCACAGTCGACGAATCGAAGTACCCTGCATAACCCCAAAAAACCAATTGAAAACAATTATCTTTTACTTTCTTTGTGAAAGCGTTTATTTTAAACCGTATTTCTTCTTTTGTGTTAAGAATGTATACGGTGGTCTTAACTTATTACAATAAGACGTACGTTTATACTAAAGTCACTAAGGGGTATCGAAAAAAACTCATTTTCATGGAACTTTTTATGAATTAATTCAGTTTGGCGAAAATTAAAAAAGCATTTATCTGTTCTTCCTGTGGTGCTCATTCATCAAAATGGGAAGGGAAATGTCATTCCTGTGGTGAATGGAACACACTTATAGAGGAGATAATATCTAAAGAGACAAAAGAAGAGGAGAAAAGGAGTGTATGGAAAGAGGAGAAAGAATTAAAGCCTCAAAAGTTATCGGAAATAGAATTTGCTGATACTCCTCGGATTATTCTAAATGATCAAGAACTAAACAGAGTATTAGGAGGTGGTATTGTAAGTGGCTCTCTTATATTACTAGGAGGACATCCCGGAATCGGTAAATCCACATTACTGCTCCAACTTGCCTTATCCATAAGAAAAAAATTACTTTACGTATCGGGTGAAGAGAGTGGCCAGCAAATAAAAATGCGAGCGGATCGTATCAGCGCTGAAAACAAAAACTGTTTTATTCTTACTGAGACCAATGTGATGAAGGTCCTACAACAAGCCAAAGCGGGAAAAGTAGATTTATTAGTAATCGATTCTATACAAACATTATCGAGTCCTTACTTAGATTCTACACCCGGTAGTATTTCTCAGGTTAGAGAATGTACAGGGGAGTTACAGCGGTTTGCAAAAGAAACCAAGATTCCTGTTTTCGTAATCGGACATATAACAAAAGACGGTCAGATAGCCGGACCTAAGTTACTAGAACATATGGTCGATGTGGTCTTACAGTTTGAGGGCGATCGTAATCACGCTTACAGAATAATACGTACGATTAAAAATCGTTTTGGCTCGACAGATGAGATAGGTATTTATGAAATGCAATCAACTGGTTTAAGAGAGGTCAGTAATCCTTCCGAGTTATTTTTATCTCAGTCAGAAGACTTGCTATCTGGGAGTAGCACAGCAGCAACTATCGAGGGTTTACGGCCGATGTTGATAGAAACGCAAGCATTAGTAAGTCCTTCCGTATATGGAACTCCACAACGGTCTGCGACAGGTTTTGACCTCAGAAGATTAAGTATGTTGCTGGCTGTTTTAGAAAAAAGATGTGGTTTACCCTTTGCTCAAAATGATGTTTTCTTAAATCTTGCAGGTGGTATAAAAGTGATGGATCCTAGTATAGATTTGGCCATCGTAACCTCTCTGATTTCATCGCTTCAAGATATTACGGTTGGAAAAAAAATATGTTTTGCGGGAGAAGTGGGTCTTTCTGGAGAGATACGAGCAGTAAATCGGGTGGAGTTACGAATACAAGAAGCAGACCGACTCGGTTTTGAACAGATATTTATATCTAAGTATAATGGAAAGGGTATCGATCAGTCTAAGTATGACATAGAGATCGTTACGCTCTCTAAAGTAGAAGATCTTCTAAGGAAAATATTTTCATGACTTACGTCGAATTAGAAAAGTTATCTTTTAAACATCCTATTGTTTTATATGATGGATATTGCTTTTTATGCGATCGTACCATTCAATATTTAATACAAAAAGATAAGCAGAAAAAACTAAGATATCACACCTTAGATGCCACTAAAGAGACGTTACTATCGGTAAAATTATTAAACAAGGGCCAAGTTTATGAGCAATCTGATGTAATGGTGATGGCAGCAAAACTTATTCCTAATTCAGGCTTTCTACTAGGCTTATTAAAATGGTTTCCAAAAGGGATCAGAGATCTAGGGTATCGCATAATCGCTCGTAATAGATATCGATTATTTGGTCGCTCTGATACCTGTATTCTTCCAAATAATGACGTTAAAAATCTTTTTTTAGACACTATTGATCCTGATGGGAAATAAAATACTTTCCTTTTTCGTCTTTATACTTCCCGTTACGCACTATTTTTGCACCTGATTTTATCGATGAATAAATACGCGGTTCTTTTTTATATCTTATTACTACCATTTACATTACTACATTCTCAAAAAGGATGGGAAGCTGGTGGGTGGCTAGGCACTACTTTTTATTTTGGTGATTTAAATAGTCGTCTTGATTTTACTAAGCCCGGTGTTGCAGGTGGATTAAACGGAAGGTATAATTTTAATACTCGTATCTGTGCAAAAGGATCTCTTAGTTATGGTAGAGTCTATGCATCCGATGAGGATTCTCCCAATAATTTTGAGCGAAATAGAAATCTAAGTTTTAAATCAGGTCTATTTGATTTTACCACTTCTATAGAGTTTAATTTCTTTGAATACATACATGGTAGCGAAGATTATTACTTTACACCTTACCTCATGACAGGGTTTTCTATTTTTAAATTTAACCCTAAAGCTGATTTAAATGGAGACACCTATAATTTAGCAGATTTTAATACAGAGCTTGTTGATTACGGAACCTTAAGTGGTGGATTAACAATCGGAGGTGGATATAAGTGGGATATTAATAAAGACTGGAGTTTTAATATCGAGGGAAGCTATAGGAGATTATTTACAGATTATTTAGATGATGTAAGTTCTGTTTTTCCTAATCCTACTCAGTTAAGTTCTCCCACAGCCATGGCTTTATCTGATCGTTCTCTAGTACCGGATTTAAGTGGAGAGGGAAGACAAAGAGGAAATTCTAAGGATAATGACTCTTATGTTTTTTTTGGAATCTCTATTATGAGATACTTTGGTAGATTAGAATGTCCTAAAATATCGCGTCCGGAATGATAGCACAGTATGAGCTCGTACTGCCTTCCTATCCTCGTGGATTTCATATTATCACAAGTCATATTTTAAATAAGGTCATTTTACCTGTTAACGGACTGATGCATGTCTTTATAAAACATACCTCAGCTGGAGTAACAATCAGTGAAAATGCAGATCCAGATGTGCTTATAGATTTTGAGGCTATTTTTAATAACTTGGTTCCTGAGAATTTACCTTTTCTCAAACATACGATTGAAGGTCCCGATGATATGCCAGCACATGTAAAAGCATCACTGGTGGGTAGTTCTGTTTCCATACCCATTTCTAATGGAAAGTTAAACTTAGGAACGTGGCAGGGAATTTATTTATGCGAATTTAGAAATCGAGGGGGTGCCCGTAACTTGGTGATTACGATTAATTCGTGATTTCATGGAAATATTCTATTAAATAGGCTAGTGGTGAAAAAAAGAAAGGAGATCTATATCCCCTTTCTTTATTGGAACCCTTTAATATTTTAACACCCTTGATGTTAAAACAATTGTAATGTATAACAGATAAGTCTATAACTATAGGTTTAAGTAAGTAACGGTCGTATTTTAAAACAAACGGTAAATTTTCACTTAAATCGGCTATTTATCGAGAAATCAATCTCTGGATCCGGGATAATATATCAGTTTTTTTAGTTGTTACATCCTTGAAAGTTTTCCCCCCTCTACGAGATGTTTGTAATTCTATACCGTTTTCTAAAATTATTTTTTGTTCTTTAGGAATGTAATTTTTTACGTGTTGTGTATTTACTAAGATACTTTTAGAGATTTGGGAAAAGTGATAAGATTCTATCAATTCGTTTTTATAGAATCCTATATTTTTAACGGTAGTAAACTTATCATTTTGTAAAATCACATTGGTTACGACACCATCTGCTTCTAGATATAATATTTCTTCTGCTGTTACTAACCTAAGAGCGCCCTGTGGTAATTGAAATCCTATTTTAGGATAAACGACTTCTTTATTATGATCTAGTAAGTCGAGTAATAGATTTAGTTTTTCGTTAGAGGTCGCTTCGTTTATTTTAGTGAAAGCACTTTTTATGGTAGATATAAGATTTTTAGAATCTATAGGTTTGTATAGAAAATCATGAGCTGAAAATTTTAAAGCCTTAATTACATAATCTGTTTCTTTTTCTCCAGTGATAAAGATAGATTGAAAATTCTTGTGACTAAATTCTTCTAATATTTCAAAACTGGTGCCAGACGGTAAATTTATATCTAGTAATAGCACGTCATAATCTTTGGCACTTAGTTTATTATTAGCTTCGGCAATAGAAAATGCCTGATCTATTAAAACATTTTCAAACTCTTTTTGAATAATATTTTTTAAAAGTTCTGATGTCGTCTTTATGTCCTCAACTATAAGAATATTCATGAATGCAGTTTTTTAGAAAACTCCAGTTCCACTTGAGTTCCCTTAGTTGTGTCTATAATGTTATATGCAATCTGATATCCTATTTTATTAAGAATATCTATTCGATCAAATACCAAATCGTTGCCTAAAGAACGGTGATAATATTTTTTATTCTTTTTTAAAGCTTCTGCTTTTTCTCTACCGATCCCATTATCATCGACTATGCATTTTATGACGTCATCAGACATTAAAAACCGAATTTTTAAAAGACCTTTCCCTTCTAGGTTAGACAGTCCGTGTTTGATTGCATTTTCCACAAATGGCTGAATAATCATAGGTGGGATCGTTTCTAAATCTGTATTTATATTAGGGCCGATGTCCATCTGAGTAGAAAATTTATTATCTAATTGCAGTTCTTCAAATCGAGTATATATTTCTAAAAGTTCTATTTCGTCAGTGAGTGTAGTTTCCTTAATGCCAGATACAATATTGTCACTAGAATAACTATCTAGGATTGAAGAGTCTAAAAACCTACGAATTAATTTTGAAAAAGCAATAAGATATTTATCAGCTTCTTCTATTTTGCCATTGAGCATTAGAGATTGGATAGAACCTAATACATTAAAAATAAAATGAGGATTCATTTGAGACTGTAATCCTTTTACTTTTAGATAATTATTTGTCAGTTCTTTTTCTTTATTCTTAATACTTAGTCTTCGATAGAAATAAAAATAAGCGAGACTCGCTACAAAAAACAAGAATAATCCGAGCAAAGCAAATTTGTAAAAATTAGGTTCTTTATGTAGTGGCAGATCTATGACAATTTTTGTATTATTCTCTGCTATCTCTACACCATTACTTTTTTGTCCTCTTAATAAAAACTGATATTCTCCAGACCCTAAATTCTGATAGCTCACTTTTTCATCATTTGTCCAGTCACTCCATTGATCATCATATCCCACTAGTTTGTATTGATACATTCGTTTAAGCGGTAATCCGGTACCCATCGATCCATAGTTGATTTGAAAGTTATTTTTTCCTTTTTCTATTAGGATGGCCTCTTTTGCAGAAGGGTCATAAGGCAACCATTGATCATTTATGGTTTTTATAAAAATATCAGAGAAGGGAGTCTCTAGTGATATTTTAGAAATATCAATTTTAGATAAATGAGTAGCCGATGGAATCCATAAATTATTTCCATCTAAATAAAAACCATTTTGTGCGATCTCTTCTCCTAAAAAGCCATTCTTATAATTAAATTCCTTGATAGTCATTTGGGCTCGATTCTCGTCTAAGTTTATAAAGTAAATTTCAGAATTGGTTCCTACAGCTAGAATTTTTCTAGATGGAATAAATTCAATATCTAATATTTGCTTATCAGAAAATACAGTAGAAAAAAAAGTTAGTGTATCTACATCGGGTGCTTTAAAAAAGAGTCCAGAACTTCCTCCGACCCAGAGTCTTTCGTTATGATCGTAAGCTATTGATGACGCAGAGGCTTTTATTCCAGATGGGAAAATATGATTCATATCGATAAATCTATTTTCCTCTTTATTATAAATTTTCAAACCTTTCCAATATCCACACCATTTTTCATAATCACTTTTTGGTTTTATTTCTACGATATATCCATGACCTATTTTGCTCGTATCATTTACAATATTATACGTTTTGGTTCTCTGATCAAAAGTTAAAATACTATTTAGACCACCACCATAAAACAATTTATCATCACTATCGTAATAACTCGTAAGTAGGGTGGGAATTTTATAACGATCATAATAATCCTTCCTTATCCCATCTTTTATCGTTGTAAATCCTCTTGCTCCTGGAAAGAAAAGGAAATCCTCACTTTTGCTAGAACCAAAGTACATGCTGAATCTTTGGTGATTAAAGGGAATGTATTTTTTAGTATGTTTCTCTAGATCCAATTCAAACAGACCTTCAGAAAAATGAGAAGTATATATTTTATCTTTTTGACGATGCATTGTCCAGACATCAGAACATAAATCTAAAGGATAGGTAGTAAAGTCGTGATTAAGAAATACAGCTAATCCATGTTCGTTAGATACGATGATATTTTGATCTCGATCTTCGACCACAAAAGTATGTGTAAGATTAGAAATAGCATATTCTTTAATCAGGGTGTCAGAGATCTTAAATAAAGAATTATTGTGGATCCACCATAAATCATGTGGTAGTGTATTTACGATTTTAATACAATCACTTCTATTTTTAGAACGGTCAATATTTACAGCCGCTTCAAAATCGTTCTTATGGTTTAGAATGCTAAAATGCTTTGGATTTACACTACTTTTAGTTGATTCTATAAAGCATAGGTCCGGGGTATTAGGACCCATATATAAATTATTTTTGGTCTCATAAACCTTAATCAATTCGCTGTTTTGTAATATTCTAACTCGACTTATTTTTTCAGTAGAATATTTATCAACTATATAAATGACACCCTTATCAATGCCGATATGAGACCATTTGGTTTCTAGATCTATGCTATCAAGAATAGCTCCATCCAGATTTAGACGTAGTAATTTCTCCTTATTATGGGCTATTAAGTATAATTCATCTTTATGAAATATGACTCGTTTTTTAAAGTTTGGATAGGTATCCGAATAAATAGTATCTAGAGAAGAACCATTATTTTTTATGAGTTGAGTTCCTGAATCAAAAATGATGGAATGACCTGCTGGTAAAACGATACTACCACGAGCAAAAGATTTACCATCTTTCGTTTTTTGCTCTGTTATAAATTCTCCATCGTAGTATGCAAGTCCTCCTTTAGTATTTATCCAGCAGATTCCTCTGCTATCTAGCGCAATATATTGCACCTGTATCTGAGGTATACCATCATGGGTAGTATATACCTTATCAGGCCTAGTCTGGCCATTACTTTTTTGAAAGAAAAAAGTAAATAAGATGATGATAAGTAGGTGTAAATATTTTCTCAAATAATAGTACACTAGAGTGAAAATAGACAATTAAGATAATAATGTGCATATTCGTGATTGTAAAATAACTCCATTGTGGCGTATGTTGTAGAAGGTATTTTATTTGGGCTTGGTTTGGCCATAATGCTCGGGCCTATATTTATTGCACTGACTCAGACGAGTTTAGAAAAAGGGACACTAGCCGGACTTTTAGTCGGACTGGGTATTTGGATAAGTGATGTAATTATAATTCTTGCCGCTTTCTTTTTTATTAATTCCCTAAGTCCAGCCTTAGAAAGTCAGTCTTTTAAATTCTATTTGGGAATTTCAGGTGGTATTATGCTGATGATATTCGGAGTGGTGACTATGTTTTCTAAGTTTAATTTTAATTTAGAAAAGAAGAAACATTCGTATCGTAATCTAATCGGGTATTGGTTAAAAGGGTTTCTTGTTAACACAGTCAATCCTTTTACTTTTATCGTTTGGTTCACCTTGATTTCTTCTCATACAATCGGTAGAGGAACTTCAAATTCTGATACCACTGTACTATTAACAAGTGTAATGGTGACCATTGTGATTTCTAATTCTCTTTTAGTTTTTGCAGCTAAGGCAATTCGTAAATTCTTAAAAGAAGAATACCTAAGTGCCTTTACTAAGTTTTCAGGGGTTGGATTAATTATTTGCGGGATTTTCCTGATTTTCAGATCTGTCTAATTACTTAGACCAGACATTGTATTTGATAATACAATAGATTGCACGTACACCATCTTTCCAGCTGATTTTTTTACCTTCTGCATAAGTACGACCATAATAAGAAATACCGACCTCATAAATTCTAACGTCTTTTATTCTAGAAACCTTTGCGGTAACTTCCGGTTCAAAACCAAATCGATTTTCTTTTAAGGAAACGGATTTTATAATATCCGCTTTCCACATCTTATAACATGTTTCCATATCCGTCAGATTAAGATTTGTCATCGCATTAGACAAAAAGGTGAGCCATTTATTTCCGATGGAGTGCCAAAAAAATAAAATACGATGTGGCTTACCGCCAATGAATCGACTGCCATATACGACATCTGCAAAATCATCTAAAATCGGTTGTAATAGAATATTAAACTCATTAGGGTCATACTCTAAATCTGCATCCTGAATAACTACAAAATCACCAATTGCTTTTTCTATACCCGTATGTAGAGCAGCTCCTTTTCCTTTGTTTTCATCATGCTTATAATAGCTTAGTTCTACAGAAGGATTGGTCTTTTGAAAAGAAAGTATTTTTTCTTCTGTATCATCAGATGAACAATCGTTAACCACTACGAGTTCTTTATGTAGTCCTCTGATTAGTTCAACAGACACGACTTTATTTAAAATGTCTAATATAGTGGCACTCTCGTTATAAGCGGGAATGATAATAGATAGTTTTTTAGTACTTGTCAATGGAAGAAATTTTAAATTTGGACTCCAAAAATAAGAAAGTGATGGGTAGTATTTTTAATGAGCTCAAAGTTGTAAAAGTAATTAGAGAAACACATGATTCTAAGTCATTATATTTTGAAATAAGTCCTGAATTAACAGATTCCTATAATTATAAGGCGGGACAGTATTTAACACTTCAGTTTGATATAAATGGAACGGAGTATCGCCGGGCATATTCTATTTGTACTTCGCCCTTGTCTAATGAGATAGCCGTTACCGTAAAAAGGGTAGATAATGGAGTCGTTTCTAATCATATAAACGATCATATAGAGGAAGGAGATGTCATATCTGTGATGCCTCCTGAAGGCAAATTTGTAGTTAAACCAGATCATAATCATAAGAAAGATTATTACTTTTTTGCGGGAGGTAGTGGGATTACTCCAATGATGTCTATCATAAAAACAGTTTTAGAGGAAGAGCCTAAAAGTGCTTGTTACTTGCTGTATGGAAATAGGGATAAGGAGAGTATCATCTTTAAAGAGGAACTGGAGAATCTGGCATCTACTTATCAAGGACAATTTTTTATACGGCATATATTAAGTATTCCTAAAAAAGAAAGTGCAGGTGGTATAGGCGGATTGTTTGGAAAGAAAAAAACATTGTGGAAAGGATGGGCTGGATTTATGGATAAAATTAAAATCAATCAGTTTTTAGAAGAAAATCCAAGTAGGGGAGACGAACAAAAATATCTGATCTGTGGTCCTGCTGTGATGATGGATCTGGTTAAAAGTAGTTTGGCGAGTTTAGCGATTTCAGAAAAACAAATTATGGTCGAGTACTTTTCTAGTCCTAAGGCTGATGCCGATGGAAAATCAGTAGCCGTATCTAATGGAGAGCATAAAGTAAAAGTGACCTTAGAGGGGATCGATCATAACATTGTAATTAACGATGATACTAATATTCTCGATGCCATGATTAATGAAGGGACTGAGCCGCCTTATTCTTGTACCAGTGGAGCATGCTCTACATGTATGGCAAAGGTGACTAAAGGGACGGTAGAAATGGATTCTTGCTTTGCTCTCGATGATGATGAAGTGGCAGATGGTTTTATTCTCACTTGTCAAGCGCATCCTACATCCGCTGAGGTAGAATTAACTTATGATGTTTAGTTCATATCTTGATTAGAATAGCGTGATTTGATATTTGCCGAACAATTATATTGATTAGTATTCAATTTGGGAAAATGTAATTCACTACGATATTTACCACTTCCATAACCTTTTCTTAATGCAAATTTTCTGTAAAAATCAAAAGTATAAGTCGTTCTAGGCGGAATTTTAAGTGACCATTTAGGATTGGACTCAATAGCAGGATCTGCAAATATTATTGTATCATTAGAATTAGGAGGGAAGATATAAATAGGTGTAATATAAGATCCTGGCCATTCTTTTATAAATAAAGTATCCTCTCCACTATTAGTAAAATCCCAACTAATTCCTTTGTTAAGAGAACAAGAAATTTTAAGATTTGGATATTGCTCTATGCTTGAAATAAATTCTTTTTTTGTTGCACAGGCATAGAATATAATCATAAACAGAAGTATAAAAAATAATTGATTTGTCATTTATAATCCTTTAAGTATTAATTCTAATATTACAGAATATCCATGGTTTGACATAATTGAATTTTTTTTCGAATTAAGATTTTATCTATAAAAGTGACACCTGAGGATATTCAATTCTTGTCCTTTTGTCTTGA
>Ga0114957_1002792_pt1 | contig 16277 bp, 17 predicted proteins | sample BantaG_FD_87175 | JGI IMG/M metagenome (GOLD analysis project Ga0114957, IMG submission 87175) | Marine algal microbial communities from Bantry Bay, Ireland - BantryBay_4 metaG | ecosystem: Host-associated > Algae > Red algae > Unclassified | place: Bantry Bay, Ireland | collected 2014-11-21 | reverse complement strand
TGGTTACGGTGGAAAATATGGCTATGGTTATGGCAAGTCCACGAAAAAATGGTGGAAATTCTAGATTACTGAAAATTATAAATCGTCTTTTCGATTAATGATGGTAGAACTTCACTGAGTTTTTTCCCTATTTTCATCTCTTTTAAATAGTTCAACTGGTGTATGTTGTGCACATCACTACCTACAAAGTCATATAAATTTTCCTCAAGTAATTTCAAGGCCATTTTTTGAACTTCTTTACCGTAAAACTCGCTCAGCGATAAGATATTCATTTGATAGAGCATCCCTTTCTTTTTGTACTTGATGTGTTTACCTAGCTTACCGTGCATGAAAACATACCGCTCTGGGTGTGCTAAAATCGAAAAAAAGCGTTCCTCTGTTATTTTTTTTAATGAAGAACTAAAATTTATGCTAGACTGTAAATAGGACATTTCTATCAGTAGGTAATTTTTCTTAATTGGCATTACGCTACCTTCTTCTAATATTGTTTCAAAATTCGCATCGATCATGTGTTCGGCGGCGGCTTCAATCTCAATATCAATTAACCCTTCCTGATCTACGATTTTTTTTAATAACGCTAGCGACTCGTTGATGGTGACTGGTGTATTAGGATAGTAATTGTGCATTATATGCGGAGTGGCAATAAAACGCTTCACCCCAAAATCGCCAAACCCCTTAATTAACTCAATCGAATCTTCGTGTGTTTTCGCGCCGTCATCGATCCCTGGCAGTATATGGTTGTGCATATCTACAAACCCATCCAGTAAATCAACTAAAAATCTTTTTTTATTAAATATGTGAAACATTCAGACTTAGATAAGCTGCGAAAATAAGACTTCTATGCTTAAATCGAATTTCAGTTTTGATATTTTGTTTTTGCAAGGGTTCTGATTTTGCCATTTTAGCAAAGTTTAACAACTTTCGTTGAATTATGAGTAGAACATGAGCAAAGGTGTCTTAAAAATTCACTATTTTTCATCAATTGAAGATTTAATACCTAATTACTCAATTACACTCAATCAAAGAACATAAACAGTAACACATGAAAAGAAGAGATTTTGTTCAACTATCAAGCATGGGAGCGGGGGCACTATTATTGCCTGGGATGGCGCTCGGAAATACTATAGCGACCGAAGCCCTTTTAGAACCGGGCATGGATGTTATGATTAAAAAGAAAATGGCAGACGTTGCCTTGAATACTGGAAAATCATTAGGTGCCACCTACGCCGATGCGAGAATAGGCAGGTATTTAAATCAGTATGTTTTTACTCGAGAAGATAAGGTTCAAAACGTGGTAAATACCGAGTCTTTTGGAATTGGTATTCGAGTAATCGCGAACGGTACTTGGGGTTTTGCTTCAACAAACGATGTTACCGAAGACGGAATTAAAAATGCAACACAACGCGCGGTTGCAATTGCGAAGGCAAATTCGAAGTTTCAGAAAGAGCCCGTGCAATTGGCTCCGGTTCAATCTCATGGCGAGGTAAGTTGGAAAACACCGATACAAAAAGACTTCAAAAATGTACCGGTCTCTGAAAAAGTAGACTTGTTGTTGACGGCTAACGCAGCGGCGATGAGCAATGGTGCGAATTTTGTCAATTCTGCCCTGTTTATGGTAAATGAACAAAAATATTTCGCTTCTACGGATGGGTCATACATTGATCAAGATATTCACCGTATTTGGCCCACTTTTGGGGTCACTGCTGTAGACCAAGCCGCAGGTAAGTTTAAGACGAGACAAGCAATGAGCGCCCCAATGGGTATGGGGTACGAATATATGGATGGTCTTGCTTCTGAAAAACTTGAAGGAGCGGCGGGACTTACCTTGTATCGTGGTAGTTATGATATGGTTGAGGATGCTACTGTAGCAGCCAAACAAGCAAAAGAAATGCTTACTGCAAAATCTGTAGACCCAGGAAAGTATGATTTGGTTTTAGAACCCAATCACTTAGGGTTAACTATACATGAATCGGTAGGTCACCCAACCGAATTAGACCGTGTGTTAGGGTATGAAGCGAACTATGCAGGAACGAGTTTTGCAACGATAGATAAATGGAAATCTGGTGACTTTAAGTACGGTAGCGATATCGTAAATATTGTTGCAGATAAAGTAACGCCCGGCTCGTTAGGCGCCGTTGGCTTTGATGATGAAGGGGTAAAATGCAAGCAATGGGATATTATAAGAAACGGAGTTCTTGTTAATTATCAGGCAATTCGCGATCAAGTAGGTATGTTGGGACAAAATGAGTCTCATGGTTGTTGTTACGCCCAAAGTTGGAACGATGTGCAGTTTCAACGCATGCCGAATATCTCTTTAGAGGCTGGAAAAGAAAAGTATTCTGTACAGGAAATGATTAAAGATGTTGAAAAAGGAATTTATATCGGCGGTCGAGGTTCTTATTCCATAGATCAACAACGGTACAACTTCCAATTTGGTGGAACCGTTTTTTATGAAATTAAGAACGGTGAAATAGTTGGTATGTTGAACGACGTCGCCTACCAATCCAACACGCAAGAGTTCTGGAATTCATGTGCCAAAATCTGTGATGATAGCGATTATCGTATGTTCGGTTCTTTCTTTGATGGAAAAGGTCAACCTTCCCAGATAAGCGCAGTATCCCATGGTAGTTCTACCACAAGATTTAACGATATCAATGTAATTAATACAGGTCGTACTATCTAAAAGCACGGTCAATAATAAAAAAATAACAATGGCAATATATACAGAAGCAGAAGCTAGAAAAATAATGGAAAAAGCGCTGAGCTTTTCCACCGCCGATAGTTGCGAAATCAATCTTAGCGGTTCTGAAAGTGGGAATATTCGATATGCAAGAAATTCAGTATCGACTGCAGGTCACCGATCTAACCAGACCTTAGTGGTGCAATCAAGTTATGGTAAACAATCAGGTACAGCAACAATAGATGAATTTGATGATGCTTCCCTCAAAAGAGTGGTAGAACGGGCTCAAGAGTTAGCGAAACTCTCTCCTGAGAATCCAGAGTTTATGGAACCATTGGGGCCACAGACGTACGAAAAGGCAGTAACTTATATTGATGCAACTGCCAAAATAACCCCGGAGTACAGAGCACAGGTTGCAAATAGCAGTATAAAACCAGCTGCTGCAAAAGATGTAACCGCCGCAGGCTTTCTTAGTGATTCGTCAGGATTTAATGCGATGGTCAATTCTAAGGGGCTTTTTGCATATAACAAGGCCACCAGTGCAGAATTTACGGTAACAATGCGCACCAACGACGGTACGGGATCGGGTTGGGTAACTCGTGATTTCAACGACATCCGTAAATTTGATGCTGCCGAAGCTTCTAAAGTGGCGATAGATAAAGCGGTAATGTCGAAGGAGGCAAAAGCAATCGAGCCAGGTAAGTACACGGTAATTCTGGAACCCTCGGCAGGTTTAGGCCTTTTAAACGGTCTCGGAAATTCTATAGATGCAAGGCAAGCAGATGAAGGCAGGAGTTTTATGTCAAAAGAAGGCGGTACGAAATTAGGGGATAAAATCGTTGATGAGCGCGTGAACTTGTGGTCTGATCCTTTACATCCTGAAGTACCCACGGCCACTTGGAATGGAGCAGGTCAACCTTTAAAGCAAACCAAGTGGATAGAAAATGGTGTTGTCAAGAATTTAGCTTACGATCGTTTTTGGGCGAAGGAAAAAGGAGTAGAGGCAATTCCTTATCCAAGCAATATAATTATGCAAGGTGGTGATGCCTCACTTGAAGATTTGATAAAAAGCACCAAAAAGGGAGTTCTGGTAACGCGCTTATGGTATATCAGATCGGTTGACCCGCAAACTTTGCTATATACGGGACTAACTAGAGATGGAACTTTTTATATTGAGAATGGCGCTATCAAGCATCCGGTCAAAAATTTTAGATTCAACGAAAGTCCTATAATTATGTTGAATAACTTAGAAACATTGGGAAAACAGGTAAGGGTAGATGGGAACCTAATTCCATATATGAAAATTAGAGACTTTACGTTTACCAGTCTATCCGATGCGGTGTAGATTTTAAGAATACTGATACTGGTTGTTTTGGCATGTTCCGAACAACCAGTTTTTTGTTAATATCCATTCAGTTGCACTTAAAGAGATAATGACGTTGAATAATGCATTTTTTTTTACACGATTACAATATGAGTCTGGCGATTGGGACGTAGACCAACGTATGCCATCGAACCTACTAAATTCACTAGTAGAATATACCACCCTTAATATTGATAAAACAGAAAATATTATTTCATTGAGTAGCGATGAAATTTTTAAATGTCCGTTTTGCTATATCTCAGGACACAAACTGGTGCAATTCTCTAAAAAAGAACGGGAGAATTTTAAGAAGTACGTCAATAACGGTGGTTTTGTTTTTGCCGATGATTGCAATCATGACATTGACGGATTATTCGCAAAGTCGTTCGAGCGACAAATGGATGATATTTTTGGAACCGATAGCTTGAAAAAGATTCCCAATAACCACGAAATTTATAATATCTTCTTTCAATTTGAAGATGGCCCACCAACGACTTCGCAAGAATTGAACGGATGGGGAGACGACTTGGTTCATGAATATTTAAAGGCGATAGAGGTAAACGGCAGAATAGGTGTTTTATACAGTAATAAGGATTACGGGTGTGAATGGGATTACGATTTCAGAAATAAACGTTGGTATAAAATTGACAATACTAGATTCGGAGTTAATATAGTAATGTATGCGCTAACATCATAAAAAGCAGAAATGGATAAAAGTTTGACGGCACTTAAAAATGAGGTTGATGCGTTGACGCAAAAGCTTTCCGATTTAAAAAAAGAGATCGGAAAGGTGATTATAGGTCAAGAGGAAACGGTAGATCATTTGATTATTACCTTCTTGGCAGGTGGACACGCTTTGTTGGAAGGTGTTCCGGGCCTTGCTAAAACGCTGATGATAAAGACCTTGGCACAGGCCATCGATTTAGATTTTAGAAGAATACAGTTTACGCCCGATTTAATGCCCTCTGATATTATTGGGACTGAAATTTTGGAAGAAGATCATACAACTGGTAAAAAGTTCTTTCAATTTAATAAGGGACCCATTTTTTCGAATATTATCCTAGCAGATGAAATCAATCGTACGCCACCCAAAACCCAAGCGGCTTTGCTAGAGGCAATGCAAGAATTCAAGGTAACATACTCAGGGAAAAACTACGATCTCGACCGCCCCTTTTTTATTTTGGCGACTCAAAACCCAATAGAGCAATCGGGAACTTTCCCCTTGCCAGAGGCGCAACAAGACCGCTTCTTATTCTATATAAAAATAGGGTATCCGACCGCCACTGAGGAAACAGCTATTTTGAAAAGTACAACGGGTACAAAAAGGGAACGTGTAAGGCCAGTTATTTCAGGTCAAGAAATCTTACGGTTACAAGAGTTGGTCAGAGAAGTGCCAATAAGTGATGAACTTATTGATTTTGTTGGTAAGGTAGTGAGAGCTACAAGGCCAGAAACAACTACGAATAACTATGTGAAGGAATGGGTAAGTTGGGGTGCAGGCCCTCGTGCCGGCCAGGCTATGATTCTTACGGCAAAGGCAAGAGCGCTACAACAGGGGCGATTATCGGTTACCCGTAAAGACTTGGAGCATGTTTCATTACCCGTCTTGCGACATCGTATTATAGTTAACTTTAGAGCTGAGGCAGAAGGTATTAATGCTGATATGGTGACATCAGAACTGCTTAAAAACGCATAATTTTCTTCAAACGGTATACAAAAGTGAAACAGGATTACCATCAACTACTTCAACCAGATATTATGAGCAGTGTATCTGGCCTGTCGCTCATATCTCGCGTAATCGTAGATGGCTATCTCTCGGGTTTCAATCGAAGCCGAAGGGTAGGGCCTGGTCTTGAATTTAGTCAATACCGTGGGTACGAGCCTGGCGATGATATGCGCTTGTTAGATTGGAAAATGTTAGCAAGATCTGGGCGATATTACATCAAACAAGCAGAGTTAGACACTCATATATCGGTCAAATTTATTTTGGATGCCAGTAAATCAATGCTGCATACCGAAGGAGGTTTGTCCAAAATGGAACATGCTAGGGTCTTGGTTGCTGCTTTAGCTGATTTGGCGCAAAGACAAGGAGATGCCGTAGGCTTGTATGCGCTAAATGACAATAAAATTTCGAGCTTAGCCCCGGCCATACACAAACAGCATTTGAATCGATTTTTTTATGAATTGCTTCAAATTAAGTGTGAAGGTAAATGGCCCGAAAATCTAGCGACCTTCGATAAGTTGCATAATAGGGGCAATAAAGAATTACTCTTTTTCATAACCGACCTTTATGAGGATGCAAGTGAACTCACGGAGATGGTGAAAAGTTTGAAAACATCTCGAAACGAGGTCGTTGTTTTTCATATCATGGGTAAACGCGAGCTGGAATTTGACTATTCTGGATATGTTATTTTTGAAGATTTGGAAACGGGTAACAAACTTAAAGTCGATACAAAAGATGCTAAAAGCACCTATTTAAATGCATTGAGCACTGAATTGAAGATGATAAGGGAGTTTCTGCTTTCAAATGATATCGATTACCACCTGTTCGATTTAAGTGAGCATATAGCGCAGGCTTTACAAGTATTTCTAAAGAAGCGCAGTAGAATTCTATGATATGAGTCTTTTGAACCCGACATACTTATGGGCTTTGCTCGCACTTGCTGTTCCAATTGCAATACATTTGTGGAGCAAGAGAAAAGTAAAGCTTATTAAAATTGGTAGCACAAAATTTCTAAATGAACTAGATGCCAAACAGACCAATGCTATTCAATTGAATGAACGTTTTCTACTGCTTATCAGGTTCTTGATCCTTGCGCTTTTGGTATTACTTCTTGCTAAACCACTTTTAAAAACGGATTCTAGTAATAATTCAATTACGTATTTGATAGCACCTTCTCTCTTAAATAATGAGAAAGTAATATCCTTTCTTGATACGGTACCAGAAAATTCGAAAAGAGTATTACAAAGCAGCTTTCCTGCGATTGATGGGTATTCCGTAGCAGAATCTCTAAAATTAGTGCCCGGTTATTGGCAGCTGGCAAAGGAAATGGAAACGATACCTTCTGATAGTATCGTGGTTTTTACAAATTCTTTTGTTTCAGGAATCAAAGGCATGCTACCAGAAATAAATGCCAATGTACAATGGGTTTCTATAGCGTCTGAACTTTCCCTAAATAATACCGTAATCAGAGCAACTTTAATGAAGGACAGCATTCAATTACTTTTAGTAAATGAAGGTTTTCAACATCTGGGATTCGAAAAGGAGACACTTCCACTAAAAAGTGACCGATTTAGAATCAATACCGCTAAAGATAGCCTTACCATCGCCCTAGAAAAAAATCAATATCAAGTACCTCTCATCCCATTTCAAACAATTCAAGTACGAATTGTATATGAGGATAGTCTTGTTAACCAAATGAAGTATATCCGTGCTGCCTATAATACAGCGGCGCGATATCTTAAAAAACCGATTGAAATAATTGCTGATAAACAGGGTGAATCGCCCGGACTTATAACTACCGAGAACTTGATATGGCTTAGTAAAAAGCCATTACCCATTTTTGAAGGTAAGGCCGTACTGTTTCGTCCCGATAGCATGGCATCAAGTCTTATTGTCCCCGCTCCGATTAAAAACCGATTTCATTTGACTTCATTGTTGAATGCGAAAATTAGTATCGAGGGTCGCTTGGTAGAACAATTGATTCTCACACTCGATTTAAATGAAGGCTTGAAAGCTGAGATAGCAAGTCATGATAAAAGGGTAGTTCCTGTTGAAGAAATACGAACAGAACAACCGTTTGAGGCTCAAGATAAAATGTTGGCAACTTTTTTCGACTTATCCCCGTGGTTATGGGGTTTGTTGATTTTAATGATGCTTGTCGAGCGAATTCTAGCAAAATATAGAAGACAATAATGGTTTCCGGTAAAGACATATTAGTGCATGTTAAAAAGCGCTGGCAGCTGCTACAGCTTTTTGAAATTGCCCTGTACTCTTTCAGTGCGGCCGTACTTATTTATGTGTTCAGTCGTAACCTAAATTGGGCAATTGTAGTTTTTTTGATACTTTTTCTAATACTTCTCTTATTTAGAAAAACTTGGATGTTAAGTTTGGAAAAGGTTAGTGCCTATATCGATCAAAAGCTTGACGTGGCGGAGTATAGTTCGGGTCTTTTGTTAGCTCCCGCAGAGAATCTTTCGGGCATGGCACTTTTACAACGCCAAAACATTATCAAAAAGTTGCAGCCAGTGGTCGCAGGGGTAATTCCTAAAAACCATTTAAAATGGGCCTCGATAGCTGCTTTACTTTGTGTGATTAGCGGTTTTGCAGTACACTTTTTTGGCTTAGCAAATTTAATTAATCCTCAAAACAGCGATACTCCACAGAATGACGTAATCATTTTTAAGGCTACCGATACGCTTCAATCAGCGGTAAAATCACCAATATTGGAAAATCAGGAGTTGACGATTAATTATCCCAACTACACCGGAAAAAAGTCCATAACTGTATCAAGTATGGAAGTAAAGGCGTTGGAAGGCTCGCTGTTAACGTGGAAATTAAAATTTGATATCGCTGTCGATAGTGTCTTTGTTGAAACTAATACGCAAAGGTTCCCCATGAATTTTGATGATGGCAGTTATCTAAGTTCGATGATCTTGAAGACATCCGGGTTTTATAACTTCAGATATATAGCTGTTGATGGCAGGGAATACCTTTCCGACCTCTACGGCTTAGAAGCGACAAGTGATAGTCCCCCTGAGATTTCAATTGAAGGGATAGACCAATTTACCGAGTATGATTTCAAATCGGAGAAACTGGTTCGGTTTTCAACCAGTCTTAGCGATGATTATGGAATAGCATCTGCTCAAATTATTGCAACCGTGAGCAAAGGTTCTGGAGAATCGGTAAAATTTCGTGAAGAAAAGTTTGCTTTTGATGATAAGGTGGAGGTAGGGCAAAAAAAACAAAAAGTTTCGAAGACAATTGATTTAAATCGATTGCATTTAGATCCCGGCGACGAATTATATTTTTATGTAGAAGCGCTAGACAGTAGGCGACCGCGACCGAATAGTACCAAAAGTGAAACCTATTTTGCGGTAATAAAAGATACATTGACCAATCAATTTGCAGTTGCAGGTACTATGGGTGCGGACTTAATGCCAGATTATTTTAGAAGCCAACGTCAATTGATTATCGATACCGAAAAATTAATTGCTCAAAGACGTACGCTAAGCAAAAAGAAATTCAATTTTACTAGTAATGAACTTGGTTTTGACCAAAAGGCACTTCGCTTAAAGTATGGCCAGTTTATGGGAGACGAGGCTGATTCTGGTATTCAAGTAACACAGACCGAAGAGGGGGAGTCAGCAATTAGGGAAGAGAATCCGCTTGCAGAATACACCCACCACCATGACGGGGATAACGAGCATCATTTGGTCGACCACGAAGAAGAAAACGGAGAAGAAGGCAAAGAAGACCCTTTACATGATTATTTGCATAATCACGATGACCCCGATGAATCTACTTTATTTACGCAATCTTTAAAGAGCAAACTTCGTCAAGCAATGGCGCAAATGTGGGATGCCGAGTTGCAGCTGCGACTATACACTCCGAAAAAGTCCCTTCCTCACCAATATAAAGCCTTAAAGTTGATACAGGAAATTAAGAATAGCGCACGCATTTATGTACATCGAATCGGTTTTGACCCACCGCCGATTAAAGAAGATAAACGCTTAACCGGAGAACTTGGTGCGATAAAAACTTTTCAAAAAAAAGAAGATGTCGGAGAACCAATGGCGTACGAAAATAGTAGAATGGCGATAGAAATTTTGGAAAAATTAATAGCCACAGATAATTCTAGGTCTATTTCCGACAAGGCCACATTTATTGATGCGGGCAACGAATTGGCCTCAAAAGCCATAGAAGAACCGGGCAAGTTCCTCAAAACCTTACAAGGCTTGAAATGGCTTACTGAGGATATAAATATTACAAAGCAAAAGCTTATTGAAATCCAACAAGGCGTAATGTTAGCGCTTCCAAAAATCGAATCGAACCCTTCTGGAGACACACAATTTCAAGATGAGATCAACAAGCTCTTTTTAGAGGAACTGCAAGCTAATGAACGATAAATTCATTTTTTTGAATTACCACTTATGGCTGCCTATTTTATTGGTAGCACTAGCGTTGTGGTTTGTTTTTATTTGGAAAGAATGGTCGGTCGGGTCAAAAAACAGAATGTGGTTTAAAATACTAGTTGCCTTTTTTACCATTTTGGCACTCGCTATGATCGCCTTGAAACCTGCTATTTCTGAGTCGTTGAATAAGAGGGTGGGGGTGTTGCTTACCAAGGGAAGTCAACGAACTAGATTGGATAGCTTAAAAAAGGCAAATAGCGATTTGATTGAGATACACTATGAACCGGGAAAGTTTATCAACAAAGAATTAGACTCAGTGCATACGCTATTCATTTTAGGACATGGGGTACCGTCTTTTGATTTTTGGCAGTTTGCTGGTAAGTCTGTTACCTACCTTGGAAAGGAAGTTGCAACAGGTATCACAAGGTTAAAGTATAAAAATGAACAAATTCTAGGAAATAAATTGCAGATTAATGGTCGCTATACAAGCCCAACAATTGGAAATAGACTTGTTTTAGAGGAGCCGGGAGGTGCTGCCGTTGATTCTTTGGAATTTAGTGATACAATTCATGATTTTAGCTTGCAAACTGAACTAAAGGTTGCTGGCAATTATGTGTACGCGCTATCTGAAAAAGATAGTATGGGTAATCTTATTCATAGTGAATCGATACCTGTTACGGTTCTTGAGGAAAGCGGTTTGAACATTTTGATGATAAATAGTTTTCCCACATTTGAAACAAAGTATCTCAAGAATTATCTGGCCAAAAAACGCCATCAGGTCTTGGTGCGAAGTCAATTAACCCAGGGTAAGTACAAATTTGAATATCTAAATCGAGAACGAAAACCCTTGTATCGGCTAAACCAAAAGAACTTGAAACCATTTGATGTGCTTTTGATAGATGCAGCTTCGTATAAAAACTTATCCACCACTTCTTTTGATGCGCTGCTGCAATCAGTTCGTAATGACGGTCTCGGCCTATTTATTCAAGCGGATTTTGGTTTTTTCGGACTATCAAAAAGCAAATCTAAATTTAATTTTAAGCGGGTAACAAGTCAGGAAGTATCTACTTCCCAATGGCCCAAAGCTCAATTAAATGGGCATCCGTATCGTTTTGAAGATGGGCTTTTGATAGAACCGATTCATAGCAGCAATACTGGTGTTGTAAGCGCATATCAACAGTACGGAAGTGGAGGTATAGGAACTACTATCTTGAAAAACACCTACGAACAGGTATTGAACGGTCGCTCGGATATCTATCAAGAACTATGGTCGGAGATTATCGACGCAATACGTAAAAAAGCAAATAGAAGCACAGAATGGGAATCCGCTATATTTCCTATTTATAAAAACCATCCCTATCTATTTAAGGTGCGCAGTACTCTTGAAAATCCGAGGAGTTTAAATGATAAGGGAAACAACATTCCATTGCAGCAAGATATCGATATTCCGAATAAATGGTCGGGTAGTACCTATCCCAGAGTTACGGGGTGGCAGCAACTTTCTGTAGAAGGTGATACTATAAATAAGCATGATTTCTTCGTGCAGGATACTAGCGCCTGGAAAGCGCTTCATTTAGAACAGCTACACAATCAGAACAAGCGGGAATTCAATGGAAAAATAACTACATCTGAAGCCGAGAAAACGTTTTCACCCATTACTCCACTTTGGTTTTTCGCCGTTTTCATTTTGGGAATGGGCTGGTTGTGGCTTGAACCCAAATTACTAGGTGGGGTTTAAGGCTTAGTTGAAAAGCTGTTCATGGGGCATTACGTTTCATAAAATGTAGCGATAGACTACCTTTTAAATAGATAAGCACTGTTATTTCAGATAAAACTTTCTTTAAATCGCTCAAAGTGGCAGGTGTATCCGTTGGGTATTCTAACCAAATAATCTTGATGCTCTGGTTCTGCGGGCCAAAACGGAGAAAAAGGTTCTAAAGTGGTTACGATTTTTCCTTCCCATTTATTGGTGTCGTCTACAATTTTTATTAGTTCTTCTGCAATGGCTTTTTCTTCATCGTTCTGAAAAAATATAGCGGATCGGTAGCTTGATCCTCTATCATTACCTTGCTGATCTATAGTGGTAGGGTTATGAATGCGGAAAAAATAATCCAGAATTTCACGAAAAGAGGTTTCCGTAGAATCATAGGTCAGTTCAAGTCCTTCGGCATGCCCAGGATGATTTCGGTAAGTGGGGTTATCATTTTGGCCTCCTTGGTAGCCTACTTCGGTATCTTTTATTCCGGGCCGAGTTCTGAATAAATCTTCCATACCCCAGAAGCAGCCACCTGCTATATATGCTTTTTTAATAGTATCCATTATTTTATCTTCTAATATGTTTTTTCTATTGTCTTGATTTAGTGTTCAAAATTACATTTTCTAAAAAATGCAACACTTTTTGCTCGGGCATTTCACAAGGTTTCAGCAAGTCTTTATGCTTGGTAATGTAGTAATTGAGACTTATAAAATCATTGCCTCCTAGTTGCTCACCATAGATTTTGAACGAATTGCCTTTGTTGAATACGGTCTTTGTAACACCGTATTTCAAACCCTTATAAGTTCCTTCTGAATACCCATTTGGTATTTGCTGAATATGATTTAATGTATGCGCTGACACTTTATAGCTGAACTAGTTGTTCTCAACAATTTTTTCCAATTGCATCGATTCTGAATTGATGCAATAACGCAAGCCACTGGGCTCGGGGCCATCTGGGAATACATGACCTAAATGCCCATCGCAGGTATTGCACATTACTTCAACACGCACCATTCCGAACATGGTGTCCTTTTCGTATTTAATCGCATTTTCAGTTATGGGTTGGGTAAAACTTGGCCAGCCAGTACCCGATTCAAACTTGATAGTAGAATCGAATAGGGGCGTATTGCAGCATACACAATTGTATTTACCTGCTTCATGCATACTACACAGGGCTCCTGAGTGTGGTGCTTCTGTGCCTTTTTTACGGGTTATTCGAAACTGATCGGGAGTTAGTATTTTTCGCCATTCTGCTTCTGTTTTTTCGACCCTTCGGTCAGGTTGCGGATTCCCTTTTACACTAAAATTGATGATATTTGTCCAAGTTAACATAGCTTTTTTTTTAGTATGTAGTTACCTCTGCAAGACGGGAGATATTTTGCTGTTACTTTCAAAATTGATGAAGTAACAAAGCTAGTGAAAATAAGGAATAAGAGAGTTAAGGTACAAATGAGATAAACCACAATGGTTTTCTTCGGGTGTATGTTGGTTGATTTGCAACGCTGATAACTTTAATACCAGTCATCATTATCAAGGGCATAATATTCTTTTTAATCTAGTTTGATAGGTCTGCGTGTAGTTCTTTTTAGTTGTATCATCAGGATATGAAAGCTTGATTAAGGCAAGATTTATATTTTGTTATTCGAAAACCAAAACATCATCCGTATTTACGGACTAGGTATTTTAAAATGGTATTTTCAATAGCTTCATCTAAAGCAGTGATAGCTATGGTCAAAGCTCGTTTCGGTATTTCTAAATTCTCAAAATCTGATTTTAGTAAGTTAGAAGACCTAACGTGATTTTAAGTATTTTGAACTTGTTTAGCCACGCATGACCCGTTTTCACGATAACGCCCTTGGTAAGGCGGCAACTCAATTTTTGCGAAAACATTGGCTGAGTACCGACCAAGGAATTTATGGCGACGATATGCTAGGCAAGTATTTTCTAGAAAAAGGGGCGGTACACAGGCCAGAATGATGAAGCATATATAAAAACCGAAACCTATACTATTTCTCATGTGATAGACCGTGTTGGTATTGGTGATGCCTATGCTGCTGGTTTCGTCTATGGCCTATTACATTATGAAGATGATTTACAAGCCTTGAATTTTGCCTCGGCGGTTTGTGCCCTGAAACCTACCGTACCTGGCGATGTAAACTTGGTGTCTTTGGAAAATGTCACTAATTTAATGGAAGAGGATACTCCCGGCGCTTTAAAACGATGATGGCTCTGAAATTAGAAAGTCATTTTAAATAATTGAGAATTAGTATTTTAAATTTATTTTCCGATACAGTATTTCCTTTCCCCCGTAAACATTGGGGTAGCGGTGTTCGGGGTGGGTAATAGGTGAAAACCTTCGGTTTCTTTTGATAGGATTTTGTTTTCCATAATTTATTTATTGGTATTTCGAGAACGCCTTTTTAAATCAATAATATCTTGGACAGTTCTATTACTTACACCACTGTTCCAGCCTTTTTCGATTTCTTCTCTAAGCTTTTGAAGCTTCTCTTCGTAGGAGTTTGAGTCTTTCTTTTCGGCCATAGTTCAAATATTATTGCAAAATAATGTCGCTGTCAATATTCAATTTTTGATGCAAAGCTTTGGCAACATTCAAAGTTATTTCTCTCTTTCCGTTCAAATAATCGCTGATTCTTGAAGCACTTGTATCTAGTAGTGCGGCTAAATCTTTTCGTTTCAGACCCATTTCGAACATACGCAATTCTATCATTTCCTGTAATGTAGGTAAACCAATTGGAAAATGTATTTCTTCATATTGTTCGATAATAGCAGTAATCTCCAGAAACTCTTTTGCTAAGGGGTCATCGGTTGGTGTATTATCATTCACAACATCTATCAACTCTTCTAAACGAAGATTCGCTTTTATATATGTTGCATGTGTTATTAATTTATCCATGTCGCTATAACTTAGCTATATTCTTTATTTTGTCATAATCCCGGTAATTGCCGACCCATCGTATCAATACCTTCTTAAACTTAAATCGTACTATGGCAACAACTCGGTAATGATTTCCCTTCACGTAAAAAACAAACCTGCCATTTCCAACGCTATCAGCTGAATTAAAAGTGTTCTTTAAATCGGTAAAACTATTCCATTCAGCCTTAGTTGTTTTTTTATACCAATCTTGTAAGGCCACTTTAGCATTGGTTTCTTTCGAAAAATAATCCCTAAGCTTTTTAAATGATATAACGTGCACTTTAAAAATGGTTTATATAGAACCTAAAGGTATTGAATAAATTACTTACATATTTTGAAATATTTATAATCACTCACAAGAATATGGTCATGCTTAAGTGCGTTACGGCCTTATGTTGGTGTGAAAATTCGAAACCGTGCTTTACAGCGCACTATATACGCTTTACAAAAAGCGGATTTTGTAAAGAGTGCAACTTTTCTGAGGTATATTTTATGGATGTCAATTGCCATTTTGAAGCCATAACCAAAAGGCGTAATGTAAAGAGTTCTCAAAAAGAGACTACAAACGCTCATGAAAAGGGAAAGGATTACCTGAGTGATTCTGAAATGAAAACCCTTTTGGAAGCGTCCAAAAAAACAAGATACCCAAAAAGAAATTATGTGCTATTGATGATGATGTACCGACATGGTCTTCGGGTTAGTGAAACTATTGCTCTAAAGAAATCCGATATCAATCTCAAAGATTCTCGAGTATGGATAAATCGATTGAAAGGCGGATTGTCTACTGAACACCCAATCTCAGGAGATGAACTTAGAGCGATTAAACGATATCTCAATTACCGTGAAGATAATCTTCCCTGGCTATTTGTAAGTGAAAGAGGAATACCGCTAACAAGACAAGCAGTGTCATATATTGTATCAACCATAGGTAAGAAAGCCAATATCAAGAATATCCATCCGCATACGCTACGTCATTCTTGTGGCTTCTATTTGGCCAATATGGGCTACGACCTTCGTTTGATTCAAGACTATCTTGGTCATCGTGACCCAAAGCATGCAGCACAATATACTAGAGTGGCAAGCAAACGGTTTGAGAAGCTTTGGAAATGAAGATTTTTTACAATATCTAGTTGTTTGAAGCCTGATTTCTCCGCTAAAATGTCCTGTAGACTCAAGGTTCATATTACTTTGTTTCACTCATTCTTACTACAATTACTTTAAAAGGGGTAAGACGTAACACATATGATATGCAAAAGCATTGTATTAAGTAAAATTGCGAGATAAATAGCAATTATTAATAACTACCATGAATTAGTACTAAGGTTATTTTTTTCGAAGCTTTGTTTTAATAGTACTGTCTAGAGCGGCGCAGTTGTAATTTGACGCCAGTAATGTTGATGCGGTATCT
>Ga0114957_1002789_pt1 | contig 16286 bp, 10 predicted proteins | sample BantaG_FD_87175 | JGI IMG/M metagenome (GOLD analysis project Ga0114957, IMG submission 87175) | Marine algal microbial communities from Bantry Bay, Ireland - BantryBay_4 metaG | ecosystem: Host-associated > Algae > Red algae > Unclassified | place: Bantry Bay, Ireland | collected 2014-11-21 | reverse complement strand
GGACAGCAGGCCGGACAGCAGGCCGAATGCCAGGCAGGACTCACGTCCGGATTCACGACCGGGTTCGCGCGCTCGGGACGATGGGCCGGCGACGTCTGCGCCGGTGTCCTTCGCGGACATGCCGGAGAGCGACACGGCCGGCGCGAGCCTCCACCCCGCCCCGATCGAGCGCGTGTCGCCGCCGTCGCGCCCGGTCGCGCCGCACCCGCTCGACGGACTCGAGAACGGGCTCGCCAAGCAGCCGATGCACGAGCTCGACAGCGATCGTGCCGCGACCTCGCGCGGTGCGGTCATCGAGATCAAGAACGGTGCGAAGTCCGGTCAGATCCTGCCCATCGACAAGCCGGTGACGACGCTCGGCCGGCCGGGCATCCAGATTGCCGCCATCATGCGCAAGCCCGACGGCTACTTCCTGATGCACATCGAGAGCGACGACAGCATCGAGCGCCCGACGCTCAATCGCGACAGCATCGGCGACGAGCCCGTCATGCTGCACAGCGGCGACGAGCTGAACGTGGCCGGCATCGACGTGGAGTTCATGTTGTCCTGATCGCCGGGCTGTCCTGATCGACACGGTCTCCTGGTCGACGGGCCGTCCTTCCGGACGGCGGTCGGTTCATTCTGCCGGGAACAGACCGCTCGAGAGGTAGCGGTCACCCCGATCGCACACGATCGTGACGATCACCGCGTCGGTCAGGTCCGCCAGCACGGTGAGTGCGGCGCACAGCGCCCCGCCCGACGACACCCCCGAAAGGATGCCTTCCTCGCGCGCCATGCGTCGGGCCATCTCCTCGCTCTCGCCGGCACTGACGTCGATGATCCGGTCGACCCTCGCGGGGTCGTAGATCTTCGGCAGATAGGCCTCGGGCCACCGCCGGATACCGGGAATGCTCGAGCCGTCCTCCGGTTGCACGCCGATGATCTGCACGTCGGGATCGCGCTCCTTCAGGTAGCGCGACACGCCCATGATCGTGCCGGTGGTGCCCATCGAACTGACGAAGTGAGTCACGCGCCCACCGGTCTGTTCCCAGATTTCGGGGCCGGTGCTGCGGTAGTGCGCATCCCAGTTGTCCGGGTTCGCGAACTGATCGAGCACCAGGCCGTCGCCGCGCGCGGCCATCGCCGCCGCCTCGTCCCGGGCGAACTCCATGCCCTCCTCCTCGCTCACCAGCACCAGCTCGGCGCCGTAGGCTCGCATCAGTGCCTTGCGCTCGTCGGTCATGTTGTCCGGCATCAACAGCCGCAGACTATAACCCATCGCGGCCGCGACCATCGCGAGCGCGATACCGGTGTTGCCGCTGGTCGCCTCGATCAGTCGATCGCCGGGGCGGATCGTGCCGCGCTCCTCGGCGCGACGGATCATGTTCGACGCCGGACGATCCTTGACGGAACCCGCCGGATTGTCACCCTCGAGCTTGCCGAAGACGCGATTGCCGCGTGCGCTGTTCGGAATGCGCAAGAACGGGACCAGACGCGTGCCCCCCACCTGCTCGATCAGCGGGAGCAGGCACGGTGCGTCGACGGACGATGAACTCATGACAGGCTGAATCCGGACTGCGTCAGATGGGCGAGACAGGCGGCCGCCTGCGCGTCTTCATTCAGGGTATCGCAGGACACCCGGTGAAACGCGTCCATGCCGCGCAGCCAGGTCAGCTGTCGCTTGGCGAGCTGTCGGGTCGCCGCCGTCGCACGGGCGGTCCAGTCCGGCGAGTCATCGACCAGGCCGGCCTCCAGATGTTCCCAGGCCTGCCGGTACCCGACGCTGCGCATCGCCGGCAGCGCCGCGTGCACGCGTGGCTCCTCACGCAGCGCCCGCACCTCGTCGAGAAAGCCGGCCGCGACCATCGCCTCGAGACGCCGCGCGATGCGCGCGTGCAACCAGGCCCGCGAGTCGGGGACCAGCGCGAGCTTCAGCAGCGGCGCATCGAGACGGGAGACCGTCGCCCGCTGGAGCTCGCTGAGCGGTCGGCCGCTCAGCCGGAACACCTCCAGCGCGCGTTGCAGTCGCTGCGGGTCGTTCGGGTGAATGCGCGCAGCGGCAGCGGGATCGACGCGCGCGAGGTCCTCGTGCAAGGCGGGCCAGCCGCGTCTGGCGGCCTCCGAGGCAATTGCCGCCCTGACCGAGGGATCGGCGGCCGGCAACGGCGCGAGCCCCTGTTCGAGCGCGCGCACGTACAGCAGCGTGCCTCCGACGAGCAGCACGCGGCGGCCACGCGCGTGGATGTCGGCGATCGCGGCGACGGCGTCGTCGACGAACGCCGCCGCCGAGTAGGGCTCGAAGGGTTCGCGCACGTCGATCAGATGATGCACCACCCCACCCCGCTCCTCGAGCGTCGGCTTGGCCGTGCCGATGTCGAGACGGCGGTAGACCAGACCGGAGTCCACGCTGACGATCTCGGCGTCCAGCGTTCGCGCCAGCCGGACGGCGAGCGTCGTCTTGCCGCTCGCCGTCGGCCCGCTCAGCAGGACGACGGGGCTCGGCGCGCCATCCGCGAGGTCCGGCATGCGTCAGCGCCCGCGCAGGAAGAGGCCGTCGAGCGCGTCCATCGGCAGTGCGGTCCAGGTGGGGCGACCGTGGTTGCACTGACCGCTGTTCGGCGTCGACTCCATCTGCCGCAGCAGCGCATTCATCTCTCCCACGCTCAACGCGCGGTTGGCGCGCACCGACCCGTGACAGGCCATCGAGGACAGCACCGCATCGGTCGCCTCCTGCACGCTTTCGCTCGCCTCGTGCTCGACGAGATCGCTCAGCACGTCGCGCAACAGCGCCGCCGCATCGCTTCGCCCGAGTATCGCCGGCACCTCGCGAATGCACAGCGTCGTCGGTCCCTGACGGTCGACGCCGAGGCCGAGCTCGCGCAGCCACTCGGCGGCGACCTCGGCGCGCTCCGCCTCGCCTTCCGACACGTCGATCGACACCGGTACCAGCAAGGCCTGGGCGCGCACGTCGCGCGTCGCATGCGCCGACTTGAGCCGCTCGTACGTGATGCGCTCGTGAGCGGCATGCGCATCCACGAGGACGAGTCCGGCCGCGTTCTGTGCGAGCACGTAGACCCCGTGCAGATGCGCGAGCGCGAAGCCGAGCGGTGGCACCTCGCCGCTCTCCCCACCATCGGCACCCTGCTCGCCGACGAGCGTCGAGTCGGTCGCGGCGCGCTCCGCCACGCCACCGGCCATCCCGGTGGCCACGCCGGCCGAACGGTCGGAGGCGTCCTCGCGACCATAGGGGTCGATGGGACGGGGCACGCCGTTCGACGGACCACCGCCATCCGCGCGTGGCGCGGCACCCAGGCGTCGCATCGCGTCGAACTGTACGCTCGGGTCGAAGCGCATGCCCTGCTGCATCGGCGAACGGCCGCCACCGGCCGACGCCCCCGGCATCGCGGCCATCGGCTCACCGCGACCGCCGCCGGCGAACCCGTCGATCGACGCGCCGGTCGAAGAAACGCTCTCCTCGCGCACCCGACCCGATGCACCGTCGCCGACACCGGCCGCGTCCGCCGGCGTCACCGCCGCCAGAAACTCCTTCAGCGATCGCCGCACGAAGCCATGCACCTGCTGCCCGTCGCGGAAGCGCACCTCTTGCTTGCCCGGGTGCACGTTGACGTCGACCTGATCGGGTGAGATGTCCAGGAACAGCACGAAGGCCGGGTGACGCGCGTGATAGACGAGATCACGGTAAGCCTGCTTCACGGCATGGCTCACGGTCCTGTCGCGCACGCTCCGCCGGTTGACGAAGAAGTGCTGCATGTCCGCCTGACTTCTCGAGAACGAGGGTTCGGCAACCCAGCCGGCGAGGCGCAGTCCGCCCGCGTCGAGCTCGATGGCCCGTGCGGCCGCCCCGAAGCCCTTGCCGAGGATGCGCGTGATGCGCGCGTCCCTGGCAGCCGCGTCGTGCGCCGTCGGGCAGGCGAACGTCTCCCGGCCGTCGTGCACGACGCTGAACGCGCAGGTCGGATGGGCCATGGCGAGCGAGCGCACGACCGCTTCGCAGCGGTTCTGCTCGGTGCGTGGCGTACGCATGAACTTGCGTCGGGCCGGGACATTGTGAAACAGGCTCTCGACGTCGACGGTCGTGCCGCGCGGGTGCGGGGCCGGCGCGGCCTCCGCCGTGCCGTCGTGACGATGACGCAGGGTCGCGCCCTGCTCCGAGGACGCCGCCCGGGAGGTCAACGCGAGGCGCGAGACCGAGGCGATGCTCGCGAGCGCCTCACCCCGAAACCCCATCGTCGCGACGCGTTCGAGATCCGAGATCGTGGCGAGCTTGCTCGTCGCGTGGCGCCCGAGGGCGAGCTGCAGCTCGGCCGCCTCGATGCCGTGCCCATCGTCGCGGACGCGGATACGCTCGAGCCCGCCCTGCTCGAGCAGGACCTCGATGCGCGTGGCACCCGCGTCGAGGCTGTTCTCGACGAGTTCCTTGACGATCGATGCCGGGCGCTCGACGACCTCGCCGGCGGCGATCTGGTTGATCAGATGATCGGGGAGAGACTGGATCGGCACGGGAGGCGGCAACGTCGCACGGGTGGACCGCCTAGTATCCGCCCTTTCCCCCGCGCCGCCCAACTTCGGTCGCCGCCCCCGAGCCGGAGGGCGACTAGCCGCGTGCGCGTCGTGCCGCGTGCAGACGCGTCCCCGGTGGCGCACGGCGGACGAAGTACTCGCCGATGCCCCGGCCGATGGCGCTCGCCAACGCCTCCTGGTACCGCGGATCGTTGAGTTTCCGCTCCTCCTCGCGGTTCGAGATGAACGCGGTCTCGACCAGCACCGACGGAATGTCAGGAGAGGTCAGTACCGCGAAGTTCGCCTGCTCGACCTGTGGCTTGTGCACGTGCCCCACCTCGCCGAGGTGTCCGAGGACCGCTGCGCCGACATCGAGACTCGCCTCGAGCGTGCTGTTCTGGGCGAGGTCGAGGATGGTCCTCCGGACCCCCTGCTCGAGCCCCTCGAGCGCGAGGTCGCCATACAGCGCCGCCGCCTCGTTCTCGCTCCGGGCGAGCCAGGCCGCCGCCTCGGAACTCGCCCGATCGAGCGAGAGCGCATACACCGAGCTGCCCTTCGCCTCGCGTCGCATGAACGCGTCGGCGTGTACCGACACGAACAGATCGGCGCGGTGCTCCCGCGCACGACGGATGCGATCCCCGAGCGTCACGTAGGTGTCGTCCGTTCGCATCATCACCGGCTGCACGCCACCCATCGACGCCAGCCGCGCCTCGAGGCGCTTCGACACCGCGAGCACGATGTCCTTCTCGCGCGTCTGTCGTTGACCGATCGCGCCCGGGTCCCTGCCCCCGTGCCCGGGATCGATCGCCACGATGACGTCACGGAGCGGCTCGACGTCCGGCTCGCGCCGATGCCCGCCGACCCGGGCGAGATCGCCGCGCACGCCCAGATCGATCACCAGTCTCTGCCCGCGTCCGCGTGTGACGAAGCGGTGCGTCGGACTCGTGGCGCGGCGCAGATCGACCACGACGCGCAAGCTACCGTCCGACTGGGCACCGTAGCGCACGCCGCTCACGACACCGTCCGGAAAGCGCTCGCCCGCCAGCGAGTCGGCAAGCACGGTCGCGGGCAAGTCGATGACGAGCCGTTCGGGATCGGACAGCTCGAACACGCGGGCGCTCGTCACGCCGCCCTCCAGGTCGAGGTGCAGCATGACGTTGTCCTGCTGCACGCGACGAAACCCGCCGAGCCGCGCGGTCGCCGCCTGCACGATCCCGCCGCCGACGAGCAGCGAGCCGCCCATCAGGGCCATCAGTCGCCGCCTGGCCGCGAACCCCTCTTCCGCCGTCATCGCCGTTTCCCCCGAACCGTCCACCCCGACCTCGCGCAGCACGCGTAGCTACGCCATTCCAAGCATAGAAGAGCCGCGCGACTTGTCCAGTCAGCGGTCATCGGCCTGCCCGTGACGGGTGATCCGGACACGCCGCACGTCGCCACCCGCGTGCTCGATGTACACCGCGACGTCGGCCGTCGGCAGCAGCGTTCCGCCTTGCTCGGGCCATTCGATCAACAGCAGGTCATGACCGGCGACGACATCGTCGAAACCGATGTCGTGAAGCTCGCCAGGGTCCAGCAGGCGGTAGAGATCGAGGTGCGCCACCCGACGGTCCGCCACCGTGTAGCTTTCGACGATCGCGTAGGTCGGGCTCGGCACCGGGCCGGCGTGTCCGAGTGCGCGCAGCATGGCGCGCGCGATCACGCTCTTGCCGGCACCGAGATCGCCCGACAGGGTGACGATCGACCGCCTCGGGAGCGTTCGGACGAGCGATTCGGCCAGCGCCGCCATCGCCGCCTCGCCGTCGACGAGCGCGGCGTCGGTCGGGTCGGCGTCGTCGGTCGCGTCGGCCGCTCTGGCCGTGTCGCCGCCGGAGACCGCGCGACCTTCCCCGTTCACGCCCTTGCCGGGTGAACCCGTCACGCCGGCTCAGCGCAGCACGCCGTCGACGTCCGTGCCGAAGAGCGCACGAACGGCGTCGCTGACGACATCGCCCAGCGTGACGCCGAGTTCGCGGCGCAGCCGGGCGATCGGGTCGCCGCGTTCCGTGAAATCGACGACGCGCGAGGCACCGATGACGTCGCGCGCGACGTCGTGCGGGCTGGCGAGCGCGTCGACGAGTCCGTTGTCGATGGCCTCCTCGCCGCTCCACACCAGTCCGGAGAAAAGGTCGGAATCGTCGTCGAGGCGCGTGCCTCGCCCCGTCTTGACGACATCGATGAACTGGGCGTGCACATTGTCCAGCATCGCCTGAAGCCGGGCGACGGCGATCTCGTCCACCGGCTCGAACGGGTCGAGCAGCCCCTTGTGTTCGCCGGCCGTCAGCAGCCGGCGCTCGAGCCCGAGCCGCTCCATCGCATCGACCGCACCGAAGCTGTCGAGACGAACGCCGATCGAGCCGACGATGCTCGCCTTGTCGGCATAGATGTTCTCGGCGGCGACCGCCACGTAGTACCCGCCCGATGCGGCCACGTCGCCGAGCACCGCGTGCACCGGCACGTCCGGGTGCGCCTCTCGACCGGCCAGGATCGTGTCGTGCACCAGCCCCGACTGCACCGGGCTTCCACCCGGACTGTTCACGTGCAGCAGGATGCCGCGGGTGCCCGGGTCGGCGAATGCCCGTTCGAGCGAGAGCCGCACGGGCTCGACGCTGGCCGGTGCGTTCGGGGCGATGATGCCGTCGATGGTGATGAGCGCCGTGTGGCCCTCGCCCACCTCACCGGCGGCGGTCTCCGCGTTCCTTCCACCACCGTCCCGCAGCAGCGCGAAGGCCGTACCCGCGACGAGCAGCAACGTCACCGCGCGAAAGAAGATCGACCAGCGCCGGGCCCGGCGCCGCTCCACCAGCGACTCGCGCGCGAGGTCGTGAAGCAGGCGCGCCGGGGAGTCGGCCGCGTCGCTCTCGCCGGTGTCACCGGGGGCGTTGGAAGTCGTGTTCAAGGCGTGCGGCGTCCGGATGGGCCTGCCGGAAGAGCAGACTGGCCGAGCATGATAACGGGGGACCCGCACCTGCGGTCGGACCGTAGGCCCGGCGGGGCAGGTCGGCGCGTTCGCTGCGTTCGCCGCGGTGTACGCTGTCGCAGGACCACTCGAACGAGCATCGTCGCTCATGTCCGACCATCGCGAGAGAACGAACGAAGTCAGGCAGCGCCCGGCCCTCTCGCGCCTCTATCGCGGGTTGAGCCGGCTCGTGCCGAGCGACATCACGGTAGTGCTCGCGCTCGATTGCCGGGCTCGCAGTCCGCTTGCCGAACCGATCTGCGTCGATCCCGACGTCACGCTCATCTTGCGCGACGAGGCCGCTATCCGACGTGCCGCGACCAGCGATGAACCCGACATCGCCGACATGCTGCCCCGCCTCGGCGAAACGTCCGCCACGCTGCACGGCGTCGTCGCCCGGCACGGCGGACGGGCGATCGGTCACGCCTGGTTCGCCCGCGACCGGGTCGACGCCACGCTGAACACCGGAGGCAACCGCTTCGCCGGCATCGGTGTCGAGCTGCCGCCGTCCGCCTGCTACGTGTTCAGGGTGCAGGTCGCGCAGGCCTGGCAGGGTCACGGTGTGGCGGCGGCGATGCTGGACCACGGACTTGGGCACCTGCCGGGCCCACCACTCGACACGGCCGTCACGACGACAGAGTGGACCAACCTCGGGTTTCGGCGTGTGGCGGGACGCCTCGGCTTCAGACAGGTCGGCTGGGCGGCGGAGTTCGTCGTCGGTCTGCGCCATGTCTATCGACTGCCGAAGCCACTCGCTCGCGGGGGTGACGATCGACCCATCCGGCTCGTTCACGGGAGCGTCTGAATTCGAGTCGATTCATTCCGCAGGCATCGCCCCCAGCGCGTCCACCGCGTCCTGCCAGGCGGCACCCGGTGCCGTCTCGACGACCGTGCGTCGACCGTCCCAGTCGAAGGCGAGGCGAGCCGAATGCAGGAACAGGCGCCCGAGGCCAAGCTGTCGAAAGTGCGTGTTCGTCCGGTTGTCGCCGTATCGGGTGTCGCCGACGATCGCGTGCCCCGCGTGCAAGGCATGCACCCGGATCTGGTGTGTGCGTCCGGTCTCGATGGCCACGTCCAGCAGCGTCGCGCCCGGCAGACGTCGCGACACGCGGAAGCGACTGAGCGCCGGTTGCCCGTCGTCGGACACGACCACGCGTCGCTCCCCGGCGTGCTCGACGTTCCTGGCGAGTGGCGCGTCGATCACCTCCCGTGTGTCCGGCCACGCACCCGTGACCAGCGCGACATAGGACTTCTCGACCGCACGCTCGCGAAAGAGCGACTGCAGCCGCCGGTTGCGGGCGTTGTCGCGGGCGATGAGCAGGCAACCGCTGGTACCGCGATCCAGTCGATGGACCAGCTCGAGACGTGGCGCAGCCAGTCGCTGGCGAAGCGCGTCGATGACCCCGAAGGCCAGACCGGTCCCTCCGTGGACGGCGATGCCGGGCGGCTTGTCGACGACGAGAAAGTCCTCGTGCTCGAACACAACGGCCGCGGCGAGCGCATCGGCCAGCGTGTCCGGCACACGCACGGCCGCCTTCTCCGTCGTCCGCAACCCCGGGATGCGCACCTGCTCGCCTTCACGCAGCCGCCGGGTCTGCCTTACCCGTCGACCGTCGACCCGAACATCGCCGGTTCGGATCAGACGATACACGTGACTCTTCGGCACGCCGGGCGTTCGACGGATCAGGAAGTTGTCCACCCGCTGCCCGTCCTCGCCGGCCGCGACCCGCTCGTGGCGCGTCCGCCTCGCACCGGACTCCGCCGATTTTCCGTCATCCTTCGTCATGTTTCCGTCGCGTGCCCCGGCGTTCGGTGATGGCGCCGCCCCCCCATCGTCCGCGACGAGGCATTCGCGACTCGGCAGACCCCGATCGACGCATTTCCCGACCCGGCACGGGCCGCCGGGCATTGCCTAGCCGGCGACCTCGAGGTTTGCCCGGTTGCGCCACGTACTGCTATATTAAAGTGTCTGCCGCATGTGTGAACGTCCGCGGCCGATCCGACCGATCACCGCTCGGGCGTCGCTGGTCGACATCGCGCGATCATCAGTCGGCGAACTAGCGTACTCCCACGGCGCCCCTCGAGGGCTGCGCGGAAGTTATCGAGGAGACGTCTCTGGCACATTGCCCGGCTCGCTCCACTTCTCTCCCCACAACCAACGGAACCGTCCACTCGGCCGTTCATGCTGAGCGCTGCCCACATGCTCTGCCTGCGTCTCGCGGCGCGCGCTCACGCGCGCCGGACGGCATGGCCAGGAGCGGTTCGCGCCGCGGCCGCGGGAGGGTCCGGCAAGGACCACTCGCCCCATGAAAAGAATGTTGATCAACGCAACTCACGAAGAGGAGTTGCGGGTCGCGATCGTCGACGGGCAGAAGCTCGTCGATCTCGATATCGAGCACAAGTCCAGAGAGCAGCGTAAGTCCAACATCTACAAGGCGACGATCACACGGGTCGAGCCCAGCCTCGAAGCCGCCTTCGTCGAGTACGGCGGTGAACGCCACGGGTTTCTGCCTTTCAAGGAGATCTCGCGCGAGTTCCTGCCCGAGGCCGCCCGGAGCGGCGAAGGCCGGCCGACGGTCAAGGACGGCATCCGGAACGGACTGGAGATCGTCGTCCAGATCGAGAAGGAGGAACGCGGCAACAAGGGTGCGGCGCTGACGACGTTCATCAGTCTCGCCGGACGCTTTCTGGTGCTGATGCCGAACAACCCGAAGGCTGGCGGTGTGTCGCGCCGGATCGAGGGTGAGGAACGCACCGAGCTAAAGGCGGCCATGAAGGACGTCCTGGTGCCCGACGGCATGGGCACCATCGTGCGTACGGCGGGCATCGGGCGCAGCACCGAGGAGTTGCAGTGGGACCTCGACTACCAGGCGGCGATCTGGAAGGCGATCCAGGAGGCCGGTTCGGATCGCAAGGCCCCGTTCCTGATCTACCAGGAAAGCAACATCATCGTCCGCGGTCTGCGCGACTACTTCAAGGGTGACATCGGCGAGATCCTTGCCGACTCCCCGGCGGTCCACGAACAGGCGGCCGAGTTCATCCGCCTCTACATGCCGCAGAACGAACGCAAGCTCAAGCTCTACCAGGACGACGTCCCGCTCTTCAACCGCTACCAGATCGAGTCGCAGATCGAGTCTGCCTTCCGTCGCGAGGTGCGCCTGCCCTCGGGCGGCGCCCTCGTGATCGACCACACCGAGGCGCTGGTCTCGATCGATGTCAACTCGGCGCGCGCGACCCGCGGCAGCGACATCGAGGAGACGGCCAGCAACACCAACATCGAGGCGGCCGAGGAAGTCGCCCGCCAGCTGCGTCTCCGGGACCTCGGCGGGCTGGTCGTCATCGACTTCATCGACATGATGTCGTCGAAGCACCAGCGCGCCGTTGAGAACAAGCTTCGCGAGGCGCTGAAGGCCGACCGGGCCCGCGTGCAGATCGGCCGTATCTCCAAGTTCGGCTTGCTGGAGATGTCGCGACAGCGCCTGCGCCCCTCGCTCGGCGAATCCTCGGAAAACGTCTGCCCGCGTTGCCACGGTCACGGCACCATCCGCGGCATCGAGTCCACCGCCCTGTCGATCCTCCGTCTCGTCGAGGAGGAGTCGATGAAGGACAACACCGGGCGCGTGCTGGCGGACGTACCGGTCGAGGTCGCGACCTACCTGCTCAACGAGAAGCGCAAGGTGATCGGCGAGATCGAGGGTCGGAACGGTGTCGTGCTCGTGATCGTCGCCAATCCGTCGCTGGATACGCCGAACTACACGATCGAGCGGATCCGCGCGAACGAGTCCGACCACGAGGCGAACAGCAAGCCGAGCTACGAACTGGCGAGCGACAACGCGCAACTGTGGTCGCCGGAAGACCCGAGCGAGACGAAGGCGGTCGAGCAGGCTGCGGTAGGCACCGTCACACCGCTGGCGCCGGCCCCCACGCCAACGGCGAAGCCCGCGCAGGAACCCCCCGCCATGGTGGCGGTCGCGAGTGCGCCTCCCCCGGCGCCCGTGGGCGGATTCCGGAAGATGATCGGTGCGGTCACCTCTCTGTTCGGTACCGGGGCCGAGCCAGATGCCGTCTCGGCGCATGCCGCGTCCGCCGACGGCACCTCGTCGGACGGTGTCGCGGAGCCGTCTGACGCCGGACGAGGCTCCGCCCGCGATGGCGCGTCCGAGTCGGGCAACCGCAAGCGCGGCAAGCGCAGCGGCAACCGCAGTGGTCGCGGTCGCGGCCAGGCGAGGCCGAGCGACGATGCGGACGGCCAAATGACGGCATCGGGATCCGGCGGCGCTGAAGAGACACGGTCGGGACGTGGCGGCGAAGGGTCTGGCGCCGAAGGTCGGAACGAGGACGGTGAAGGCAGTCGCGGCGGTCGCGGCCGGGGCCGGGGCCGAGGCCGAGGGCGCAACAAGGGCGTCACGTCGGATGACGGAGAGAACAACGACGGCGCGGACACCACGGATACCGGGGAGGGGAACCAGGCGACGGCGTCTGCGGGCGGTGCCGGCGATGGATCGAGTGACACAGAGGCTCCGCGAGAGGGTTCGCGACGGCGTCGACGAGGTGGACGTGGCGGCCGGGGACGACGCAACGCAGCGGCGGCCGACGGCGAGAGCACAGCGAATGATTCGTCGAACGCGGCACCGGGCGAAGCCGCGGGCAGCGCCGAGGCGGCTGCTGAGGCAGCCGGCGAAGCGGCCGGTCAGACAGCCGGCAAGACAGCCGAGCAAACCGTCGGTGAGGCCGGAACGGCCGGCAGTGTCGCGAGCGTCGCGGCTGCGGCCGCTCTGGGTGGCGGAGCATCCGTGTCGCTGGAGGCCGCGGCCCGCCGGCCGAGCCCGGCCGACACCACCGCGATCGACGCCGCTGCCGCTGACGGGGCCGAGATGACCGACCTTCCGGCATCCGACGCCATCGAAGGCGCTGAGAACGCGACGGTCGTCGACGACCCGATGGACGCGACCGACGTGCTGGACGATGACGAGGAAGACGCCCGCGAGATCGCCGAGGCCATGAAGATCGTCTCCGCCGACGCGGGTGATGCGGAGCTGGTGGACGAGCCCATCGTGACGAGCGCAGCGCACGACGGCGACGAGGCACGCGGGACGGACGCGTTCCCGTCGCAGGTCGAGGACACGACGACGGCGGGCGAGGCGCAGGAGGCCTCCGCGATCGGCTCGACGCCCGTCGAGACGACCCGCTCGGACGATGCGCCTGCCGATGGCGAGGAGTACACGGGCCGCACGCCCGATTCGCGGGCCGACGGCACCGATGCGGACGACTCCGATGCGGACGACACCGATGCGGACGACTCCGGGGTGGACGGCACCGATGCAGGTGATGCCGCCGGCGGAGATGGCACCGACATCGATTCGACGGGCGCGAATGCGGCCGGCGCCGATGACACGGATGCGGACGACACGGATGCGGACGACATGGATACGGACGACACGGACGATCGTGGCGCTCGGAATGTGACGGACGGTGAAGACGGCAGGACGACAGAGGCGTCGGCGGCCGGGTCGGCCGAGTCCACGACGAGTGCGCCGGTGGCGGACCCTGCAGCGACAGGCGCTGGCGATACCCCCGTCGAGCCGGTCGCCGCGGATAGAAAGCCCCGGCGACGCAGCGGCGGGCGGCGCCGCGAACGCGTCGCCAGCAAGCGGGAGGCGGCGCTGGCCCTCGAGGATGCGCCTTCGGACAGGGGCGACGGTGGGCTGTCGTTCGCGTCGCGACGTGATGTCGACGTCGAGACTCCCGAGGACGTGCCGCCCCCCGTCCTGCCGGTCGACGGTGACCGTGACTGAGGCAGGCCCTTGCCTGCTTCAGCCGAACCAGGCGTCGATGGCGTAGCAGGTCACGAGTCCGACGACGAGCTTCATCGGGACGCCGATCTTCAGGAATTCGGCGAACCGGTAGCCGCCCGCGACGTGCACGAGTGTGTTCGTCTGGTAGCCGATCGGTGTCGCGAAACTGCCGCTCGCGGCGAACATCACGGTCACCACCAGCGGTGCCGGCGGTATGTCGAGACTCGCCGCCAGCCCGATCACCAGCGGCGTCATGATCACCGCGACGGCATTGTTCGTGACGCTTTCGGTCAGGATCGACGTCAGCGTGTAGACCACGGCGATGACGCCGAGTGGGGAGAGGGTGGCCATCAGCGGCAGGGAGCCTGCAATGATCGCATCGACCGCTCCCGTGTTCTGCAAGCCCGTCCCCACGACCAGCATCGCGTAGATCAGCACGAGCACGTCGGCGTTGAGTGCGGCCCAGGCGTCACCGGTGTCGAGGCTGCCGAGCGCGAGTAGCAGACCGATTCCCATGATCGCACCGGCGGCCAGCGGCACGATGCCGAAGGCCGCGCCGGCGACGACCATGCCGAGCGTCAGCAGGGCAACGAAGGCACGATCTCGCCTGAACGGCTTCGCCGGTGGCACCGAGGACGGAATCAGCCACGGATCGGTCGCGATGCCCTCGATCTGATCGGGCTCGCCGCGCACCCAGAGCCGATCTCCGGGTCGTATGACGAGCGTTCCGAGGTCCGGTCCCGCAAGATTGCGGCGCCGCTTGACGCCGATCACCGACACCGCGAAGCGGGAAAGGAAGTGGGCCTCGGTCAGGCGCTTGCCGACCGCGGCGCTTTCCGCCGCGACAGTGATGCGGGCGATCTTCTCGGGCTCCTCGCTCAGGCGCCGCACGCGCACGCCGAGCATCAGACCCGGTAGCGTGGCGAGCGTGGCGAGTTCGGGAGGACTCGTGCGAAGCACCACGCGATCCTTGACGCGGATCAACGTCTTTCCGTCGTCGAGATCCAGGCGCTGACCACCGCGGGTAATCTTGAGCAGCCGCACGCCCCGATGGGCGAGAAAGGATGCCTTCGACCACGGCGAGTCGAGCTCCGGAAAGTCGTCCGTGATGCGAAGTTCGGTGAGAATGGTGGCCTCCTCGTTCTCCGAGGCCGCGGTCGGTCCCTGCCCGCTCGGCAACAGCAGCTTGCCGGCCAGCGCCAGGAACAGGCAGCCCGCCACGGCAGCCACCACGCCGATGGCCGAAATGTCGAAGATTCCGAACCCCTCGAGCCCCTCGGCCCGCGCGATGCTGTCCACCAGCAGGTTGGTCGACGTGCCGATCAACGTGCAGCTGCCCCCGAGGATGGCGACGTAGGAAAGCGGGATCAGGAACTTCTTCGCACCCGTGCCGACAGCGGTCGCGAGCGAGGCGACCAGCGGAATCAGGATCACCACCACGGGCGTGCTGTTGACGAAGGCGGACGCGATCATGGCGACACCGAGCACGAGGACAACCGCGGTGACAGGGCGCGTCCGGGCGAGCATGAGCACCCGGGCCGCCAGCGCCTCGAGCGTGCCCGTTCGCACCAGTGCTGCCGAGAGCACCAGCATCGCGCCGATCGCGATCGCCGCGCCGTTCGAGAAGACGGCGAGCATCTCCGACTCGTCGACGAAACCGAAGGCGGCGAAGGTCGCGGCCCCGATGACCCCCACACCGGATGGGGGCAATCGCTCCCGCATGAAGCCGACGAGCATGAGCGCCAGCACGCCCAGGCTGATGGCCACGGCGTGGTCGGCGATCGGCGAGGTGGGATCCATGCGGAGAGCGGGCCGTGGGTGACGACGCGATGTTACGCCGTCTTGGCCGCAGGCTGCCGCACGACTTCATTCGACAGAAGGACGGTCATGAAGGCAAACGGTGCGAGCAGGAGCAGCGCATGGCGCAGCCCGATCCACTCGGACAGGAATCCGATCAGCGGCGGCGCCAGCAGAAAGGCGCTGAAGGCGATCATCGTCAGGGCGGCGACATTGTCCGCCGGCGCGCGACCGGGACGACGCGCCGCCGCCGTGACCGCGAGCGGATAGACGATGGCGACCCCGGCCCCGGCCAGCGCAGCGCCGACGAAGGCGACGGGCACGTTCGGCGCGAGGGCAAACAGCGCGATGCCAGCGGTGGCCGACAGACCGGACACGCGCACCACGGCAAGCTCCCCGAAGCGATCGGCGATGGCGTCGCCGGACAGACGGGTAACGCCCATCACGATCGCGAAGAACGAGTACGCCGTTCCGATCACGAGCGGCGATGCATCGAGCACCGAGTCCATGAAGACGGCAGACCAGTCGATGAACGCGCCTTCCACGACCATGATGCCGAGGGGCATCAGGCACAGCAGGGCAATGGCCCGAGCGGGAAGTCGAAAGAGCGGCGCAGACTCGGCGCCCGGTGCGGGGGTGGTCGGCATCCCGTCCAGAGGCAGCGCCGACGCGATCGCGAACCCCACGATCGCGAGCACCGGCATGAGCACGCCGAAGTGGACGGCGACCGGGATCCCCTGGTGCGCGAACAGACTCCCCGCAAGCGCGCCCGCCATCGATCCGAGACTCCAGAACCCGTGGCAACGCGACATGATGCGCCGCCCCACGTCGGCTTCCACTGCATCCGCCTTGGTATTCATGGCCACCTCGATCATCGCGATCGAGATGCCGGCCGCGAACAGCGTGACCGCCAGCTGTGGCGCGGACATGGCGAAGGCAGGCAGGATGAACAGAAGGGCCCAGAGCGGCAGCATGATTCGGCAGGCATCGCGAAGGCCGAGCCACTCCACGATCCGGCCGGCAACGACCAGCCCGGACAACGATCCCGCCGGCATCGCCAGCAGGCAAAGCCCGAGCGTCGCGTCGGTCAGCTCGAGTGAGGCCTTGATCTCCGGTATCCGCGGAATCCAGTTGCCGAGGACGGACGACTGGACAAAGAAGACGCCAAAGATGGCTGGAACGGCAGAGATCATCGGTAG
>Ga0114957_1002786_pt1 | contig 16297 bp, 13 predicted proteins | sample BantaG_FD_87175 | JGI IMG/M metagenome (GOLD analysis project Ga0114957, IMG submission 87175) | Marine algal microbial communities from Bantry Bay, Ireland - BantryBay_4 metaG | ecosystem: Host-associated > Algae > Red algae > Unclassified | place: Bantry Bay, Ireland | collected 2014-11-21 | reverse complement strand
CTTTTCAGCCTCGACCTTTTCAGCCTTAACCTTTTCATCAAAACCTACAGCCAAAGTCGCAGATTGCTTACCAAACAAAACCTTCGCCTGATTAATAGCACTCGCAGCTTCAACCATATCAACACCAGTAATTTCCACCAGTTGACTAACATGCATCTTAGACATATCCCGAAAAGTATGCACCCCAACCCTCGCCATATCCGCAGATTCAGCCTCAGTAAAAGGCGAGCCAACTTCACACAAATCATCAACCTTATCTCGCGAATCACACCCAAATGCACGCTCGACCGCAGCCGCCCAAATGCGCGTCGCTCGATGATCCTTCACACCCGGCACAGCCTTAATCGCATCCACGCCAGCCATCGCAACCGACATAAAAGTAGGAAGGCCACGCTCCTTCAATCGCTGCTCAATCTTCTCACCCACATGAGGTAAATCGCTCAGCCTATCCTGATTCACTGGCTGAAAACATTTAATCATCTACTCCCTCCCGCACAAACAAATTCGTAAATAAATTCGCCTCTTTTTGTCGCGGCACAATGCTGCGCTCTCTTCGTCGAATACGATGATAAGTCAAATCATCATCTACATCATTTTCCTCATACGTAAACTTAATCGAAAGCGTTAATTCATGCGCGTGCTCCATCATCGCCTTAGCCACCAACTCATTAACAAATGTACCGCTCTCTAACAAAAATTGATTCTCAGGACCAGCCATTGAATTAAAATCACAATGACCTAGAACCAAAGCCTGATACAAAAGATGCTGACCACTCTCACTATCCTTCCAAATCGGACTGTACACATGCCACCACACCAAAGGACCATAATCACCATCTCGATCCGCACGAGCCACATCTTCAGCAAGAGCCGCTCGCGTAATAAGCTCCCCATCTACGTCACGATACCCACTAGAAGAAATCGCCACCCAGCGCCATAACTTCACATTCTTCGAAGGTGGATGAATCAAAAAATCCATCTCCACCTCTTCAACACCATCATTCCCCGCCGAAGAATCCGCAGGAACAATATCCTCTACCGGAGAAAGACCCGGTATAATATGCTTCATCTCATCTGCCATCGGACCATCTTCAGCCCGACCGCGACCACGGCCATAGTCCACGCCACCCCGACCACGGCCATAACCCATGCCACCCCGACCACGGCCATAACCCATGCCACCCAGACCGCGACCATGACCATAGTCCATGCCATCCAAACTACCATGACCATAATCCATGCCACCGCGACCCCGACCATGGCCGCCACGACCGCCACCGCGACCATGGCCGCCACCACGAGGAGAATAACGACCCGTCTCTATCCCATACTCACGACTCGACCATTCTTCATCCGTAAATGGACCACGCCGACCAGAAAAATCACCAGAAAAATCACCAGAAAAATCGCCACCAGAAAACGAATCATCATGCCCAAATTCATCATGCCCCTCATCCGTAAGAGCATCTCCCTCAAACTGCGGCTGCTGATACTCATTGGCAAAGCCATCCATTGATATCTCGCCAGCTTCCAGCAACCCAGTCGCAATGCCAGCCGCCGACAGGCCCGTAGACGTTAGTACCCAAGTACCATAGCGCCGAGATATTAATCCATTGCGCAACATCGCACGCATCGCCGACCAATGCAGCTGATAACCACGCTGCACCGCCAATGCATACCGAACCAACTCAACTGGCAGCATCTCCGCAGCCGACATCTTCGATACAGACAATTCATCTTCATTATTCAAACGTAGCATAAAATCCTCTTACAAATTCCACATCTATTACCACTGGCTTACCACGTCGATACTGCCAATAAATCGAACCCGTCTGCTTACAAATCCGGAAAATCAGCCGATTCGTATTGGGACATCGAACATCCACAAATAACTCATCACTCACAAGAACAGGCGCATCAGGCGCATCAGAAGCCTTAACATCATTTAGCATCGTCTTGCACCTTCTTCTTATTCTTGCCAAAATTCCGAATACGAGACAAGATGCCGTCATCTTCATCATCTTCATCAACTTCCGATCTCGCTACAGCAGTACTCTGAGGCTGACCCTCATCTTCCGTAAAATCTACACCATCATCGCCAACCAAACTCTGCGTCGCCACATTGTACGGCAACCTCTCAGTTGGTTCTTCCGTCTCATGCAAAAGAGTAGACCTATCACCACGACGTAATACCTGCGGACCACGAGAATTATCTTGCCGCACAATAAACTCATCAGGCACAACACCCAGATCAATACCAACTTGCAGACCTTGGTCCGGCGTCAAAATAAAGCTCTCCGTCAACTTCTTCGCAGCAGTGGAATAGGTATTAAGCGCATTCGCCTTCGACGTCAACTCACTCGCATCAGTCAAATCAGAAAAGTGAAATCGAGTACTCGTATCCAACATATACAAGCTCACCGAATCCATCCAATCCTCATCCCAGCCAAACAAAACAGTACGCCGACTCTTCCAATCCAAAACGCGAGACTGACTAGCAGAACCAACCGAATTACTGTCCAATGGAGCCAAATCCTGCGGATCCATATCCAAGGCCAATGCATACCGATTCCTCGCTATCTCATAATCTCGCTGCCGCTCATAATCTGGCTCAACGCCAGCCAGCTTGATCGCCACATGGCTCAGCGGAATATCGCCCGGTATAGCCGAAAGAATATGACCCATATAATAGGTATAGCCCTTCTGATCAGCCTTCATCTCCGCACCGCTGATAATATCGTCAATCTGCGCTTGCGTCATGCCGCCAATAAAATCCAATGTGTCCGCAGAACGACCTGCAATTCGCTCCCAAAATTTGCGCTGAATCACCGAATGGATACGAATCTCGTCATACGCACGCTCAGCTGCACACATCCCACAACCACGCTCATCTATCGACTCACTACTGAAATCAGTCAAAGCAAAAACAGTGTGGTGCGGCATCTCAATCTTTTCGCCAGTCGTCGCTGTGTAAATCACAGGAAATTCTGGATCATTCGTGCGGAAACAGCGATACGGATCCAGATGCACAAAACCAACCACGCGCGAGCCGTCATAAACCACTTCTGTAAATGCACCATTACCAGTCAACAGATACGCACGTAAATGCTGATTAAGATAGGTATTCCAACCACTGCCCCAAGCAACGCCCCGCCGATCAAAGCCTTTCGTATTCGCCGCCAAAAAAAGCTCATGCGCCTCACGAACCATATCCGCACTATCACCCCGAACCTCCCAAGCCGCAGCCGCCGCCTGCGCAATGCCTTTGCGCACAGAGCTTGCCCAAAACCTATCCCAGTGAATCGTAGAACGTAATATCCGATCACGTTCATGGCTCCAACCTGGACTCAAATCAGGCATACTCAAACATGAGTCGTCCTCTTGAAACACAAATTGGAAAAGAGTAGGGCCACTATCCTTGGCCGTCACACTCTTCGCTAAAACAGACGCATCTACGCTCATGTACCTCCACCCATCCCTAAAACAAATCCAACTACATCACACGTAAAGCCCAAACCAAGCTACGCAAACAGTCCGGACCATGATCAAATTCTTTCACAGGCTTATCTTTCACTGGATCCCATGTATAGCTACTCATCTCACCCCTTAAAAAAGTGCAACGAGGATGTACAGCCACGCGCGTAAAGCCATTCTTGTCAGAAGACAACCATTCCCGCACAACCTTCACACTCTCATCAACACGCGGCGGCGAATTTCTCGTATAAAACTGCCAACTCAAATCGCCCCACTCACCTACATGCAGCTCACCCTTAAGAGCCGCTGCGCTCCGATCCACAACAACAAATTCCGGATCGGGATACCCCATCTCAACCACACCCGCAATCTGCCGAGCTGCTTTCGCCTCAATCCGATACGACTCAGCAAAAATATTCAGCTTGCCGCTCCGCATCTGGGACAACAAAAACACGCGCGGGTGAGACCCTGCTTTAAACATGCCCGACCGCTCATCTATCTCCCCAACGTACCCATCATCAACCCCCCAATATACGGAACCAACCCCTGCAATATAATCCGCATTTTCAGTGACGTGGCTCTCAGGGCCTCCATCACGCCACATATCGTAAGTAAGTTGCCCACCTTTGGCCCATTGACCCTCAAAAAGACGCTTACGCTCCACACCAGTGGATTGCTCCATCGTCTCCCGATAGTCAGTTGGATTATAAAAATTGTCGTCGAAACGAGACTCATAAAGCGTTGCCCCCCTACCCAAAATAAGGCGCAAGTTAATCCAGTGCAGCGGACCATCTGGATTAGTCGACAATATAATCTGTCGCCAAGGGGCAGCACGACCACGCAACCGAAACAGCAATTCGTCATAATCACTCTCATCAAACTGAGTAGCCTCTTCCATCCAAACAATGTCAAGACCACCAGCAGAGCCAACACCACGAATGGATTCTCGCTGCTGTTCTGTATACATGCCACCATAAGCCAGCACGCTACCATTCGGGTATTCGAACCGATGATCGCTCTTGTTGTGCTTGACACCAGCCTGCAAGCCAATCACTTCGTTCTGCAAAAACAATAGCGTCGAGTTCTTCATACTCGCAAAAGTCTTGCGCACGACCAGCGCTGTCGCGCCCGGGTACTTCTGCAAGTAGCCGTGGATCTTCTCTGCCGCTACCCTGCTCTTCCCCCCACCCGCAGCGCCTGCAAGTAAAATCACCCGGCTGTTTGTATCCGTCCAAACCGGAATCTGCCAATCTAGTGGTTTGTAATGCATCCTCAATCATTCCAAATTCCTCTCCTATTCAGATTATTCTGCAACGTCCCACATATCAGGAGAAACAGTAATGTACGTCTTCGGCGCAACCGCTTCGCCTTTTACCTCAACCGATTGTCGCGGTTTGCCCAACACTCTATCCAAAATCTCCGAAGCCGCCGCCTGTTGCGTCGAATCTTCGTTCGAGCCAAGCAAGCCTTCGACTTTAATCAAAGCCGCTCTCAATGCATACCGATTTAGTACCTCCTTCGAAGCCGTAATCGCGTCAATCAGATAAGCGCGTTGAATCACAGCAATCGCTTTCTTCGTCTGCCGTGACCAGCCGTATACAGTTTTCGGGGAAATGTTCAAAGACTCGGCTGTCTCTTTATCGTTAGAGAAGTTCACACGCGCTGCGGCGAACATAAGTTGACTGGTTGTCAGACCAGCCATCGCCTCAGAAACGTCTAGATCGTCGCTCAAATGTCGCAAAACCCAGTTTATTGTAAAGTTGACTACTAAGAACTATCACACCATAAAACAAAATCAAGCACTAAAAGTCACTAAAACTGAGCAAAATACAAACGAATTAGATACGATCAGGAAAATGTAGAGCAAAAAACAACAACTACATATTGGCTGTGCTGCGCACGCTTTATTGATCGGGGGGATGTTCATCTTGGGCGATAACTCTTAATCACCAATAGGTGAATTCTCCCCCCCAACGCAGTTGCCTTCTGTTGCTCTTTTTACATCTTTAGCAGCAACAGGTAGGCAAATGCTCCCCCCAAGTCACCCCCCCCACAGTGCTTCAAAGTATACACAGATGGCGGTCTTCTTTCGGATCAGGTCACGCGCGTGAAGGGGATCTACATCGAAGAACAAAACAGGGGTCCTCGATTGCGAGGTGTCGCAATTTTTCAAGGCTATGGGCAGTCATCAACGTGGGGTGCAGTGCAAATCATAAGAATCCAGACACGTGGGTTCGCTATCAATGGATCTCCGTTGTCGGATCAAGTCTCGCTTTGGCGTTCGGCCAGTCTACTGCCACCAAGCTGCTTTATATTTTCTTAGGCTAGCTTGGTTCAGCGGAACCTGTCTGGCCTCTCTCCACGGTGTCAATGCCCGTACGGGCTTATTGCCACCTTGTTGCAATTGCTCCAGCCGCCACTGTGTATGTATCGCACATGTTGGTGGGGGTGTTTCGCTCTTGCCGTGTTCGTTTCGTTGTCGTCTCTTCTTTTTTTCTCTTTGGGGGTTCTTGTGTCTTCTTCGTCTGCTGTTTCGTCTGCTGTTTCTTCTTCGTTCTCTGTTGGGCCTCGGGCCTTGCCCGGTGCTGTTGTTGGCTTCGCTGGTGTTCGCTCTCTCGCTCCGTCGGCTGCGCCGCTCGTTGCGTCGCTCGTTGGGTCGGTGCTGGCTGGTGGTCGGTCGGTTGTCTCTGGCTGCGCCGTGGGCGCTGACGCCGCTGCGGTGTCTGCTGCTCTTTCGGCGGGCGCTGGCGCTCGCCTCGGTGTGCTCTGCGCCTTCGGGCCTTCGGGCGCTGGTCGCTTCGGTCGCTCGTCCGCTCCTGCCGCTTCGCTGCTGCCTGTCGTTGCTGCTGGCGGGCGTGTGTCGTTCTGGGCTGGTGGCGGCCCGTCCGTCCCCGGTCGTGCTCGGCTCGTTCGTCGCTCTCTCGCGTTCGTCTCGGCTGTTGCCGCTTCGGGCTCTGGCCGTGGGTTGGTGGCGTTCGTCGGCGCTCCACCGCCCTCTGCCTTCGGCGCTCCGGGTTCGTCCGGCTGGCCGTCCTGTGGCTCGGGGTCGTGGGGGTCGGTCGGTGCTGCTGCGCTGCGTGGTGTTCCGGTCGTGCTCTTCCCGCTCGCTGGCTGGCCCGCTGGCTCGTCGCTGCCTCTCCTGCCCGGCCCTGCTGGGTCGTGGGTGCCTGCCGCTTCGTCTGGCGTTTGGTCGGGCGGCTGGCGCTGGTCCGTTGGTGGCTAGCGGCTGGTGTCCTGTATCAACTTATTTTATCGCAAAAAAAAAGGCTCACGTGAATCATCACGAGAGCCTTTTCTTTCTTCTCAGCGGGGCATCAACCTGCTGTGAAACTATCAGTAAATTAATCAATATCAAACATGGAGGTCCAAAAATGATTAGCGTTGTATTCACCGATAACAAGAGCAGTTTAGTACGCCACGAAGTTAATGTCAAGGTCGATGGAAAACTGATTGACCGCTGTCGCTTCAGCAATCAATTCTGGCTCGTAGATTTTACAGAGTCCTTTGAGCGCACAGCCTCAGAAGCATCAGCACTCTATCTACTCTGGCTAGCCGAGCAGATTTCAGACAATCCACAAGGTCCAGTTGCCACACAGTTCAAAACGCTGGTTCATGCATATCTCAATCACTCCGAAATTGAAATAATCGTCGCTCCAAACTCAGAGCATGGCACAGTGCTACGCAATTTCATCGTCAACCACGCAGCCGAGAAAGGCTGGGCAAAGCCAGTTGAATCATCATTGCTCTACTCACAGAGTATGCCAAAGGTCGAGTACGCCAAAAGAGATAATCTCAGCTGCGAACCAGATGATGAAACTATCTGGACAACTGAGTATCTAAAACACGAACGCATCGTTCGCATCATCGGCAACAAGCACGTTATGCTCGGTGTCATGATTTCAGAATCAGAAGCACTTGTACCCGGCCACGATTTAGTTACGCTCAAAAAAGATAAATGGTTCTACGATGGCCCAGCGGCCAGCAAAGAAGAGAAGGTGCAGCTGCAAGCAGCACTTACACTCTTCTTTCATGAAGAGTGGAGCAACGAGCGTGAGGTCGGTCGGCCAGAAACACGCTTCGAAGAAAAGCACGAAGCGTTCTTCCTCGATGCTGGTCTAGCACTCGATGATGAAGATTTACTCATGCTAGAGCTAGATAAAGATCAACAGGCCGCCGAGCGCACAATCATCAGTTGGTATCATCAAAGAGATTTACACAACACATCAAATTATTACAGCTTAGGCTTGAAAAATCCAACTATATAGCAAGAAGCGTGCTGCTCTACCAAATGGTAGAGCCAGCACGCTTTTTTTGTGTAGCCACGTTGATTCACAGAAATATACACAACCACACGGAATCAAAAAAACAAACACAATTTACACAGAAAATAGCTACCGATATTTTAATGTTATCGGTAGACATCGCAAAAAAACGATAAGAGTATTACTTACAGTGCTACTTACAGTGCTACCCTCAATTCAAGCAAACAGAAATGACCGGATAAAAGTGCAGCGGCTCAGCACAACGTATCGGCCTCAAGCACTCCCTCAAAATCACCCAATGCTGATCGGTTGCATTCTCGTGATGCTGCAATACGAATGTATATATCCCCCCAATTTCAAAATCAGGTATTTCCTCATCGCGCGATAAAGCATATGACTTCATCAAATAAAATTTGGTTAGAAAAGGCAAAAATGCACATTGCAAACGACTCGGGTAATCAGTCGGATAGGATTCTGGTCTCTTTGCTTTCAGTGGTAAATGTACTCGCTTCTTCTTATTCATAGAGAAATTATAAAACAAACTCAAAAAACCAATCGAATACAAATCTTGTTTCTACCGGCTGCGCCAGTATAAAACAAGAAAAGAGCGGAGCTGCACCGTGCGAAAATTCCGCACCGTGCAGCACATCATCATTCCACCTCATCCCCGACCGCCGCCCCACGAACAGCACAACTACAACTACTTAACCCCATGAATAATATCCCTTAATCAAACACCTACTCCCTTGGCAGAATCACGAGCGTTCGGCACGCGCAATCCCCTGATTTTTTTACTTATTTATCTGGCAAGGCTACGCCGCCAGATAAGATTGTTCAAATCTGGGGATGCACTACTCACTTATCGTGATGTGTCTTGGGTGTTGTTTTAAAGTAATTCAAATACATTTATTTCTATTCAGCTTCTAAGGAGCACCACATGAATAAAGTTATTCTCACAGGCAATGTAGGTCAAATGCCACAACTTCGCTACACCAATACAGGTATTCCAGTTGCAGATTTTTCTCTCGCCGTCAACGAACGTTGGACGGGCAGCAATGGACAAGCCAATGAGCGCACCACGTGGATCAAAGTCACAGTATGGCGTGGACTAGCCGAGACAGTTGCGGAGTATCTCACCAAAGGTCGCCTTGTAGCAGTCGAAGGCAAACTCGGAGAGCTAAAACCGTGGACCGATCGCAATGGCAAACTGCGCTGCGATCATGAAGTCACAGCCAGTAGCGTTGAGTTTCTCGGCTCAAACAATGAAATGAGCAATGACCCTCACCCCTATGAGGCCGAAACGGCCACAGGCGCACAACAGCAATTAAGCCAAAACAGTGGAGACAACGACAATCTGGAGACGAATCATGCGAATCACAACGACAACAGCCCAAACAGCGGAGGCGAGGCCGCCGCTGCACCAAGAACTACTGCTGGCAACAACAACCCGCAACATGAAACAAAATCGAATCCAGAAGATGAACCCACACCGCAAACCACCAACAAAAACAGAGATGATCGCAAGCTGCGCCGCAAAACAAAAATGCAGCTCGCAATAATCGCCAAGATAGTACAGTCGAACTAGAACCGTCACGACCACGCCTCAGTGCCGACGACATCCGCAAGGCCGCCGCCGAAGAAAAAGACTACGAAGAAGACTACGAAGAAGACTACGAAGAAGACTACGAAGAAGAAGACTACGAAGAAGAAGAAGACGCCAAAGAAGAAGACGCCAAAGAAGAAGACGCCAAAGAAGAGATGGTAGAGATGACAATTGAAGAGATCATCCAACATGATGTAAATGCTCTGGCCAGTCAAGGGGCAGAAATTATTTACATTCAGGGCGACAACAACGACGACAACAACGACGACAACAACGGCGACAACAATGACGACAACAACGATGACAACAATGGCGACGGTGATGTAAAACCACCGCCAGTGCGCAGAGCCAAGAGCAAAGTCACGCCCATGGGCAGTGACGCGATTGCAATGATTTCAAATCCCAATGGCAATGGTCCACACGATGACGATAGTGAAGATGATGACGATCTGCCATTTTAAGTAGCATCTATATAAAGTAGCATCTATATAAAGTAGCATCTATATAAAGTAGAACAGGCCAAGAGCAATTGCTCTTGGCCTTTTTATTACCGTTGCATTTACTATCAAAAAAGGGCATCAATCCTATGAAATACAATCAAAACATGATGATTTACATGCCAAAAGAAAGCGAACTAACAAACGCATGTAATCTGTTACAACTCAATGAGGCAATGACCTATAAAGCCAAGCACATCATCAAAGGTCGCTTTCTCGACCTCGATCAAAACGGCAATGCAATCGCCATTAGCTCCAGCAACGAAACCAAAACCTATCGCATCACCAATCTGAAAGAATGCGAATGCCCAGCCTTCCAACATAGCCCTAAGAAAATCCGCTGCAAGCACATCGAAGCTCTGCGCGTCTACCGCTCGATCATGCGCAAGCATCTCAACAATCGCATTCACGGCAGCTTCAAATTCAAATCCGATCAAATACACAATCAACACCACTTCAATACCTATCTGCTAATCGACCAAAACAAAACGCTCTCTTACATACAGAGCAAAGACCGCATCCCAACACACGTCTGCAATATCCGCGTGCGCAAACACAACTTCTACGATTTCAGCAACAATCAAAACATGTTCGCATTCTCTATCTGGCTCAACAAAGCCCGAACACAAAACCTAGTCGACCAAGAGCCTCACAAACAAGAAACCGGAATATTCTACGACGAAGTCGGCGAAGTAATCAGCCCCAAAGAATCCAGTGGCTGGGAGAACAAACAAGTAGAATACGAACACTTTGACGATTATATCTACAGGTAATAAAGGAGACCGATAATGCCATCAATTCACGATATATATCCAGATGTATATATGTCCCCCACCGACCTCGATAGAAAAGAGAAAATCTTTGTAATCGAGAGAGCGGCATTGAAAAAAGTCTTCAATGTTCGCACTCGTAAAGAAGAACAGAAAATCGTTCTGTACTTCGAAGACGAAGAAGCAATCATGGTCCTCAACAAAACGCAGGCCACCGCTCTCGCCCGATATCTTAAATCCGACGACTACACAACGTGGGCTGGCTGCAAAGTAAAGCTAGAAACCGGTCAAGCGCACAACAAAAAAGCCACCATCGTCATCAAGGCAGCGCAGCGAACCCAGCCAGCCAAAAAGCAACAGCCAGCGCAGCCGCAAAACGGCTCCAAACCACCAACATTGCACCCAGCCTGAATAGCCGCCACATCAAAAAAATTTACCGAATGGCTTAAATCACTTCCAGAGGAATAGTTAATCAAGGAATAGTTAATCTATGTCAAATCAAGAAATCCAAAAAGCAGTCAATCGAGCAATCTCCAATTATCCAGCCAAATCCCCACTGCGTTTGCTAGCCCAAATGCATTTGTGGGCCAGCATATCAATCTTCAACCATATATGGGGCGAAGGTCTTGGCCAACACTTCTATCGAAAATTCATCATCGAACGCAAAGGCGATGTGCAGAAATTCGTCCCAGAGCTTGATGAAAAAAACGAGAAAGCCCTTTTTAACTTTCTAACCGAACAATGCAATATCCAAGAAAATGCCAATCAGGGGCAGACAAAAAAGCCGCAGAAAACCTTTATGGTCTTCTACCGACGCAATCATGCTGGTATAGAAACAATGTTTCACTCCAACTCTCTGATATCAATAACGCATGAATTTATCTGCAACATCAAAGCACGCAACGTCTTCGAGGCCATGCTGAAAATGAACCCCGATTCGTGGGACACAAGCCACGATGCACGCACAAACAATTCAACTCACCAGATTCACAATCATCCTGAGATATCTATCGGCGATGTCCTCATCGAATATACAAAGCGTGGAGCCACCGATCTATACGTCATCGTCAAAGATAAAAGCAGCATAGATGGACAAAGACCCCAGCTTATGCCACCGTGGAAAACTCAAAAATAGTAATCAATCTTGTTTGACCAGGCGTCACCGGCGAAGAACAAGATAAAGGAATCATAATGCCAAAAATTATCTTCGAAACCCAAAGCCCTGAGCGTACAGTCGAATTACTCAAAGAAGCCAAAATCATAAAGGAGTAACCATGCCAGAGCCAGAAAAGTTTGCTCTATTCAACAACATGCAAACGCAAACAGCAGCACTCGGCGTTGCAGTGGATCTAGAGAAGGAATATATCTACTATCTATCCACCGCTGGACCAAGCATATCCGTGAAATCCATTTGGGCCACGCTCTGCGATAACAACAAAAAAAATCGAGTCTACATCGAACCATGGTTCGATGTCTCCGAAAGTTTCGACAGTCCAGTCGGTATCGGCGTCGCCTACGCCGACATACTCGGATCCAGCTACAAACACATGGCTTGTAGATACAAAAATCCAAACCTCTTGCTCATCACCGACAAAAAAGGATTGCAGTATCCTCATCTACTAAAAGACAAAGAGCAGCGCAAAGCTATCCGTCTCGAATATCTGCCACAAGTACTCTACTGGTTCACCGAATACATCAATGCCTACACCATTGTCCCCGCACTTCCACAGTGGTCTCGCGCCATCTGGCGTGCTGGCTACGAGGCCAAAGCAATCAAAAGCCTCGAATGCTATGGCGACTGCGTCGGAGCATGGATCATAGATATAAGTTTCGACTGGCTAGAGCTTGTTCAGGATCTCATCAAAACCAATGAAATCATCTTTGAATATGAAATGATAGAAGATGAACAATCCTAAAACCTCCAACTACTAACGCTTTCCCAAAGAGCTAATTGCACATGTTGTGCAGTCAGCTCTTTTTATTTACCTGCTTTTAAATATATTTACTATCTTCTCAGGAGCATCTAATGCGTTTACAAGGCATATCAAAAATGGGCTACTATCCCTGCCCACCTCAAACACTCAACTCTATTGTAGAGTTGCTCAGCGTTCGAACAACAGGAACCAAGATAAGGCTACTCGATCCCTGCTGCGGCAATGGTGAAGCAATCAGCCGCATCGCCGAAGAACTCAAAAATCGTGGGGCCAATGTCCACACCATCGGCGTCGAGCTATCGCCACAGCGCGCACTCACCAGCCAAGGTGATCCACATATCGACCTAGCAATCTCGGCAGACTGGAAAGAAGTAGCAATCAGCAATATATCGTGCTCATTGCTCTATCTCAATCCACCCTACGATACCGAAGTAGGAAACACTGGTGATGGCAAGCCCCGCGCTCGGCTAGAATATCAATTTCTGCGCAACACCGTCCGCACGCTGCAGCACGATGGCGTGCTCGTCTACATCGTACCCGAGCGTATCCTAACCGATCCCAAAGTGGCCCGCTATCTCACCAGCAACTTCTCCAACATCAGCACACATCGCCTACCCGAAGACGAATTCGAAACATTCAAACAAATCGTCCTTTTCGGTCGCAAGAAAGCCAGAGCAATGGCAGAAAACGACCTAATGGAAGAGATGATACTCAATGCACAAAGCGGCGGCTTCCGCGCCATCGACGGCATGATAAATGCCAATCTCGTTTCCCCCTATCATCTGCCACGCATGAATGTGTCAGATGAAAAATTCACCATCAAGAAAACGTCGCTCAGCACTAACGAGATTATTCAAGCCATGCAAACGCAAAAAAATGCGCTCGATAGCGGACCGTGGGCCGACCTGCAACCCAAATACAACAGCGCAGAATTCCATCCCATCATTCCGCTGCGCACTGGTCATGTCGGATCACTCATCGCATCCGGTCAAATGCGGACGGTCGATCTCGGCGACCGTGTGGCAAAGGGAAAGGCCATCAAAGAAACACGAGCCTATGATGCAGGAGGCAACCAAGTGCCGCTAGATGACTATGAAGCGGCAGTCATGAAAGAAGTCTTCAACACCACCGTCACAACCCTCAACGAATCTGGAGAAAGCAAAACAATCAGCAACGTTATGGAGCTGCAACGCTTCCTCGAAATCTATGCGCAAGATATCGCATCAATCATAGAGCACCACTTCTCGCCCGTCTACAAAAAGCCAACGGATCAAGAGTGGCTTGCGCTCGAACATCTAATGAAAAGCAAAAAGCTACCCGGGCGTGCAAAAGCAGGACTATTGCCCGTGCAGAAACATGTCGCTATCGCTGCCACTCGCTGTGCAAAAAAGTATGGCTGGTCCGACATCGTAGGCGAAATGGGCGTCGGCAAAACGTGCATCAGTCTAGCCGCGCTCGACCTAATAAACAGCTATCCAGCCATCGTCATGTGTCCATCGCATCTTGTAAAGAAGTGGGCCAGCGAGGTCGATGAAGTCTCCGGTGCCACATCCAAAATCATAGAAAGCATCAGCGACCTACTCCAATTCCAAAATGATTATAAGAGCGGCAAACTAGGCAAAAACGCAGTCGCTATCATCTCCAAAGAACGAGCCAAACTAGGGAGCGGGTGGGAGCCAGTCACAAACACCACATGGGCCACAGTTCTTGTAGAGAAGGAGTTTCACATAGGCAACGACTTGCCACCAATCAAGAAAAAAGTCCCCAAACGTGTGCGTGTGCCAGCCTGCCCAAAGTGTGGGCGCTATCAGAAAAACAAAGACGATACGCCCAAGCGCACTCTTGGTAAAAAACGAAAATTCTGCAACCGAGACACAAAAGTATGGGTAGGCGAACCAGACGACAACACGCAGGGTGAATTCAAAATTGTACAGTGCAACGAGCCACTCTATTCTTTCGGATCAACCTTCAAACGCTGGCCCATCGCTCACTACATTCGCATCAAAATGCCAAACTTTTTCAAAGCATTGCTTGCCGATGAATTCCATCACTACAAAGGCAAATCATCGGATCAAGCGCAAGCCTATCACAATCTCGTTATGGCTACGCACTATCAATTCAACCTCACTGGCACAATCTTTGGTGGCAAATCAACCGATCTATTTTGGCTGCGCTATCGTATCGATCCAGAAGTGCGGCGAGACTACGGCTTCGATGACGAACATCGCTGGGCAAAAGACTATGGTCGACTACAATATTCGCTGAGCAATACCGAAGATGACCACGGCGTCTACAGTGGCAAGCGTCGTGTGCCAAATAGCATCAAAGAAGTGCCCGGCATATCACCCAGCATCTTCTCCCGCCTGCTCAAAACCTGCATCTTCGTCCGCATCACCGATCTAGGCATCACGCTGCCAGACTACGAAGAAGAGATCATCCGCATTCCAATGGCCGAAAATCAAGAAGAGCAATGTACATGGCTTTACAATAGTCTGCTTGACCGCATTCAAACTGCACGACAAAACAGAGACATGAAAGGTGCAGCCAAGCTACTATCGGTTTGGCTTCAAAATTCACTCGGTCGACCAAACTCATGCTTCCGCAGCGAAATGGTCATGTGGAAGGGAAATGCAGAAATGCTAGAAGGCAACGTGAATGCGCCCGAACGCACACCCTACGCCGTAAAATATTTCCCTGTTCCAGAGAAATTCGAAGAACCAATAGAACGCTGGCCGCTGCCAGAGCCAAACGAAGATGAGCAGCCCTTCGATCAGGAAAGCAACGACAACCTGTTCCGAGAAGAGTATAGGGAATGGCTCAGATTCATGAAGAACAATCCTGAAATCTACTCGGAAAAAGCAAAACCAATGGCAATGCCAAGAGTAGTCGACGAAGACATGTTATTGCCCAAAGAACGCTGGCTAATTCACACGGTCCTAAAAGAACGCGCCCAGAACCGTAAAGTAATCTTGTACGTGCGCCAAACTGGAACACGAGATATCCAGCCTCGGCTAGAGCGCATCCTGCGTCGCTATGGCATCCGCGCTGTCACCCTGCCCAAAGGCGTCAAGCCAATCAATCGAGAAAAGTGGATAGCCAAGCGCACGCCAGATATCGACGTGTTGATCACCAATCCACGCAAAGTCGAAACAGGGCTCGATCTCATTCAGTATCACACCTGCATCTTCTACGAAACTGAATACAGCCTCTTCACCTTGTGGCAAGCCATGCGCAGAGTTTGGCGGCTCGGCCAAATCAAACCAGTCAAGGTGCTATTCCCCTTGTACATCGGCACACTCGAAGAGCAAGCTATGCAGCTCATCGCTCAGAAAATGAAAGCCTCATTGTTGCTCTACGGCGACAACGCAAGCTCGGCCGTAGCAGACGAATCAAGCGACCCCGCAGGCGATTTCCTTACAGAATTAGCCAATATGGTGCTAGAAAATAAAGACCTTGACATAAACGATGGGTTTAATGGTATTATGAAAGAAGCAGTCCCACCATCCACAAATCTGGACAACCCCCTTTGGCAAGAGCATCAAATCGCCCAAGATACAACGCCAGATTCTTTCACAAATCCAGATTCAAAAACAACTCCACCTTACCCACAACCAATCACTGTAGCCGTTACCGCGCCAAAAACCAGCCTCCAACAAGAGCCCGAACAAACACAGCCTTCGCTATTATTATTCGAGGCCACTTCGCCTATTCAGGAACGCCAAAAGCAAGCCCAAAAGGAAGAGGTAGTCAATGCATG
>Ga0114957_1002784_pt1 | contig 16297 bp, 7 predicted proteins | sample BantaG_FD_87175 | JGI IMG/M metagenome (GOLD analysis project Ga0114957, IMG submission 87175) | Marine algal microbial communities from Bantry Bay, Ireland - BantryBay_4 metaG | ecosystem: Host-associated > Algae > Red algae > Unclassified | place: Bantry Bay, Ireland | collected 2014-11-21 | reverse complement strand
GTAGGACAAGTTACGACAAACTATAAGTTGCGGGATGCTGGATTCAGCAGACAGCGATATTGGGGTGAACCTTTCCCAGTTGTGTACCAAGGAGAAGAACCAAAAGTGATGTCACTGGATCAGTTACCAGTTGAGTTGCCACATACAGATGATTTCAAACCCACAGCGGATGGAAAATCTCCATTATCCAGAGCCACTGACTGGGTCAATCTATCTGACGGGGGTACAAGAGAGACAGATACCATGCCAGCAGTAGCAGGCTCTTCTTGGTATTTCTTAAGGTATATGGACCCTCAGAATTCAAAAGAATTCGCCTCTAGAAAAGCTTTGGATTACTGGAGGGAAGTGGATTTATACGTGGGTGGTGCAGAGCATGCTGTTGCGCATTTGCTCTACGCAAGATTCTGGCATAAGTTTTTATTCGATCTGGATAAAGTGCCGACAGAAGAGCCTTTCAAGAAACTGATTAATCAAGGGATGATACAAGGAGTAATCGAGTATGTCGCTATGATAAAGAATGAGGACGAGATTACCTTTGTCTCAGAAGACAGAGTGGATGATTTTGAAATAGATGCTCACTTACCAGTACATATCGATTTCGTATCTGATTATGGTAATGAACAATCTCATCTTACAACGGAAGGTCTTGATGCGTTCAAGGAATGGCGTCCTGAATACAAGAACGCTAAATTCGAATTATCCAGTGATGGTAATTTTTATACCAAATCTGAAGTTGGAAAAATGTCGAAGCGTTATTATAATGTCGTCAATCCTGATGACGTTGTAGATCAATATGGAGCGGATGTATTTAGATTATATGAAATGTTCCTAGGGCCCATAGAACAATCAAAGCCCTGGGATACGCAAGGCATCGAAGGTGTTTCTAAATTCATCAGACGATTCTGGGGTCTGTTTTTTGAGAATGAAGTATGGACAGTCAGTGAAGACCCTGCAACGCCAGCAGAACTCAAGTGCTTACATCAGGCCATCAAGAAAGTAGCGGAGGACATAGAACGTTTCTCTTTCAATACGGCGATCAGTGCAATGATGATCTGTGTCAACGAATTGAAGAAATTGAATTGTAATAAGAGAGCCATTTTAGAACCTCTTACACAGTTGTTAGCCCCGTTTGCGCCTTTTACCTCGGAAGAATTATGGGAGCGACTGGGAAATGCAGATATTTCTGAATCTGTGCATAAGAGTAAGTTTCCTAGCTTGGATGAGAGCTTACTGGTAGAAAATAGTTTTGAGTATCCTATCTGTGTCAACGGTAAGAAGCGGGCGCTGCAATCCTTTGCCTTGGACACGACTAAGGAGGAAATGGAGCAATTAGCTCTGGATATGGAAGAGATCAAAAAGTGGACAGAAGGCAAAAATGTCGTGAAAGTCATCATAGTGCCGAAGCGTATGGTGAATATTGTCGTTAAGTAAATGGTATCAAACAATTAAGTATTGTATGAAGTCAGCTTCATCATATCTGGATCCTTTACTTCCTAGCTTATGGTTGGCTATCTGGGCTTTGCTGATGTGCCCTGGTGTGAGTAATGGTCAAACTTGTGATTTGCCTTTGTTATCTTCTTTTAAAGTACCTACAACAAGTGGAATATCCATCGATTGGTTGGACTTCAATATTGATCCATTAGCTTATGAAATAGAAATAGGCTTAAAAGGATTCATGCCGACACAACTACCTTCGTTCACAAGTACTGTTCCCTCTTTTACCATTGATGGTTTAGAACCTGGCAAGTCTTATGAAGTCTATATAAGAACTCAATGTGAGATCAATGATTTCAGTGAGTGGAATGGACCTTATTTTTTCAATACCATCATCGATAATGAATCAGCCTGTGGTTTGGACTTTGAGATATCTGATAGTCGTTGTCCATTTCCTGATGAGTTTGGGATAGAGATATCGGGCTACCCCAATCTGATCATGGGGCGAGATGTCGTACTAGAAAGTGTAGAGCTTCTTGTCACTCATTCTTGGCCTCCGGATTTGTCCATAGAGCTGGAATCTCCTTACGGAGAGTCAATCACTCTGAGTCAACACAATGGTAACGGCACAGATGATTACGGAGATGTGACTAAACCAGATTGTTCAGGGGCTATCCTTTTTTCCGATAATGCTTGCAGCAGTATAGATGAGGTGAGCCCTCCATTCTTGGGTATATTGAAACCAGAGGCGTCTTTGTCAGGACTCTATTCTGAGCAGTCTCCTGATGGTACTTGGATATTGAAAATATGCGATAGAGCCTCTGGTGATCTTGGAATATTGAATTATGTCAAGTTAGTTTTTTCTGTATCTGCTTGTATTGTTCCACCAAGTTTTAATGTCATCGATGTGGAAGCGGATAATATTACTGTTACGTGGAAAAATGAGTTTGGTTGTCAGAATTTGGAACTTGCATATAAGAAAAAGGGTGATCCTGATCAATTATCTTTTTCGGAAATAGTTCTCTGCTCCAGAGAGGAATTCACCATACCGAACTTGTCTTCAGATCAGGATTATGAGCTCGTGGTCACAGCAATGTGTGATCCCAATAGTACTTCACCTGAAAGTTGTGTCTATGAGTATAAGACAATCTGTGAGAATAGTCAGCTGGTGGAAAATTTCAATGCAATGGATTCTTGTCTGATCGCTTGTGATGCAAATTGTTACATAAGAGGCGTATGGAAGAATTCATCTGCCAACCGCGCTGACTGGATAGTGCACGAAGGATCTACCCAATCCAGATTTACTGGCCCTGAAGATGATGTAGGAGGTGCCGGTCAGTATGTATATATCGAGAATCCAGAGGCTAATTGCTTAGGTTCTGACGAAATCATATTGATATCCGAATGCTTGTCCAAGCCTATAGTAGCTGATTGTGCTTTGACATTTAATTATCATATGTATGGGCGGGACATAGGTAAGCTTGAAGTTGCTTATTCTGTGGATTCCATAAGTTGGACACCGATTTTTACAGTGGAAGGAGATCAAGGTGAATTTTGGAAGTTAGCTAATCTGAATTTGACTGACAATTTTGAGCGCGGATTGATACGATTCAGAGTCATGAAAAAAGTAGCTGGAGGATCTCGGGCGGATATCGCCATAGATAATATAAAGTTGATAGGTATGGATACCATCGCGCCGTTGCTGGTGTATGTTGACGCTGACGGGGATGGTTTTGGGGATGCGGGATCAGAGCTGCTTATCTGCACTGACATTGATACGGGACAATCATTTGTTGCAGGCGATTGTAATGATAATGATGCCTCAGTTTTTCCGGGTGCACCAGAAATCAAGTGTAATCAAATCGATGAAAATTGTAATGGTCCAGCAGATGATTCTGACACAGTCGATATAGGGTATCTCATCGGAGATATCGTCTCTGAATCCTGCGTCGGTCAGGAGAATGGATCGGCGGTTATACAAGCTATAAATGGACAAGGCCCTTATCAGTATGACTGGAGTAATGGATATTCTGGTCGCAGTCTTTCTCAGGTGGGCACTGGCGTCTATTTCTGCACCATAACAGATGTAGGCGGTTGCCAGTTAGTCACTGACCCTATTTTCATTGACTTTGTAAAGATTCTGGTATACAGTGTAAAAGAAAGAGACGACCCTAGTTGTGCTGGGGCCAGAGATGGCCATATTGAATTGTTGCTCGAAGGTGGTACACCGCCTTACCTTGTCAGTTGGAATAACGGGAAACAGGGCAGTAGGATATTCAGTTTGGAAAATGGTGATTATGTTGCTACCATTTCTGATGCTGAAAATTGTTCTTTGGTCATAGATAGTCTAACGCTTACTGGTCCGACCATCGTAAACGGAGGTATCGTCAGGCTACGAGACAATGATTGCAAAGGCGACAGTACGGGCTTCATTCAGCTAGGAGTGCTGGGCGGGACACCACCTTATGATATTAAATGGAGTACTGGCTCCACCTCCAATATTATCAACGGTCTGTCTGCAGGAAACTATTCTGTCACCATTACTGATCAGAATAATTGTATAGACGTCATCAATCCAATCACAATTGCCGAACCAGCAGCCCTCGCAGTGGCGCTGAGCAATGTGGAACAAATTAATTGTAATGGCGAGAGTGAGTCACTAATAGACATAGCGGTGACTGGTGGGATGGCACCCTACTCATTCTTCTGGTCTGATGGCAGTAGGAGCCAAGATCTGATTAATAAATCTGCTGGTTCTTATCAGGTTACCATCTCGGATGTGAACTCTTGTATGATGGTCTCTGAAGTATTTGAGATTACTCAACCCGAGCCTATTACAATTACCTTGGACAGTGTTACTCACGTCAATTGTGCTGGGAGTTCCAATGGTTTTCTTAGCGTAGAAGTCAATGGAGGGAATGGTCCTTATGCTTATAATTGGAGTACACAGGATGGTATAGACAGTCTCGGAAATCAGCAGAAGAATCTTTCTCCAGGAATTTATTCTGTGACTGTATCTGATGCTTTTGATTGTAAATCAAAGCCAGTTTTCCTTGAAGTGCTTAATAGAGATATCCCCATATCAACACAGCTCGAAATTGTGGAGCCGATAGATTGTTATGGCGATAGTACAGGAATTATACTTTGCAGATCTGGAAATGGGCTGTTGCCTTTTGATTATAATTGGAGTTCAGGTTCGAAGAATGTTTCTATGCTCAGAGTAGATACCCTGAAGGCTCTGATTGCTGGTCAGTATAATCTGACGATTACAGATATGGAGGGATGCATCGGCATCAGTGATTCCATAGAATTGGATCAGGCTTCAGAAATTAAAGTTGGGTTATTGGGCAAGCTAGATAATTTATGCTCGGATGGAAACGCTGGACTTCTAGAAATTTCTATTGAGGGCGGCGCCGAACCCTATGAGGTGGATTGGACTATCGGCCAGGGTGCGGTCTTGGGGAATCTCAGTAATGGCACGTATCAAGCAATTATTACAGATGGTAAAGATTGTAATGCGCTTTCACCAATATTCAATATCAGTAGCCCAGACCCCTTGGAAGTTAGCTTTGAAATAGTGGAACCTACTGGGGGTGCGAACAACGGTTCTATCAAAGCACTCTGTACTGGAGGCATCACGCCTTATCAGTATCAATGGTCACCAGTCCCTGGTGCAACGGAAGAAATAGCCAGTCTCAGTACTGGGGCCTATTCACTTACTATAACGGATGACAACAAATGCCTTTTGGATACAACCATAGTTTTAAGGTCCACGTCCACTTCCAGTCTGCTAGACACCTATCCCTTACAGATCTACCCTAACCCTACTTCTGGCGTTGTTCATATAGAATACGAAGATAGCTCTGAGCAGTTGGTGTTGTCTGCATTGGTAACAACTCAAGGTGTGCCTGTCCACTACAATTATCAATTCATTGATGAGAATAAGTTAAGACTGGAACTGACAGACTTACCAGCTGGCATTTATTTCCTGCAGCTATTCATCAAGGGAACAGAAGTCGTACGAAAAATATATCTATACTAACAGACGTGTTCCGCTTTTAGTTGCGGCAGCCATACTGTAAGCTGGTGCTATGAAAATCCCTAAAAAAGGAATTAGTAATATTGCCAGGAAACCCAGGCCGTTCATGATAGCCATCCCTTTATTCTTTTTGATCAGGGTTCTCGCATCTCTGGCACTCAGGTGTTTTTCAAAGACTATATCAAGATTAGCAAAGCCTAGGTAATAGGCCTGAAGAACGATGATCAAAGGTCCTGTAATTGCAATAAGTCCTGTAACCAGCCCTATGACCAATAGAACAATCGTGATCAAGATTTCCTTGAATGCATTTTTAAGAGCGAGCTGTATACCTCTATAGCTGGAAGAGACAAGGCCAGTCTTCATATAAGATAATTTAGGACCTAGCTCAGATGCTTGCTTTACTTTCTCTGAAACATCTCCTACAAATGGACCTGCAACAATCAAGATCAAATATTTGAATGAAAATAAAGCTAACACCCAAAGAAGGATTCTTGAAAGCCAATCTATACCGATATTTAATATGCCATCTTGCTCTTTTATCGAGAACCAACTCAAGATAAGTTCTGACAGATCATCGCCTTGGTAATATATGAGTGCAACCAGCCCAGCAAATAAAATCAAGCTCAAAGTACCCGAAAGCAAAATGTTTTTGAGCATCCATTTCTTTGGCAGATAATTCAGGGCTTGAATGTAAGCTAGAGCGCCACTAAGCATAGTTGGTCGTTAAGATTTGGAGGCTACCTTGGGTTTTCTCTTAGTCTTGAATAATTCAGTGACTTGTTTTTCTGTCATGAAACCGTAATCAACAAAAGTTGTTTTGACAAACTTTTTAATGTCTTGATATTCTTTACTTCTTTTATCCTTGTAATTCTTAAGGCAACTCTTCACATATTTGAGAGAAAGATCTTTAAGATTCTGGTTGAACTTTTGATTACCAAAAATTTCCATATACAATGAGAAGGTCTTGTTTATCTCAAAATATTCAGGATAATCTTCTACACTCAGATTATTGAGAAAGTGATAGAATTTTGCGTAGATGCTTTTTCTGACAGATTCATTTTCTTCTGATAACCCTTCGTTTTGGTAGTAGTATTCTCTCACGGCATTAGCCGCTTCTTCATGAATATATCCTTTGGTGTTGACGACATCGATCATCTTAAAGTATTGTGACACTTTGTCATCAATGCTAGTGTCCATAAGAGCACTCAAGCGTTTTTCAGCATCCAGAGTGATACCTTTTATGCTGGCGGAGTGATTATTGAGATGCTTGAAAAACTTGGTGCTATTCGGATCATGATCTGTCCTGATTTTATGGATTGCGGCTTTGAGTGCTGCAGTTCCTTTTTCATCCAAATCAAAATGCAAACCGATGATCAGGCATAACTTATAGTAATCATCGCTGTCTAACAATTCTGCATTCTCCAGAAACTTAGTTAGTTCTGGTTTCAGACTTTCGTTGTTGTGATTGTCCAGGCTTCTTTTGATCAAGAAATCTTCCAAGGCTCCAGATTCAGAGATTAATTCAGTTTTGTCATTTGGAAACTGAGCAGTAAGAAAATTCAAACTCTGGAATTGCTTTCTGTATTTGACTAAGCCGGTGTTTCTGATCTTAGGATCTCTATACTTAATAGTTCTTTGAGATTCCAAGAATGATTGAGCTCTTTTATTATTGATGGATGCCAGGATATTTGTAATCCAGATGTCACTGCTCAGCGCAAAACCTATTTGTATGGATTGTCCGACTCTTTGTTTGATCTGATCAAAATTAGAGGATCCCAATATAAAATTGAGTACATCTGAAAAGTGACTTTGAGGTCTTATGTATTTTACCTGTTCATTGACTCGGCCTCTTAAGACTGCATACCCCAGAACTTTGGGTAAATAAAGTCCTTCGAACTGATCATTGAGCAAGTAATTTTCAAAAGCTAACAGTTGAAGTGGATTTTCTTCGGCAACCTGTCCATATAGCTCGTGGATAGAGCCTTCGTGAGCCAATACCAGCGATTTATAGTCTTCATCTTCCTCAGTATCCAGATAGGTTTTCAGCTCTTCTGAAAGTTGAATAGAGGTCTTAATGTTGTCTAGTACAGTGCTGTATCGTTTGTCTAAATCTTGCATGATATGTTGACTTTATTAATAAAAACCTAGTAAAACATCGGGGCTTTACTAGGTTTTTAGTTACAATAAATTGGATCAGAACGCGTCTGATTTCCTAAATATACTTATTCTTCTTCAGAGGTAGCCGTTTTCAACTTTCCTCCGTCGTGTTCGTCTTGCCATTTGTTCAGTTCTTCCCATTTGCCTTTGGCAGCCATATCGGCTTGCAATCCCCATGAAGCTGGGTCATGCATCTGGAATCTACTTCCGGCATCTGTCAGTACTTGCTTGACATCAGCAGCTGGTTTAGCGGCTAGATCGCTGAATGTTACAATTCCTGAACCTACCAATAGCTTAGCTATTGCAGGACCTACCCCTTCTATTTTGGTTAGGTCATCAGGCTTTTTGTCTGCATCTGCATTTACTGCTGTGCCAGTAGCGGCGGCTGCAACAACGGGTGCTGCTGCTTCGGCAGCTTTTGGTTCATCCTTTGCAGGTTCTGGTGCTTTATCTTCTTTAGCAGGTTCAGCTGCTTTAGGCTCTTCCTTGGCAGGCTGCTCTGGTGCTTTCTCTTCTTTCTTTTCAGCTGCTTTAGGCTCTTCTTTAGCAGGTTCAGCTGCTTTAGGCTCTTCCTTTACCGATTCAGGTGCCTTTTCTTCTTTGACTTCAGGAGCAGGAGCTTCAGCTTTAGGAGCCTCTGCTACAGGAGTTGCCTCATTTGTGTCAGCGGCAGGGGCAGAATCTGCACCTTCAGTTGCTTCTTCTCTGAATGCCTCTGCAGCAGCGACGTCTGCTTTGGCTTTGGCTGGTTTGATCTCACCAGATACCATTTTCCAGAATTCTTCCTTCTCTTTCTTTGTTTGCTCTTTTCTAGCCGTGATTTTAGCTTCTTTAGCTTCAATCCACTCATTGTACATCTCCATGGCTTTCTCTTCAGAGAATGACCCTTTGGCGACACCTCTCATAAGGTGTTTTCTGTAAAATACACCTTTGAATTTAAGTATGGCCCTTACAGTATTAGTGGGTTGCGCCCCTTTCATTAACCATTCATAGGCTCTGTCTCTATCGAGTTCTATGGTTGCTGGAACGGTCATAGGATTATAAGAACCTATGTGCTCTATGAATTTTCCGTCTCTGGGAGCTCGAGCATCAGCGATGATAATGTGATAAAAAGGCTTCTTTTTACGACCTCTTCTTGCTAGTCTAATTTTTACAGACATGGGTTAAAATTTATGTGGTTATGCCATTCCTGAATGAACTGATTATCAGTTTCCAGAATTTTAACGAGCTGCAAAGATACTATTTTCTGGAAAGTAAACAAGTAGGTCTAAATTCACATATTTATTATAATGCATATATCAAGATATCTATGCTTATTTTAGTCGTTTCATTGCAGCATAACCTAAGTATATCAAGGAAGACCCCTCCATATCAGAAACTAATAAACCTGCTAGAGCGACTAAGAAACCGACTAAGGCAAAACCCAAAAAGGTGACCCCGCTAATGCAGCAATATTTTGAGATTAAACTTAAGCATCCAGATGCCATACTGTTATTCAGAGTAGGTGATTTTTATGAGACATTTGGAGAAGATGCTATCAAGGCTTCTCAGATTCTAGGAATCGTCTTGACCTCTAGAAATAATGGAGGATCTGATATTGAATTGGCAGGCTTCCCCTATCACTCTGTCGATGTTTATTTGCCAAAGTTGGTAAGAGCTGGCTATCGAGTGGCTATCTGCGAGCAGATGGAGAAACCGAGTAAGGAGAAAAAGATCGTCAGACGGGATGTGGTGGAAGTCGTAACCCCTGGAGTAACGACACATGATAATATTCTGGAATCTGCAGAGAATAACTTTCTAGCGAGTCTGGTCAGAGATGGCGATCAACTCGGATTAGCCTTCATAGATATTTCTACAGGTGAATTCATTGTACATCAAGGTTCTGAATCTTCTATTCTCAAATTACTGCAGAGTTTTAAACCCAATGAAGTTATACTATCCAAGTCTGATCAAGTCTCACTGAAAGAATTATTACCAGAATCCGTATTCTCTTTCCCGATGGACGAATGGTACTATGAGTATAACTATTGCAGAGAGCTGTTATTGAAGCATTTCAAAGTCTTGTCCATGAAAGGCTTTGGATTGGAGAAGAGAAAATTAGCCCAAATAGCTGCGGGATCGATACTTCATTATTTGTCTACAGTCCAGCAATCGAGTCTCAGTCATGTGACAAAATTAGTCAAGATAGAATCTGATCGTCATGTGTGGTTGGATAAATTCACGATCAGAAATCTGGAACTGGTCAGGAGTAATCATATGGGTGGTGTCGCTTTCAATGACATCATAGATAAGACTGTTACACCGATGGGGGCCAGAATGATGCAGAAATGGATCGTTCTTCCTCTAAAGAACATTAATGACATCAATGCTCGACAAGAAACTGTATGTTATCTCTATGAGCAAGAATCAAAAAGGAATCAGCTCAAGGACAAGCTTAAGCAGATAGGTGACATGGAACGTCTATCTTCCAAGATACCCATGGGTAAGATCAATCCGCGAGAATTATTGATCCTGTCCCAGGCTCTGGAAACTATACAGAATATCAAATATTTGTTTGGAAGTGATATTCCTGCTTCACTGGATTTGATCATACAGCAACTGGATCCATGCAGTAGTCTTGTGGAAGTCATCAAACATACTTTGGTCGATCCTGCTCCCGTTTCTCTACAGAAAGGAAATGTCATCAATGCGGGCTGTCATGAGGTACTGGAAGAGTGGAGAGCCCTTTCGAGAAATGGTAAAGAATTGCTGGCGGCCTTGCAGAAAGAAGAAGCTGATAAGACTGGAATCACTTCTCTCAAAGTTGGCTTCAATAATGTCTTCGGATATTATCTGGAAGTAACGAATAAGTACAAGGATAAAGATTTAATCCCGGAACATTGGATCAGAAAGCAGACCTTGAAAAGTGCTGAGCGCTATATCACTCCCGGGTTGAAGGAACTAGAAACTAAAATACTGCAAGCCAATGGGGAGATAACCTTACTTGAACAGCAACTCTTTGAAGAATTGATAGATAAGACCAGAGTGCATGTCTCTACCCTACTGTCTAATGCGGCCGTACTCGCAGAAATGGATTGTTACTTATCCTTTGCAGAAGTCGCAGAAAAAAATAGATACATCAGACCTGTGGTCAATGACGGTTATATGATTGATATCAAAGCCGGTCGACACCCAGTTATAGAGAAGCAGCTCGCCGCCGATGACCCCTATGTGCCGAATGATGTTTTTCTGGATAATACTGAGCAGCAAATCATCATGATCACAGGGCCCAACATGTCTGGTAAGTCTGCCGTATTACGACAGACAGCGCTTATCTGCTTGATGGCCCATATGGGCTCTTATGTACCTGCTGATGCAGCGACCATAGGCATCGTCGATAAAATATTCACCAGAGTCGGTGCCTCCGATAATATCTCCAGCGGTGAATCCACCTTTATGGTGGAAATGAATGAGACATCCAGTATTCTGAACAATCTTTCTGATAGGAGTCTCATCCTGCTGGACGAAATAGGTAGAGGTACGAGTACTTATGATGGGATATCAATTGCCTGGTCTATTGCAGAGTACTTACATGATAATGTGTCTTATAGACCCAAGACATTATTTGCGACCCACTATCACGAATTGAATCAATTGGCGGGCTCATTTGATCGTATCGAAAATTATCATGTTGCTACTAAGGAGATCGGTGATCAAATTCTCTTTCTGAGAAAACTAGTGCAAGGCTCATCGGAATCCAGTTTTGGAATTCATGTGGCTCAGCTTGCCGGTATGCCCAAGGAAGTTGTACAGCGAGCACAAAAGCTGCTAACAGAATTAGAGTCCAAGTCCATAAATCAGAAAGGAGAAATCAAAGAAAAACTGGCTCGACAAAGCTCCAGTCTTAAGACTCATCAGCTCAATATTTTTAATCTTAATTCTGATAAGCAAGAAGAGCTAGAGCGCAGATTAGGCTCTCTGGATCTACAGACGATGACACCGATAGAGGCTATGCTCAAGCTTAAGGAATTGCAGGAGTTTTGTAAGCTTGAGGTTGGAGAGTGATGCTGAATTCTGAACTGAGAATTCTGATTTTAAATAGCTCGGAAGTACAAAGGTGAGCCGATTTTCATCAACTCACCTTTAATATTTATTCTACTTTGTTCGAATATGTTTATCTGACAATAACCAATTTTCTAGTACTCACCTGTTTACCCACTCGCAGTTCCAACGAATAGAGCCCTTCAGGAAATTGGCTCACTTGCATCTTATGCTCTACTCTATCAGATACAGCACCAGTCACTTTTTCTTTCTGACCCAAGGCATTGACCAGATAGATCTCATAGGCTGTCGTTTTTTCAAATCGGCCTTCAATATTCAGTAGGTTACTAGCAGGATTAGGATGCACCGATAGTGCAGTCAATCCGCTTACCTCATTGGTTCTTGAAATTGTTTCTACTTCCCAGGCACTCACAGCCTCGCAACCAGCAGCATCTGTTATCTGTGCCATATACATGCCAGGTGCAAGACCAGTTCTGATAAGTTCGGTAGAGCCATCTTCCCACACGACCTCATAAGGACTAGTGCCTCCTGAGATTTCTATTTCTATACTACCCGTCTGAGGACTGTCAGAGCTGGCTGAAGTCGCACCAGCAACCATGATTGGATCAGGTTGTGTCAGGATTATCATCATTTCTTTCCTGTTATTATTCTGGTCTTCGATGACGACAGTGTAGCTGCCCGCTCCTAAGCCAGTTAGTATGGGCCCATTGAGATTGGCATTATCCCAGGTGTACTCGTAGGTTCCAAATCCTCCATTTACACTCAAGCTGATAGTTCCATCATGGCCTCCATGGCAAGATACATCCGTACTTTCAGCGGATAGTGATATTTGACTGACAGTTGCCATCACTTCCTGACAAACGGTAGTGGCACCGCACTCATTACTGGTCGACAGACATACTCTATAAGTGCCAGGGGCTGCATAAGTATATACAGGATTATTTTCTATAGAAGTGTTACCATCACCAAAATCCCAGTAATAACTTGTTGTTGCAGAGTTGTCTGCCGATATATTATCTACTGTAAGCACTAGACCATTAATGGAACTTTCAAATTCAGAATCAATGATCTGATTATCTATCTGGTTGACATTAACAGTCAAGGAGTCAGAGCACCCATTGGCGCCTGTGACCAAGGCTACATATGCTCCTGGGCTAGTCACGGTGATGCTTGTGCTCGTGCCGATTACGGATCCATCAGCGTCAGTCCAGATGACTGCTTGCGGTACGACATCACTATTGACCATCAGTACAGAACTAGTATTATTACAATCCAAGACTGCTGGAGAGTCAGCATTGAGCGCTGGTGTAGTCACATCTGATGGAACTGTTACCTCTGTTCTGTATTCGCAACCTGATGGTGATGTAACTAACAGGAAGTAAATGTCAGAAGTAGTTATCTCTGCATCTTCCTGCTCGGAAACAACAGCTCCCCATCTATCAAACCACGAATAAGTGTAACCACTTTCATTTGGAATCACATCGACTATTATCGTAGTGTTTATGCAAGTAATCGGTTCTATAGTTGCAAAACTGATTACCGGTGGCTGATTATCTGCAATGACTTCGATGGATTCTGTTATGCGACAGCCACTTGAATTCTCTACTTGTATGGTATAAATTCCAGCCGCAGTGACTTTTATATCTTCTTGTTGTGATATCACATTTCCTTGAGGGTCCATCCACACATAGGTGTAACCAGGTTCTGAATTGGAGACGATAAGGTCGACTTCTGTATTGTCGCAAGTAAGAATTGCCGGTTCTGATATTGAGATTTCTGGAAGCAGAGTAGACTCGGTAATTTGAGTAGAGCCACTGAATATGCATCCATCAGTTGAGGTTACTTGATAAGTGTAGGTGCCTCCATTACTGACTGCTAGATTTGCCGAAGTGGAAAGGATTGTGCCATTGGTGTTGAGCCAATTGACTGTAGCGCTTGAGGGTAAGTTCAAGTTCAGATTCACCACATTGATAGAACAATTAATTTCGTTGCCGTCTGGCATATTCAATTGAGCTTGTGGAGTGTCATTGATTGTAATCTGAGTGCTAGCAGCCGAGCTACAACCTGTATTGTTATTTAATGCTTCTAGATTCAAAGTGCCACTTTGGTTGATGGTGATACAGGTAGCTGAGCCGTAAGGCACTGAGTTCAAGGTCCAACTATAATTGTGATTGGGTGCGCCTTGATGACAAACAACGATGGAATTACCTTCACAGAAAGAGTGTACTGGATCCAGGTCTATTTCTGGTAATTCATTGACTGTTATTTCAAAATCTTCAGTTGATGAGCAGCCAGTGACACTATTAGTCAAGACTGCAGAATAGCTGCCAGCTTGTGTTGCTGTGAGACAAGAACTAGTAGCGATCAGCTGATTATTCTGATACCAATTGACGTTTTCATTTTGCCCTGTATTCACACAGAGCTCAGAGCTGTTACCGGAACAGAAGGTCGTTCCGCCATTCATGATTAAAGCAGGTGCTGCTGCTGAACTAACGGTTATGGATGAGCTGGAGGTACAGTAATTAGTTTCATCAGTCACTTCAAGCGTATAGGTGCCAGCTGCATCAGCTGTAGCATTGAGGCCAGTCGTACCACTGGCAAAGCTACCATCAGAAGTCCGCCATTTATAATTATACTGAGAACCTGAAGAAGAACCAGTTCCTATCAGACTGGCTGTCGGTAGGTTGCAGGTGATATTATTGCTCAGGCTGGTAGTTGCTGTGGGCTGTTGTGTATTGCCGATGACTTCTACTGTGGCTAGACTATAGCAAGTTGTTATGTTGTCTGTGACATAAAGACTGTATTCGCCTGCTTCATTGACCTGAAAAGTATAGGTATCTGTTATGTAAGAGCCATTGGGACCATACCAAGCATAGCTGATATTCGATCCAGAGCTGGAACCAAAGGCCTCCACATAAACTGGCGAAGCACTACAATCAAAATCGTCTGTGGCTATCCCAGCTGCAGTCGGTAAAGGGAATTGGTCTATGGTGAAGGTGATTTCTTCTTCGCAATAATTAGCATCTTCCACTGTGGCAGTATATGTTCCGCCTGGCAGGGTAATGATGGGATTGGAATATTCGTTGCCCTCTATGATAAAGTTATAAGGCTGTGTCCCTCCGAACACAAAAAGCTCTATAGTGCCAGTCATTCCACCGCATCCTGCGGAGGTTGCTTCATAGTCCACTTCCAATAAGTTCGGTTCCGTTATGGAGTAAGCACCATATTGCTCACAACCATCGTTGTCAATTACAGTAACCTGATAATCATCAGCCACCAAACCGGTGACAGAAGAACCAGTAGCACCATGACTCCACTCATAATTGAAATTGCCATTCCCACCTGTGGCAACCACTTCAATCGCACCATTATCATCGCCAAAACAGTCTACTGATTCTAAAGAAAGCGTTTCCAGTATGATTGGATTCGCACCAGTGACCTCGATCGGTCCGAAGGTGAATTGATATCCATTATCATCACTCAGAGTTACCCAGTAATCCCCCGAGGAGAGATCATTGATATCTTCTGTGTTGTCGCCATTAGACCAGTTATAATTTATGGTTCCGTGTCCACCTGAGGGATGAAAATCAATGCTGGCATTACCACAAGGATCTTCAGTGACTTGCCAAGTGGAATTCTCCATCTGAAAGGATTCAGCACCCCAAGATTCAATGTCGTTATAGTCGGTGTTTGCACCTGTAAAGGCTTTGATATATCCAGATGGCGCTACGACATATATTGTAGGCAAATTTGTTACATCCCAATCTGAATTTATGGAAGAAGCTTCCGATGAAGGTGGATTGCATTTAGGATATAACCCACCTTGAGACCAGTCACCATAAGTGGTACTATTGCATCCCGAGGATCCATAAAAACAATTTTGATTTGTTGAAGAACTTATTTCAACCATTATGGGCATGATTTTGTAGTCCCCACTTGAAGGTCCATAATCATCATAGAGGTCTTCAAAGGTGCCACTATTGTGAAAACTCCAGCATGGCCCACACCAGGTAGCAGACATATCCAATACTACAGATACACCGAAAGCTTGATAATCCCCTTCTATATCATGTGTTCCTCCATCGATGTCTGTGACACTTAGGCCAGGAGAGCTGGAGCCAGTGGGCAAGGTTGCATGTAATTGTGGGATGATTAGTAGGCTGGAAATCAGGATTAGGATAGAAAATAGATGTTTCATTTTGTACATGTTTCAGTCGACATAAAGCTAACGAATTAACGTATAGAAATGCACATTTTCATATATTATTAACTGATGGTCATAAGTGGTACACATAATGATAAATGATAATGTGAAAAATTAAGATATCCATAGTGTCCTCTTCAAGAATCTTATGAGTATTAGGACTATACACGGCAGTGGTTGATGTTATAATTAATGATGATGTCAGAATGAAACTCAAACCTAATGAGGGCCTTGAAGACTTGGAGTATGAATCCGGAGATTGTTATCCATATGGTAGACAGGATTATTATAGAGCAAGAGTGTATAGTAAGGGACCTAGTTTACACTTCTCAAGGGACCTGGTTTACACTCTGATTTTCTGAATATGTAAGTAAGTTTCCTTGTGATCTATGAGTTTTTCATCGATGCTTCCTAAAAGTACG
>Ga0114957_1002781_pt1 | contig 16307 bp, 12 predicted proteins | sample BantaG_FD_87175 | JGI IMG/M metagenome (GOLD analysis project Ga0114957, IMG submission 87175) | Marine algal microbial communities from Bantry Bay, Ireland - BantryBay_4 metaG | ecosystem: Host-associated > Algae > Red algae > Unclassified | place: Bantry Bay, Ireland | collected 2014-11-21 | reverse complement strand
GGATTGACCTTTTTGCATAGAGTATTCTGTATAGGAAATTGTAACTGGAATTTCTTTCACCCTAAGATTTGCTTTTTTGATTAGAGATAAGATTTCTGTAGCATGTGCCATTCGATTTTCTGTTAATCGAATTTTCCCCAATGCCTCTTTATTCAAAGCTCTAAATCCATTGTGTGCATCAGATAACCAAAGTCCTGTAATTATTCCATTGACCCATCGAGCCAGTTTTAGTAGGATTTGTTTTTTAAAAGGAATATTTTGAATGCTTTCTTTTTGTAAAAAACGAGAACCTAAAACTACATCGCATTTCCCATCCAAAATAGGTTGAATTAATTCAGAAATTTGATGCGCAGGATGTTGACCATCTGAATCAAAATGAATGACAATATCAGCATCTTGTTGTTTGGCAAAATCCATCCCTGTCTGGAGGGCAGCGCCTTGCCCTAGATTAATGGCATGTCGTAAATAAAAAATTGGCAGGTCTTCAATAGTTTCTTTTGGCAAGTCGGTTGAACAATCATCCACTACGATTACCTTTAATTGAAGATCAATCAAAGGAAGAATTGTTTGTCGAAGAACTGCTTTTTCATTAAAACAGGGAACAATGACGTATATTTGTGATGGAATACTCAATATTAATTAGGATATTATTTTTTTAGTAAAATAAGAGAATGAAGTTAAGCAAAAAAAAAATAAATAGGAATACAATTGTTAATTGGTTGATTTTTGGAGTATCAATGCTGGTATGTTTATTCTTATTAGAAATGGTGATGCGGCAGATTTATCCAAGTTTTGATCCGAGGGGAAATGTTCAATTTTATAAAAACGAAAATGGAGTAGTTACTGCTATTCCGAATTTTAAAGGAAGACAATGGAAAAAAACGGGAGATTTCGATGTAAGTATTGATATCAATAAATATGGATTTAGGGATAAGAAAGATTTAAAATATGCAAAAGAAAAAGATATTATTTTAATTGGCGATTCATTTACATTTGGTCATGGGGTAGAGGAGCATGAAAGGTTTGGTAATCGGTTTCAAGAGATGATTGGAGATTCTATTCAGGTTTATAATATTGGAATATCGGGAACTCAATTTTTAGAATATCAACGTAGTTTAGCATATGCTAAAAATCATGGAGCAAAGGCTAAAAATATTTTGATAGGTGTTTGTATGGAAAATGATATTTTAGATTATCCATCAATTTTGGAGGTTGAAAAAAATAAAGAAGTAACAAATTGGAGTGGTTTAAAAGAATGGTTGAATTCTAAATCCTGTTTATATACTTTTATTGCAACTCAATTTCAATCCAATAAAAAAATCAGAGATTTTTTAAAATCAATAGGCCTCATCAAAGATTCTTTGACGAGCTATTCTTTTGATGTTCCTACTGATAAAGCCATGAATTCTTCTCTCTCTTTATTGGAAGAGTTAGTAGCAAATCATAATAGTTTGGTGATTTTAATTCCAAGTAGACTCAATTGGTTAGAAGGAAGAGCAGAGGATACCAATGAGACCCATCAAAAATTTAAAAATTTATTAAAAGATAAGGGAATTGAACATTTAGATTTAAAACTTCTATTTGACAATGAGTTTAAAAATCCTTTGCAAGAAGCATTTTTTCCAAATGATGGACATTGGATAAAGTTTGGACATGAACTAGTGGCAGAAGAGATTTTTAAGAAGTGGCAAAAATTAAAACCCTCCGAAATTTTATCAACTTCGGAGGATTCAAATTTTAACGAAGAATAACCATTTTCCCTAACCCATTTTTAAAAAACTGGTCAGCCTTAGTATCAAAAGAATCGAATGCTTCACCATTTGCTTTGGTGGCAACTACTCGATAGAGATAAACCCCATTTGCCAATCTTGCACCATATTCATCCGTTCCATCCCAATCATATTGAGTAATATTATTTCCTACATGGATTGGGCCCAACTCTTCTTGTATTATTTCTCTAACAATTCTACCTGAAATCGTCATGATTTGAATTTTCATATTTTCAGGAATTTGATCTCCTGTAACTGTAAATACAAACCGTGTGGAAGTAGAAAAAGGGTTTGGATAATTCAGGACCTTTGAAATAGAAGATTTATTAGTAATCTCAAAGCTTACTTTGTAAGCCAAATCTCCTGATTGGTTTCCAGATATATCCTGAGCTAAAACTAGAAGTTGATATGTTCCATCTTGTTCTAAGATCGGAGTATATTCCAACCGAGCTTTATTATTTCCACCTGGTGTAGCTGGATAAAAAATAAGCGTTTCGCCATCAATAGTAAGTGGTATTAAATTCGAATCTCCAGGTTTTTTTAGTAATACTTGAAAAGAAGATGTATCATCTAAAACTAAGTATGGATTTTCATCTTTAAGAGTAATCAAAATATGTGGTTTGGAAGAAACCAAATCACCGTCCATGATATGAAAACCATCAAAGGTTACATCAAGTAAAGGATTTCGTTCGTCTTTATTTATATAGAAATCAAAGAATCCTAAGTTATTAAAATGAAATTGTTCCGCTTGATCTTGATTGGTATTGGCTTCAATAAATAAAGTGTTTTTCCCAGTAAAATTACGAGTATCTACATTTAAATTTGCGATAAGTGTATCACCAGAAACAAGCGGAGCGACTCTTTTTAAAATCGTATTTTGATTGTTTCCTTGATCGGAAATAGAGAATTTCATTAAGATACTATCCATATCATATTGAGCAATATTCTCTACGGCAATTTTTAAGCTAAGAGGTTCTCCTTGATTTAAAGTATCGCTTTCAAAAGTAAAAAACGCATTTGGATTTAAAGCAATTTCAGGAATTCCTTTATACATCACTCTCCAATAATCTAAGTGAACACTAGATTTATTTGCAGTATCTACAGAGTTGAATTGTAACCTTAAATATGGAAAATCTTCTGCATCAATTGTTGAAAGTGGTTGGTCAAAATTCTGTACCGTTGGCATCAACAAAGAATCATTTCCTAAATTATCAATTCCATATATATCAATAGAAACATCGTCGGTAGGCAAGTTGTCCAAGGAAGTTATCTGCCATTGTAAAGATTCCCAAGTTTTTGCAGGACCTATTGTTGTGGATTGGATTGAACCGCTATCCCAACTACCAGGTATTGGAGAATTAAAGTTTATTATATCAGTTACTGTATTCGCTCTTTCTTCATTAAGAGGGCCCATGCCTTTTCGATACATAAAGTTGTAAGGGACAGAACCAATAGTTTCTAAATCTCTTACTTTTGTTGCACCCTCTGCCTCAAGCACATCAAAGATAGTCGTACCTAAGTCCGCTAAGTCAGATGCCCATTCATCAGGTTTGTAATTGCCATTGATTCTTTGAACTGTGAAAAATAATACGTATTCACCAGCACTAACTTCATTATTTAAAAAATTAATTAGTTGTTCGCGTTGTGCAGAAGTATTAGTCAAAAATCTAAAGGTGACTCTATTCCAAAATCCGCCCGATGGATTAGGTCGAGGTTCTATCTCAACAGGGTCAAATACAGCGACATAAACTGCACCTTGAGGATTTCCGATGTAAAGTTCTTCAGGATTATTGGCAATAAAAAGTTCAAGCGGTTTTGAATTCGAGTTCCATGGTGCATCTACTGCTAAGTTATCTACTGCGATATCTTTAAAGTCAGTTAAGAATTTGATGATTCCGTTATCTTGTACTTCAATATTGGAAAAATTATCTTTTAGATATTGATACTTATGGGATTGGTTCCAGCCATTGTCTGTACCTGCTAAATATACAAACGAACTATTTCTCCATACAAAGCCTCCAATAGTAGGATCTTCTTCAGGACTTACTCTCCAATAGTAAACGGTATTGTTAGAATAAGTAATCTCAGGTTTCCATTTAATTATTCCACCAGATTGTTTAATCGTGGCTTCATTTAAAAATGGACTATCAAAATTTTCTGTGGTATCAATTTGAAAAATATAATTTTGATCCTCTAAGAAGGTAGTTGAAGTAGACGCTTTTAAGGTTAAATTAGGGGAACCCACTATACCAAATTCTCTAGGAAAAACAGGAATGACCTCTTTCGAAATAAAGTGTACCGTAATACTTTCTCCAAGACCGTTAGTTTGTAGAGTATTATTATCCTCTGCTTGAGGATTAGGCAATTCTACGATCCTATTGTTTTTATCAATTTCGATGAAAAATTCATTGGGCCCTAATGCACTTGCTCCAAAGGCAGGAACTTGATAATTTAAAGTTGTTTTAAATGCAGGATTTGGAATAGTATCCAAAACAATAGTAAATCTTTCATCTCCAATTGGTAATTTTTGTTTTACCTCAATAACAATAGAATCCTGTAAATGATACCCGATGTTAGCTACATCAAATGTTAAATCGTAGGTCGATTTTTGAATACTTATAGGGTTAGGATCAAAAGTTACTGACTCTCGATCAATTACATAGTCAGGTGCATCGCCTAAAAAAAGTCGAATAGCAGGATCACCAGCCAAAGTCATCTGTGCACCTTCATGTTGGATAGAATTTTGAGTATTCTCAATTGTAATTCTTGTAATATCACCTATGCCCATTCCGTAACTTTGACCACCTAATTGTTGGTAAAATTCTCTTCCGTAAATATTTAGTTTATTTGCAAACCCGGTACCTGTTGAAGCAAAAAAGGCAATTGCCCCTTTCTCAGGGGTAATCACAAAGTCTTCGCTAATACCAATTGATTGTGTATGGATTCTTCCAGAAAAACAACCAAAAGAGAAAATAACAGGATATCTTCCTTTGTTATCATAAGATGCCGCATTATCAATGCTATAATCAAAACTACCAGTAGATGAGTGTCCGAAAAAGGTTAGAATGGAAATACCATTATTGATTAAACTTTTAAGTGCATCAGTTTGAGAAATTTGGATGGGGTCAGCAGTTTGTTTATAAAAAGCAGTAACCTCCGCTCCAAATTTACTATTTTCAGCAATAGATTGCATTCCTTCCAAATATCCTCTCAACAAGGCTTGTTCATGAGGAGCACCACCACCTAAATGAACCATTTTTTTCATCCATAATCTTTCTTCAATAGTTTGTGGATTATTCTGATTGGCTTCATGCTCAATAACTTTATCTAAATAATATTTAATTTCTTGACCATTTTTAGCAGGAATCCTACCAATTGAAATAATGGGAGCAAATTCTAAATTTCCACATAAGAGTAGATTATCACCTCCTCCAAGTGCTCCAAAAGTTGGAACATGAAAGGAACCATTTGCTACAGCAGTCGCATAATTCTCTGGAGATCTGACTGTTTGATATTCTCTTCCTTTTCCAATTATTAAAACATATTTTGGATCAGTCCAATTTTCAAAGATAAAATGTCCAAAATTTCGAATAGATAAACTATGTCGGTTTATTCCATAGCCGAACTGCTCATATATCTGTTGAACATCAACAATTATTGGATTGAAATTTCTACCCTCGTTAGAAGCACGAAAATCTGCATAAGCTTGAACATAATCGTTCCCCTGCCCATCATCTCTGAGACTCTGATCCGAAATGATTATATAATTTGGATCTTGTTGAGTATAGTCAATAAAATCTATTTCTTCAATGGTTGCAATATTCATTATTCCAGAAATATTACTTGATAAAACTAGTTCCCTATCTGCAATTGAAGCAGGTAATGCTACCTTAACATTCGTTCCATCAAAGGAGGTAACGATTCTTTTTTTATTAGTAAGATCGTATAAAACTGGATTTCCGCCTTCTGCATCAAAGTTGCTGATTTGTAAAAACTGGACACTATTAGAAGCATCCATTTTAAAATGAAATTGTTTTTTCCCTCCAAAATCAAACATGCGTGGATAGATTAATTCAGCGTATGCAATCCCTGCTCTATCCTTATTATCATAATTTCCAGTTAATTGAATCTCTACTTCTGCACCAAGACCACTTGTACCAAGATTAAAGCTATGTTGATTGGCTTGGATTCCTATAAAAACATCTGTGGTTTGTAAGGCACCGTCAACAATAATATCTTGTTCATGCGGGCCATCACCTATATTTGTACCTGTCGCATATCGAAAATTTAATTGACTTTGAGGACCGCTTGCAAAAATAGCCTCTGTATTTAATTTTATTTTTTGAGTCTTTTTAATAGCACTTGTAAATCCTTCTCCTTTTTCAAATCTCGAATGATAAACAAAAGAAGGATGAATATCTTTACTCCATGCATCAGAAAAGACTAAGAAATCAACATACCAACAATGACTTTCAGGAGTCGTGGGTGCAGTATTTAAATCGTTATTTATATCGTCAATCCGCTGTGAGGATATATTTTCATTCCAAGTCAAGAAATAAGCAGAGGTATCTGTGAATAGACTAAACTCTGGATTTGACATCTCAGCATCAGGATCAACAAAAAGATATCGATCTAAATAACTTCGGTTTTTTATGCCATAAAATTCAATATAATCTCCATTACCAAAAGTACCATCTGAACTTACATGAATGGGTATTTCTTCTCCCATATAAAAAAGTTGAGCTTTATTTCCTTGAAAATCACCCATTGGAACATTTCCATCTACGAGCGTTTGGAAAGGAATTCTATAAATTCCATCCTGAGCAATATCTATTTTGAAATAACTTTGGCTATAATTTATCCACTCATTACCATACAACGTATCTACACCATTTACCATTTGAGCAGAAAGGGAGGCGATTAAGGCGAAAAAAATAATAAAAAGAGTAGTTATTTTCTTCATTGAAAAAGTTTTTAATTAACTATGAATGTTAAAATAAGTTTTATAAAATTTGTAATGCTTGCTTACAAAGCATTAAATATTAAAATAAATCAAAATTCGAGCCTTTTATTTGTTGAAATCGGTATTAGGAAGAATAAGAGATTTGGGCGACAATTTTCTTTACAAATTTAACAATTTAATATGGTTATTATTGTAAGTAGTATAACATTTCACATCATAGTTTTATCGTTTGAAATTCACAAAAAACATATTCTTTAAAAATGTTTCTGTACTTTTTTTAGGAACAGTAATCTCTCAAGCAATTAATATTGGAGGGCTTCCTATATTGTCTAGAATGTACGGTACCACCGAGTTTGCGACTTTAGCTTTATTTATGGCTATTGGTTTGATTGTCCTTTCTATTTCGACGCTTCAACTTGACATAGCTATTGTGAAAACTAATGTCTTGGAGGAAAAATATGCTTTGATTCGAGGAGCCTTTTTATCCGTTTTTATTTTTTCCATATTGACAGCAATTGCATTGTTAATTTGGACCCAATGGAATCCTCAGTTTACGCTGTTCTTTATCTTAAGTTTATATATTTATTTTATCGTAAATGCTGGAAACCAGATTTTTGTTTATTTTTTTAATAGTGAAAAAAAATACAGAAATATTGCGACTGCCCGAATCCTATTATCATCGGTCAATTTAATTGTTGCTATTTTTCTATTTTATTGGAATCCTGAACTAGGGTTAATCATTGCATTAATTATCGCAAATTGTATTTCTCTACTTTGTTTTTTGATATTTTTTGGAAAACAAATCAAATCTATTTTTCAAGTAACCCAACCTCAGATAAAAGCTGTTTTTAATAAGTTCTTTCAATTTGTAAAATTTAGCACTCCAGCCAATTTTTTAGATATTCTTTCTTATCAAGTTGTAATTATATTTTTGTCAAAATATTTTACAGAAGATATCACGGGGTCATTCTTTATGGCAATGCGTGTTGTTTTATTACCAACAGCTTTGATTGGAAATGCTATAAGTCAAGTTTTTTATAAAGATATTTCAGATAAATTTGCTGAAAGTAACTTAGCTGCATCAGAGTTTTGGAAGGTTTGGAAATTTCTTTTTGTTGTAGGAATAATTCCTTTTACATTATTATTTCTTTTTGGTGAAATATTATTTGGATTTGTCCTAGGAGAGGAGTGGAGATTAGCAGGACAAATGGGGGCAATATTAGCAATTTCTGGATTCTTTATTTTTTTGAGTAGTCCTACGAGTACAGGTTTTATTGTGATGAATCAACAAAAATATAACTTACTTAATTCGTCTATTCGGACTATTTACACTATTATTCTTTTAATATGGAGTGTGGCGAAAAATGATATTTTCTTTTTTCTATGGTGCTATGCCATTGCGGAATTTCTGATGATTATTTTGTATAATTTTGTGATGTTAAGATTGTTGAAAAAACAAGGAAAAAACCAATAGTCAACAAACTAAAGAGTCAAAAGCCATAAATCGAATCAAAAAACTGTTATTTTCGTGGATTAAGAAAAATTTAAAATGAGCGAACTAAAAGAAAAATATATTAATCCTTTAACTGACTTTGGTTTCAAAAAGCTTTTTGGAACGGAGATGAACAAGATTTTGCTGATAGATTTTCTTAATCAAATACTACCCGATAGAAAAATCAAAGATTTGACATACTCTTCTAATGAGAAATTAGGTAAATCGGAAATAGATAGAAAAGCTATTTTTGATTTGTATTGCATTGGGGACAAAGGGGAAAGATTCATTGTAGAAATGCAAAAAGCTAAACAAAATTACTTCAAAGATAGAAGTGTATTTTATGCTTCTTTTCTAATTCAAGAACAAGCAAAGAGAAGTGAGTGGGATTATCAGTTAGACCCTGTGTACTCTGTAGGGATTTTGGATTTTATTTTTAATGACACCAAAGAAGATAAAAATCTTCTACATATTGTTGAATTAAAAAATCAAGCTGGCGAAGTATTTTACGATAAATTGAAATTTATTTATTTGGAGTTGCCTAAATTTAATAAAAAAGAAGAAGAATTAGAGACTCATTTTGAAAAGTGGATTTATATTTTCACCCATCTTTCTAAATTAAATGATAGACCAGCGAAGTTACAGGAACGTATTTTTTCAAGATTATTTGAAGCAGCAGAAATTGCAAAATTCGCACCCGATGAAAGAGAGGCATATGAAGAGAGTTTGAAATATTACAGAGATATAAAAAATGTTGTGGATACGTCAAGAGAAGAAGGTTTACAAGAAGGAATGGAAAAGAGAAATTATGAAATTGCGAAACAAATGAAAATCGAAGGCTATTCAAATGAGCAAATTTCTAAATTAACGGGCCTGAGTGATAAAGAAATTAATAAGTTGTAATGATTTTTTTTTTGATATAAAACCATGAACAAAGCCTCACTTAAAAATTTTCATTCACCCATTCGTAAAATCAAGACTGCTTGGATTTACCTAAATGCTATTCTCCAGCAGATAAAAAATAAAAATACGTATTTAAATTGTTATAAAAATAATCAACCGGGCATCATTGAACTTAAAAATGGGACTAAAATCGAAGTACAAGGAAAACGATGTATTCAATTTTTGAACTCTATTTTTTTCAATCACATTTATGGAAAACCTAACCAACAAAAAACGCTAGTTGATATTGGAGCAAATAAAGGTCTATTTTCTGTATTTTTCGGAAGCCAATTAAAAGGGACTGATTTTAAAATTTTCTCGTACGAACCACATCCCAAAACCTTCGAATTATTAAATAAAAATATCCAACATAATCATCTAGGAAAAAATATTTATACTTTTCAAAAATGTGTTTCTGGAGCACCTGTTGCTACTCAAACATTTTTTGTAGCTAGAGAAAGTTTTGATTATTCTATGTTTAATGAATATGGTTCACAGGAAGAAATAACTGTTGAAAATATTACATTGCAAGAAATATTTGAACAAAATAATATAACCGCAATTGACTTATTAAAATTGAATTGTGAAGGCGCAGAATACGAGATTTTGATGAAAACACCGTTGAACTATCTATTAAAAATTCGAGAAATTCGAATGGAGTACCATAATTTTGAATTGGATGGAAAAGTGTATGATTTAAATCCATTAGTTGATTATTTAAGACAAAATAATTTTACGATTACAAACCATTTGCCCTATGCTGAAGAACATGGGATTATTTGGTTTGAAAATAACAATAAACTTCCGTGATGTCGGACTTGAAAAATAAAAACATACTTTTTTTATGTAGTTGGTTTCCTACAAGGGTTTTACCTTTTAATGGGAATTTTTGTTTTAAACATGCTCGGTGTATGGTGCGAAAAGGTATTCCTGTTTCAGCACTTACTGTTTGTGAAGACTTGTCCATGTCGCAGCGATTTGAAATGGTAGAGGGAGAGGAAGATGGAGTGGAATATGCAATTATTTATTATAATTATCCTATTCGACTATTGAAACATTTATATAAAGCGAGAGGATACTTTAAAGGTCTCAAACATTTACAAAAGAAAAAGGGAGCGTTTGATTTGATCCATGTTCAAATTTTAATTGATAGTGGTTTTATCGCTTGGTGGTTAAATATTTGGAAAAAAATTCCTTACGTTTTAACTGAAAATTCAACAGTTTTTTTACCGATTGATCCCAATGGAATTCCAAGCCTTTTGAAACCTTGGGTAAGAAGAGTTATCAAAAGATGTTCATACATGTTACCGGTGTCAAGAGATTTGGAAATGAATATGAAAAAGTTGAATGATAATCCTCCATTTAAAATAGTGCCGAATGTAGTTGATGTTGAACTTTTTCAACCCAATCCAAAATCTGCTCAAAAAGATAAAATTAAGTTTTTACACATTTCTACTTTTGCAGCCCAAAAAAATATGGATGGTCTACTTAGAGTTTTTAAAAAGTTAAGTGAGCAAAGACAAGATTTTTCATTGACTATGGCAGGTGACGGCGACTTAGAAGAACTAAATCAAAAAGTTGCTCAACATAATTTTCCCGAGAACCTGATTTTAACTGGAGGAAAAATGAATGAAAAAGAAGTGGCAGCTATGTACAGTAGTCATGATGCATTTGTATTGTTTAGTAATCATGAAAATTTACCTTGTGTACTTGTGGAAGCTCAAGCATGTGGCTTGCCAATCATTACAACAGATGCCGGAGGAAGTGATGAAATTGTAGATTCAGAAGAATATGGAATTGTTATCAATATTGGAGATGAGCTAGCATTATTAGAAAGTTTGAATAAAATGCTAGATAATTTTGAAAAATATGATGCTCAAAAAATTAGAAGGATTGCCGTAAATAGATATAGCGACAACGCAGTAGCAGAAGCATTTATTGGTGTTCATCAGCAGGTTTTAAATTTATCATAATCACTTATGCTAAAAAAAATATTTAATGTAAATATATTGTTATTTTTTGTGTCAACATTTTTGACATTGCTTTTTTCTGAGTTTTTGGTTCGGACTTTTTCACCACGTCATAATATTTGGGACTACAAAGTTCCAACGATTGAAGAAGGGTGGAAAAGTACGAGTGTTCCCAATACTACTTTTCAACATTTCGATTCAGAGGATGAATATAGTGTTGAAGTAAAAATAAATAAATACGGTTTTCGAGATTCAAAAGATTTAAGTCATTCTAAGGAAAAGGATATTGTGCTATTAGGCGATTCGTTTTGTTTTGGATATGGAGTAGAAGAAGAAGAACGATTTGGAAATATATTGAACCAAATGATTGGAGACTCAATTGATGTTTTTAATGTATCCACTCCTAACTGTCATTTTTTGACCTATTATGAAAATTTAAAATATGCCAAAAAATTAGGACTGAAGACTAAAAGAATGATATTTGGAGTATGTATGGAAAATGATATTTTGAATTATGATGAGATGTCTTTGCCACAACCTCCTCAAGGATGGAATCATGTAAAATATTGGTTTCACCGCAACTCTAGTCTTTATGCTTTTATTGGAGAGAAATTACATAATAGTCGAATCCTTGAAAAAGCACTTCATGGTTTAGGCCTTATGAATGATAATAGTGTTGCAGTTATTTCTACTATTCAAGAACAGGAAATCAAAAGCTCGGCTCAGCATCTTGCTAAAATTATTGAAGGATACGATGAATTAGTTTTGATTATTCCTTCTCGGTATCTTTGGATAGAAGAGCATCAAGCTAAAGCCCTAACGGTTCACAAAAATTTTATACAACAACTCGAAAATAAAGGAATTAATGTTTTAGACATGAAACCTTTGATTGATGAGGCATCGGATAACCCTTTGCATGAGATTTATTTTTTCAATGATGGACATTGGAATTTGCGAGGAAATCAATTGGTAGGTGAAGCACTTTCTAAGTCAATAAATTTTTCAAAATCAGTTTCTCAATTTGAATAATTCTTCAAAGTTTTCATTTTTTTATCACTTTGTTTTTTTTGTCTTTATTCTTTTTTGGACAAAAACTATTTCATCTGACCCCTTGTATGATATGGATATGGTGGCGTATATGGGGGTGATAACTGAGATTGATGAAAGTGATCCACAGACCATTCATCGATTGGTATTTGAAGACTTAGAAAGAGAGTTGCCATCTACAACTTATCAGGAACTAACTACTGGACTAGGCGTTCGACCTAAATATAAAAATGATGTGGCTTTTTATCATCAACACCTTACCTTTTTTAGAGTAAAACCACTTTATACTTGGATTGCATATGGTTTTCACAAAATAGGATTTTCTTTAGTGGATGCATTGTTATGGGTTTCCTTATTGAGTTTTATTGGAATTGGATTGTTATTTTATTTTTGGATTGGAAAATATATGACCCCATTTTTAACTTTTAGTGTTGCAGTTTTGACTATGTTGTTGTCGCCTGTGGCTGATTTGGCAAGAGATATTACTCCAGATGCTTTATCTAATTTTTTTGTATTAGCAACGATGTATACATATTGTTATTTGCACCGAGGTTGGCTGATTTTTTTTTTAATTTCAGCAATTTTGGGGAGAGTAGATAATTTTGTTTTGACAGGAGTAATAGGATTTATATTGATTTTTGAAAAAACAATATTTTCAATATTTAGTTTTTCCAAACCTCAGAGTATTGATGGAAGAGTTGTTCAAAAAAATGAAGTAGGATGGGGGATTGCGTCCATTTTAATTGGTGTTGTTTTATTTCTAATTATTCCACATTTAGTAGGCAATACCAATGAATGGCTAGGTAAGTTTTCACATACTTTTTCTATAAAACAATATATTTACGAATTGATGTTTTCTATTAATGCGTTTCGATATTCGCACTTTCAATTATTACTTATTATTGGGATTATTTTGTTACCTCTTTTGAAACTTTTTGATCGATTTGAAATAAAAATTTTGTTGATTATTTTGTTGACAATGGGAGGAAGATTGGTTTTATTTCCTTCGTTTCAGGATCGATTTTTTATTGCGTATGAGTTAATGGCTTTGATTGTTTTGACAAGATTGATGTGGCGTTGGAATCAATCTAATAATTGATGTTCATAAATCAAATTAATTATTCCTGTGGCAATTTTTTTATGTCCAGATGTTTTTATATGGTCATCAATTCTATAGTAATCTTCTTTTCCTAATACTTCCGAAGCATTGAATAATATTATATTTTGATTTGGAAAAAGACCCAAGTATTCTTTAAAATTTTTATAAACCAAATCAGAAGTAGAATATGATTCTAAATTGAAAATGATAATTTTTCCTCGAAAATCTTTTTGAATGAGTGCTAAAATCCTGAAAAAATCTTTTGTGTTTTGCTTTTTATCAAATATTGGAATAGGTAAACTTGGTTTAAATCTAAAAATAGATCGAATTATTTTGCCTAAAAATTCGAAGGAATATTTAAAAGGAAAATAACTACTTCGAAGGGCATTAAAATTTTGCGCAGCGATGTATTTTTCTTGTGGCGAAATTGTAAGCGAAAAATTATTTCCTATAAATTCTCTGTTTTCTACATCATCATTTTCACAATATTGAATAATCAATAGTTTACAAGAATCGAATTTAGTTTTTTGAAAAATTAAATATTCTCTCGCCGTTCCATAAGAAGCAATGCCTAAGTTTAAAGTATTGACTTGAGTTTGATTTTCAATCAAACTAGGGAAAGTGGCTTCTTGCTCCACTCCCCAACCCATCGTAAAAGAATCTCCTAGGCAAATTATTTTTGGAAAATGTAATGATTTTTCATCATCTCTTACCCCTAAAGAATTGATTGAAAATTGATTGGTAAATTCAATATTGGAAAATTGATGATTACCTGATTTAAGTTTGTAAAATAAATCATTATCGTATCGTCCTAACTCTCGATTAAATGGAGCGGCATCTCTTATTCTATTTTTATAAACATATTGAAAGCGAGCGGTAATAAAATGAGGAAGGTTAACATCATTTTTTAAAAGTACAAATATGACATAGATTGATAATTCCAAAAATAGAAGAAAAATTACTCCATAACGGAATTTTATTCGGAAAAGGCAACAAAAGAAATAAAGAAAAATTAGAAGCCCGCCAAAAGCTAAAATTTTGTAAAAAACCCCCGCTAGCCAGTGGAATGAAAAATTTTCCATAAAAAAAATAGGAAAACTCATCAACAAAGATCCACTAATTATACCAACTAGATCACCCAAATATTTTTTCATAAATCAATTCCGGTTAAATGGATGTTTCCTCAACGGAACCTTTGCCAACGGATGATATTCTCCCTTCAACCCAATCGGTTCCTGATGTCGAATATCATAAACAATTTCAATCGCCTTTCTCGATGATCCAATTCTAAATCCATTTCCTTTTAAAATCTCTTCATAACTACGAGTACGCAATTCTGTAAATCCACCACTAAATTCAAATTCCTGGGTTTCAATTTTTACAGAACGATAGGTTCGTAATCCTTTTTCCTTAAATTTTTCATAAAAATTATTTTAATTTTACGACTACACTTTCTTTAAGTTGATACTTTTCTCCATTGCCCGAACAAGTTGCAATACCATCCAAATCAAATTCTAATTTTTCTCCAAACTCACTCATCCAACCAATCTGCCGAGCAGGCACACCCACCATCAAAGCATAATCGGGAACTTCTGATTTGATAACTGCCCCAGCTCCTATAAACGCATATCGTCCAATATTATTTCCACAAACAATGGTCGCATTGGCACCTATTGAAGCACCTTTTTTAACAATAGTTTTACGGTATTCATTTTTTCGTTCTACCCCGCTTCGTGGATTATAAACATTGGTGAAAACCATAGATGGGCCTAAGAAAACATTGTCCTCACAAATAACACCTTCATAAATGGAAACATTATTTTGAACTTTGACATCATTTCCTAAAATAACCTTAGAGGCTACAAAAACATTTTGACCTAGGCTGCAAAGCTTTCCTATTTTAGCACTTCCCATCACATGGCAAAAATGCCATATTTTAGTATCTTCGCCTATCTCACAGCCTTCATCTACAAAGGCAGATTCGTGGATGAAATATTTAGTAGTGGACATTTTATAAGTTTTTATTATTATTCAATAAAAGAAAATACAAATAAACAAAGAAGTTATTTAAGAATGGTAACGTTTCCAAGTAAAATTATAGCCTTTTTTTTATTCCTATTATTAAGTCCACTAGTGATAGTGGTTGCTATTTTAATAAAAATAAAAATGCCTAGTGGTCCTATTTTATTTCAACAAAAAAGAATTGGGAAAGATGGCGTTCCGTTTTTTGTTAAAAAATTCAGAACGATGCGAATGGGACATGGTGGTTCAAGTATCACAGTTGCAGGGCAATCTCGGATAACTCCTTTGGGCCGTTTTTTGAGAAAATATAAATTGGATGAACTCCCGCAATTAATTAATATTCTGAAAGGAGAAATGGTATTCGTAGGGCCTCGACCTGATGTGCCTGGTTATGCTGATAAATTGATAGGGGAGGAGCGAAAAATTTTAAATTTACTGCCTGGAATAACTGGACCAGCATCTTTAAAATACTCAAATGAAGAAGAAATTTTAGTACAACAAAAAGACCCCAAAAAATATAATGATGAAGTAATTTATCCAGATAAGGTGAAAATTAATTTAGAATATTATTATAATCAAAGTTGGTGGTTGGATTGTAAAATAATTTTCCAAACGATTCAAGCAGTTTTTAAATAATGCAAATTACGAATCTAAAATATTTTAAAGTCACGCAGATACGTGACTTTAGATTTAGAATAAAATTATGAAATATGACATTTACCTCTCCCCACCACATATGGGAGACAACGAAATAAAATATATTCAAGAAGCTTTCGATACCAATTGGATTGCACCAGCAGGTGTAAATATTGGTTTATTTGAAAAGGCATTGGAAGATTTTACGGGCGTCAAATCTGCTTTGGTTCTGAACTCAGGAACAGCAGCTATTCATTTAGCATTGATTGTTTTGGGTGTTCAGCCAGGGGATGAGGTTCTTGCCCCAACCTTGACTTTTGGGGCGACAATTAATCCTATTTTATATCTTGGCGCAACACCTGTTTTG
>Ga0114957_1002780_pt1 | contig 16309 bp, 9 predicted proteins | sample BantaG_FD_87175 | JGI IMG/M metagenome (GOLD analysis project Ga0114957, IMG submission 87175) | Marine algal microbial communities from Bantry Bay, Ireland - BantryBay_4 metaG | ecosystem: Host-associated > Algae > Red algae > Unclassified | place: Bantry Bay, Ireland | collected 2014-11-21 | reverse complement strand
TTCTGCACCGATCAGACGAAATAGTCGCTCGGATGGTTCAGAAACGTCGGAGGAAGGCCGAGACGTGGGGGAGACCATCCCGCAGGACTTGTTGGTTGTTGGCGTAGCCGATGCGGACGGTTCCTTCGCATTCGAGGGCGCTGCCGGGCATGAAGAGCACGCCGGTTTCGTCGAGTAGTTGTTTGCAGAAATCGCAAGAGAAGATCTCGAGGTCATAGCGCAGCAGCGCAGTGGTACCTGACTGGGGCTCGACCCAGCTGATGCGAGGTTCGCCCTCGACCCAATCGCCCAGTATTGCCAGGTTGGTGCGTGTGATTGCCTGGCTGCGATCCAGCACCTTGTCGGCGTTCTCGAGAGCGATAGCCGCCAAGAAGTCGTTGATCATGCCGATGCTGATCGTGCTGTAGTCCCGGTGAATCTCGGCCGCATGCAGCAGGTCGACGGGTCCGGCGATCCAGCCGAGTCGAAGCCCAGCGAGCGAGAATGCCTTCGACATGCTGCCGGTGCTGATCCCCTTGGTATAGGTGTCCACCATCGAAGCGGTGGAACCGGTGCCGTGCTGATCGGTTCCGCGGTACACCTCGTCGCAGAGCACGTAGGCATCACAGGACGCAGCTATGTCACCGATGGCGCCGAGCGCGGCGGCATTCATCAGTGCGCCGGTGGGGTTGTTCGGATTGTTGATGGCGATCAGTGACGTGTTCGGGGTCGCCAGTAGCCGCAATTCTTCGAGGTCTGGCTGGTACCCGTTCTCTTCGCGAAGCGAGAGGACCTGAATGTCGGCGCCATAACTTGCGGGTATCGAGTAGTGCTGCTGGTAGGTCGGCTGCACCGAGATGACTCTGTCGCCGGGTTCGACAACGGTTTCGTGCACTAATTTGTTGGCCCCGATAGCGCCGTGGGTGACGAGCACATTTTCGACGGCTACGTCGTCGTAGAGTGCCGCAATGGCTGCTCGGAGGCGGTCGGATCCCCGGATCGCTCCGTAGGTAAGCTTCATGCCGAGGATGTCATCGAGTGCGGCGCGCCCAACTCCAGCGAGGTCGAGCATCGCTTCGACAGTCAACGACTCAACGCAAGTTTCGGCCAGGTTGAAATCGCAGTGGTTCTCGAACCCGTTCATCCACTGCTCAACGGCAAACGGCTGGATTTTCATGTGGATAGTTTGGCGTTCTCTGAACCGTTCGGACGAAATAGTCGTCGAAACGGTTCAGAAACGTGGATTAGTCCTGGATGGTGACGGTGGTGGAGGCCGAGCGGCCGAAGACCTCGGGTTCGTAGATCTGTTCGGCGCGGGTTGGGGGCGTGACGAACGTGCCGGGGGTCGTGGCCCGGGCGACGTAGGTGTATTCGTAGGAGCCGGCTCGCAGCCAGGTCGAGAAGGCTTCGGCCCGGTCGTCGCGCAGGTTCTGGTGATCGAACCAGCGTGACCACCAGAAGCGATTCGACGATGTGTCGCTGGGATCGACCTGAGGAATCGGCTCGGTGGTTGCCAGCGCAGGGTTCAGGATCTCGAAGCCCGCCGGGATGGGGTCGATGAGCGCAACATGGGTGCGGCGGCTGTCGGCCACCATGGTGAGTCGGACTCGGACCCGAGCGCCTGCCCGAACGGTCCAGGTGCCATCGTCGTTGCGCACGACGTCGGCATCGTCGTCGATGGCTTCGTACGAACGCTGCACGACAAAGCCCTGATCGCGTGGTTCGAGCTCGAAGTCGGTCGGTGCGTAGCGCAACCCGAGTCGGTAGTAGAGCCGGCCATCGGAGCCGTCGCGTGACAACACGATGTCGGTGTCGCCGACGTCGACGAGATCGGCCGTGGGTACGACGGTCAGGTTGCGATCGGTCGAGCGACCTTCGTAGGAATGCTCGAGCGCGTAGGTGTCACCCAGCCAGGCTCGGGCGATGAAGTCGGGATCGATATCCTCGAACGTGTCGAAGTAGGCCGATCCGGCGAGCAGTACGAAGCTGTTCTCTTGCACATTGGTCCAGTGACCCGAGCGACCCCGGGCGGCCAGCAGGCCGTTGAGAGTCTTGAGCACCAGGTCACTGCCGGGCCGCTGTGACACGAGAGCATCGAGCACGATGGCATCGGTTCGGCGATCCGAATGCAGCAGTACATAGGCCTGTTCTGCGTAGCTGGTGGCAAAGGTGGCGGCATTGGGGGTCTCGGTGACACGGTTGTTCAACAACAGTTCGATCTCGTCGTCGAGCTCGGTGTCAGCGACCACGGACCACAGCCACGCGGCCACATCGAGTTCGATCTCGTCGCCGGCGTCGTTGTACAAGCTGGTTGCCTTGGGCAGGTCTCGGTCACCGGCCAGATTGCGCACGTGAAGTGCATAGGCAGAGATCGATCGCTCGGTCGATTCGCTGTACCACGGTGGGTAGAAATCCTCGATGTTGGCCAGGTAGAACTTGGCGTTGGATAGGACCTGCTCGTCGACGGCGTAGCCCTCTTGCTCCGCGATCACGAGCGCGTGCGTTGCCTGAACGGTGTTGTACGGAATGGACTCGCGGCCTCGTTGCCAGTACGGAAACCCGCCGTCGTTGTTCTGCATGCTGGACAGGCGGTCGAGGTCACGGTTGATGACTGATCGCAGTTGTTCCGGCGACGGCAGGTCCTCGGCGTCGAACGCCGTCAAGATGTCGTCGAGCGACGTGATGGCGATGATGCGAGATGCAAACGCATCGCTGCTCTCGTAGCGATATTCACTCAGGTACAGGACGGCGTCGGTCAACGAAGACACTGCGGTAGAGGAAGTGGTCAGCTCGAGGCCGCCGAACTGGGGGAACACATCTTGCGGCTCGCTGAACGGCTGCGAAACACTGCCGCTGTCGATGACCCCATAGGTGGCGAACGCCTCGGCGGTGGCCGGTGTGAACACGGGGAACTCGCCTTCGGCGGCATCTGCGAACGAGCCCGCCGAGGCAGCTATCTGGTAGCGAGCGACGCCTGCTTCGACAGCAGAGACCTCCAACCGGACCTCGACTCGATCGTTGGCCGGCACGATCACCGTAGTGCCGGCTCGCCCGTCGACACTCAGATTGGTAGAGCGGAACGCGACGTCGACAGTGAGATCCTCGTCGGTGACGTTCTGGACGATTACCGGGAACTCGAACGCGTCGCCGAAGTTGGCGAAGCGTGGGGGAGTGGGGCGCACGGTGACCGGCAGGCGAGCAGTGATGTTGGACTCACCGGTACCGGCTTCGGTGGCGTCGGCGGTGGCGACGACCATGACCCGGTAGCGGGTCAGATTGTCGGGAAGCGGCACCTCGACGACGGCGCGTCCGTCGGCGTCGGTGGTGACCTCGGGCTCGAACACGGCGAGTGCATCGAAGTTCGTGCGCAACTCGATCGCAGGTTGATCGTTCTGACCACCACCAGCCGATCCCCGGGCGAGCTGAGGAGCCGGAGCTGCGTCGAAAGCGAAGTTGTCAAAGTCTGCACCTGCGGCCGCAGAAGTATCTGCCCCATCGTCCATGGCATCGTCGTCCATCGCCGCTTCGCTCTCGAGGAATGTCTCGCCGCCGGCATCACCGGCATCGACCGGGGGGTCTGCGAGTAAGAGCGTGGTCCGGCCGCGGAATGCCTGGCCCGAGAAACCATCGCGACGGTAGAACGCCTCTAGCGGGTCCTGTAGCTGGTAGTTCGTCAGCGACAGAACGGCTTCGTCGACCACGATGACCGTGAGTTCGGCATCGGCCACCGGCTCGCCATCGGCATCGGTCACGGCCACATCGAGCGCGGTTTCGGCGCCGGGTTCCAGATTGGCCAGTCGGGGAGCGACATCGATGTTCAGTTCACGTTCGTCGGTGGGAACGTTCAACGTGAGCTGTCCGGCCGCGAATGCCGGGCGAGCCGGCAGTGATGGGTCGACCTCGCCGTTGGCCGATCGTGAGGCGGTGCCGACGACCTCGAACTGCAGCCCGATACCCGGGATGTCATCGGAGGTGATCGGAATTCTCACCACGGCCGATCCGGCATCGTCGAACTCGAACGTCTCGGTGCGATCGATGGCGCTACGGGAGATGACGAGCAGCCCGTGGGCGTCGACGAACGGTGATTGCACCAGTATCTCGGCGGTATCGCCCGGCCGGTAGTCCTGACCGTTGGGGACGAGCGTGAGTTCCTCGAGATCGACCTGACGGCTGGTTGGCCGTTCGCCGCCGGCGACCCAGCGAGTGAGCTCGGTCAGGTTGGTCCGACCCTCGGCATCGGTCACGGTGGCAGCCATGCGATAGCGGCCGCCTTCGGATGGACGGAATGTGCAGACCATTGCCTGGTCGGCGCTGGTGACTTCGCAGGCTTCGGCGGGCACCTCGACCTCGGACCAGGAACCTGCTTCGAACTGCCATTCGAGCCGGACCGACTGGACGGTGACGGTCTGGCCGGGCACGGTGGTGCCATCGATATCGGTCACGATCACATCGAGATCGAGCCGCTCGCCGACCTGAACGAATGTACGCGCGCCCTTCAAGCCGACGTAGAGCTCGGCCGGGTGAACGAGCACCGATGTCGAACCGGTGATGGGCTGACGAGTCACGTCGGTCACGGTGGCCGATGCGCTGACGTTCACCGGGCGAGGCTTGCCTTCGGTATCGATGGTGATATCGAGCCCGTGAGCACCAGCTGCGTCGGTGGTGGCGCTGAAGAACTCGTTGGCACCGCCGCCGAATCCGCCCCCGCCACCGAAGAAGTCGTCTTCGAAGGCGAACTGGTTGAACGAGAACCACCACGGCACCCAGATGCCGAAGGTGTACTCGGGCCAGCTCGGCGGCGAGTAGCTGGTGGCGTTGCCGTTGACGCTCCACTCGACCGGCGACGCACCAATGGCGCCGCCCGCGAAATAGTCGGCCTGGGCGTCGACGGTGAAGGGATCACCAGTCAGATAGGGCCCGGCGTTTGCGACTTCGGCCATGACCTCGAAATCAGGGCGACGGAACTCTTGCACCGGCAGCTCGTGCCACGCGTTGGCGTTCCCGGCGCCTCGGAAGGCGTTGGTGCTGAACTGCACACCCGCGCTGCCCAGCGTGATGTCCGCAGGGATCTTGAGTGCGAAGTCGAAACCGCCCTGTGCGCTCAGGTCGACTTCACCCGATCCGATTTCGTTGCCGAATGCATCGTTGGCGATCCAGGTGACCGTGCCGCCGGCAGGCGGCAGGGACAGGTCGGCTGGCACCTCGACGTCGGCTTGTCGGACCCAGCCCTTCAGCTGCGCGGTTTCGCCTGGCTTGTACAGGCCGCGATCGTCGAGGATGTACCAGCGAAGCTGATCGTTGCGATTGAAACGCTCGGCCCAGAACTCGCCGATCAACGCAACGTCGCCATTGGACTCGGCCAGCATGCCTCGACTGCGATTGGCGAGATCGACGCGGGCCAGGCCGTCGTCATCGGTGGTGGCCTGGCCGCCACCAATGACCTCGACGCGTACTCCGCCGACCGCTTCACCGGTTGCCAGGTCGGTGACCCGGGCAACCGCCTGCTCATTGTCGGTGACGGCGTCCAGAGCAAGTTTGGTGTTCTGCACCCATACCGTAAACGGCTCATTGCGGAAGTCGTCGGGATCGCGACGGGTCGGACCCACAACGACCACCAGATGCGAGCTGGTTCCGAGCGCCTCGGACAAATCGATCGCGGCCTCGGCGAAGGTGTTCCCCTGGCCGCCCACCGTGACTCGGAACTCAGAAACGACGGGCCAGTCCAGGCGAGACTCGTCGCGACTGATCTCCCACTGGTTCTCCAGGAAGGTCTGCCAGTCGTTGGTCGGGTCGACCTCGTACACCGTGACGTCGAGTTCATCGTTGTTGATCGACGTCACGTTCAAGCGCCCATCATCAACGATGGGATCGAGCGTGATCAGCGAACGGTTCGGCCGGAACAACGCTGGCCGGGCGTCGCCCACCCGAAACTCTTCGGTGACGGCTTCGCCGAGTTCCTGCCCGTAGATGTCGGTCAGGTCTGCGGCAATCGTCACGGTGTAGTCGGTTTGCCCTGCGGTCAGGCCCTGCACCGTGATCTGGTTCCAGCTCACGCTGATCTGCATGCCCGGAATCGCCGGCTCGACGGTGAGTATCTCTGCGGTGAAGATGTCGGTATCGATGGGGTTCGACATCTCGATGCGGAAGGGGCTGGCGGGCCGGCACCCATCGCCGAAGCCGCAGGTGGCATCGATGATCTCGAACGGCCCGTAGGTACGCCCGGAGTGCGTGCTGACATCGGGTGATGTCTCGTGGCCTTCGGCCGAGGGCACATCGGGGCCGATGTCGAGGCGGATCTCTGCATCGGTCGGGAGCGGCTCGACCGGGCGGATGGCGACCCAGCGTTCGGGCAGTGCGTTCTCTGCCAGGCTCGCAACTTGGGTGTCCTCGTTGACCTCGTCGCCGGTTGCAAGCCGGATGGCGATGTCGCTGCCGTCGGCCGATAGATCGACGGCGCCCAAGACGGCTTCGGGATTTACTCGCTGGTCGAACCGGATGAAGAAGATCTGTTCGGTCGCCAGCGAGCTGTTCATGGGCGTGACCGACTCGACCTGAGGGGTGGGCGTCGAGAACTCGAACTCGACCGCGCTCTCGAGTGCGGCGCCGGTGGCCGACTGGGTGCCAGCGGGAATGGACACGACGTAGTTTGTCGCGGCCGGGATGCGGTCGATGGCGTCGCCCTCGTACTCGAAGCGTACGGTTTTCGTACCGAGCCAGATCCAACGACCCGGCATCTCGGGTGTGATCGTGATGGGAATGTCGGCCGCTTCGACTTGCGACACGGTCGACAACGCCACCATGGGTTCGGTGAACGTCACCGAGATGAACGGCGCCAGATCCACGGGGCCTTCGGGTTGGAAGCGCACTACTTCGAGAGGTCCAGAAGTGATTTCGGGTGCTTCGTCATCGACAGGCGGAGGGAACTGCTGGTCGACCGTGGCGCCGGGAACAGGGCGAGGGCGGGTGTCAGGTGGCCGATTGAAGTCGACCTGATCGTCGGCTTGGGCCTGTAGATCTGGCAGTCGATTCAACAACCTACCGACGTCGTCGGAGTCGAGCGGGTCGCCCGGCACCGTCGTTTCACGATCGGGGACATCACCCTCGCTGCCGTCGGCATTGTCGAGCGTGATGATGACTTCGGTGTCACTGGACTGTCCCCCGAAATCGTCGATGCTCACGGTCACTCCTTGGGTGGCGGTCTCGCTGGCGCCTCCGCCAGATGTTGCTTCGGTGTTCTGGCCGCTATCGCTCTGATTGTCGGTATTCGGATCTGTATTGGCGCCGGTTTCGGCGTCTGGATCACTGGTGCAGGCGGTGGCGAACAGCGCGAAAATCACGAGCGCAGCAAGAATCATCGGGAGCTTTGACGAAGACTTCATGTACCTCAGACGTCCTGCGCAGGGGAAATAGTTCCCAGAATCTCAGAATTCTCTCATGAATCCACCTCGGGTGGAGGCGTTTGGCATGGAGGGGCGGAATCCTGGCTTCTGGCTCGTAACCTATTGGGCTGGCCCCATCAGCTTCGGGCTTACTGGTTCTAGGCTCGATTTTCGAGCACAGCGTACGGAGACACCGTGAAGACTTTCACCCCAAAACCAAGCGATATCGAGCGCGAATGGTTCGTCGTCGATGCCGAAGGCCTGATCCTGGGTCGTATGGCCACCGAGGTCGCCCGCGTGCTGCGCGGCAAGCACAAGCCGATCTTCGCACCTCACACCGACACCGGAGATCACGTGATCGTGATCAATGCCGACAAGGTCGTTCTCACCGGTAACAAGTTGACCGACAAGAAGGTCTACCGCCACTCGGGTTATCCGGGCGGTCTCAAGACCCGTGCCTACGGCGATCTTCTCAACGAGAAGCCAGCCGATACGGTGCGCAAGTCGATCACCGGCATGTTGCCAAAGAATCGTTTGGGCGCCCAGATGGCGACCAAGCTCAAGGTCTACGCAGGTGCCGAGCACCCGCACACCGCGCAGAAGCCCACCGAGATGGTGCTCGACAAAGCCCGCGCTGCGGGCTGAAGCTAAGAACAAGGTCTGAGGAGCTAGCTCATGTCATTTCTCGTACAAGCAACTGGTCGCCGCAAGCGTGCCGTCGCTCGCGTTCGTCTGCTTCCCGGCGACGGCAACGTGATCATCAACGGCAAGAGCGGTGCCGACTACTTCCCGCAGGCAGCAGTGCGCAACGCCGCACTCCAGCCGTTCGCCGTGGCCGAAGCAACGGGCATGTACGACGTGCACGCCTCGATCGAAGGCGGTGGCATCTCGGGTCAGGCCGGTGCGCTGCGTCTGGGTATTGCTCGCGGTCTGGTCGAACTCGATCCCGAGCGACGCGACGTTCTGAAGAAGGCCGGCCATCTGCGCCGCGATCCTCGTAAGAAGGAAAGCAAGAAATACGGCCTCAAGAAGGCCCGTAAGGCGCCGCAGTACTCAAAGCGTTAATCGCTGGGCCAGATCGTTGTGGCCACCATTAAGTTCGGCACCGACGGAGTCCGCGGACGCGCGTACCAAGATGTATCGCTGGCAGACGCGTTCTTGATCGGACGCGCTGCCGCCGACGTCTTCGGCGGCACCCACGCAGTTGTCGGACGCGACACCCGCGAGTCCGGGCCGGCTCTGACGTCGGCACTCGCAGCGGGGCTGGCTGCTGGTGGCGTGACCACTTACGACCTGGGCGTTGCCCCCACGCCCGCAATTGCGTTCGTCGCCGGTGAGCGGGGTGCGGTGGGCGCAGTCGTCTCGGCGTCGCACAACCCGTGGTTCGACAACGGCATCAAACTGTTCGGTCCCGATGGATCAAAGCTGAGCAATGCCGACCAAGCGGCGGTCGAAGCCCGTTTGTCCGCGCTCGAGTCGCCCGCCGCTGCGCTGATCGAGGCGAGCTCTGACCAGGTTCTCGAACCCATCGAACGCGACGTCGGCCACTGGGTGCGACAGGTGCAGAGTTCGGCAGAGATCGATCTCGACGGTTTACACGTCGTGGTCGACTGCGCACACGGCGCCGCAAGCCATGTTGCCGCGCCTGCGCTGGCCGATCTCGGAGCGCAGGTCACGGCGTTGTTCAACCAGCCCAACGGCCGCAACATCAACGAGTCGTGCGGTTCGACCCATCCCCAGGCACTCGCCGACGCAGTGGTGGCGGCGCGTGCCGACATTGGTCTGGCACTCGATGGCGACGCCGATCGCTTGCTCGCCGTCGATCATGCTGGGGCCGTGATCGACGGCGACCAGATCATGGCCATGCTCGCCCTGGACATGCAGGCGCGGGGCCTGTTGGCGGAGTCTCGACTCGTGGTCACGGTCATGTCGAACCTGGGGTTGCTGCGAGCCATGGAAGCAGCCGGCATCGCCGTTGAGGTGACACCGGTGGGTGACCGCAACGTGCTCATCGCGCTCGATCGGCTGCAGGCCAGCCTGGGCGGTGAACAGTCTGGGCATCTCATCTTCACCCAGTACGGAGGCACCGGCGACGGACTGCTCACGGGTGTGCAGTTGTTGAGCCTCATGGCCCGCACCGGCAAAACTCTGCACGAGCTCGCCGAGACCGCGATGGTGGTGTTCCCCCAGGTGCTGCAGAACGTTCGCGTCACGGCGAAGATGCCAGATATTGCCGAGCGGTTGGCGGTCGACATTGCTCTGGTAGAAGCTCGTCTGGGCGATCAGGGGCGCGTGCTCGTGCGGCCATCGGGAACCGAGCCCGTGATCCGGGTCATGGTCGAAGCTGCAGACATGGAGCAAGCACAGACGGCGTGCGACGAACTATGCGCCGCGGTCGCCAAACTGTCCTAGCCATACCCACTTCTGCCTCCATTATCATCGGGGTCTGACCCCGGAGATGAGGCACAGACAGTGTGTAATAGGACACACTTGGCGCGGAGAGTGGCTGATTTATGCGCTTCGACGGCGACCGGGCTGGTGTGGACGTGGCCAGCTGCACGTTCCGAAGGCGCCAGCATCCTAGAATCGTGGCCGTATGTGCGGAATCGTTGCCATTGTTCGTCGCCCTTCGACTCGGGTGGTGCCGACCTCGGCCGAAGTGCTCGCATTGGTGGCGGCGGCCACATCTGATTTCGATCTACGCGATGTCGATGCACTGACGGATTGCCGAGCCACCCTGGACTCGCTCAATGCGTTGTTGCTGGGCGTGCCCGGTGCCATTGCGCTCATGGAGACACCCGGGCTCGGCGCAGAGACCTCGGCCCAGCTTGCGCCGCTGGCTGCAGCGCTCACGTCGGTCGCCGACGACGACTTCGAGCGCGGCATCGTGATCGCGGAAGACCTCAATGCGGCACGTCGCTCGGTCAAGGATGGACTGTGGGCGGTGCTGCGTGATCGTCTTGCCGTTCCACAAGGAATCCGAGCCCTCGGTGGAGCAGCGGCATCACACAGCGCCATTGGGGCGTTGTGTTCGGTGCACGATGCGCTGTCGGCGCTCGACCGTCTCGAAGTGCGGGGCCGCGACTCGCTGGGCCTTCACCTCTTCATCAGTGGCCACGGCCAGGATCTCGATGACCCGGCGTTGGCACGAGCCATCACGGAACGCAGCGGCGACCCGTCCTTTGTGAACAAAGCAGTGCGCCGGGTCGGCGATGTCGTGAGTTTCGTCTACAAGGAGTCCGCTGAGATCGGTGAGCTGGGCGACAACACTGCTGCGTTGCGCAGCGCCATTGCGGCCGACGAACTGTTGCACAAGTTGATCAGCAACGATGGCGCCGAAGCCATGGTGGTTGGTCATACTCGCTGGGCCAGCGTGGGCATCATCAGCGAAGCCAATGCACACCCGGTCAACAGTGAAGCCACCGGATATGCCAACGATCCCTATTTCATCGCTGCGCTCAATGGCGACGTGGACAACTACGCGGATCTTGCAACTGAGGCCGAGCTGGACTTCCCGGCCACCATCACCACCGACGCCAAGGTGATTCCGGCCCTCGTCGCCGACCGGGTGCGCAATGGCGAGCACGACGCCGATGCCTTCCGATCTTGTGTAGCCGCATTCGATGGCTCGGTGGCCATTGCTCTGGCCGGTGCACACGAACCCGACGTACTGCGCTTGGCACAGCGTGGCAGTGGTCAGGCCATCTACGTGGGTCTGGCCGAGGACACCTTTGTTGTTGCAAGCGAGCCCTATGGGGTGGTCGAGTTGACATCGGACTATGTACGTCTCGATGGCGAGACCCCGGTGGACCCCATGAACCCGGCGTCGGCACGCGGGCAGATCTTCACCCTCGACCGAACCCAGGCCGGCACCCTGCAGGGGGTCTCGCGCCAGAGCTACGACGGCACTGTGCTTGCGATGACCCAGTCCGATGTGGTCACCGCCGAGATCACCACCAGCGATATCGATCGTGCGGGTTACCCGCACTTCTTGCTCAAGGAGATCTCCGAGGCGCCGAACTCGTTTCGCACCACGCTGCGAGGCAAGCTCATCGAGACCGACGGCTCCTACCAGGTCAGGGTCGGCGAACGCACCCTGCCCAAAGCAATCCAGCAGCGTCTGGCTGACGGCACGATCAATCGCGTGCTGGGCATCGGCCAGGGCACGGCGGCTATTGCAGCACGAGCATTTGCCGACGCCCTCAATGCTCAAGTCGACGGCAAACTTCTTCGGGTCGATTACAACCTGGCCACCTGGCTCTCTGGCTTCGGCATGGAATCCGACATGAGCGATGTGTTGGTCGTGGCCGTGAGCCAGTCCGGCACCACCACTGATACCAACCGCACGGTCGACCTGGCTCGCGAACGGGGCGCCCACGTAATCGGCATCGTCAATCGCCGTGGCAGCGACCTGACCGAGAAAGCCGACGGCGTGCTGTACACCAGCGATGGTCGCGACGTCGAGATGAGTGTTGCCTCGACCAAGGCGTTCTACAGCCAGATCGCAGCCGGCTTTATGCTCGCCACCGCTATCGCCGACCAGGTCGGTCGCTCGAAGCCGGCCAATGCCATGACCCAGCGGGTGTTGGCTGGGCTTGTCGAGCTGCCCCAGGCCATGGAAACTGTCATTGCATCTCGAGATCGCATCGGTGAAATTGCTTCCCGCGTCGCTCCGAGCGAGCCCTACTGGGCCATCGTGGGCAGCGGCAGCAACCGCATCGCCGCCGAAGAGGTCAGAGTCAAGCTCAGCGAGCTCTGTTACATGGCCATTGCCTGCGACAGCATCGAAGACAAGAAGCACATCGACCTCTCATCGGAACCGCTCATTCTCGTGTGTGCTGCAGGACTGCAGGGCAGCACCGCCGACGACGCCGTCAAGGAAGTCGCGATTTTTCGAGCGCACAAGGCCACGCCCGTGGTCATTGCCAACGCAAGCGAAACCCGTTTCGGCAGCACCGACGTGATCAGCGTGCCAAACGTGGAACCAGAACTCGGCTTCGTGCTCTCTGCTGTTGTTGGTCACCTGTTCGGCTACGAAGCCGCCCTGGCAATCGATGCGCTTGCAATGCCATTGCGCAAGCTGCGCTCATCGATCGAAGCCGAGATTGCCGCCCAGCCCGACAGCCATGGCTCCGACATGCTCGCCCGGCTACAGCCGGCGATCGCCCAGGCACGCTCGACGTTCGGTAGCGACCTGCGCCAGCGCCGTTACAACGGGCACCTGTCGAGCTCGGTTGCCGTGGATATGGCGTTGTTGCTTCGCTACGCATCGGGCGTCGCCGAGCTGGGATCATATGGGCTCGATTTCGGCAAGGTCGGCACACCCGCAGTGGTGATCGACGACCTCGCCCGAGCACTGGGCAAGGGCATCGACGAGCTGACCCGGCCGATCGATGCCATCAAGCACCAGGCTAAGACCGTCACCGTTGGTATCAGTCGTACCGACGAAGGCCTACTGCATGTTCCGTTGGTGGCCGAGACCATTGCTGCCGGGGCCTCGCGCGATGCACTTCCGTACAGCATCCTGCGCACGCTTGCCGGAATAGATCCGGCCGTGGTCGAAGTGTTGGGCTACACCCGCTATGGCATTCAGGGAGACCCCACAGGCGATGACGCCAGCATCGCGATCATCGACCGCGGCGGCCTGTCGGTGGGTATCCCTTCACGAGTCGATGTGGATCCCGTGCTGCGTGGTACCAAGCATCGGGTGGCGAACGAGCGCCAGGTTCTGATCACTCGTGGGCGCCGAGACGATCGATTGATTGCGTTTGTCCCCGAGATCAAGGACACCCAGACCGTCGGCATCACGCTGCTGTACATCAAACTGGCCGAATCGCTCGAGTTGAACCTGGTACGGGCTGTGCTTCAGGCGTACCGAGGTCGCTATGGCCAGATCCGCGATGCGGTACTCGAGACCGAGCCGTCGTTCGATGAAGCCCTGCTGACAACCATCCCGCTCGACGATCTGCTGGTCCGCCCCGCAGTGTTGATCGCCGACCACTGGCGCGCCAACTAGCGGTGTTGCCAGCTCGAGCGCTGCGGTCCGTCAGTGACCACGGGGCGAAGTAACCTCGGTGGCCGCAGCGCGTTGCATCCGAGTTCAACCTGCTGCCTGATCTTTTCGACGGAACTCATCGCCATGCGCCCAACCGAAGCAATTATTGACCTCGGCGCCATCGGGCGCAATGTCGAACGCTTGGTGTCCTATGCCGCACCAGCGAAGCTCTGCACCGTGACCAAGGCCGACGGCTATGGACATGGCAGCGTGGTCGCCGCCCAAACCGCCCTCGAAGCTGGTGCCAGCTGGATTGCCGTAGCGCTTGTCGAAGAAGGCATTGAGCTTCGTAATGGAGGTGTGACTTCACCGATTCTGCTGCTGTCAGAACCGCGACCCGCAGAGATGGTCGAGGTCGTGGAAGCGGAACTGACTCCCACGGTGTACTCGGTATCGGGCCTGCATTCGGCCAGCGCAGCCGCGCAGGCCATCCGGAACGCGTCTCCGGTCGACATCCATCTCAATCTGGACACCGGAATGAACCGGGTCGGGCTTCGCCCCCACGGGCCCCACGACGTCGGCGACGGCGCACATGCCAAAGAGATCGTGCAGGCGATCCACGCCAACCCCGACATTCGACTGCAAGGGGTGTGGACACATTTCGCCGTGGCCGACGAACCCGACCGGCCCGAAACGGCCATGCAGCTCGATCGTTTCCGAGCCCTCCTCGATGTGCTGCGCGACGATCTCGACGACTCGGTCATTGTGCACGCCGCCAACTCTGCCGGCCTGCTCGCAAACCATGATGCAGCGTTCGACATGGTCCGCGTCGGCATCAGCACCTATGGCCTCGAACCCGCCCCTGGCGTTGGCAGCGCACTGAACCTCGAACCGGCCATGACCTTGACGACGGAGTTGTCTCTGGTCAAACCCGTGTATGACGGCGAGGCGATCTCGTATGGGTTACGGCATTGCTTCGATGCTCCGACGATGGTGGGCACCATCCCCATGGGATACGCCGACGGGCTGCGCCGCGACTACTCCCGGGCAGGTGGCCAGGTAATCGTTGGTGGCCGCCTTCGGCCCATTGTCGGTGTGGTCACGATGGACCAAGCCATGGTCGATCTCGGCCCGGACGCGACCGATGTGGCAGGAGATCCGGTCGTGATCATCGGCGAGCAGGGCAATGAGTCGATAACGGTGCACGACATTGCCGAGCGCCTCGACACGATCCCCTACGAGATCGTGTGCGATATCGGCCGCCGCGTGCGCCGTCGGTATCGCTCGAGCTGACTCATGGCGCGGGTCGTACTCATCGAGCCCTACTACGGCGGGTCGCACCGCTCGTGGGCTGATTCGTGGGTGCGGCACAGCCGTCATGAGATCTCGTTGGTCACGCACCCGGATGAGTTCTGGCGGTGGCGGCTACGAGGCGGAGCCGTGACCCTGGCCGCAGACTTTGCCGAAGTGGTTGCCGCTCACGGACAACCCGATGCCGTCGTCGTCAGTGGATTGGTCGATGTTGCCGCGTTTGCAGGCCATGCCCGACGGTCCTTGCGCGACACGCCGCTCGCCACCTATGTACACGAGAGCCAGGTGCTCTACCCGCTGGCGCCCAATCAACGTGCCGATACTTCCGCAGCGCTGGTCAACTGGCAATCGCTGGTGGCGTCCGACGCAGTTTGGTTCAACTCGGCCTTTCATAGCGTCGCGCTGCGTGAAGCGCTGCCTCGCCTGCTCGGTTCACAGCCCGAGCCGACCCACAGGCACCTGATCGAACCGGTCTTCGAGCGGGCCGGCGTGTTGTGGCCCGGTGTCGAGTCGGCGGCGCTCATCGAAAGCGAGCGAACCGTACGCGCTGTGCCGAGAGTTTTGTGGAACCAACGCTGGGACCACGACAAGAACCCTCACGCAGTCTTCGCCGCCCTGGCGCACATGGCCGATCAGGGCATCGCATTCACTCTGGCGCTCGCCGGTCAGAATCAACGGCCCGACAATCCCGATTTCGCCTGGGTTCACGAACAACTCGGTGACCGCATCGATCACCACGGCTATCTGCCGGCCGACGACTATCGACAGCTGTTGTTGAGCAGCGACGTGGTTGTCAGTGCAGCCGACCACGAATTCTTCGGCATCGCCATCGTCGAGGCGCTCGCCGCCGGAGCCGTGCCCGTCTTGCCGACACGACTGAGCTTCCCCGAACTCATCGAGCCCCAATGGCATGAAGCCGCGCTGTATCCCGACGGCGATCTGCGGACACGATTGCGAAGGGTGCTTTCTGATCTCGACGGTGCTCGAGGCCGGGTCGATGGTTTGCGAGCATCCATGGCGCGCTTCGACGCGTCTGCGTCGGCCACAAGCCATGACGAGGCGGTCGACCGCCTGATCGACAGTCAGAAAAAGAATTCGTAAGTCGATGGATGGAAAGCACCCGGTCGTCACCTCGAAGAGGTGATGGACAAATGTTCAACACCCACGCTCAGGCCGGTGGCACGCACCATGGATGACGTCGATGAGTTCGTGGCCGCACTGAAGCAGCACCACGAAGCGATGCGAGCGCTTGCCGTGCGCACGATGCATGATCAGAGTCTGGCCGACGATGCGTTGCAGAATGCCTACACGAGCGCCTTCACCAATCGGGCTTCATTCCGAGGTGACGCCGCCTTTCGACTTGGCTGTACCGCATCGTCTACCGGTCGTGCATCGATGAGATACGTCGGCGCAAACCAACACAACAACTCGACGACGACCTTGCGACCGATCTGCGGTTCGAGGACGTGATCGAGAAAAAAATGCAGCTACGTCGAGCGTTGGGAACGTTGACGCCAGAACACCGTGCGGCGGTGTGGTTGATCGACGCCGAGGGCTACAGCTACCGCGACACGGCAACCATTCTGGACATCGCCGAGGGCACGGTTGCATCTCGGGTGGTGCGAGCTCGTGCTGCGCTGCAACA
>Ga0114957_1002779_pt1 | contig 16320 bp, 16 predicted proteins | sample BantaG_FD_87175 | JGI IMG/M metagenome (GOLD analysis project Ga0114957, IMG submission 87175) | Marine algal microbial communities from Bantry Bay, Ireland - BantryBay_4 metaG | ecosystem: Host-associated > Algae > Red algae > Unclassified | place: Bantry Bay, Ireland | collected 2014-11-21 | reverse complement strand
CTGAAATAGCCGAAAAGCGAAGCCTGACCAAAACGACCATCGAAAGTCATCTTACCAAGTGGTTAAAAGACGAAGTCATTGACATCAAAGAATTATTGACCGAAGATCGACTGGAGGCACTCGCTAAAGCTAAAAATAAAGTCGTGGAATATGAAGGATATAAAGATTTGAGGGAAAAATTAGATATAGACTGTAGCTATAGTGAGTTGGGCTGGATCGTCTGGTATACGGAAAACAAGCAAATGAAAACGCTTTAGCTAAAGGTTATGACCTCAACCCAACCTTTTTCTCAAAAAATTAGTCTTTCCTAATAAGCATTTGACTAAGCAGCTATTCGTTTTATTTTACAAATGTTAAAAAAACGTAAATAGTAAATACTTTTACTTCTTTGCGTTATATTTATGGTACTTTCAAAAAGTAAGCTAAAACTATTTACTCACTATTTAAAAAAAAGAAGTTATGAAAAAAATGATCTTACCTGTATTAACCCTGTGCCTAGTAGCCTTGATGGGTTTACAATCCTGTTCCAAGTCTAATGAATGCGACGGAGACTGTATTTTTTCTGGCAAGGACATCAAAGCGGAAGTGCTATATTTAAACTGCTTTGGCCAGTTTGGACTAATCTTCGAACATCCAAGAGACGAAGGCCGTACTATCGTAGCCGTTCCTAACAACCTTAAAAAAGATTATCAAGAAGCTGGTACCAGCGTCAAATTCAGCGGTGGTTTTTATCTTAATGAACTTTCTCCTAACCCTGATTTCCCAGATCCGGGTATTGCTATGGAAGATATTTATCAAGTAGAAATTTGGGACATGGAGTCCAGAGAGCAATAGTCTTTTATTAAAAAAGCATAAAAGGTAGAAACCTTAAATACAATCCCGAATTTTGGCAATAGCTAAAATTCGGGATTCTGGTTTTGATTAATGTTTCTGAATAGCGTTTTTGATGTTCAACTCCTCTATCCTCATCAAAACTTTCCGTAGCTTTACAGAAAATATACAAATGGAAAAACCCCAGTTAGAAAAGCTCTGCTACTCCACTCGCCAATTGGTAGCAGAAGTCGCTAGATTTATTAAAAATCAAGTTGGTAATGTTACCTCCGATGCCATCGAAACCAAAAGTCGTAACAGTCTCGTCAGTCATGTAGATAAGACCGCAGAAGAACGACTCGTTTCCGGACTCAATGCACGGCTAGATGGAGCCGTCTTTCTCACAGAAGAAGGCACCATTGCTCCTGCCGAAGGAGAGTACCAATGGATCATTGATCCACTGGATGGTACCACTAATTTTTTACATCAATTGCCCATCTTTTCTATCAGCATTGCTTTACGCCATGAGAACCAAATCATCCTCGGGATTGTCTATGAGGTGAATCAGGAAGAATGCTTCTATGCTTATCGGGGTGGTGGAGCCTGGCTCAACGATAAAAAGATCGAGATCAGCAGCAATGCTAATTTTTCAGATGCGCTCATTGGAACAGGCTTTCCTTATTATGATTATGAACACCTGAATGCTTACCTTGAGGTGATTAAACAGTTTGCCAAAGAGACCCGTGGGATCAGACGGTTTGGGTCAGCAGCAGTAGATTTAGCGTATGTGGCCTGTGGACGTTTCGACGGCTTTTTTGAGTATAGCTTAAATGCTTGGGATGTCGCAGCAGGAATTATCATAGTAGAAGAGGCGGGTGGAAAAATTTCTGACTTTCAGGGAGGTAAAGATTTCCTTTTCGGAAAATCCATCATAGCAGGTAGCCCTGTGGCTCATGATAAAATACTATCCACGGTAAAAGCTCATTTTAAACCGATGACAATTTGATTAAACCAACGACTTTAAACTAACCACTTTAAATGGGATTATTAGAAAACATTCGCGTTGCGCTTAGTGCCGTACGATCCAATTTATTGCGATCTATTCTTACCGTAATGATCATTGCTGTAGGTATCATGGCCTTGATTGGTATATTGACAGCGATTGATACGGCTATTTATTCTTTTAACGATAGCTTTTCCAGCCTGGGGGCAAATTCCTTTTCTATCTCTCCTTCGGGTGGTCGTGCCTCCGGTAACCGAGGTGGGAAAAGAACAAAGCGTGGAGCACCTATTTCTTTTCGGCAAGCTAGTGAATTTAAAGACATTTTTGATTATCCCGGCACCACCTCAATTTATATCAACGGCACCCGCAATGCTACTGTAAAATATCAGGAAGAAAAAACAAATCCTAATGTAAGCTTAGTCGGTATTGACGAAAATTATATGACTTTTCGAAATCTGGATTTAGAAGCCGGAAGAGGGTTTTCGCTCACTGAGATTAATAATGGAAATAACCGTGCGGTCATTGGCAAAGACCTTGTAGATCAGTTATTCAATGGGAAAACGGATAAGGCGATTGATAAGGTGATTTCGGTAGGAAATATCAAGTACAAAATTATCGGCGTACTTACGTCCAAGGGTTCCAGTATGAATCAAAGTGAAGATCGTGTGGTACTCGCGCCTTTACTCAATGTCAAAAATTATTATGGTACTTCCAATACTAGTTATCGGATTAATGTTTCTACTAATTCTGCAGAAGATTTAGAAGGAGCCGAATCTGCAGCTATTGGTATATTTAGGAATATCCGAAAGTTACGACTCACTGATGAAAATGATTTTGAAATTCGGATGAGTGATGGGTTGGTTAGTTTTTTAAAAGAAAATACGGTTACGCTTCGGATGGGTGCAGTAATTATTGGAATGATTACACTGGTTGGAGCAGCCATTGGGTTGATGAATATTATGCTGGTTTCTGTGACGGAACGAACCCGCGAGATTGGTATTAATAAAGCCTTGGGTGCTACCCGCCGGAATATCCTGATTCAGTTTTTAACGGAGGCGATTGTGATTTGTCAAATCGGTGGAATTATCGGAATTTTTCTAGGTATTTTAATTGGTAATATTGTGACATACTTGCTGGGTGGTAGCTTTCTGGTTCCGTGGATGTGGATTGGTGTTGGGGTGACTACTTGTATGATTGTAGGATTGTTTTCAGGACTGTATCCGGCATTAAAGGCTTCGCGATTAGATCCGATTGAGTCCTTGCGATATGAATAGTAGCGTCAACGCTCCGCTTTAAAATTTCAGTTTAAACTTCCGTTGTAACCAGGTCAGAAAGATCACCACAAATATTGAGGGTAATAAATTCGCGACCCGAAAATTACCCAATTCTAATATCTTAATAGATACGGCTACAATGAGTAATCCTCCCACACCACTCAATAAGGCCAGGGTGTTTTTGGTAAATAAAGATTTTACCTGACTGGCCAATACGGTCAATCCTCCCTGGATAATAAGCATCGGGATAACCGATAGCAGAATACTCATTCCGTAGGTAGAGGCTAGCGCAATGGCAGTCACTCCATCAAGTGCAGACTTGACGATAAGCAATTCTCGCTTCCCCTGTATACCCTCTTCAATCGCTCCAATAATCGTAATAGAGCTAGCACAAAATAAAACAATCGCTGTCATCAATCCATCACTGAATCGTTGTTGACCGAATTTAAAGTTTGCCCGCATCCACAGTTCACAGTCATCCAAAAAGTCTTCGACACCGATTAGCTCACCGATGATCCCGCCCAAAACCAAACTAATTATAAAAATCAATAAATATTCGTCGGGCACTTTTAGACTCATCTGTAAGCCAATGATTAACACGCCCAGGCCTACGGCCAGAAAGGTAATATCTCGGATATTTTCCGGAAAAATCTGCTGCAATAATAAGCCGATAAGACTCCCCACGATAATGGCGGCCATATTGATAAAGGTTCCGATGGGGAGCTTACTCATAACTGTAATTTAGCTAACTGACTGCAATTTTACGGATAATCCCCCAATCTCAAAGCTTATCTATCACATTATTAGTCAAAATTTCGTGAATTATTTTCCCTGCCGCCTCAATTGCTGGAGGTTTACCCACATCCAGCCATAAACTATCCTTATCAGGGTGGCATTGAATATTTTCCTTTTCGGCAGCTTTGAGGTAGGTATCAATGATAGAAAACCGTTCTATATCAGAAAAATACGCAAATAACCGAGGGTCAATTATCTGTATCCCACTGAAAGCGCGTAGCTGCAACTGTCCAGTTACCGGGCGTACCATTTTCACTATTCCGGTTTTGATATTTGTCCAGCCGCAGAGTTGATTTTTGGTATTAAAAATAAGGTAACGGCTAGTCGTTCGCTGACGGGTAGCGAGGGTGACAATGGCCTTGGTCGTCTTGTGGGTTTTGTATAGTTGATAAAAATCCAGGGTAGAGAGAATGTCCGTATTACAAAGCAGAAAGGGTTTTCCATCTGAAAAATATGCTTGGGCTTTTTTTAAGCCTCCTCCTGTTTCCAGCGGTTGGTCTACTTCATGAGAAAGGTGGATGGTCGCATCAAAGTTTTTATTTTTCTCTAAAAAATCATTGATCTGATCCGCAAAATGATGGGTATTGATAATAAATTCCTGAATACCAAAAAACTGTAATCGTCGGATAACGATCTCCAACAGCGGAATACCTTGTATGCGAACCATCGCTTTAGGGCGATCATTGGTGAGCGGTCTTAATCGGGTACCGAGTCCGGCAGCAAGGATCATGGCTTTCATAATACAAGGAATAAATTTGCGGCAAGCTAAAGAAAAAGCAGAGATTATAAAAGAAGTTTTTAAGAATCTGTCTCTTTTAATATGCGACGTTTCTGTCGTTCGTTTAAAATTTTTCTAATCCAGTTCGGGATAATTATTGCTCCGATGAGCAAATACGCGTAATACGTAAGCAGTCGCCATATTCCAGCAATGAATAATGCAATGCCTTTTTGACTAACATAATCACTGGTAAACCCAAAAAACACCAGTTCTGCAAAACCAGCACCGCCAGGAGTGGGGCTAAATGCCATAATCACAAACATCGCTTCCAGCCGAGCGTATAGTCCTAATTGTCCTAAGAAATCATAGGAAACTACATTGGTAGAAAGCGCGATAATTAAGCAATTGAGTAATAAAAACCGACAAGACCAGGCGGTAGCTGTTGCTAAGAAAACACTGATATGGAAAGGCCATTTTTTATGTTGTAATTCTTGTGACGCAACCACCATATCCTCTCCTAGTTCTTCTGCATTTTTTTTCCATTTTTTTAACCACTTAATACTGGTAATGCTCGCCAGTATTTTCTTGATTGTTCTAGGGTTGATAAATAATCCGTAGAAAAATACAAACCCATAAATCGCCATAAAGATATAGGCTCCTATAAAGGTATATCCCCAAGCATCAAAAGAAACAATACCATCAATCTTTGGTCGAATCATTTCCGTTCCAAAAATTAACATCAACAAAGGAAGCGTCGTAATAAAAAAGATGGTATCCATTACCGCAGAATAGACAACAATGGTAGCCGTCTTTGCGGTGGATAATTTTTCCTGAGATAAGACAAACAAAGCCACAGCAGACCCTCCCACACTAGTAGGCGAAACTGCTGAACTAAACTCCCAGATGAAGACTAATTCTATACATTTCCAAAAGGTAAACGCTTTTTCGGATAAAATCCGAAGCCGTAATGCATACGCTAAGTGCCGCACCATCAGTAAAGCAAAAGAAAGGAAAAGCCAAAAAGTAGTATGTAACGTCCAGTCAATATTCGCAAATTCTTCAGGATCATACTGTTTCCACATCAGGTAGGCAACTACACCGAGGCCCAGTAGAATCGGAAAAATGATTCTGGACATCCGAATGGATTTAAGCACATCCTGTTGCTCATCCGTAAATTCTTCCTGCAATTCCTCCTTCACCTAGATTTTTAATTGGGTATTGTAAATAAAATGGCATGAGTGGCACTCAAATAATATTGATATTTTCAAAACACTTCAATAAATTAACAATTACTTCTATTTTATGTTCTGTTAAAACATGCAAGATACACAAACAATTACCAGCGTATAATAACGATTGACAACTTTTTTGCTATATTTAAAAACAATGGACGAAAGGCTACAAAAATGGCGGTTGATTTTAGGGAAAAGTGCGGACTCCGGCGAGGGAGAAGAAGAACTGACGGGCGATATGCATGGGATGGATAATGTGCTGGAAGCCCTCTATGACTCGGATCAGCAAGGTAGCTTGGGTAGTTCCTCCCCTAATGTCAATCGATGGCTGGGCGATATTCGCAAATATTTTCCTAATAATGTGGTGCAAGTCATGCAGCACGATGCGCTTGACCGGCTGGGCCTCACCCAAATTATTACCGAGCCTGAGCTACTAAAAGCTATCGAACCCGATATTCAACTGGTGGCGACCTTATTGACCTTAAAAAAAATCATTCCTAATAAGACGAAAGAAACTGCCCGTATGGTAGTCGGTAAACTCGTCAAAAAAATTGAAAAGAAACTTAAGAATCCTTTGCGCCAAGCCATTCATGGTAGTCTCCACCGCGCACAACGTAATCGACGGCCAAGCCTGAAAGAAATTGACTGGAACAAGACGATCCGGGTCAACATGAAAAATTATCAGCAAGACCTTAAAACGATTATTCCTGAAACCTTGATTGGCTATGGAAGACGAGGACAGGCGCTAAAAAAAATCATTTTATTGGTAGACCAGAGCGGTTCTATGGCGGCCTCTGTCGTATATGCTAGTATCTTGGCAGCAGTGATGGGTTCTATCAATTCAGTCAAAACGCATTTTATCGTTTTTGATACAGCGGTAGTGGATTTGACTGGAGCATTAGCGGATCCGGTCTCTGTACTGTTTGGGACTCAATTGGGAGGAGGTACTGATATTAATCAGGCATTGCAATATGTAGAACCCATGATCAAACAACCTAGTGATACGATTCTGATCTTGATTAGTGATTTGTACGAAGGAGGAAATGCGAAGGAATTATTGGAGACGGCTGCTCGTATTCAGGCTTCAGGTACAAAATTTATTTCCCTGCTGGCACTCAGCGATCAAGGGGCGCCCGTGTATGATCGAGCGATGGCAGAGCGATTTGGGAGGATGCAGATACCTACGTTTGCCTGTACACCGGAGGCATTTCCATCAATGATTTCGGATGCTATTCGGGGGCGGGAGGTTAGGGAATAGGAGGATTAAAAATGGCCTCACTATCGACCGTGTAGAAATCTCTCAGTTCCTAGTGCATCAAGCACTATGATTTTGTACTAGTTAGTTCGTCGGCTTTTAACTAATTAGCCCTCTTTATACGACGTATAAAGAGGGCTAAAAGCCACCTAGCAAAACAGCAAACTCCTTCCTGGGGGGAATAATTCGAGATAACTCCTATTTAAAAATTAGTATAAAACGATATTAGTTCGCTGATACTGGTGAATTAGATTTTACATGCAAATCCATTTGTGGATAAGGAATACCGATGTTCGCTTTATCAAACTGCTTTTTGATATGCTCGTGCATGTAAAAATATACATCCCAGTAATGCTCACTTTTAGCCCAAGGACGCACTACAAAGTTGACCGAACTATCCGCTAATTCAGATACAAAAACATCAACCGGCTTATTTTGTAAAACCTGTGGACAGCCTTTGGCTACTTCTCGGATAATAGATTTTGCACTGTCAATATCATCATCATAACCAATTCCATAAGTCATGTCTACTCGAATTTCTCCTTGACCAGAGATATTGGTAATCACATCACTGGTAACTACGCCATTAGGAACGATAATTTTTTTATTATCTGGTGTTATCAATAAGGTATTAAACACCTGTACTTCCTCCACTACCCCTATATGTCCGCCCAAGTCTACCAAATCGCCAACACGATAAGGCTTAAAAATCAAAATCATCACGCCGCTGGCAAAATGTCCAAGACTTCCTTGTAAAGCCATACCAATAGCAAAAGCTAAGGCACCAAAAATAGCAACAAAGGAAGTGGTTTCGATTCCAAACATTCCCGCTACACTGAGCAAAAGCATTACCTTTAAACCAACACTGACCAGTGATGTTAAAAAGGGGGAGATGGTAGCGTCAATACCTCGCTTGTCCATCATTTTTCTAACCATGCCCACAACCCATCCAATGATCATAAAACCAATGATGAGGGTAAGAATGGCACCAATCACTTTAGGTGCGTAGGCAACTACGAAATCAGAAAGTTTCTCGGGGTCAAATAAGTCTGTCATTTTTTTAAAAGTTTATATATGTGTGTGAAAAGTTAATTCGTTATTTTGGCGTTAAAATAATCAAAAAGTAAGTATTTTCTATATATATAATCATTTCTTTACAAAAAATTTAATATTGGATAAAAAACCAAAGATATCGCTCACCAAAACGCAGGCACTAATTCGCTTGCAGAAATATTGTGTCTATCAGGATCGTTGTCATAGTGAAGTGCGGTCTAAATTAATGGAGGTTGGCGTGTATGGGGATGATTTAGAAAATGTGATGGCAGAGTTAATTTCTGAAAATTTTCTTAATGAGGAAAGATTTGCGCGGTCGTATGCACGAGGAAAATTTAGAATAAAAAAATGGGGTCGCATTCGTATTCAACAGGAACTGCGTAGGAGAAAAATATCTGCTTACTGTATCAAAAAGGCAATGGTAGAACTGGAAGACTATGATTATGACCAACAACTGGTAGACCTACTAGAGAAAAAAAATCGTACTCTTCGGGAACCGGATTTGTGGAAGCGCAGAGGGAAACTAGCCAATCATGCTGTTCGTAAGGGATTTGAGACGGGACTGGTATGGGAGACTATCAAGCGGCTCTGGCCGTAAAAATTCTACTTTAGTTCTTTTTAAAAAATAGAATAAGACACCTTTCAGCTTCCTGACTTTTGCGTTTTTTTTGTTTTTGTAAATTGGGTGAAAGATGCTTATATTTAGAGTACTACTACTTTAAATCAAAAAAATTGGAAAATGAAAAAGAAAAAATTAACCTTAGACACTATTCGAGTAAAAAGCTTTACCGCTATTCTTCCTGACGGTGCGCAACGTACTGCTAAAGGTGGCGCAGCCATGATTGATGATCGGATTCACAAAGGTAAAGGATCGTGGACAGAAGTTAAGTCAGGTAAAGAATCTATAGTGGGCCTACCACAAATAATCGTTTCTAAAAATCGCTATTCATCGCTTCGTTGATAGTTCGCCGCTACTACTTTTGCAAAGGGCTGACGAGTTATCTTGCCCTCAATCCAAGATAAAAAATCAAAGTATTGTAACATTACTTTTTCGGATGGATGTTCAGCTAGTGCGGTAAAATCATTTTTTAATACTTTAAGTGCTGCTTTCAAGCTAGTGCGGTAATTGTTTTTGATCACTTGCTGAAAAAAATGCAGTAAGTGCTTTTCAAAAGCATAAGCTTGGTTACGTCTTTTAAGATAGCGATGGGTATTCTTTACCAAAGATTCCAATAGCACCATATTATTCATTTCATAGTGTAGGATCAGATTGAGCATCCGCGCCAGGCTTTGGAGGTCTTCTCGTTCTATGCTACGAGGTAAATTTAACCATAAATTCAGATACGACAGCGCATCGTCATAATTTTCTTTTCCAAAGCTTAGGTAAAAATATTGAAAATAAAAACTGCCTCGCTCAAAGGATTGCCCCTTATATTTATCCAGTTCTTCAAAGTGCCTTTCCAACATTTTCCAACCCTCCGCAAAGTCTCCTTTTTGAATACAAAGTCGAAAAGACAAAGCATAAAAATGTTTAAAAATTCGGAAAGCATCATCTATCGAACTCCCTTTTAATTCTCTGAATATCAACAAGTTAGACTCTAACTCTTTGTAACGACTCAGCAATCCACAAGCCAACATCAGATTGGTCATCCCATAAATATAGGCTGAAATATCTTCTTTTAATAAATGAGGATTCGCTTCCATTAAGTCGATCTGTCCACGACTGAATTTATAAAATTTTTCATAGTCCAGCATTGAGTACGCACCATTACTCTGAATTCGGTAGTACAATACACTAGCTCTATAAGAACGAGCTTTTTCTGGTTTTGCCAATAACGGATGTTCTAAAATTTCAGCCAGCTTCTTTTGTTTTTCTGTACTACGAAGCACGGCATATTTTCGGCGACTAATAATCAACTGATAAAGAATATTTCGATAAGTGGATAGGTTACGAATTTGAGCGACACATGCTTGTTCTTCTTCGTCAATTCGCTGTAGCTCCTCATCCAAAAAAGCAATATCTTCCCGAGCATAAGCAATCTTTTTTTCCCAATCCAATACCGCAATTAGCTGAAGGAATAGCTCATATTTGATAATTAATGTTTTACTTTTTTTAAGCAAATCTAAACAGTCCCGGTAATGTGATCTTTTAAATAATACTCGGATTTGTTGAAGCTGAGTGTCTACTTTAAAGTTGATAGAAGTGCTGCCATCATAAAATTGCAGGGCCGTTAGGATAAGGTGGTAGGTGTAAGCTTTGAGTTCAGAAAACTTCCGGCTGGTGATTTGGGTTTTTCCATAAATCTTTTTTCGGAGACTGGATTCGTCCATTACCTTTTGCGCAGAGGCAGTTTGAAAAAGCAGGAGGTATTTATTATCGGAATGGTTGGCTTGCCGATTTAGGTGTACAGATACGTATCTCCGCTCAGGGCCAGTGAGCGAGTGGATTAGCTGAAATAATTTGTCTGAAGGCGTTTTTGACATGTTTTTATGACAAGTATTGAGCATTAAAGGTAAAAAAAATACTTGGCCTAATCAAATCAGAAACCTGACTTATGGAGTGATTTTGGTTAATTTCAACCTATAAAAAACCCTATCCTTGTAGTAAGCAAGTAAGTAAATATTTAAGTAGTTCACGGAATTGAGTTAACTCAAATAACGCAACATAAAATATACTGCAAATTCAATTTCCGTGGACTACTTAGCTTCTTATCACCATTAAAAATGCCCGCTTATGTCTACTGCCCCTCGTCCTTACCGCCATGCCGCTATTACCAAAAAAATTTTACTACCGGTTATGGGAGGTTTAAATTTTGAAAAAACAGAAGAAATCCTCAGCCTTGAAGCCGAAGGCAATTATACGCGATTGTATTTTTGTGATGGACGTAAAATGCTAGTTTGTAAAACCCTGCTTGCGGTAGAATCACTGATTGGGAATCCATTGATTTTTGTTCGCATTCATCGTTCCCATACGATTAACCTCAATCGAATTCAACAGTATATTCGAGGAAAGGGCGGTTATGTTAAAATGGAAAATGGACAGCAATGGGAAGTTTCTGTTAGTCGGAAAAAATATTTTATGGATGCGCTAAAAGCCTGCTTTGGCAAATAGTTTTTTGCTGATTAGTTTGTTTGTTATTACTTAAAAAAAACACCAATATACTTTTCAAAATCTTCTGCATTCATCATCTGATCTATCGCTGACTCGTCATCCGGCTTTATACGAACCAGCCAACCTGCACCGTACGGGTCTTCATTGATAGGTTTAGGATTATTGGGAAGCGTACTATTGATCGCAATGATGGTACCTGCGATAGGAAGGGTAATTTCATTGGCCATTTTATCGGATTCCGCAACAGCAAATACCGCCTCTCTCGCAAAATGCTCCCCAACTTTCGGTAGTTCAATAAATGAGATTTGTCCGGCTGCCTTTTGAGCAAAATCAGACAACCCAATTACTACCTCTTCGCCTTTTCGCACTAGCCATTCCATATTCTCGGAGTAGCGAGCTTCCTCATTTATTTTACGCATATTTTTTTATTATTAAAAAAAATCAATATTCTTTATCCAAGTGCTTATGACTTTATCAATCGCATTATCCGTTCTGCACCGTCCACCGTTTTTATTAAAAAATAATATACCCCACTTCTCCATTCCGAACAATCAATCTCCTTGTCCATCGTCTCTAATATCAGTGTCCCTGTTACAGTATACACCCGTGTAGCAATTACCTCCTCCGTCTCCAATCGCACCCAATCTTGCGCTGGATTTGGATAAATGTTTATACCCGCCGAAAGTGGCATTTTCGTATCCGTCAAAATTGTATTTAATTTTCCCACAAAACTATCATACCCATCTGTAGTTGACAAGAACGTTCCTTCAAAATCCGCTGTTCCATTTAATGATCCTCCTACAAACAATTCACCAGTAGGCAATGCCGTCAATTCTGTGAGCAAGACCACCGCTTCACTAGTTACCGGATAAACTGCCTGTACCACAAGATCCGTATTCAACTCCAATACAAAGCTATTAAAATTCGTCCCATCCGCAGTCAACGTGAACCCATCCACCGTAAATCCATCCCGAAAATACCCACACCAATACAACCGATCATTTACAATACGCAACGCCTGCGACAATTCCAGTTCCAGTCCACCAATCGACCGCGCCGCTAATGGATCACCCACCCCATTATACTTGACGAGATAGAAATTTTCATTGAGATTTTGAGTCTGAATTTCTAAATTTTCTCGCAATCGAACCAACCCAAAAAAGCTACCCACCGCATACACATTTCCTGCACCATCAAACGCCACATCACTACCGCTCTGCTCATTGACGCCTCCGATTTTTCGCGCCCATTCTACCGCACCATCGGGGTCGTACACCACCACGAATGCATCACTGTCATTGGTATTGTTTTTAATGGTATCAGATTCAAAATCGTATTGCCCACGCATACTTCCTGTTACCGCTATCCGGTTATTTTCATATACCATCCGAGCAGGAATAATTTCGCCATTGATTCCTGATTGCCGAGTCCATAATACATTTCCATCTGGGGCAAATTTTATAATAAAAAAATCCTTTTCCGCAGTAGCCGTAAGTACAATATTTTCAATAAAAAGAGAGTCTGAAAAATTTCCGGTTACATACGTATTTCCTGCCGCATCCACGATCATGGCAGAGAGTAATTTGTTACCTGTTCCGTCAATCGACTGTCCCCAAATCGGATTTCCGTTCGCATCCATTTTCAATAAAAATAATGCTTTAGCACCTTTAGTAGCCGTCAAACTCAATGCTCCAAAATCGGTTGTAAACCAGTAGGTACCTGCCCAATAAATCTGCCCCTGATCGTCGGTCGCTACATCAGCACTCAGGTTCGCGCCCAGGCCATGGCCTGTCTGCACCCATAGTGGTACACCATCGGGGTTGGTCGCTGCCAAAAAGAGATCCGTTATTCCAACAGCAGGTTCGGTACTATTATCTATGGTTAATTCATTTTTAAAATGACCGGCAGTCAAAATAATGCCTGTATTAGGCTGGGTGGTAATCCCTGTGATCGTCTGATTACCAGCGCCAGAAATAGGCATAATCCAAGGCCAGTTCTGGGCATCCGTTTTTGTTATAAAAAAACAATGTAACAAAACAACCAATAGCAGTGTATTTTGGATTATTTTTCTAAAAAGTTGATTATTTTGCATTATGAAAATTTTAATTAAAACGTGTTTTATTCCCTGCTTGTTTTTAAGCGTACTATTATTAATCACTGCTTGTTGGTCAGATAGCCCGCCTCCTACTGAAGAGGCACCAACCAGGGTCGCACAAATTCCTCAAATTGACAAGCTCAATACGATGATCGAAGGGGATGCGAGTAATCCTGAGTTGTATTTTAAACGCGCTCAGGTTTATTTTAAAAATGAGGGCTACGACGAAGCCATACAGGATATGGCTAGTGCGATGCGATTTGACTCTACCAATATTATATATCACCATTTTCTGACAGATATTTACCTACAGTATCCAAAATCTTATCAGGCCTTACTGACCATGCAACGAGTCATAGCGCTGCATCCCGACGATGTTCCCTCCTTACAAAAATTAAGTCATCTCCATATTGTGTTACAACAACATCAAGAGTCCCTTAATACCCTGGATCGGGCATTGAAAGTAGATCCACAGAATGCCAGCACGTATTTTTTGCGAGGACTTACCTTACAAGAACTGGATCGAGAGGACGAAGCTATTAAAGCGTATCGTTTTTCTACGGAACTGGATTCAGACATGATTGATGCCTGGATTATTTTAGGACAAATTTATCAAAAACGAGAAGATCCTACGGCTATACAATTTTTTGATAATGCCGTTCGCGTAGATACCACCAATGTTTTTGCGCTCCATACCAAAGCCAATTATTTACAACAAATAGGAAAGACGGAGGAAGCTATTCAGATGTATCGGAAGATTATTCAATACGATTCCGGCTACACGGACGCTTACTTCAATACTGGACTCGCCTACCTCGAAATCGACTCTACCGAACTCGCCTATCAAAGTTTTAACATCACGATCAAAACCGATCCACTCAACGCACAAGCCTATTATTACCGAGGACTTACCGCCGAATTGATTGGTAAACTGAATCAGGCCAAGCGCGATTTTGAACAAACCCTCACTATGGATCCAAGCTTCGAGCCTGCAAAGGAAAGTTTGACACGCGTGATGGGCGTATTAAAAGAGCAATAGTCCATTAACTATCCTTTGTTTCCTTTCAAGTATTGTACAGTCGTCATGATTTTTTCACCTTTTGTTTCAATGATCCGCATGGCAATCCGATGGTGATCGACGCGGAAGGTGGCGGAATTTTGGTCTAATTGATAAAAGCAGGAAGGAGTAATTTGTAAGAGTAGATTTTGATAGCGAATGGTTTTTTCAATATGATAATGACCACAAAAAATAGACAGATTCGCTCCGTATCCGACTAGTAAATCAGTGATGGTTTTGGAATCTTGATGACCATGTTTTTTATCCATAAAAGGCAGACCAACTTTAAACGGCGGATGGTGCATAAAAATAATCAGTTCGCGTTTGTGATTGTGCAGTTGACGACGCAGCCAATTGAGTTGTGTTTCGGAATGATAACCTTTGACAGTATCGAGGAAGAGGCAGGTTGTCTTACCTATCTTTTTAGCAAAAAAAATCTCATCGTCAGTCAGCAGATGCTCCAATCCAAATACTTCCGCCATCATAACGGGATCATCGTGATTACCTGCAATGAGGCTATATGGAAAATCTTGTAATTCCAGTCGATTTTTCACCCATTTATATATTTCCTTTTCACCATTTTCAAAACATAGATCACCAGAAATTACCAAATGATCCGGCTCTTCCTCTCGGATAGCACGCAGCATATCCGTAAAGTTTTTACGAACATCAATATCGTACGGCATCATTCCTTTACGGTCGAGATGTAAATCGGTAATTTGAATTATTTTCAAAATAAATTATCCTTTAAAAGTTATGTCTTCTTTCAATTACCTTACTAAAATAGTAGTATTTTACCACTTTATGAATAGTAAGGAGAAATTGCGTGTAAGTACTTACACCAACAAATAAAAAACATGTTGACTTTTTAAAATTGATTTTAATTTAATGCGTCTTCCACTAAAAATTGCCCGCCGTTATTTATTTGCCAAAAAAAGCACCAACGCGATCAATATCATCTCTGGTATATCGGTGTTTGGTATATCGGTTGGAACAGCCGCATTGATCCTTGTATTATCTGTCTTTAATGGATTCGAGGATTTGATTACCGGACTGTTCAGCAATTTTAATCCTGATATTAAAGTAACCATTACGGAAGGAAAATCATTTGAAGCCGATAGTATGCTGATTGCACGAATAACTGCGCTGCCCACGGTAGCAGTTGCTTCTAAAACCATTGAAGAAACAGCTTTATTTGTTTATAAAAAAAATGAAAGTTTCGGTATTTTAAAAGGAGTCGATGACCAGTATAAGTTTGTTACTGGAATTGATTCTACCTTACGTGAAGGGGCTTACCGTTTTCAGGATGGAAACCGCGAAATGGCCGTTCTCGGTGTAGGTATTCGCAATCGCCTGTCTGTCAACGTCGGCGACTATCTCTCTTTTTTGGAAGTCTATATGCCAAAACGCAAAAGCACAGGGCCACTCTCCAAACCTTTTAAAAAGAAACTCATCTATCCGGCAGGTACTTTTGTTATTCAACAAGATTTTGATAGCCAGTATATTTTGAGTTCACTCAAATTTGCTCAAAATCTATTGTCTCAGAAAAAACGAATCGGTGCACTCGAAATCAAACTCATCGATGAGGCCAACGCCAAAACCGCAGCAGCCAACATCCGCGAAATTATGGGTCCCGATTATACTGTCAAAGATCGCTATCAGCAGGACGAAGCATTTCTAAAATTAATGAATATCGAAAAGTGGATGAGTTATGCCATCCTCTGTCTGACACTTATCCTCGTGGCCTTCAATATGATTGGTGCCTTGTGGATGATTGTATTGGACAAAAAAGAACACATTTCTATTCTCCGCAGCAAGGGTGCGCCCCGAAAGATGATCAGACAGATTTTCCTGAGTGAAGGAATACTGTTGGGGATGCTGGGGATGATATTGGGTTTTTTGATCGCCATCACCCT